>WNFC01028973.1_pt1 | contig 10485 bp, 9 predicted proteins | sample 5400541 | NCBI WGS metagenome assembly WNFC01 (sample SAMN13153342, study PRJNA577476) | soil metagenome | isolation source: 120 cm saprolite under Douglas fir tree site 2 hole 2 replicate 1 | place: USA:California | collected 2015-04-18
GTGCTCGCGAAAGATCTGCGCTCACGCCACATCACCGCGAACGCTCTTCTGCCATCCACGCTGGGCGCGAGCGGAATCCCGTTTGAACGCGTGGTGGAAGCGATCCGATTTCTTCTGAGCGATGCCGCCGCTTCGATCACTGGGCAACTGATCGCAATGACCGCTTGACCTGGCGCAGACCCCAAAACGTCTCGACCAGCCACGCCAGAAAATCCTCGGCCGGCAGCGGCTTGCTGATCCAGTAGCCCTGCGCGAGATCGCATCCCATCTCGCCCAATCGCCGCCACGTCAGCTCGTCCTCCACCCCTTCGGCGCAGACCTGTTTGCCGAGGTTGTGGGCGAGGTCGACCATGGTGCGGACGATGGTCGTGTCGGCCTCGCTGGCCGTCATTCCCATCACGAACGACTTGTCGATCTTCAGCTCATCGATCGGCAATTGCCGAAGGTTGGTCAGCGATGAGAAGCCGGTGCCGAAGTCATCGAGCGAAATGCGGATGCCCATCGATTGCAGCATGGAGGTGATCGCCAGTGCATGCGCTGGATCGGCCATGATGCTGCTCTCGGTGATCTCGACCTTCACGAATCGCGGATCGATGTTCCACTTGTCGAGGGCCGCCTGAAATTTCACGGGCAGGACTTGCTCCTGCAGGCTCTTCGGGGAAATGTTGACCGCTACATGAACGGGCGCGCCGGCATCGTGCCACTGGCGGCATTGCTTCAACATCCGGTCGATGATCCAGTCGGTGAGCGGCTTGATCAAACCGGTCCGCTCAGCGATCGGGATGAACGCCACCGGCGCCAGCAATCCACGCTTGGGGTGATTCCACCGTATCAGAACCTCGGCGCGCGTCATGAGGCCGCTGCCGAGGTGAATCTTCGGTTGGTAATAGAGAACGAATTCGTCGTGCTCCATCGCGCTGCGCATCTCGACGGTGAGCGCCAGTTGTTCGGGCGAATGCGATTCGTGCTCTTCGTTGTGGAAGGCGTAACCGACATTCGCTTCCTTAGCCGCGTACATCGCAACGTCGGCCCGGCGCACGAGTGTGCGCACATCGGTGCCATGCGTCGGATAGAGCGCGATGCCGATGCTCGTGCTGACCTCGAGCAAGTGGCCTTCGATCGCGAACGGCTGCTCGAGCGAGTCGAGGATCTTTCGCGCGACCGCGGTCACATCGCCGGCATCGCTGACGCGAGTCAGGACGACGCCGAATTCGTCGCCGCCCAGGCGCGCGAGCGTGTCGCTGGAATGCAGGAGATTGCGCAGGCGGACGGCGATCTGCTTGAGGACCATGTCGCCGAAGTGATGACCGAATGTATCGTTGATGTCCTTGAAGCGATCGAGGTCCATCAGCAGAAGCGCTGTGATGCCCTTGTCGCGCCGCGCATTCTCGATCGCTCTTTCCAGCCGCTCGAACAGCAGCATGCGATTCGGGAGATCGGTCAGCACGTCATACATCGCCTGGCGGCGCAGCATCAGGAGCTGATTCTTTGTGTCGGTGATGTCGCGCAGGAACGCGACCCAGTGCGTCACCTCTCCCGCGTTTTGTACCGGAATGATCTGCAGATCGAGCTCGAACTCGCTTCCGTCTTTGCGCCGCGCGGTGGCCTCGCCATCGAACGGCTCGTGATCGAAGATGTGCTCCAGCATGTCGGAGAAGATGGCCTGATGGCGGTCGACGATGCCGAAGGTCACGACCGTCTTTCCGACGATCTCCTCGCGTGCAACACCATAAATGGTGCAGAAACCGTCATTTACAAACGCGATGCGCGGACCGGTAGCCTCGTCGGCGGGCGTGAGGATCGCGATGCCTTCGCCGGCGACCTGAACAGCAGTGCCAAGCAAGCGCTCGTCAAACGCGTTCATGGGAAGGATCTCATGATAACAGTGTTGGGGTCAGGCCTTCGGTTCGCCCTTTCATCTACCACTTGTAGAACAAAGTGGCGATCAGGCTGGCTGATCCCGATGAGCTGCGCTCGTTTTTCAAGGGACTTCGGCGCATCGTCTTGTCGCCGCAACTGAGTCCGCAAGTGGAGGAGAGCCACCCACGGCTTTCCAGCCGCGAAGACGAACGCGAGGCGGTTGCAGCAGGCGCGTCAGCGAAATCGGCAGGCCTTCGCCATCCAATCGATCGCGCGTATGCACAAGCGCTCGCCGCGCGCGATCGAGGCTCGCCTCCAGCGACTGGGACTGTTGCCGCCCGACCAATAGTTTTCCCGGTCACTCCAACGCTTGTAGAGAAACGGGCGAACCGAAGCTCTGACCCCATTGATGCGAGGCGACGTTCTTGCACGTAAGACCGGTGGAGGTTTCTATGCCGGAAAAAGAAACGATTGAACGTGCCAGACGCGACAAGGCCCAGGGAAAAGCGCCTTCGACGCAGGCCGGCGAGTTCGTGCGCGAAGAGATCGAGCACATCCGAGAAGGAAAACATGGCGCACGATCGACCAAGCAGGCGATCGCCATCGGATTGTCGAAAGCGCGGCGATCGGGCGTGAAGCTGGCTCCGCCGAAATCCGGTCCTTCCCGGCAAAAGGCGCAACAGGATCTGCATCGGCAGGGGAAAAAGGCGTCGCCCAGACGCGCACGGGCAGTGCGATCAGCGTTGAAGCGTGAAGGCCGCTCGGCCGCATCGCGCACCGCTCTGGCGCGTCAGGCACGCACCACCGCACGGCGTCGCGGCCCCGCAGCGCGTCATCGCGCCGCGGTCAAGGCCGCGCGCACCCGCGCATCGCACTGACCTACTTCGCGGTCAGATGCGCACTGGTGAAGGCGCCCTCGAACTTCTGCGGCTGCAGAAGATCGCGGGCGCCGTTGTCGTTTTTGAGAAACGCGTCCCAGAACGCCAGCGAGGCAATCTTGATGATCGCGAAGATCCGCCGATCGTTGCTGAATACGACCGCGCCCCGCTGCTGCTGTTGCGGCACCGGCTGGATCTGTCCGTAAGGACCGGTCGGTGCCTGCGCCGGCGTCGCCGGCGGCTGCATATCGAAGATCGAGACTTGTCCGGTGAACGATGACGAGCGCGCACTGTCGATCAGGACGAAGTATTTGTCGCCGGCCGGACTGTTCTCGAACGCCTGCCTGCGCCAGTTGAAATCTTCCGACTCATTCCCGCCGCGGTCATTCGTTCCCGTCATGAACATCACCGGAAGTTTCAATCCGGCAAACGATTGCACCGTCAGCCCGCGATTCGCCGACGGACCGGGAGGCGACATCGCGACCACCGCGCGCACTCTCGGATCGCTTGTCGTCAGCGCGGTGAACGCGCCGTATGCATGACCTCCGACACCGATGCGCGTGCGGTCCATCTTGTCCTGCAGCTCCGGAAAGCGGCGTCCGAGGTCATCGAGCGAATCGAGCACCAGCTTGAGATCGAGCACGCGATTGCGCCACTGCGGCTCGCGTTCCTTGTCCCAGATCTCTTCGGCCGGATTGCGCGGCTGCAACGGAATGATGATTCCCTGCGGCTGCGGATTGCGACGCCGCTGATTCGAGGGTGGCGGTGCCGGCATCGCTTCACGCGTGGTATCGCGAAGCGCCCCCGCGTCCGCATGCGCGGGACGAATGCAGACGTATCCGTTGCTCGTCCAGTACGAGATCAGCGGCTCGTAGGCCCGATTCGAGCTTCCATATCCGTGCGAGAAGACGATGATCGGGAATGGACCGCCGCGCGTCGGATACTCGATCGAGACCTCGACGTCCTTGTTCCGCTCGGCGTCGTGAAGCGTGGCTGCCGGAATCACGCCCACCGGCGACGGACCCATGTCGGCGCTGTAATTGCCAATGCTCAGCGTCACCGGTGCGATGGCGCTTCGATTGGGACTGGAGGAACTGCAGGCGGCAAGAATCAGAATGAATACCGTACCGATGCGTTTCATCAGTTAACAGTTAACAGTTAGCGGTCGGCGCGATTCCACTGTTAACCTCTTTGTCAATGGCCAAGATCCGCCGCTATACGCTCAAAACGCCCGTCAAGGCGCAGAAAACGTACCGCGTCCCGTACCACGAGGAGCTGAATCCCGAACAGCTCGAGGTCGTGATGGCGGGCGACGGACCGCTGCTGGTGATCGCCGGCGCGGGCAGCGGCAAGACGCGCACCCTCACCTACCGCGTGTCGCGCCTGATCGAAGACGGCGTCGATCCATCCCAAATCCTGCTGCTGACATTCACCAACAAAGCCGCGCGCGAGATGCTGAGCCGGGTCGAGCAGCTCGTGACGATCGACACCCGCCGAATCTGGGGCGGAACATTTCACTCGGTCGGCAATCGGCTGCTTCGGCAGCACGCCGAGGCGATCGGGTACCGGCCGAATTTTTCGATACTCGATGACGAAGACGCCAAAGAAATGATGGACAGCGCCGTCTCGTCCCTCGGCATCAAGACCCTGGAGCGGCGATTTCCAAAGGGCGATGTCCTGCTCGCAAGGTCTTCCACCGCTACAAAGATCGGAAACGGGAAGCGAACGCGATGGACTTCGATGACCTGCTGGTGAACTGGAAGCTACTCCTTGAAGAGCATGAGTCGATCTCCGAGGCGCTCAAGCGGAAGTTCCGGTACATCCTGGTCGACGAATATCAGGACACCAACAAGCTGCAGGCGGATGTGGTCGACGGCATGGCTGCGATCCGGCGCAATGTGATGGTGGTGGGCGGCGACGCGCAGTCGATTTACTCCTTCCGCGGCGCTTCGTTCGAAAACATCATCACTTTTCCTATACGATTTTCAGATGCAATTATTTACAAACTGGAGACGAACTATCGCTCCACGCCGCAGATCCTGAATCTCGCGAACCAGACCATCGCGCACAACCGTTTTCAGTTTCAGAAAGAGCTGCGCGCGGTGCGCGGCGACGGTCCCGAGCCGGCGGCGGTGGGCGTCGACGATGTCTTCGAGCAGGCATCGTTCGTGGCGCAGCGCATCCTCGAGCTGCGCGATGAGGGCGAAAAGCTCGGCGACATCGCGGTGCTCTACCGCTCGCACTACCAGTCGCTCGAGCTGCAGATGGAGCTCTCGCGGAGGCTGATCCCGTACGAGATCCGCTCCGGCGTGCGTTTCTTCGAGCAGGCGCACATCAAGGACGTCATCGCGTACCTCAAGATCATGGTCAACCCGCGCGACGAGCTGTCGTGGAAGCGGGTGCTCAAGCTCTATCCGAAGGTCGGCGAGAAAACCGCGGCGGATGTGTGGGGGAAGATTTCACAGGACCGCGATCCGCTGAGGGCGTTTCTCACTGGAGCACCGCTGCCCTCACCGGCGCGCGGCGTCGCCGCAAGCATCGACTCGCTCCGCAATATTCTCCGTCCGCTCTCCGGCGAATCGATGAAGCACAATCCGTCGGAGGCGATTGCGCTCGTGGTTGAAAAAGGATACGCCGATTACGCGCGATCGAAATTCGCGAACGCGCAAGCGCGGCTCGACGATCTCGAGCAGTTGTCGCAATACGCATTGCGATACGACGATGTGAACGCCTTTCTCGAGGAGGTGGCGCTCGCGAATCCTCTCGCCGGCGAGGACGTCGCGGTGGTTGGCCCCGAGGATGAAAAGATCGTGCTGTCGTCGGTACATCAGGCGAAAGGGTTGGAGTGGCGCGTCGTGTTCGTCATCTGGCTGGCCGACGGGCGATTCCCGTCGCAACGCGCGCTGCGCGTTCCGGGCGGAATCATTCGCGTCGATCGCTCGAAAATTCATGAAGCGCTCCCGCTGCTCGAAGGGGCAATCGATCCGAATGCGCCCGATCCGCAGGAGCTTGTCATTCCGGGCGAGGAAGAAGAGCGCCGGCTGTTTTACGTCGCCGTCACGCGAGCCAAGCAGGAGCTCTATCTCGTTTTCCCCGTGATGGCGCGCGACCGCGGCGGAATGGATGTGCTGATGGAGCCTTCGCGATTCGTGCGCGAGCTGCCGGACAATGTGTACGAGAAATGGGTGATCGGAACGGAATGATTTTGGATTTTGGATTTTGGATTGGGGGAATCCAAAATCTAAAATCCAAAATCCAAAATCGCATGCGTCTGCTACTGATTTCGAGCTCAAACGTCCACGGCTACGGATATCTCGACCATCCGGAGCCCGAGATCCGGCGCTTCCTGACGGGGAAAAAGCGCGTGGCGTTCATTCCATTCGCGGCGTTCGATCACGACGCTTACACCGCGAAGGTCAGCGAGCGCTTCGGGCGGATGGGATTCGAGATCGTTCCGATCGAGCAGCTCGATCGCGCGGACGCGATTTTCGTCGGCGGCGGGAACACGTTTCGTCTGCTCAAGAAACTCTATGACCGCAAGCTGCTGGATACTATTCGCGATCGCGCGCGCGGCGGATTGCCGTACATCGGATCGAGCGCCGGGAGTGTGATCACGGCGCCGACCATCCGGACCACCAATGACATGCCGATCGTCGAGCCGCCCTCGCTGGTCGCGCTCGGCCTCATCCCCTTCCAGCTCAATTGCCACTTTCTCGATCCCGATCCGAGCTCGACGCACAAGGGCGAGACCCGCGAGGAGCGCCTGCGCGAGTTTCACGAAGAAAACGCGACGCCGGCGGTCGGATTGCGCGAGGGTACGATGCTGTGGGTCGAGAACGGCTCCTTCAAGCTGCTAGGCCTCAAACCGGCGCGGATCTTCCGACGCGGACAGGAGGCGGTGGAGGCCGGACCGGGAAGCCGTCTGGACGACATCCTGAGCCGCGCAGACGGCGAAGGATCTCGCCCGCGACGGTCGTAATTTGAGATCCTTCGCTCCGCTCAGGATGACGAAATGACGCTGCTTCTCACCGGTCGCGACGTCGCCGATCTGCTCACCATCGACGACTGCATCGCCGCCGTCGAAAACGCGTTCCTCCTCCTCGGCCGCGGCGAAGTCCCGCGGCCCGCAATCGCGGGAGTTCGCGCCACCGGCGGCGGATTTCACATCAAAGCTGCCATCGCTGGCGATCGATTCGCGGCCAAGATCAACAGCAATTTTTTCGAAGCCAAGCCGCGGATCAAAGGAGTGATCGTTCTGTGCGATGCCCAGGATGGTCGCGCGCTCGCGGTCATGGACTCCATCGAGATCACGATTTTGCGCACCGGTGCGGCGACAGCGGTGGCGGCGAAGTACCTTGCGCGCCAGAACGTGCGTACGGCTCTGATCTGTGGCTGCGGAACGCAGGGCCGCATTCATGCGCGAGCGCTGCGACGGGTGCGTGACATCGAGACGATCTTCGCCTTCGACACCGACGCTGAGGCGGCGGCGAATTTCGCTGAGGAAACCGGCGCGGAGGCCGTTCCTGCTCCGGTCTGGGCCGATATCGTCGTCACGTGCACTCCTTCGCGTGCCGCATTCCTGCATTCGGTGCAGCCAGGAACCTTCATCGCCGCTGTAGGCGCAGATAGCGAGGAGAAGCAGGAGGTGGCCCCGGAGCTGATGGCGTCGGCGAAGGTGATCACTGACATCACCGAACAGTGTCTGACCATCGGCGATCTGCACCATGCCGTGGCCTCCGGTCGAATGCGGCAGGGAGACGTCTACGCCGAGTTCTCAGAAATCGTGGCTGGAAAAAAGCGTGGGCGCGAGAGCGACGACGAGATCATCGTCTTTGACTCCACCGGCATGGCGCTTCAGGATGTGGCGGCCGCGGCGATCGTGTACGAGCGCGCGATTGCGGCCGGTCGCGGAACACCTTTCGGCTTCGCTGCGTTTTAGACCCGGAATGTTGCCGCAGTCCGCCGAGCTGCCGGTCGCGGAGACCGAAGAAAAAACGGAGGAGCCGCCGCTTTTCAGGGTGTTGCTCCACAACGATGACTACACCACTATGGACTTCGTGGTCCAGGTGCTGCAATCGGTGTTCAACATGCCGGAGGATCAGGCCATCCAGGTCATGCTGAACGTCCATGTGAAAGGAATCGGCGTGGCCGGTGTTTACACTTACGAAGTCGCCGAGATGAAGGTGGCGAAAACGACCGCCATGGCAAGGGAGCAGGAGTTTCCGCTGTTGTGTACGATTGAGCAGCGCTGAAAAGATGATCGCAAAGCCTCTACAGAAATCCTTCGAGTTCGCGCTGAACGAAGCCATCGAGCGGCGCCATGAATACGTGACGCTCGAGCACCTTCTCTACGCGCTCCTGCACGACCGCGAAGTGGCCAGAGTCGTCACTGAGTGCGGCGGCGATGTCGATCTGCTCAAGAAGCAGCTCGACGACTTCATGAATCGCACCCTCGAGAAATTGCCGGACGGCGCGGAAGTTCAGCCGGTGCTGACCGCTATGCTGCAGCGAGTCGTGCAATACGCCCAACTGCACGCCCAGAGCTCGGGCCGCAAGGAAGTCGACACCGGCCAGATGCTGGCGGCCCTCTATCAGGCTGAGCGATCGCAGGCCGTCTATCTCCTGCGAAGCCACGGCGTCAACAAGATCGACGTGCTCAATTTCCTCTCGCACGGCATCAGCAGGACTCCGGCCGGTATCCCGAAGCCGGCGTTCGTCGCGCCGGATGAGGAAGGGCAGGAGGTCTCCGGCGATCCGCTCAAGCATTTCGCGGTCAACTTGATCGAGCGCGCGAAAAAGGGAGAGATCGATCCGCTCATCGGCCGCACGGCCGAGCTCGAGCGCACGATTCAGATCCTCTGCCGGCGCCGGAAGAACAATCCGCTGTTCGTCGGCGAACCGGGCGTCGGAAAGACGGCGATCGCGGAAGGCCTGGCGCTGAAGATTCACAAGAACGAAGTCCCGCCGGTGCTCAAGGATGCCGAGGTCTATTCGCTGGACATGGGGGCGGTACTGGCGGGGACGAAGTATCGCGGCGAGTTCGAGCAGCGCTTGAAGGCCGTCATCGCCGCGCTCCTGGAGAAAAAGGAAGCGATCCTCTTCATCGACGAGATTCACACCATCGTCGGAGCCGGCGCAGTCAGCGGCGGAACGATGGACGCCTCCAACATCCTCAAGCCGGCCATCGCTTCCGGAAAGCTTCGCTGCATCGGCTCGACGACATACGCGGAATACAAAGCATCGTTTGAACGCGATCGCGCGCTGGCGCGCAGGTTCCAGAAGATCGAGATCGGCGAGCCGACGGTCGACGAAACCGTCGAGATCCTTCGCGGCCTCAAGAGCTATTACGAAGAGCATCACAAGGTGACGTTCTCCGATGACGCCATCAAACTCGCGGCGGAGCTGTCGGCGAAATACATCCACGATCGGCACCTTCCCGACAAAGCCATCGATGTCCTCGACGAAGCCGGCGCGCGGGTGCGGATGTTAAGTACTCCGACAACCGACAACCAGCAGCCGACAACCATCGGCGAAGCCGATGTGGAGCAGGTCGTCGCGCGCATGGCGAAGATTCCGCCGCGCACGATCGCGGTCAGCGAAAAAGCGCGGCTGCAGAATCTCGACGGCGATCTGCAGCGCGTGATCTTCGGTCAGGATCACGCCATCAAGCAGATCGTCAACGCCATCAAACTCTCCCGCTCCGGCCTCGGCCATCCTGAAAAACCCATCGGCTCGTTCCTCTTCTCAGGCCCGACCGGCGTCGGCAAAACCGAGCTCGCCAAGCAGCTCGCCGTCTCCCTGGGCGTTGAGTTCATCCGCTTTGACATGAGCGAATACATGGAGTCGCACACCGTCTCGCGGCTGATCGGCGCGCCTCCGGGCTACGTCGGATTCGATCAGGGCGGTCTGCTGACCGATGCCATCATCCGCACGCCGTACGCCGTGCTGGTGCTCGACGAAATCGAAAAAGCACATCCGAACCTTTTCTCGATTCTGCTGCAGGTAATGGATCACGCCACGCTCACCGACAACAACGGGAAAAAAGCAGATTTTCGTAACGTCATCATGATCATGACCACCAACGCCGGTGCGCGCGAGATGAGCGATGCCGGCATGGGCTTCACGCAGACCGGCACCAGCGGCAAAGGCCGAGGTGTCATCGAGCGGACATTCGCTCCCGAATTTCGCAATCGCCTCGACGCCTGGATCGCATTCGACGCCCTCAGCTTCGAGACCACCGAGCGCGTCGTCGACAAGTTCATCGACGAGCTGCGCACACAACTGGCTCCGAAAAATGTGACGCTGGAGCTGCGCGAGGGCGGGCGGGCGTGGCTGGCCAAGAACGGCTACGACCGCGCGTTCGGCGCGCGGCCGATGGCGCGTCTGATTCAGCAGAAGATCAAGGAGCCACTGGTTGATGCAATTCTTTTTGGGTCGTTACAGGGTGGCGGCAACGTGACCGTCGATAGCGATGAGAAGGAGCTTCGGCTCGTTTACTAAGCGTCTATTCCTCTTCCCCGACCCCCGCACCGCCCGCGGCGACATCATCGGGATCGGCGATGATCTCAGCGTCGCGACATTGCGCGAAGCGTATCGCCACGGCATTTTTCCGTGGCCCCACCCCGACCTGCCGCTGCCGTGGTTCTCACCGCGCCGCCGCGCGATATTTATGTTTGACGACCTGCACATCGGCCGCACGCTGCGGCGATCGATGCGGCATGCGGTTTTCCGATTCACGATCGATCGG
>WNFC01045851.1_pt1 | contig 10485 bp, 9 predicted proteins | sample 5400541 | NCBI WGS metagenome assembly WNFC01 (sample SAMN13153342, study PRJNA577476) | soil metagenome | isolation source: 120 cm saprolite under Douglas fir tree site 2 hole 2 replicate 1 | place: USA:California | collected 2015-04-18
CTGGAACAGGATGCCGACCTGCGAGCGCGCAAGGTTCATCTCGACCGTGCCTGAGAGCGGCCGCTGAAGCCCGATCACGGCACGCAAGAGGCTCGACTTGCCCGAGCCCGAAGGCCCGACAAGGCTCACGAAACGGCCGTCACCGACGGCGAGGTTCACGCCTTCGAGGACCGGCTCGCCGCCATACGAAATGGTCAGATCACGGACGCGCAGCTTTCAGCCCCCCGCGATCGTGGTGTCGTGCAGCCCGGACATGCCCGCACCGGATTTGAGGAGGCCGCCGGCAATCAAGCTCTGCTCGACGCGCTTGGCCGCATCGAGGTCGATGGTCACCGTTTCGGGGTAGAGAGCGTCGCGGTGACGTGCGAGAATTTCGCCCAACTCCTTGAGATCGAGACCGGTGGTCAGCTCCTTGGGGAAAACCGCGGCCAACTGATCGCCGGTCATCCCGCGCAGCGCCTTGAGCGCATCTGCCAATGCCTTGGTCAGCGCAACCATTTCCGGCCGGCGCTGCTCGATCTCCTGGGCGCGCACCGCGACGCCCATGAATTCAAAGGAACCGCCGAGATAGTGCTTGGCATCTTCAAGGTCCATTGCGTTCATGAGCACGCGCGCGCCCGAGCGCCTCAGCAGTGTCAGAGCCGGCTCCTGCACCAGGCCGACGTCGATTTGGCCCTGGCGCAACGCCTCCAGCAGATTGACGCCCATGGTGGCGAACCGGACTTTCTGGGCGTCGGCGCCGGCCTGCTTCACCAGGTAGAGCGTCAGCGCATGATCGGCATTGCCGAGCGCGGAAACGCCGACCGTCCTTCCCTCGAGATCCTTGATCGATCGAATCTGGTCGGCGGTCTTGGGAGCGGTGACAATAGCAAACAAAGGAAGGCGCCCGGTGACCGCGAAGCGGCGGATGCTCGCGCCGGCATTGGCATAGGCCTGGATGGCAACGTCCAGTGCGGTGGCGGCATAGTCCACCGCCCCGCCGACCAGCGCCTGCATGGCGGCGTTGCCGCCGCGGGTGTAGACGAATTGCACATCAAGCCCGTGATTCTTGAAGTTCCCGGCCGTGCGCGCGACTTCGTAGGGCACCCCGCACAGAAGCTGGCTGCAGTAGGCGAACTTGATCTGCTTGCCCTGCGCTTCGGAGCGCGTAGGTCGCGCCGCAGGGATGACGCTTGCCATGAGCGCCGCCCCCCTGAACAGCGAGCGCCGCGCCACGTCGGTATCAGGTACGCGGGCGGTGGTTTCATCGCAGCAGCTCATTGGGATCCTCCGAAATCCGGACACCGGGGCTGGCGGTCTCGCGCGGCGCGGCTCGCTGCCGCGCGGGAGCATAGGTCGTTACGCAGTTCGTTGCAGCAACTCGTCAGGACCGCCTCGCTCGGATCGGCGAGCCTTCTTGACGGGTGCTCGGGCGGAGAATATGCCCGGACGGGCTTACCCGTCCAATGCATAGTTCTTCTGATCTCTTATGCAGATTGGAGATAAATAGAGACATGGACCTGAAGCGCCTGCGAACGTTCGTCGCTGTAGCCGAGTTGGGCACTGTCTCAAAGGCGGCATTACGTCAGCGCACTAGCCAGTCTGCCCTTTCGCGGCAAATCAGCGACCTCGAGAAGGAGTTCAGCCTGAGGCTGTTTGATCGTGTTGGGCGCCGCCTTGTCCTGACCGCCATCGGCGAGCAGTTGCTCGGAGATTGTCGCAGCGTATTGGGTCAAGTCGGCTCGCTCGGCGAACGGGTAGAGCTGCTTCGGCGCGGAGACCGCGGAGTGCTCAAGGTGGCCGCCCCGCCGCAGACGATCGAAAGTGTCTTATCGACACTCCTGCCTCGATACGCTGAACGCTTTCCCCACGTGCACGTGAAACTGACCGAGGCCCTTGGTCCCGATCAGTCGGCCATGCTGGAACGCGGCGAGGTTCACGTCGGCATCAGACACGATCAATATGCTAATCGCTACTTCGCGAGCCACGCATTGCCGCCGGACGAGGTTTTAGCCGCGTGCAACCCATCGCTTCAGCTTGGCCACGCCGGCATGATTGATATCGGTCGCCTTGCGTCCTATCCGTTGCTGCTGCTGGAAGCGGGTTACTCGGTTCGCAGGATGTTCAACGCCGCTTGCCGTCTCGCGGGCGTCGAGCCGAACATTCTGCTCGAGAGCCGCGCGCCGCACACCTTGCTTGCGCTCGCCGAGGCCGGGCACGGCGTCGCGATCATTCCGTCGCTCCTGCGAACGGATCGCTACGCGCTAAGAATCGTCCGTGTAACACACGGGCGCAAACCGCTTCGGGAACGATTGGTCATTCAGTGGGACAAGCGGCGCCCAATGCCGCCCTATGCCGAAAGCTTTTGCGAGGCGCTCGCCGAGTATATGGGCGCGGTCCTCCCGATCACGCAGCCTTCGGTAGGCAAGCCGGCTGCCGCACGGAAGCAAGTTGCTGTCCGAAAACGTCACAGGCGCAGAGACCGAGGCTGAAAGGTCTGCTCCGGGTCATTCGCGTCGCTTTGTGATGCCCGTCCAGAGTCCGTTATCGGGCAACTCCGGACATACCGGTCCGCGGTTGATGGCTGCGCGCCGCCCGTGTTCGCTCACGTCATCGTCGGCGCTGCGCGATCTGGTTCCCAGCAGCGAAACGCATGGTGAGGACACCACGCGTCATCCCTTGCCATCAAGCTTGGGCGCTGGTCTTGTTCGCCATTGGCGACGCAAAGGAATGCGCAAAAAATGCTGGGCGACTCCGCCTATGACTACATCGTCGTTGGCGCAGGATCGGCCGGGGCGGTGGTTGCCAGCCGGCTGACCGAGAGCGGCGCCTACCGGGTGCTGCTGCTCGAGGCGGGCACCCAAGGCTCGGGCTTTTTCTGGTCGCGTGTGCCTGTCGGCGTCGCCAAGATGATCGACGATCCGGCCGTCAACTGGTGCTACGCGTCGGAACCGGACGAGGGCTCGGGCGGCCGGCGCATCGACGTTCCGCGCGGCAAGATGCTGGGTGGCTCGAGCTCGATCAACGGCATGGTCTATATCCGCGGCCAGGCGCAGGACTACGATCACTGGGCACAGCTCGGCAATCGCGGCTGGAGCTACCAGGACGTGCTGCCGATCTTCAAGCGGATGGAACGTTTCGACGGCGGCTCGGACAAGTTTCGCGGCCGCGACGGCGTGCTTCGCGTCACCCACACGCCGCGCCACAAGGTGCCGCTGCTCGAGAAGATGATCGCAGCTGCCGAACGCATCGGCCTGCCCTTCAATCCCGATCAGAACGGCGAGACGCAGGAAGGCATCGGCATGTCGCAGGTGACGATCGCCAGGGGCCGCCGCCAGAGCACGGCCTATTGCTATCTCGATCCGGCTCGCGCGCGGCCGAACCTCACGATCGAATCGGGTGCGATGGCCGAGTCGCTGATCCTGGAAGGCAAGCGATGTGTTGGCGTTCGCTATTCCGTCGGCGGCGTGAAGCGGGAGGCGCGGGCGGCGCGCGAAGTCATCGTCTCGGGCGGCTCGATCAATTCTCCGAAGCTGCTTGAGCTTTCCGGCATCGGCCAGGCGGACCTCTTGCGCTCGCGCGGCATCACGCCGCTGCACGAGCTGCCGGGCGTCGGCGAGAACCTGCGCGACCACTACTCGCCGCGCGTGAAGTTCGCCATCAAGGAGAAGGGGCTCACCTTCAACGACAACGCCCGCGGCTGGCGGCTGGCGCGCGAGGCGGCGAAGTACGCACTGTTTCGCGAAGGCTTCCTGGCCTCGACATCCGTGCCGATCCGCCTTTACTTCCGCACGCGCGTGGGGCTGGAGACGCCCGACGCGACGGTCTCGATCGCGCCCTTCCTCGGGCTCGATTCACGTCAAGTCCTCGGATCCTGCCGAGCCGCCGGCGATCCGCTTCAATTTTCTGTCGACCGATCACGATCGTGCCGGCGTGCTGGCCGCCATCCGCAAGGGGCGGGAACTGATGGCGACGTCGCCGCTAAAAGAGGTCACAGGAGAGGAAATCGCGCCGGGAGCCCATCTGCAGAAGGACGACGAGTTGCTCGATTGGGTGAGAAAAAACGCCGAAACCACCTACCACCCGGTGGGCACCTGCAAGATGGGGGCGGATCCCTTGGCCGTGGTCGATTGCGAGCTGCGGGTGCACGGTATCCAAGGCCTGCGCGTCGCGGACGCCTCGATCATGCCGACGCTGACCAGCGGAAACACCAACGCGCCCACCATCATGATCGGTGAGAAGTGTGCGGAAATCGTGCTGGCTGCCGCGACGGCGCGTAAAGGCGAGGGCCCTGCCAAGGCACTCTGACTTGGTCGATTAGGCCACCTTGGTTCGATCAGACCTGTAGGCAAACCGACGAGGCGCTTCGCGGCGGCATCGGGCACGCAACGGTGAAACACGTTTGCGATTAATCTTTTGCTCTCAGGGCCTTAAGGGTAAGCGGCGCCTGACGATCCCGGCCTACGAACGCGGCCCGCGTGGGATCTGCTGTGACATAGTTGTGACCGGGCACCCAGCGCTTTGCAGCCTCATGCAGGACGCATATTGCTCTCTTGGGCGGGGCGCCCATGCTTGCTCTTTTGGATCCCGATAGACGCCGGTGCGGCTGGTGATCGGCCCGCGCGCGCAGCGTCCTATCTGGCGGGGAGGGGGATGAAAATGCCGGTAACGTGGGGAATCGATCACGCCGCATGCATGGTCGTAGCCACCGCTGAAGGTGTGCTGCGAGCGCACGACATTGAAGACTATCTCGATGGAGTGGCAAGAGCGGCGACACTTTCCTATCGAAAGATTTTCGATATGAGTCAGTGCTCGCCTGAATTGAGTCCGCTTGACATAACGGCGTTGGGAAACCGCGTACGCGCCTATATGAACGTCACGCCCATGGGCCCGGTCGCCATCGTCGCGGGCACGGACGAGACATATCTGCACGCGCGGCTATTCGAGGCGTTGGCCGTCGCAGACCGGCCACTGAAGATATTCCGCGAACGTCAAGCTGCCCGTCATTGGCTCGACAGCCAACCGGCCCCGGTGCCCGTTGAATGGTCCGCGACCTCGGATTTGAGTCCGACGGCGCCTCGGCTCTGACGCCTCGGAAGACCGCTCTGGGGCGATCGACGATCGACGCGAGGAACCACCGACACCGAACGCCGTTGGCGGCCGTGCCCAAGCTCCTGGTCGGCGTTCCTCGCGCGCCATTCCGCCGCCCATCTGGTCGCCGGCGTGATGCCCGTGGTCTCGGTGATGGCGTTGCAGACGCGGCCACGCAATCAGCCGAGTGGAAAGGCAGTACTGTGGATTAAGCCAAGGCGACATCTTAACGCCGCTTCGGTTACAATCACACTCGATGCGATCGCCCCTCGAGCGGACCGACGGGGCGCTGCTGGCGGCCTTCCTGCTCGCCGCGGCGCTCGGCACCTGGACCAGCTGCTTGTTGGTGAACGACGGCGCCATCTTCCTGACAGCGGGCTGGCTGGGTAACAGCTGGGATCTGTATTTCAGCCAGGATGCAGATCGCGTGGTCTCGATGCTGCTGACCTACGGCCCGGTCCGGGTCGTGCACTGGGCGTTCGGACTGTCTTCAAGCGCCTACATGGCGCTTGCTCACGTGCTCTATTTCGCGGTGCCGCTCGTCCTGTGGCTGATGCTGCGCGCGATCGAGGCGCAGCGCCTGTTCTCGCGGCTTTATCTCGCGATCGTGCTGGCGCTGATCTACTTCCGATCTGGCTGGCGCTGGTGACCGACCCAGCGCGCAGCGCGCGGCAGGCCGCAATCGCCACGGCGCTGCTCGGCGCCGTACTCGGCCTCACCCATCCCGCGATCGCAATGATGAGCCTGCTCTATCTCGCGGTCGGCGTCGCACTCGTGGCCTTCGGCCGGCCGGTGCCGCGGCGCAGCCTGGTCGCCGCTGCGCGCCGCTGCGGTGATGTCGGTGTTGCTGCTTGCGGCGTACCTCGCCACCAGCCGGTGGCTGCCGGCGACCAATCCGACCGTCATCCCCGCCCTCGCCATCAACCGCTACGACTACATCGATCCGAGGTGGCTGCTGGCAACCATGGCGCTGTTCCCCGCACTCGCCATGCTGTGGCTGCTGTTGCTTGCCCCCGGCACCCAGTCGGCCCGCCTCCGTTGGCGCATCTCGCCACTTGCCGTCCTGATCATCGCGGCAGTCGGCTTGTGGTTTGCCGCCGCCAGTACGGGCCTGCTGACCTGGCTGTACGCTCGTCATTCCGCGCCGCATGTCCTGGCGCTGGCTCTGGTCCTCGCACTCGTATCGCCATCGATATGGCTCGCCCAAGCGCAGCGGCCGTTGATGCTTTATGCCGCCATCGCCGCGGTCGCCGTCATTTCCTACAACGTCGACCTTTTCCTGTTTGGTCGCTTTGTCGATCGCCACATGGCGCCCGGTGTGGTCGATGTCGACGAGCAGTCCGTGCCTTGGTCGACGCAGTTCGACGCCCCGACCGCATGCATCTATTTCAAGTGGGCGGCTGGACCGGATTATGTCCGCGATGTCGTGGTGCCGACCTACGACTGGTACCGGGTGACGCTGGCCTTTTACAGTTTCTTTCGTTCGGACCGGCAAAGCATTTTGTTCCATCGGCTGGGGCGTCCAGGCGAGTGGCTGCCGTATGATTGCGCGACAGTTGACCCTGTAAGAGCGTCCGATGAACAGGACAAGTTATTCCTGACGTTCCTTTCCAAGAACTACTGTGTGCGCTGAACCTTCGATGCCGGCCGGCGCTGGTTAGAGCTCGGTGGGTCGTGACGCTTCCATCGAGCTGGCATTTAAGGTATTACCCAATTGTGGCTAAGTCGATAAAGGAAATACCTAAAAAGCGGGGAAGACCGGCCACGGGCAAAGACCCGCTGGTGACACTGCGGCTGCCGGCGCCGATGATTGCCGCACTCGCCGAGCGCGCCGAAGCGGCCGGCGTGTCGCGCTCGCAGACCATGCGTCAGCTGATCGAGGCGGGATTGAAGCGGCGGCCGAAGCCATGACCCGACGAGAGCACCTCGAGCTCGTGGTGCGGCCGAATGCGCGCTGATCTCGGCACGATTTGGTTCACCAAGTGAGGTCGCCGCGCTACGACCTCGTCCTCGCAGCGGTGTTTTGCGCCGCTGTCGGCCTTTACGACACGGTTTATGTATGGCGGCTGGTCTCGCACGGTCCGTTGATCGGCCCGGGAGTGAGCGCGTTTTTCCCGGACTTCCTCGTCTTCCAGGCCGCCGCCCGCGCCTGGATCGAGGGCAAGGCAGCGTTGCTCTATGACATCGACGCCTTCACCGCCTTCCAGAACGCCGTCTTCGCCGACCGCTTTCCCGGCGAGGTCCGTTTCAGGCCGTTCTTTTATTCGCCGATCTGGCTGCTGATGCTGCTGCCGCTGGCCGGATTTGCCGCGGGCCAGGCTTACGCGCTTTTCCTGTCGGTCACGGTGGCGCTCGCGACCGCGCTGGCGGGCCGTCATGATTGGCCCGGGTGGCTTGCCATCCTGGTTTCGCCGGCAGCGGTCTGGGTGGCCCTGACCGGCCAGAACACGTTCTTCAGCCTGGCTCTGTTCTATGGCGGGATGCGCTGGCTCGATCTTTCGCCGGCCATCTCCGGCATCCTGCTCGGGCTGCTGGCCTACAAGCCGCAGCTCTGGCTGCTCGTGCCGCTGGCCTTGATCGCGGCCCGGCAATGGCGGGCGCTCGCGTGGGCGATCGGCACAGCCATCGCCTTGTCGCTGGCAAGCCTCGGGGTGTTCGGCTCGACTCTCTGGCGCGCTTTCTTCCAGGCCGCCCGGGACGGGGCCTCGCCGCGCGTTGTCAACGAGATGCTCGATCGCACATTTTCGCAAATGATCACCTTGTTCGATGCGGCCTACATCCTGGGCCTGCCGCTGGGCCTTGCGAGTGCCGTCCAGACAGCCGGTGCCGCCCTCGCCATGGTGGTGGTCTGGATCGCCTTTCGCCGGCATCCGTCGAGCCTGCCGCGCACCGCCGTGCTGGCGAGCGCGACGTTCCTCGTGTCGCCCTATACGCTGAACTATGAGCTGCTGCTGCTCATGCCCGCCGCCGTCGCCTTGTTCCGACGGGGAGTCGCCGAGGGTTTCCATCCCGGAGAGCGCCTGCTTTACATCGTGCTGTGGGTCATGCCTTTTGCCGGCATGGTGTTGAATCGGCTGGGCCTTCCCATCGTCCCTCTGGTCATCCTGCTCTTCGGGGTCATCGCGTGGTCGCGTATGCAGTCCGGCCCAGGGGCGAATTGCCGCCGGCCGCAGCGCTCATGTCATCGCGCGCGGGGTACCCCCGCGCTGAAGCGCAGCGAAGGATCTCATCGCCGCTTGCCACGGGCATGAGATCCTTATGACGCACCACTCATAGTCATTGAGTTCATACCGCATGGTTCCAGGCTCCTGTCACGAGCTTCTTCCCGCGCACCATTGCCCGGTACCGCCCGAATCGGCAGAGATCGCACCGCAGCATGACAACCGTACCCGCCAAGCCCGCTCCCAGCCACAGCGAACCTGACGAGATCCAAAGCAAGCCGCGGACGCTCGAGCAGGCGGCGGACCTGCTGTTCGGCCTGATGATGGTGGGCGATGATCGCGCGGTCGAGCAGACCTGGGCGATGGGCCGGCAGGTTTATCGACGGGGTGGCTCCAACTGACCGCATTGTCGGTGCGACACCTCGGCCGCAGGCTCGGGCATGTACTCATAAATGGAAGTCGGTGAACGGGGGTTGACCCATGTCCGCTTTGCCGCGCCTTGCAGACCTAAGTCAGACGCCTCGCAAAGTCTGAGAAGGGCCAACAGCAGACCTATCGACGACCGGCGTCGCTCAGCTCATCCAGAAGCTGTTTGGCCGCAATCAGATCGGCAGTGCCGAAACCCTCGGTAAAGCGGTCGTAGACTGGCTGAAGGCAGGCGGTGGCGTCGGCGGGGCGGCCCTGACTGCGCAGCAGACGGGCGAAGCTCGTCGCAGCGCGCAACTCCCAAGACAATGCTTCTTGCCGGCGCGCCTCGTCGAGCGCCTGCCGGAAGAGGTTCTCCGCTGTTTCTGCGGCTGAAGGTGCGCTCTGCGACAGCAAGAGTTCACCCTTAAGGCGCAGCAACTCCGGCGTGAGCCAGTTGATTTCCGACCGATCGATCTCCTCGTCAAGCGCCGCGAGCTCGTCAGGGCTTCGCCCGGCGTGCATCAAGGCATGCGCCAGCTCACCCAGCCTGGCCATGGGACGGAAGTTGGGATCGGGCCGAGCGATCTCGTTCACGCCGGACTCTCGAGGAGGCGATCCCGTGTCGACGTCACCCCCCTTGAGGTCGACGACTCTTTGATACATCGAACCAACGGCAACAAGGTTCAAGAGGCTGTGCTTCTTCGAAAGATCGAGCAGCATTCTTGTGTGGTGACCTGCGGCGGTGAGGTTGCCTGACCACAGCGCGATCGAGCAGCCCGCCAAGGTCAGGGTGTAACACAGTGACATTGCGTGACCGGTCGCCTGCGCCTCTTCAATGCTTGTTTCGGCAGTGCGCACCGCCTGATCCGCAAACCCCTGCAACCACAGCACTCGCGCAAGGAACACGCGCGCGGATAATCGCAAGTCAATCTGGAAGCGAATGATATCCTGGAAGCGAATGGCATCCCGTTCATGATCGGTGGCGGCATAGTGCGTCAGCACGTGCTCCAGGTGACGCCGCGCATCGACTTGGTTGCCGAGAAAATGCTTGGCCGAGCCAAGCATGCGCTCGCCGAACAGCCGATCGTTCGAGTTCGGCCTGCTCATCGCCAGATCATGGAACTTTTGCGCAAAGGGCAGCGCCGCACGATAGTCGATGATCACGGTGTGATACCAATACAGGCCCCGGAGAGCGCGCAGCTGGTACTCGGTGTCGCCAAGCGCCTCCGCAATGTCGAGTGCCTTCGTGAACGCCTCGCCCAGCTCGGGAGCTTCGGGTGTCGATGCGCCCAGCGCGGCGTGAAGCCTCATCTCCTCGCGCGGGTCCCGGGTCTCTCCAGTGCCGAGAGCGCCAAGCGCCTGCTTGGCGCGACCGCGGCACTCCTCGAGCAGCGATAGGCGCATCCAGAGGGGGACTGCTGCGGTAGTCAGCGCCACTCCGATCGATCCATCGCCGTCCGGCGAAAGGGCCCAGTCGAGCGCGGCGCGCACATTGTCGATTTCCCGGGCGTAATCGGCCAGCCATTCGCCCGTCGGCCGCGCCGCCGCTTCACCTTCAGCGCGCTCGAAAAGATTGCCGTAGTACACGGCGTGGCGGCGCGCGATCCGTTCGCGCTCGCCGCTCACGTCAAGCTTCTCGATCGCGTAGGCGCGGGTCGTGTCGAACAGCCGGAACCGCGGTTTGATGCCGCTGACATCCGCGACGACCAACGATTTCGCCACCAGATCGGCCAGGCAGTCGATCGCATCGATGCGCGTCTTTGCTGCATCCCTGGTCACGGCGGCGGCGGCCTCGACCGTAAAGCCGCCAGCGAATATGCCGAGATTCCGGAAGAACAGTTGCTCG
>WNFC01010058.1_pt2 | contig 10483 bp, 12 predicted proteins | sample 5400541 | NCBI WGS metagenome assembly WNFC01 (sample SAMN13153342, study PRJNA577476) | soil metagenome | isolation source: 120 cm saprolite under Douglas fir tree site 2 hole 2 replicate 1 | place: USA:California | collected 2015-04-18
TTGTCTCAGCGTGGCAGTAGAGCTGGTATGATGCACCGAGAAGGGCGTTTGCCTGGGCCAGAGGCACTTTAGAGCCAACCGCCGCCGTGCGTGTTCGGGACCGAAGAGGAGTGGACTCTATGCTGTGCGAGCCAGGAGCTGACGAGTTTGAGAGCGCCCGGATGAGGCACGGCGAGCTCATCAATTTGATATTCGGATAGGTATCTGTATGAAATTATTTGAATGCGTGAAGAGGCGCGCACAGGAGTGCCAAGGGATCAAGACGCACTTCAAATGCTCGGGGTCGCCGACTTCATGAAGCGCCTCGGTCAAGTCGTCCTTCCGGTGCGGCTTGAGCCAAACTCACAGATCAGTGGTCGGACCAGAAGGAGGGCGGCCATGGTGCTCCCACGTCTCAGCAATGGTGTGGCCGCGAGTGCTGCATGGCCATGTCGTCCAGACCATGCGCGCCATGTATGTGAGCTCTCCGCTCTCCCGTTGACTTGCTGTCAAACGTCAGGACAGCCCCAGTATCTTCTTGAAACATCATTACCTCGGCTAGGAAGGGCTGCAACTGAAGGAGCCAGACAAGTCGTTGAAACTCGGACTACCCCGGACACCCCGAACGAATCATCATGAAGATGGGGTAACAGGTATTTCTAGAACCCGGGTTGCTTTGGAATGAGCTTCATCACCCTGAGTCGTCCCATCGCTGACACAAGCGCCAGCGTAATTGACGTCCGGCGTACTAGTAGTTCCGGCGTGCAGACAGCTCTGATCTCGAGCTCAGCAGGAGCAGCTGGGGTAATGGCCAAGATGATAATACGACAAGAGCCACGAGGAAAAAGTTAAATGTAGAATACCCTATAGCTGAGTCACCTGAAAGAACAACTTCACAACTTGAAGCAACTTCCGAGTCAGCTCAGGCTGGAACCGTGACTGAGCTACAGAATATTCCACGTCGGCTTCGTTCCGAATCATGGCTGACATTGAGACATTGACACTGTTAGCTTTATATACCATTGGCGAGTTTCTGGCAACCAGCGGTGATCACGACACAGATGGTGTGACAGCAATGTGCCAGTAGCCCCAGGAGCCTCAGGCTGCCAGTGAGGAAGTAGGTGGGGTCATGAGTCATGAGTCACGTGGTCACAGCGGTCAACTTGTTTTCGCTTCTGAGTTCTGAGTACCACTTCGCTCTCGCGGAGTTAGCAATCATGGCGCCCCTGTCCACGTTCCCACTTCCACCAATGCATTTGACACCGGAATCGACCCCCGGGACCAATTTCTTGGACGGCGTCGCTGTGTCATCTGTGGGGACGACGTTCGCGTTACTCTCCAACATTGCCACGTTATCCTGAGTGAAGCGTGTGACCTTGTAAGCCTAAAACATATTTAACCCTGCCTGATGTTGAAGTAAGACATAGTGGTCCGAACTCAAGGGTTGGATATACGTTGGATCCCTTCTCAGGCCAAACATTATCCCCAACATGAGCTGCGCGATGGCCTCCTTATGTGCAGTAACCATCGCCTCTCGTTCGAGAATTATGGTTTCTTTATACATTTCTTCCCCGATGTGAGTTTGATTCACCTTCGCATTGTGGACAAGTGTCCAACGTTCAACACGAAACAGAGTCGGAAATTCGTCTTTGTCAACTACTCCAATGAGTCCTCTTTTCATCAATTCCATGGAAAAGCTATCGCTCTTGACATAAGGGATCGCCATGTGCCGTTTCCTTCCCTATTCATCATCCATGAGAACCGTGTTCGTGGGTTCCAGCCCTTCCAACCTGTCACTCCTGACATGCCCCGTGATATCCGTTGGCAAGACTGGATCTCAACGGGCCACGTGTTTAATAATACTTCAGGTTCTTTCATTCGTGACAAGCCGCCGGGCAATAACAATGATAACAATGTCGTCTCTGCGCAACTACAGCTACCAATAATGAGCACAGGCGGCGCATCGTCGGGTGGATGCACACTTGAGATCAACCAAAATGTTATTGCTGATATATTAGTGGCAACGCGCCCCATGCCGTCATGGAAGGCCTGCCAAATGGAAGACACGAGCTGGACTAGCACTGCAGAGGAGAACATACAGAAATACATCTCTATTGGTGTAGATGACCAGCAAGATACTGATATTGATGCTTCAAGGTAAACTACCGAAGTGGCTTGTCTCGTTTGGAGGTCGACCCAAATGTCACGTCTCATCGCTTTGGTTCACCTTGCGCCTACTGGTCAGTTCCTACTGCCGTCTGTGCCCCAAAAGAAATCAGTAACTTGTGAAATGAAGGTAAACAGAAGGGAAAAGCATGGGTTACTTGGTCTCTCTCATTCAGCTTGTCTTCCTCTACAATCTTGTATCTCAGAATGGAGACATTTCGGATGCTTGGGGCCGCTGACGTCATAAGGCGCCTCGATTAAGGCGTCCTTGCGGGATAGCTTGAGCGCAATGCACAGACGAATGGTCGACTCTGAACCAGGACAAGGATGACCATGGTGCTCCAACTGAATATCTTAGGAATGGGATGCTAGGAGTGTGACGGGGTTCTTGTCTTCATATCAACCCAATGTGTAATGGTAAGACAGGTAAGGCCAAGGGAGGGCCTGGGAGGCCGGAACGAAGATGGACAACAGCGGGAGCAAATGTATGATTGCAAGGCCTAAAAACAGGGACAAGACACTGAACAATGACCTGGGAATAGCAAGATCATGCTGCAGAAAACCGGGATTTATACATGCTCGAGGCCGTACTGGTAGATCGAGAGAGACGAGGGGCACTACAAGGACTCGGAGTCAGCTTCTGCGAGCGCTTGCTGTTTCTCACGCAGATCCATGGCGTCGTGTGGTTGACAGGAATAGGCCAAGCAACAGTGGAGAGCTACTGTACATGACAAGGTTGAATTGGGGACCGATCGATTCGCTGATGGTTTGTAAGCCAAGAAATACATAGCTGCTACATAGCAATTTTGACTTGTGATATTTTTGAGATATCTTTCTTTCTGATGCTTAGTGAGCAGCAGGTATCTCACTGTCATTCATGTCATTAGTTGGTCATGACAAGGTGAGGTGTATCCACTTGCGCCCATGCCGTCGCTCGCTGCGTAGTGTTGACACTGGGCGCGTGAACAGTGACTGAAGGTTGCCAAGACCGGATCAAACACTATAATCGTATCAGGCGGAGCCAGAGCCAGCAGCCCGGACTGAGTGGCGAGCGAGTGAGCGCGTAAATGACGTCTTTTTTTCGGAAAGTCTGACAATATTTTGTTTTGCTGCGGTTGCGACAATTGTATGCGACCCGGACAATGAGTGCGCCTAACTCACTATTTCTGCCATTGCAGCTTACAGTGTTTATATATACGTTGATAGACGAAGGAAGGACGCCGGCGGAGGAAATGTGCGGGTCCGCACCATCAGAAATAGTTCATCTTTCAATACCCTGGACAGCCTGGTACAGTACAGGTACTGACCAGAGTCGCCGGACATGCATGGCAATTCTCGGCCGACACATTCTATGTCTACCTTAGCCACCCGTCATGCATCATGGGCAGTGCAGGCGGTGTCGGGACACTGAGGCCACCTCGTCCGAACCCCGTTTTGTTCTTCAGCATGTTTCGGGCTGGAGCGCTGGAGCTTCCGAGTCAACTGCGCCGCCGTGGCTGCGTTCGTGGGCTTGACGCTTGGCGGCTGGAAAAGAAGGTCGAAACGTCGTTCCGACTCGAACTCGTATCATTTCTTGTCATTCTCGCTGACCCGCACCGAAGAACGCGGAGGCAAAGCCTCTTTTCAAGTTGTGTTTGCCCTTTCCGGCCGCAGAACGCTGGCGTCAATGACGTGAAAAAATTGAATCGGGGAACCGCGTGATGGTTCAGAAGTCTTACAAGTGAGGGAAAGAAAGATTGAGAAGACAAACGCAACATCAGGAAGCCTAATATGAACCAACTCAAAAGTCCAAATTGAATGATGAAATTTGGTGGCGAATGAGACGATACGAAGGGTGGAGAGAATGTGCTTGATGCAGCTCTCTCGAGCAATAAAAGGGCTACGCTGACAAGCAAATATCGTGGGCATACGACAAAGTACGCCTTCAGTTATAAGTGATCATGACAGTCCAAGCAGAGGAGGGGGTTGTCACGCAGATCGAAGCGCAAAGTCGCTATCGCGACAGGCCAGCTGCTGTATTACAACGAATAAATTCACAAGCATCGCAATATCAATTCCCCAATATACCCAGGAGTCTTGTTCCTATATTACTCTATGTAACAGGGAGTAATTAACCGGGTTTCGAGGTGAAACGCGAGGAAGAACGCTAGGGACATTGCCCGTGCGGCGAGGGACGACGAAAAGAGACGAAATAAGAGTGAGATCGCAGAAATAATAAAAGCAGAAGAAAGGAAAATGGCAACAAGGAGACATGCTCGGAGGATGGCGGGCAGTCTAAGAATAAACCAAAAGATGAAAGAGGGCGCCGCGAGGTAAACAGACGGGAGGGGGAGTGATGTCCGGGTCGGCCGAACTGGAATGGGGAGATTCGAGTGGGGAGGCTGTCGCCGCGTTGTCGGTTCTGTCGGGAGGAGGGGTTGTCAATAAGATAAGCCTTTGCGCGCTCCAGAGTTACTGATCCGCGTTCGGTCTCGACGGACGCTTTACAGTGGTAGCTGAAAGTCTGCACGATATCTCGTTGGCTTTGGAGTGTTAATATGGCATGGGCTAACGCCAGGGGACGCTGAAGAGACATCTGGCATATTGTAAGTCATCCACGACATGTCCGGCGAGGTTTCACTAGGACGAGTGGCGTAGAGGGGGAGACCAGTGTATGGCATAATTGATGGACAGTTGTAATAGTTGCGACGTCCATCAAAGTCGGAGGGGGGGTTCAAGCTCCGGTTCACAGAGGGAGGCTGTGAACGGCGCCTGCGTGGAAATGTCTTTGGCCGTGGGACGGCGTGGGTTCGCTCAAAGAGCCCGCATTTATTGCAAAGCTGTAATCCTATTAGACCAGTTATCTGGTCAGCTATATAGGACGCACCATTTTACCGGGACTGAGCCTAGACCGGCGCCACGTCGTTGTCTCCGTTGCCCTACAGTTGAAGCATTGACGACGTATACAGTCACCGAGTTTCATCCTCGCATCGTCCGTGTAGATGGTCCCGTAGGTTCGAAACCTGGGGGAGGGTTCATCAAGCGTGCTGCCTTGGCTGTTAAGGGATTGAGGTGATGAGGGAGGAGGGAGGAGGAAGGCTGAGGGGGTACCACACACCCATCATCATATCCGTTTATAGAAGCGCCGGAAAACCCCGAGTCACCGTTGTAGTCGTCACGATCACGATGGGCAAAGTCATCGAACGTGTATGCTGGATGTCCAGGGTTCGATCCAACATTGGAAACATTCGGGACAGATGCTGTCTCTAAGGGGGTGTCGCATGAAAAGAAGTGAAGAGGCGGCTGGGAAGACGCTGAAATTGGTAGAAGGTGCGCGGGTCGAGGAAGTTTCTTCTCAAAGGCTTCGCTGTCTGCGTTTCTGATGGCGTGCAACCGTGATTAGCAAACATTTTTAGGTTGAGCCAAAAGAGGGAAATACATGTTAGGGAGGGTACCTGACCCCAGATGGTGAGCAAGGGCTAGGCTCATTTCAGGATTGAATCGCTTCGACTGGTTGAGATGGAGAGGTAGGCAGCAGGTAACCTGGGTTTGTGATCTTGACCTATTTGCTTCTCTGTTTGTTGCTGAGCTATCAAAGACCGCGAGAGGCCGCGATGGTTCCCTTGAATGAAGGGTGGGGTTGGGAAGGATCAAATGTGTTTAAGTACAAGGACCTGGATGACTTTATAAGTCATTTGTGACTTGCCATACTAGTAGAGCGTCCATCGAAGTGATCCTGGCCGGCGCCGGCGGTTTATAAGCATAGAATACGTCCATGATACAGAACGATATGATTCGGCACGTAACTAAAACCTCTTTTGACTTGGTCGCCAAGCTTGAGAACCGCAAGGGCCGGCGGGCGGTAATAGTTCCCTTAAACAGAAAGATGACAATGAGATGGAGACGGTGTCAGTGCGCCCATGAATCAGGAAATCATGGAATCACGCGCTCATGAACCAGCAACACTTGTATAGTTGAGAAGTACAATGCAGCGGCCATACGTTCTTGCCTGCGGGCCGGTTGCGAACCCGGCACCGAATGTGGGTCTCGGGATGTAGGTGGAGACGGGCCGGTTGGGCACCCGAAACTCCCAGTGCCCGTAGATGACCCTCAGACACCAAAAGAGGAAGAGAAATGGCAAAACAATCCTAGCTTTCTTGGAGAAGGCATGTTTCAAGCCACTAGAGGAGACTTTCGACCCTGGATGGAGACCCTGGACGATAACCCCGCCGCCGTGCTCCTCAAAGAACACCATTTAATACACTTGTAAACCTACGCATCGAAAGCTATCAGCCTCCTTAGCTGACTGATATCTCCCGTATCCCTAGAGCATGAGGGACTGATGCCAGTCTCAAACATGATTCTTACTATTGAACAAAGTATTCTCCCCCGCAGACGTTCACTCCGGTCAGTCTTGCCAGTGAATGCTGTCAATTAACGTTCCGAATCTACTTGCCGCATCCAGCACTTCTGGTGATGAACATTTATGCACAATAGTCTTATCATTGTGCTTCGAAACTTCATGAATCGTGATGCCGGCCAAGCTCGTCCAACGGCAGGCCTAGCTACTGCCGCGCAGCTCACTGGGAAGAGGAAGAGGCGACATGTTTCTTGCCATGGTGTCGGTTGGCGGCAAAGCCCGGCAGTGCCGCGGTCCTGGCCATGAGACCTCTATGCGTCTAATTCAACCCTCCGCAGCGTATCGCTGCACTGCGGCATCTACCACATAGCCGCAATATGTTCGCTTTTCGAGTCGTATCGTCCCTGAGATCTGCCAGCGGTGAGTCACCTTGACCTGGTGCTGATAGCCCTGGCGTATGCCGCGTATCATCCATTGATGTCGATGTGGCTGCGACATTCTGCGCATCGTTTCTGAAACCACTGGATGGAGCCGCATTCTCAATATGTGGAGTGATCGAGGTACAGGTACAACGTAGCTGCAAACGTTAAAGGGTCCGAGTCAGCGTAGCGGCGGCCGTGCGGTGCGGCACCCGGTGCGGCAGCCTCACTGGCAAGAGCCAGATTTTCGATTACTTCTCCCGTGCCGTGCGGTGATCGTACAGCCTCGTCTCTCTTCTCTCAGGTCCGCATCTGGTTGTGTGCTGTACTATTGGCTTAATCGGCACTATTGTCTAGTCCTCCCACTGGCCTCCACGACGGCGATTAATTCATTCGGCGGAATTCAGTGTATCACATGTATCACAACCTTGAACGGGAGAGAAGGCCTTTCTCCCATTACTGCAAGTGATATCTGGTCCACCGCATTTAAATCGTGAGAAGGATTCGTAAAGCCGCTACGTACCAGCGTTGATTTGAAACACCCCCCCCTGTGGTCCTTTGGTTTTACCATCGTACGGCAGCAATCAGAAGATCCCCGGGACAAGTTCTGCCAATGAAGAGTGAACAGAAACTCTGAATATACTGTATACATAGAAATATTTCTATAGGGATGAATGTCCCAGCGGCCGATACCCCATAGACGCCTTTCTCGGCTTATGAGTCATAGTAGTGTCAAGTCTTCGCCATCATTCTAGTGACAGGATAGTCCAATCAGCCCACACAGCCTCACATTCATTACTGCATCCCTTTGGCCCCAGTTCTTTTCCAACAGTTTGGAATCTTTGTCCTCGTACGACATTGTTTCACAGGATCGTTACCATACCTCCCTTGATGGCTACCTGGCCCAAACTAACTGGAGGCATCAACAGCATTTTTACGAACGGCATCATTTCAAGTGGGCCTTGGACCTGGCATACTCGTCGTACCTTGTAGATTCCGACATCTTACGTTGCCGAAGCCCTCTGGCAATAAGAACAAAAAGAGAAATACAGAAAAAAGGATCTTCCGCAAATCGATGACCGGTCCTATGGTCTTCTCGCGGATGCGCCTGTCTGCCAACAGTAGTACATCGCAGCTTTTCCTGGGTTCTCTTCAAGTATTTACCCCTTCTCCCCTGCTCACTTTTTCAGACGCACTCTCCGATGAACACGCCTACAGACCGCACATTTCGGGTTCTGTTGTGTTCTCTTAAGGTATTTTCCCTTCGCGCCAACTTATTTTGAATTTGATGGTAGTAGTCATGCCCATTCTGCTGGCCGTTTTGCGCGGAGAGAAGCGCAATGGGTCCTGGGATTTGGCACACGATGAATCCATGAAGTGTGGCTCTGGGCAGCAACAACAAGGATCAAGGAGTCATCCAGCCGACATTAATGCATATCAACCTGGATTCGAAGGCGGGCGAGGCACAGATGTCCGAAGTTTGACGCGGAAGCAGTGGCCGCCGTGTTTCGCTTGGACTTTGAGGATAGTATTCTACCAGGTCAACATCTACGACGTGATCGTCGTCTTTTGAAAGCGAAGCGAGTTCAGAAATGAGCAGACAGTAGGTAAAAATGCCGAGAGGTAAGGCACAACAGCTCATCCTTTTCCTTTTTCTGAACCCTCCCACCGTCTCTGCTGTGCTTGCCTCGTTTCCCACTCCTTAGCTCCCAGCTCCAGCCTTTAGAAGGCGGAACAAATGCAATCCCAAAGTTTTCCTGCGCCGTCAGCCGATCTTGCTGTTGCAGTCGCGACATCGGCATCATACACTGCAGTCTGCCGAGCTTGTTTTCAAGGGCTGCACTGCACTCGCATCATGTGCAGCATTTTCTTGTGCTTCACGTATTCGAGATCATTTTGACTGTCCTCAACGGAAGCCCACAGTTGCCATGGCAGTTCTGTTGTTGATACACTCACAACAAGCGTGGAGTTGATGGAGGCGACGGGGCCCGGTGACGAACCTTTAACTTGTCGGACGCTAAGAACTGCTTAATTCCGTTTGATGGCGGTTCTCAAATGATATTCGCGCAACGTATCTTCCGTCCGGTACCGGAACACATCGACTTGCTTTTTGTTAAAGACTTAGGCCCTGCTACGCGCGCAATGTACTCTCATGTCTCCTTGTTGCTTTGCGCGCTCAACACGCCACCGATCCACCCTGCGTTGGCCAGACCCAGACAACGCGTGACCAAAAAGGAAAGGGCTGTCCCCGGACTCCCCACGCACGCAGTGCAACACCCTGACAGGTAGTGCACATATATGGGGGGACCCAGATCGGCGGTCGGAATTCAATTTTCAATTGAGAGCGCGGATGACGTCAAGGGGAGTCAATCCCACGTTGCACGTGGGGTTCGTTGACTAGGCGCTTTTTCTATGCGGGACCGAGTTCTGTCCTACCTTTACACTGGTGGAATCAGCGCTTGCCAGTGCGCCTGCGTCGGCTGGGGCAAAGAGCCATGTTGGCCTCTACTGATGTTGTGCTGAGTCAAGGTGACTAGTGACTACACGAAATGGGAAAAGATAATGGGGGAATGTGCACGAAGATACGCAGAAATGAACGTCCTTCCTCCTCCTGCTGGCTGTCAATGGCAGAGCCTGTGTCCGCTGTCTTCGTCGTCCTGTTCACTGACCGCTGTCTTCATCTGTCACGATAATTGAAATATGCACCCCTCTATTGAGTCCTTGAACACCATCTGATTTCTATTTCTCTCTTCCTTATCAAATCAAACTAGGCTGCACCGCTGTTGAACGTTGAACGTTGATCATCAATGTCTCTTATCTGTAATTTGAAAATAAAAAAAGTAACTGCCACTTTCCACGTGACCCGTCAACTTTTTTTAGCCCCACTGGCATGGGCGACGGGCGACGCATTTTTCTATCCTGTGAGAACCGTCACAAAAGTCGTATTTCACGTGGTGGCGGAGAATGGTCGGCGCCAGGGGTGCGATGCAGTACGTAGCTTTTTTGCTGCACATTCTGGGGTGTATTAAATTTCGAGAGTCCAGTGAAACATATCTTCTTTCTCTACGTCCACATGTTGCCTTCCCGTCCAGATTTATCGGTGGAAAAATGCTACCGTCTGCCAATTTGATTTTCAACCGATGCTCAGGCTTCGTATCGCAATACGTAAAGGAACCAGAGCTAGAGGGACGGCGTCAAAGCATGTTCGACGGTATCATCAATGAATGAGCATCCGACCCTGGTTTCGAATCAATGGAATCCTCTTAGAAACATAATGAAATGACCGCATCCGATCTCTCTTCCGACAGAGTTGATAACAATGAACCCCAGAAAGCAATTACTCGCAAGATTCTCCGATCAAAGATGGCCCTGCGAATTCGAGAAGGTCGGGCGTTCCGAGAGTCCCGCGCAAGGGCAATGAGTACTGCTACCCTCAGGGCAAAGAAACGTCAAAAACGCAGTGCTCACTAGGCGGCCGTAAAATATATCCAAGGACCTAGAAGGAAAAGCCGAGCGCGTGGCGACTCGGAGCCGAAAGTTTGTCGGTTGCGTCGGTCTACGTGCTGGTGCGAAGCGCGCG
>WNFC01014513.1_pt1 | contig 10483 bp, 17 predicted proteins | sample 5400541 | NCBI WGS metagenome assembly WNFC01 (sample SAMN13153342, study PRJNA577476) | soil metagenome | isolation source: 120 cm saprolite under Douglas fir tree site 2 hole 2 replicate 1 | place: USA:California | collected 2015-04-18
TCGCAGACCAGCACTCGCGCCACCTGGGGTTGCAGCAGATCGTAGAGCCAAGCCGCCCAGGTCCCTTCTTCCCAGGTCACATGCAACTCGCCCCGCAGACCGTGGATAAACTGCAGAATGCTGCTGGCTCTGGTTTCGACAATCGACTCCATTACCAGCTTGCCACTGCTGTTAAGGACAGCGATCACCACCGCTTCCTTGTGCACGTCCATGCCGATATACTTGCTGTCGCGACTCATGCAGTTGCCTCCTTGAGGGAAAGATCATTCGCGCTTAACGGAGCTCTTTCCCTCAAAGGAAAGTGTCATTCTTCAGCCGATTTGCCTATCTTCTCCTCTGATTCTTGCCCTACATCCCGCTTTACTCCACTCAACAGGGCCGCTCTCCTCATAATGCATTGACCCTGCGCAGCGGTGGCTAGCTAATCCGGCAAGTGAATTCTATCCGGGTGTTTCCGCTCGTGTTCGTGCTCCTCGGCAAGAACCTTCTCGAGCCATCAGCTTGGCGCTCAGCGACCGTCTTGTCCATGTGACAAGAACAATGTCAGGCGTAGTACGCGACTGTCACGGCAGATTCCGGTTGTGATCACGAGTCTTGATCCCGCGCGAAACTTTTGTGGGGAATACGAGACTATAGTTGTCAATGCACATGGATGCGGCGTTATAGTCCGTGAGCTGCTAGAGAAGGAAACGCCGGTGATGGTGGAGCTAGTCTCCAATGGCCGGAGTAAGAAGGGCAGAATTGTGCTCGTGATCTCGCTCGTTGAGGGTACCTCATGGTTGCTGGGACTCGAGTTCGACAATCCGGCGGGCGACTTCTGGGAGATTGAAAATCCGCCGGTAGATTGGCGGGACACTTTCGTGTCATACCACCACGTCCCAAAAGCAGAGTGTGCGGAGCCGTTCGGCACGGCATCTACAACGCTACATTTCCATTGACGCCGTTCAATCTGAGGTAAACGGCCAATCGGGGCGCATGACGAGAATATTGATCGTCGATGACAGTGCACAAGTACGAACGGCGCTTCGCATGTGCCTCAGAATGAACAATCATTGAATGGTGTGCGGGGAAGCAGAGAACGGACGCGACGCAATAGAATTGGCTTCCCGTGTGAAACCGGACGTTCTCTTGCTTGACTACGCTATGCCTGAGATGAACGGGCTTGAAGCGGCACGGATACTCAGTGTCCCCATACCCTGAATGCGCCATCTTGATGTTCACAACCTTCGCTACTCACGTAAGTTCCTTACCGGTCCACTATTCTTTCGCCAACCAACAACTCAGAATGCCCTGAGACTTGACCTTACATGTCCTTGTACACCTTGTGTTTGGAGTGGAAGACATAAGTCACTCGCTGGGAATGCGGAGTAGGTTGAGTTCCCTCGATTGCAGGACGCAAGCTTTGGCAATTCTGGCGAACTGACAGCAGTGCCGCTCGCGGTTGGCTCCGGCCAGACGAACAAAACTTAATTGGAGGCAATAACCATGAGACGATTCACGACCGTGACAGTCTGTCTGTTTATTCTGGTGTCTGGCGACCACTACAGGGTGGGCGCAAAACCCACATTTTGTCCGCAAGCCCAGTGCCACTCTCTCCGGCAACAATGTGAACGTCTGCTTCAAAGAAGCTGGGTTGGGCGACAACCAGAACATAACTTACGTCGCTAGGCTAATGCGACCGCCACGTATGTATGTGTAAATAATGGAGGCCAATGTCCGAACGCCGCGAACAAAACGACCGTTTCAGGGCCAGTGAGCTCCACGGGAACGTTTAGTTCCGGGACGAACGGAACGATTAGCCAGTGCCTGCAGATCTCACCGCCCAGTGCCGGGACTTTCACTTGTCCTTCTGGGCAAACGTTGACTCTCGCCCAAGTGAGCTATTCGGACATCGCTATCACCGATACGACAACTCCTGTTGGTCCCGTGTCAACAACGCCCAGCGCTTTGTCGACGACGCCATTCACATGTCCCTAAGATTTCCCCCTGGCATTCCAGAGGCGCTACGCGGGTTCGGTTCGTGATGAAAAAACCGAGCCCGCAATCTCTTGCTTCATGCGCGAGGAAGGGTACCCGCTCCGCCGCCACCTGCGGATACTTGGGTCATGAGTGGTGAAACCTTTCGGGCGACCATCTAACGAGAAGCTGGTGGCGGAGGAGCTAGCCATACCGGGCCGTTGATCTGTCGGTACCAACAGGCCGCAGCACAAATCGAGGCGTTTAAAGGCTAGGCCATGCGCAACCACCTTGCGCGCCTCCTTCACCTGATTCGACCGCGAAGGGACCTGTTTCCCCAATGCGGTGCAGATGTCAGGCAACGCGGGGAAGGCTCCCGCATGGAGGGGCGTTATGAACAGACGCGATTTCATAAAAACTACCGCGATGGTAGGAGCGGGCGTGGCGCTGTACGGACTTGGAGGTGCGGAAAATGCCCATGGCTTTTACCAGGGCTCAGGGCTGGGGCTGACGCTGTTTTCGCAACCGCTCCGTGGCGTCGGTCCTGGTGGCATTCCGGTGGCCGTGTCCAACGGGGTTTCGTTGGTCACGGGCGGCCACCCACTACTCGCTCAATATCAACCAATTCCAGGACACGCTACACCCGAGCCTGGGCAAGACTACGCTGTGGGGCTTCACCGCAGGTAACGAGCCGCTTCTGGTACCGCCGGGAGTAACGACTCTGCCGCCGAGAGTTCCGGCCAGGCAGCTCACCCTCAACGAGGAGTTTGATGACTGGGGTCGCCTGATCCAGCGGATCGGCACCAATGTTCCACTCTATTCCGGTTCCTTCGCCAGGTTTTATACCGACACGCCGAGGAAGTTTTTCGGGAGGGATTATTCTGACCTTCGGGTTACTCTTTTTTCGGTCTCCGGATGTTTGTTCAAGGTGACATTGTAAATTTTTTGGCTTGACATTATTACTGTGCGCAGCTAAAAATAGGCTCCCATAAACGGGATGTTGCTTCAGGGGCGCACCCACTAACCTGCATTATTATTTCCCTCGGATCCGGACCCTGCAGGAAAGCTCATTATGTGCCCAGTTTTCAACTACTGTGTTGTGTTTCTGATCGCCCCAGGTCTGTTCATGTTGCTGCGGGCGACTACGCGACGGCGGACCTCAACCGTTTGCTTCACAGCTATCTTGTTTACGGCGTTTGGGCTGGCAGCTCTTACATTATCGGCAATATCTCCCGACGATGATCTTCTCCAACAGGAATTCTCCCTTGCAAGACTCTCATCGGGGATGTTCAAAAACTGCTCGAGAGCGACTTCCAAAAAAGGCGTCTCGGTTGATCAATCAGTCGTTGCCGGTCTCGCCACGCAGCGATTTGTTCCGTCAGCGAATACGCGACTAGAGGTTCTATTCGCGCCCGTTCAGATCTTCCCCCCGACGTACAAACGTAGCGTTTCCGCATGTCGGGCGCCACCGCTAATCTCAAGCCCTGCCTAGGCTGAGCGGCAAGTCCATAACGGACGACAAAACACGTGCCCAATTAAGTAGCGTCTCGGCATAGCGCTGCTACATGTGCGATGTCGCGATCCGCTCATTCGAAGGACCATTTTCGGCGTCGCAAGGGACGCGAGTGAACTCGATCGTGACTTTCTTTTGAAAAAGCGCGTTTTCTCGTTTCTTGGGTTTTCAGGTGCTGTCTAGACAACTGTGTTCAAATTGAGCAACACCGGCCAGATTGCTGGTTTCTCAGGCACTCTTAGGTTCTGAGTTCCCACAGAGGCTCGCCACCATGAAACAGGGAGCCAGCTTGCCACATCTGAACTTCGGATTGTTCGACCTCAATTTGCAGACAGGTGAGTTGCGCAAACAGGGACTGAAGATCAAGCTTGGGCGGCATGCCTTCAGAGTCTTGGCACTTTTGCTGGAGCACCCAGGACAACTACGAACACGGGAGGAAATCCGGCAACAGCTTTGGGACACGGACACGTTTGTGAACTTTGACCAGAGCGTCAACAAGGCAATACACCAGCTGAGAGAGGCGTTGGGAGACCCTGCCAGCAATCCTCATTACATTGAAACGGTTGCGGGGCGGGGCTATCGGTTTATCTATTTTGCGCAAGCATCAAGCCAGGCGACTAGAAAGCAAATACGACAATTAGCCTCCATTGCGGTGCTACCGGTTCGCCACCGAACCCGCCGATCGAGAGATAGAACTTCCCAGTAAAAGTATCGTCAAGCGACTCATCGACACCATCTCTCAGACACCCGGATTACGGGTTTTGGCGTACAGCGCCGTTCAGCGCTACAGGGAGCAAGACCTCAATCCACAGACGGTTGGACAAAACCTGCCTGTCCGCGTTGTTGCGCTTAGAGAAGTGACTCGGTCCGACGACAAGTTACTTTTGCATGTGGAACTGGTTAATGTATGCGACGGAACTCAGCTTTGGGGTGGTCAGTTCAAAGAATCCTATACCGATGTCCTGGCCGATCCTGAGAAACTGGCTGATCGGATTTGCGATCAGCTGCGGCCTATTTTGGCTCGTAAGGTTAGCAAGGGAAGTGAGAAAGCACCTCAACGTGCAGCCTAACTGGAGCACCTTATCGCCAAGGCAGCGCGAATCCACGGAAGCCGGGCCCCCTGCGACGCCCCGCGAGCGTTGGCGGGTTGGAACAGTTGGGGCAAACGGGCAAGGGGTCCGGACCCTTCCGCCCGGCGAGAAAAATGTGGTGTCCAAATGCAGCAGCTTGGAGCCGAACGTACGGTTCAGAGATTTATTTCGGCGACAAGAGCCATCAACTTGTTCGGGTCTAGCTCGCTGCTGCCCGTCAATTCACTTCGCTGCCATGCCTCCACCTGCTTTCGCATCGGCTCGAAGTTCCGCTGCATTCGGCCAACGCCAACCGAAATGCAGTCGATGCGTGAGAACGACTTCGAGTGTTTTGCGAGTACGGGCGTAAACACGCCTGGGACAATGTCTCCGAATTTTGGATGCCGTGAGGTTAAACTTCCTCGAAGCGGATTGAGGAATAACTTCCTGTTTGCCCGTGAAATCCAGACCCACTCGCCAAAGTGACCAAGCGGACCACATTTACGTGTGGCGACGATAGGGCCATTTGGTGCGTTACGTTTGTCCTGCAGTTATAGGGTGATTACCAATCTGCGGCCTTGTTGGTCGCGCTGCCCAAGCGTTCTCAATATCTGCCAGCGGAATACGTTCCGTTTCCACATGAACCTCGCCGCTGGCAGCATGCGCCATGACTTGTTGCAAGGCGTCAACCAGAATGTTGCGAGGTGGAATCCCGGCAGTTCCGAGAATTGTCAGCGCCGTACTACGCAGCACTGCAGCTGGAAGCGATATAGTCGGCCCAGCGCTCTCCCCAACTTGAACCAACCGAGTCTCTGACGTGACGACAGCAAATTCTTTGCGTGTTGTCGCGGCCAAAAATACTTCTGTAGGCTGGCCCCACACGTAGTCAATAACGATTTGAAAATCTGAATCGCCGGCTTCACGCGCAAAGGCCTCGCCGAGCTCCTGTGCAGGCGCGTCGAGACGAATGGTCGCGTCAGCACCGAGCTGATGTAATGTGCTCAGGACCTGTTGGTTCCGTCCCGCAGCCACAACCCGACCGGCGCCGAGAAGCTTGGCTATTTTTACGGCCAGTTTGCCGGTCACTCCGGTCGCACCGAGGATGAGGACGCTTTCCCCTGGCACCAGCCTTGCGCGGAAGGCTAGCGAAAGCCAGGCGGAGACGCCGGGGTTGGGCAGGGCCGCGGCGGTTTCGTCATCCACACTTTCGGGGACCGGAAAGCCGAATGCTCGGCGCACAACCGTTCGTTGTGCCATCGCACCATAGGGTGGTCGAGTGCCACCGAAGAACACCCGTTGCCCGTCGCCGAGATGCCCAACTCCGTCTGAACCGCAGACGAGGGGGAGTTCGCGTAAGCTAGCATAATGCGAGCCGCTGGCCAGCTGCTTGTCGATAGGTTTCAGCGATGCGGCGTGAACATACACGATTACCTCGCCGTCGCCAGCGATTGGCTCGGGGAATTGCTCACACCGGGGCGGCTTCCCAAGCGTATGCAGAACGGCAGCATTCATCGTGTTCCTTTCGACCGGGTCGCCCTTTCCTTCTATTCTACGATTGGCCCTTGTCTTTCCTACAAATGCATGTGTAAACTCCTCCACTTGGACGCATAACGGGCTAGCGGCAGAAGTAGCCACTCGACGGGTTGAAATAGAGTCCTGCCCAATTGTGTTGCGGGCATCCCAGGTCACAATCTTCGAGAAGTAATCCGCCTCAATCCGAAGGTCGATTAACTCAAATGGCTCTGTAAAACCGCTGGCCGTAGAGGTTACCGCGCGTACTCGTGGGTCGCTCCTATCGCATCGGGCTAGTTCCGGTCGGATTGTCGACAATCCTTCCCTAACCGGTTGTGGAAGAGTTACCCGTCATCCACCCAGAATCATGTCAGTGGGTGCTCGTCATTGGAGCACGACCCTCCGTCACCCGGCTCAACGGCGTGCTAGCAACGACGTGGCCGCGTCAGGAGCTGGACAAGCTCGTAGATGATTTTCTCGCAACCTCTGGTATTGTGTTCGGCATAAGAGACTATCGATCTCTGGTGCTGCACTTTCTAATCGGTGAGCAGTCTAAAATCCTGCACTATATGGCTAAACACACAGGCGGCCAGTACTCTTCTGCGCCTCCCTCGGGGTATGCCGCCGCACTGGAGGCGGTTCTGATGCAATTACACTTTCGCGACTTCAACAAATGGCGAATCCCCCCACCGCCCAAGCGGCTGGGGCGTAACGGAGCTACGCACAGCTTCGAGAGTATCAAGCAATCATCGCCTACCGAAAGAGCGCGAAACATCTTCCGGAAGAGGAAAAGATGGTCCTTAGACCACAGGATTGCCACGTACTCGAACAGCCAAGTTAAGAAGCCCGCCAAGAAATAATTCGTTTTCCGAATAGAAAGCGAAAGAAAGACGAATTTTTCAAACGTCATCCGGCAGCGAACACCCGCAAAGCGAGTGCTGTTCTGAGATTGCCACGGCCCAGGCACATTAATTCGCGGATTCTATCATCGAGTCGCCTGGGCAGCATCGGGGGAGCCGAGGGTTTTAGATTCCCCAGACCGCAGACGGGGGTTGGGTCCTTAGTCGTTCCTTTGTATCGCGGTCCTGTGTGGACTCGAAAAGCGGAACTTGGAATGTTTCTAGTCCGCAACCTTGAACTTGCCGGTAGCATTTGCATACTTGCTGGCAAGGAAGGCTATTCTGACCTCGATTTCTTCCTGGTCGTCCTTTATAACCGCTTGCAGCAGCGACGTAAGGTCGTGGGTTTTTTCAGGGTCTTTCGTGGCGGCTATCTCCGAGCAAAGCTGGCGCACCAACCCGCTGTACACAAAGTCACCCCCGTTTGGGAGATTTTCCTACAAGGCGAGGACTCACTCGATGGTCACTCCGAGTAGCCATCGTCATCGTCTTCCTCGTTGTCGTCGTCCCCTTCATCCTGTTCGTCTTCCTCGTCGTCTGGCTCTTCTCGAACGAAAGTTTCCATAAGTTGCTCCGCTAGGCATCGCCGTCGCGTACCGGTTTTTCTGCTCTGCTCTGAATGGTATTTAATCTCGAAGGCAGCGTTCGCCTTGATGCCCATCCCGCTTGTGATCCAGTATCGCGTCAAGGCACGCAAACTGGACTTTCGGCCCTTGCCTGAATAAAGTCCCATTCGAGTTGGTCCAACTCTTCGCAAACCATAAAAATAACTCCTACGTTGATCGCACTTTTAATGCCAAGGAGAAAGCAAACTAGGACACTCCCAGAATGTGGTAGTTGCTTCGTAAAGCGTGCAAAGCGTACATCACATCGTCCAGAGCCTCTGTCTCTTCGCCGTTATCGCCGGCCGCCTGAAACAATTCCCTCGCCCGTAGCACAACCGCCTTCTCGGCTTCTGCTATGCGCTCCGGGAGCCGGCTCTTATCAATCTCAGAGAGTGCTGCTCTGTACATCTGCCTCCAATCGCTACCGTCCGGAGACTTGGAAATACCGATACTCATAATGCGTCTCCTCGTTTTCGCATGCTGGCGAAAATGTTGTGGTTTCAAAGGCCAGAAATGCCCGACTGGTCGGTACGATGACGCCCGATGTGTACCGCCACCTTTTGCTCCGTTGCATCTTTTCACCATGGGTACACCGCTGGAAGCGATTTCCCACACTCTAAGCAAAATTCTTTCGAGTGTGACGTAAACCCGCAAGACGGGCACATCGTTTGTGACCCGAAAAAGCGGCCTGTGGCCTCCTAATACAGCGCGCCGATGCCTTGAAGGTCCTTAATGAAAGAGTGACGAAAGTCGGCAGTGTACCGAAACGAGGACAGAACGGACGGAAAACGGGTTCCATGGTGAACCCTCATTTCTATCGGTTGCGCAGAGGACCGTCGTGGAAGGCGTGAACGTCTTAGAGAGCGACGGAGTGATGCGTAAGGGAACTTCTTTAAGTCTAGGCTCCCGCGCGGTAAAAAAGCAATGAAATTCGCATGAATGCGGTGTCCTTGGCTTGGCTATGTGCGGCGGCCGCGAACTGTGCATGTGCAGTATTCACATATTTCCGCGCAACGGAAGTCCCGTCCCAAAAGTGGTGTGCTGCTTGACAGCCCGCCGCCCAAAGACTGGGGTTGTAGGTGAGGTGGTTACGCCTTCTCCTCTTTCAGATTCCCTGAACTAAGTCAGCCCATCTGAAGTTTTCTTTCTTAGCAACCCCAACCTAAGGAGGTTGCCATGTTTGCACGCAATGTCTCGATTCATCTGAAACCCAATGTGCTTTCCGATTACACGCGAACTTTTGAGAACGGGGAAAACAAAGCCGACGCCGAAGCTTACAACACCAATATCTATCCGCAGGTGTTGAAGACGATGGCAAGATTTATCGAGGGAACGCCCAAGGTGCAAACCTCTGACGTTGTTAACTCGACCTTCCATAAGATCGACGCTGCAGTAGCAGCGTAAGGGCTTGGAGCTGTTCGCACGAGAGGGCGGCCCTAACTCCGCCTTCTCGGTCTCTTCTCACTCGTGCCAGCGCCGAAAAAGTCACAAAGCCTCCAAGGATCTGTCACTCTCCAAGAAGTCGAATGATTTCCAATTCGGACATGAGCATTTTCATTTGTTCCAGGGCGAAAACGCACTCCTGGATCTCTGCTCTATCAATCTGTGACAGGTTGTCTGGCTGAAGGGATTTGCTTATACGCCGTAGAATATTTCCCATCCGTTGGGATAAGTCAGCCACGCGAGCGCTTTCACCCTCCGCCATCCTGGCCGATGATTGTCCGCTTTTGATGTCCCGCAGCTTTGCCTGAGCTTGTTTCTGCGCGGTGATGTCTACAACTGTACCCTGCAACAGCTCTGGAAGGCCGTCCGCGAAGCTCACCACAGTGCGCGTTGCTAACACCCACACCGGTGCGCCATTTCTACCCCGCAAGCAAACTTCCTCAGCAGCGCAATCTCCGCGTGTCCGAAGCCGATTTATGAGGATTTTTCGCTCGCTCCGGTGAAAGTAGAAATCCCAGGCGCTGTGTGCAAGCATGTCCTTCCTAGAATCAAACCCAAAAATCCGCGCACACGCCTCATTGCAGTCTACGATGCGACCCTCGGGAGTCGTCAGGACAATGCCGGCAACGTTCCGGTCGAAAAGTGCGCGATAACGCTCTTCCCACAGATGAGCTTCTTGCGGACCAGTGCCTTGGTTACGTTTCAGTCCTTTGCCAGCCATGCCAAAGCCTCCTCGCGGGTCTTGTACCCGCACCACCCAGTCCTCACTCACCACCCGTTCCTCCTCCAACCAGAATACCTGGTCGAGTTGTCGCGTCGTGGGTCGTCGCCGATGATAATCGGCGGCCTGCGCCGCTGGCCGCGCATAGCGCAAGTTGTGCTTGGCCCTGCGCCTTGCACGATACCCTTGACCCAGCTATAGCTGAGCGGGATCTGATGTTGGCTGTTCAGCTTCTCGTGAAAATGCCGCAGGTTCAAATCGAAGTACTGCTCTCGGTACAGTTCCAAGACTCGCTCCACCATGGCCATCGGAACTTTCTTCGGCGAAGGCTTCCCCCGCCGCCGGTCAAACAGCCCGCGGAAGCCGAACTCTTCATAGCGCTCCCGCCACCGTCGCATCTGCCGATCGCTGATGCCGATGATCTCCGCCGCTTGCCACCAGGTGATCTTCTTGGCCGCGGCCCGCAAAATCACTTCCCGTACTTTCATCGCCCGCTCCATCGCGGCCTTCGTGTAGGAAACCATGCTCCGCATAGTCTCCTACCCTCGCCGCCCGCCAAGCGGACATATCACTTGCTATCTCAACCGGACACATATCATGTGCTAACGACAATTCTGCTCCTCCCTCTGTCGTTAGCAAGTTAAAATGTCCGGTTTTCTTAGCACGTGACTTGTCCGGTTTGAGTTAATCCAGCAGCAGTCGGGGCTGTGGGAAAGTGGGAATCCCGCGGGGTGTGCGGGATTTCCAAACGAGGTGGGAAAGTC
>WNFC01015427.1_pt1 | contig 10483 bp, 14 predicted proteins | sample 5400541 | NCBI WGS metagenome assembly WNFC01 (sample SAMN13153342, study PRJNA577476) | soil metagenome | isolation source: 120 cm saprolite under Douglas fir tree site 2 hole 2 replicate 1 | place: USA:California | collected 2015-04-18
CGCTGCTTCTGAACCTGGCGCTGCAGGACATCGACGACGGCAGCATCGGCGTGGGCGTCATCGATCCCAAGGGGGATCTCGTCCGCGAGCTGCTGGAGCGCATTCCGCAACGTCACGCGAACCGAATCGTGCTGATCGATCCGTCGATTCGCGAGAGACCGGTCGGACTGAACATCCTCGAGTGCGATGATCCGGCTCAGCGCGAGCTCGTAACCGACGGCGTGGTCGCGATCTTCCGCAAGAGCTTCGAGCGGTTCTGGGGACCGCGAACCGATGACGTGCTCCGCGCCGCGCTGCTCACACTTCTTCGCCATCCCGAGACGACGATCACCGAGGTTCCGCTCCTGCTTCTCGACAGACGTGTGCGCTCGAGGTTGACCAAGAACCTCGGTGACCCGGTCGGCCTGAAGCCCTTCTGGCAGGAGTACGACGCCCAAACCGACGGTCAGCGACTGCAGATGGTCGGCCCGGTCCTCAACAAGCTGCGGACCTTCCTCCTACGGCCGACTGTGCGAAACGTGCTTGGCCAGAGCAGATCAACCATTGACCTGCATGAAGTGATTGACCGTCAGGGCATTCTGCTGGTCAACCTCGCCAAAGGCGAGCTGGGTGAAGAGACGAGCCGCTTGCTGGGCGCCTTTGTCATGTCGCGGATCTGGCAGGCGGCGACAGCCCGCTCGAAGCGCCCTGAGATATGGCGCCCGGACTTCAACCTCTACCTCGATGAGTTCCACGACTACCTGTACCTGCCGCAGTCGATCGACGAGATACTGGCGCAGGCGCGTGCTTACCGCCTCAACCTGACTCTTGCCAATCAGCACCTCGCGCAGCTGCACGAGTCGACGCGGCAAGCGCTGACGGCAAATGCCCGGACGCGGATCGCTTTCCAACTAGGACCCGATGACGCACGTGTGGTGGCGCGCGACTTCGAGCCGATGACGGTCCATCAGCTGCAATCGCTGGCCCGTTTCCAAATCGCGGTTCGGCTGAACGTCGATGGCCACACCCTGCCTCCTTTCACCGGCACGACCCTGGCGAAGCCATCCGGACTGGGCGAAGGCCATGCCGCCGAACTGAAGTTCAAGAGCGTACAGCGCTACGGCCGGCCGGTTGCCGAGGTTGAGGCCGAGATCGTCGCCCGCCTCAACCGATTTGGAGCCGGTGGGCCCTTCAAGGAGATCGCATGAAGGCTGCGCGCAACCCTTCGCGCCACCAGCTCACTGGGGCTTCGCGGATCCATTCGCACCATGGCGCGAATGGTTCGCGCGGTTCAAGATCGGCAATTTCGTCCCCGGGACTGTCTTCTCACTCAGCTTCGTCAGTGAGGATCGTCCGAACTCTCGAACTTCGACTCGGTGATGAGCCTCGCTCCTCGCCTGGTGACTACTCCCCCACTCCGAGAGACGTGGCCATCCTCATGGCACTCGATGCGTACCGGTACCTGGACCGGAGCCAGATCCAGTCGCTGTTCTTCACTGGTCCGCGAAGCTGCCAGTACCGGCTCCGATGGCTCGTCCACCACGGTCTCGTGCGCGCATGGCGAGTGGTCATGCGGCCCGGACGCGTCTGCCGCGCTTCGATCTTCCTTCTATCGCGGCGGGGCGCGGCGGCCCTTGCGGAATGGCTCGATGTGCAACCTGTCGCGCTCGTGCGGCGCGCTGAGCACGCGCTCGAGCGACGTTTCCATCTGGTCCACCAGCTGGAGGCGAACCAGTTCTTCGTCGGTCTCGCCGCGGCGACTCGTGGCCTGCCGGACTGTGGTCTCTACCACTGGGTCGGTGAACACGGCGTGGAGAACGCCTACGGCGAAGGCGATGAGCGAGCGCCGATCCCAGACGGATGGGGTCGGCTGCTGACACCGGATCGTGAGGTGCTGATCCACCTCGAATGGGATCGCGGCACCGAGCAGCCGCGTCGCCTTCGAGCCAAGCTCGCTGCCTACGCCGGCTACTTCAACGGCAGGCCTGGAGCCGGCGCCAACCAGGTCGCCTTCGTTGCGCCAACCGAACAACGCGAACGGCAGATCCTCGGCTTGCTTCCCGATTACGTCGACACCGACCGGGAGAGCTGCCGGTTCTGGACAACGACTACCGCCTTCATAGCGGCTTCCTGCCCACTCGGACCGGTATGGGCGGGAACCGGATCCGGTCGAGCCCGCTTGAAGGAGATGGGTGGGCTGCCCCGATCGGAGCGGGAGGTCGATGCATGCGTCGGCAAGCCGGGATGGTGGCTACGAAGGCCAGGAGGGGGTGCAGGTGCCTGAATTTGCAAGGGGTCAGCGTTTGACCCCCGAATTTCAAAGGAGTGTTGAAGCATGAGTAGTCCAGCCGCGGTCAGAAATGGGCGCGCGGGTTTGGTTGTGGTTCTGTCGCCTGGCGCGGTTCGTCTCGCCTGCGCGGAGAGAGGTTGGAGCCTGTCTGAGCTCGCGCGCCGTGCCCGAATTTCGCGCCCGACATTGGCAGCCGCCTTGCGAGGTCAACCGGTGCGGGCTCGGACCGCGTGGAAGCTCGCGCACGCGCTGGAGGAAAAGCCTTCGACGCAACTGTCTCAGCTGTTGGGAGCCGCGTAGGGTGTGAGCGACGACCTGGCCATATCCGCGCTCGAGCTCGTGAAAGCAGTCTTCAGGCTCGCCTTCTGCGACTACGTGGGTAAGGCGTACGGCCACGACGAGCCCTATGACGACAAATACACGCGGATCAACCCCGAGCTCCAAGCAGAGGCGGCGAATTTTCTGATGAGCCCGTGGGCAACCCACCTCGGAGACCTCGCTGGCTTCCCGGCACAGAGGGTCTGGAAGCAAGCGCAGCGGGATCACCTTCGCCGCGCCGCATCGCCGTCGTCAGCGCACGTAGGTAGACCTAGGCGGCAATTAGGTGGAGCCCAGCGATGGCTTCTCGGGCCGGCCGATACAGTTGCCGCGTGAGCCGCCTTCGAAATCGCAAGTGGCCAGAGTCCGGGTCGAGCCCTCAACCGCTATTCGGATCTGATCCCGAGCATGAAGTGCTGATCGACGAATGGGTTGCGCTGTTCAGTCGCAAATACGGACGAACGGTCTCAAGAGAGGAGGCTCGTTAGATGACCGAGCGCCTGGTCGCCCTCTTCAAACTGCTCATGGAGTGGAACAACGTGGCGGAGAGCCGTAACACGACCTAAACCGAGACCACGATCCTCTCGCCTGTCTCAGCAGTTGACTCTGGTCGCTCGAATCCAAGCACGAGGCGCATGCCGCCGGCCTCTATCGCGCGAGCCAAGGTCGCGAGGCTGGGAACATGCCTTCCGCCTTCGAGCCGTGAGATGGTCGATGCCGATGTATTCATCAGCTGTGCGAGCTGCTCCTGCGTCAGATTCAGCTGCATGCGGAATAGGATCAGCACTCTGGCGACCGCCTCGGCCACTGACAATCGAGCCAGGTGCGTGCGGTACTCCTCATCGGCGATTGCCCGCCGCCGGGAATCGGCAACCGTAGTCCCAATCGGACTCAAACCAGGGTTTTGCATGACCGAATCTTAAGTCTGGCCGAAGCATCTCCAGATCCCTCGGTTACTGCCCGAGATCAAAATGAGCAACGGTTTTTAAACCGATATCCGCTGTCGTGCATGTGATCAAGGAGCGGTGGCACTCTTGGTCTTACATGACCGACCCAACTGACGAGAGACACGCTTCGGCGCCATCGAGAACCGCAGATTTGACCTCCGTCCTCCCACGCCTGTGGATCACCGCCGACCATCACTTCGGCCACGCGAACATCGTCGTCTATGCGGGTCGACCGTTCTCGGCCGATCAGCAGGATGCTGAGATGGCAAGGCGGTGGCGAACGACGGTGCCTTCCGACGAGGCCGTCTTGCACCTAGGCGACCTCGTGGTGGGTGGGAATGCTCCAGGCGTTTGGGAACTCGTCTCCACGCTATCGGGGAATCCCAAATGGCTTGTGCTGGGCAACCACGACCGGCCGCATCGTGTCGGGCTGATCCGGGCTGCTGGCTTCACGATCATCGAGCCACCGGAACTGAGTTACGGAAGTTGGCTCGTTCGATTCACGCATCGACCGCTACAAGCCGCAGAGCTTGGACCGCACCAACTCAACGATCACGGACATACCCATTCCAAGGTCGCATCGACGGACTTGCGTTGGGTCAACGTTTCCGTCGAGGCGACCTACTATCGGCCGGTTCGATTGCGCGAGCTATTGGACAAACGAATCGATGAATTGAGGAGAGCCGATTGCCCATGAACGATGACCCACTCCGTCCCGTGATCGGTCGTGGAGGCCTTGTCGTCGTCATCAAGGGGGACCAGGTGCTGGCCGCCTGCGCCGCCCGCGGAATGAGTCTGGAAAAACTGCGCCTGGATGCACGCCTGTCACGTCCGACGCTCCAGGCGGCGCTCCGGGGCAAGCGGGTGCGCCCGAGCACCCTGCTCAAGCTTGCTCAGGCATTGAAACGCAATCCGGTGCTCGAGGAGGCAAGCGAACTGTTGACAGGAGTCGCTCCAAAGATCGGCCCGACCCGGCAAGGAGAGGGCGATCCAAAGGACGACTAGAAGGTTCGGTGCGTCTCGGTCGCACGTCGCGCAGAATGCGGTACGCAACTTGCGTTACGCGATATGCGGGTCGCGAGATCGCCTTCTGAATGGGTTCGGCCGAAGACCTCAAGGCGATGGCCAAGCTGGGACGCGCTGAGCGGCTCCGAAGGCGAGGCCCCTAGGATGCCCGTAGAGCCTCGATACGACCTGGCCGAGACCAATGGAGACCTGGGTCGACGAAGGCGATGGGCGACCTCACGCCCAGCCATTGATTTTGGCTGGCGACAGCTACATTCTTGTGCCGTGAGCTCGGCCAAGATCACGGTTCGAGAGCGCATCGCACCCGAGATAACGGCGTCTCTTTTCGCCAACTACCGCAGTTCTGCCGACGCAGTGATGGAGCTGATCGACAACGCTGTCGATTCTCGCCTTGCAAAGTCCCCCCTGACGGTGGACATCACCGTCCACCCGCAGTCGCTGGTTGTGACGGCGGCTGGTGGCGAAGGCATAGGCGTTCGGGAAATCGAACGCAACTATCTCCGGTGGGGCGGTTCGCCGAAACGTGGCCGGCAGCTGCTGGGCCAGTAACGTCAGGCTGGCAAGGCGGCGATCGGGCATCTAGGAAGGCGATTCACGGTTGAGGCCAGCCGTCCCGGCGATCTGGTTGCCTGGCGGCTCACCGATGACGACTATCGAAATCGATCGCGGTTGAAGACTTACGAGTTGATTGAGACTTCGAAGCGCACTCTGGTCGAGGTTGGTCATGTGCGCATTCGAATCGACGGAGTTGATAAGCGGATCGACGTCCGCCGTCTGTCGCAGCGGCTCGCGGAGACATATCGTCCGCTGCTTGAGCGGCAAGAGTTGCAATTAACCCTGGACCGACTGGAGGTCCGCCCCTCCGCTCTCCCTGCCACAGAGAGACGCGCATTCGCGATCAACACAGGTGGAGCACGCCTTCGTGGATGGGTGGGTCTATCCGATCCAGAACTTCCGGCTGGCGGTTGGGTTCCTGGGATCAGGTGCTACAGACTCGGACGACTAATCGCCGACGGCGAGTTCTTTGGACATCCCGGGCCGGCGACATTGCCTGCCATCGTTCGGCTGATGGGCGAGGTCGATGTGCCGAACGTTGCGCTGACGATGAACAAGACTGACTTCGACCGCGACAGCCAGCCCTGGATTGCGGTCGAAGCGCGCATGCACAAGCTTCTGGCCTCGTGGGTGCGTCGGCTCGAGCGCGATGTCGAGGTTCCGCCGTCGAGCAGCGCGATCAAGGTTGCGGAGCAGGTGCGCAAGCTGCTCAGCCAGGCGCTACGACTGAGCGATAGGCAGGACCTGTTCGCGGGATTCGCTCTAGCAAGGCCTTCATCGAAGCCACGCGACGTCGCCGAGCTACCGTTCGAAACTCCGCGCACCGACACTGCTGACCAGGAACTGCCTGGACCCGTGCCATCGCCTACGACGCCCGACACGCCAGTCGAGGCCCGGAAGCGAGGCTTCGGGATCATCGCCATCCGACCGCTGGACCCGCGTGTACGAAGCATGACCGTGCTCGAGGATGGAGTTCGCACCGTTGTGATCAACTTCGATATCCGCTGTTTGTCGAACGCCGCGGAGATGTCTGGTATCAGCTAGAGACCGCGGTCCGCGAGATCTGCAAGGCTGCTGAGGCTACCAGCGTGGCCGAGTACGAGAAGCGGGTCAACGACATCCTCCTCACCGCTCTTCAGCTGCGCGCCAGCCGCCGCCGCCGCCGACCTGCAGGACGTCAACTCCGCTTAGTCCAGGGTTAAAACCAGCGGGCAAGAAGCCGGGTGCCACCGTCACACGGCGGCCGCGAAAGAAACCGAAGTCAGCTTCCAGCTTTGGCTTACCTCCCCCCGCTCGACGAGGCCTTGATAGGCCGGGCTGGCAGCTCATGTCCCACCTTGGCGGCGCTCCGCGCGTCCTCTAGTCCGAGCTGGAACGGCTTGGAGGGTCGCCCGAGGACTGGGGCAGATGCCTTCAACGGACCCGACTCGCCTGCCGGGAGTGGCGTAACGATGGTCGCGGCCTAACGATGCTTGAACGACTCGCCATCTGCGCTCGTGACGTGGTCCTCGCCGTCTTCCGGCTCGTCGTCCGCAGACATCTTGGGCGCGTGCTACGGCCACGATGAATCCGTCCCTACAACCAGACGAAGAGTAGTTCTGCAAACCGAGGCTGCAGACTTCTCGTGAGTCCCAGGCCGCCTACTTGGCAGACCGCGCTGGCTCTTGGTTCATTCCGTGTGGAAGTAAGCGCAGCGACAACGCCTTCGAGATGTCGAGCCGAATAGGAACTCCGCAGTGTTTTACACTATGGCTCCAAACCTTCCTTTTACGTAGGTTTAGCGCCATAATGGGAACATGCCCCGAGCGCTCGGAACGAAAGCCCTTGCACTCCTGGAGAGATGGGAGGCCGACGGAACCAAGGTCGTGTCCTTGGGCGACGTTCGCGAGAGATTAGGCCACAGTGCCTCTACAGAAGCCGCGGACCAAATGGTTCGCAGACTCCGGCAGGCCGGATTCCTTCAGCGGGTCGGTCGAGGCCTTTATGCAGTGCTGCCCCTCGCGTGGATGGGAGAGGGCGCCCCTGACGCCGTCGCCGTGCTTGCCGGGATCCAGAAGCATGGCAGCGTCTTCTTCGTTGCCTTCGACACCGCCGCCAGCCACTACGGCTGGCATCCCGAAACCTATGGCGTAGTCACCATCGCTACGCCGCGGGGACGCCGCATCCGTCCCGGCCAAGTTGAGGGAACCCTCATCCGCACCGTGACGGTTGACGCCGCGACCTTCACGGACGGCGTCAGTTCTGTCCGGTGGCGCGGCGTGCTCATTCCGATGTCGAGCAGGAACCGCACAGTCGTAGATGCCGTCGCTCGAGTCGACCTCATTGGCGGATACGCTGCCGTCCTGAGACTGCTGGCCCGGGCCGCGAAGGATCCCAAGCTCGACCCACTGGAGGTGGCTCGGCTCGGCCGAGGCCGCGCTAGCGTCCGATTGCAGAAGCGACTCGGATACCTGGCTGAGGTAGCCGGATGGACCTGGCCGGACACCGCACTTGAACTCCTGCGCGAGGGCTGGTCACCTAGGCATCGCACGACCCTGGACGATCCACGGCGCAGTCAAGGCGGCCTTTGGGATTCGCGATGGCAGCTCTCGGTCAACGTCGCTAAGTCCCAGCTACATCCTGAGAGCGCGATCCGGTGATACCGGAGGCCGCGATCAGACGATACGCCGGTGAGAACCGCGTTGACATCGCGGTGGCCCGACAGGAGCTAGTACTAACCATCCTGCTTGAGCGAATATTCACAGGCGATCGCATGCGCGACTCTGTGGCCGCCAAAGGCGGCACCGCCTTGCGCAAGCTTGTCTTCGGATCGGCGGGTCGCTTCTCCGAGGACATGGACTTCGTAGTGCTGATCGATGACTATGACGGCGTCCAGGCTGACCTAATGGCGTTGCTGATGGACACGGACACCGCCCAGCTCGACGGCGTGCGCGTTCTGGAATTCGACTTCGAGCAGTCTGAAGAGGGGACCGTCCAGGCGCTCTGTCAGTTTGAGTCCGAACGCGGCGCCGGCCGATTCGAACTGGACATCACAGGCGGGACGGACCGGAGGCCTCTATTGGACACCTTCACACAGGCGCCCCTAAACCAGTCTTACTTCGGCCAGATCGGTTTCAGGCCGTCGCCGATCCGTCGCCTCGAGACGGCGGAGATGATCGCTGAGAAGCTCGCATCAATCCACCGCCGTTACGAGAACGGCAACCCCAAGGACGTGTGGGACTTGTGGAAGTGGCTACAACTGCGGGACTCGGCGGGCGAGATCGGAGCGGTACGTCTCCTGTGGCCGGTCAGGTTATGGTTCGATGGTCAGCGCTGGCGCGGTCGGGGATGGTTCGACCGCATGCTCGCGTCGGGCTTCGACTGGACCCGACTTCGGCCGCTCCTTCCGCACGCCTCCGAGCTCAGCGCGACGGCGATCCTCGAAGACCTCTATCGCGCTGAGCGATTGGCGCTATGGGCTATCTCATGAGCCATCTTGTTGCGCGAACGACCGCGGGCACTCGGATGCCCAAGTGAGCATCACGACTCCCGGAGGAGTCGACGCGCCCCCCCAACCTTTCGGTTCAGCACAGCAAGCTCAGCTCGGACCTGACCGAAGCCGCTTGCGCGGTCTATACCTAGCTTGCACTCGATTCCGCACCCAGTCCCCGACAAAGCTCGGGATTGACGCCCTCCGCCTCGTGTAGGCCTCATTGATTCGATGCGGGACCAGTAAACGCCGATATCGGCCCGCGACATTCCCCATGTTGACCGGAACAATCGACTTAGTTGGTGTACTCGTGGCCAGAAGAAATCGAATCATCATGTCGCTCATCGGAAGCGAGTAGCCCAGGCAATAGACCCTGCTGGCCGCGCCAACATATCGCTGGGCCAGTCGCCATTGGCTTCTCACAATCTCATTGTTGAAGAGCGACGACTTAGCCGTCGTCGGAGGGATGACGAGGTGGACCTTGTCCGGCGCCTTGTCTTCAAGGTCGCTTTCAGGATCGATGGCCGATGGGCCCCACCCATTTCGAATCCCAATGTTGTAGATGGTTTCTCCATAGAAGGATCTAGCGCCCGAGTAGCACCAATTGATTGAGCCATGCAACTTGATGAACTGGAATGTTTCGCGTGGCTCAAACCCATACTTGGCACTCATCCTGCTACCGATGCTTGGGACTGGAACTGCATACAGTTCACGGTGATCCACCTCGCTTAGGGGTACCCGTGGGACCATTTGCGTGTACGCCTTCTCGACCAGCGTGTCGTAGTTGAAGGTGACAACAATGCTGCGGCGCTCGTGCCAGGTAAGAATCAATTCACTCAACCAAGTCGGCACGTCGTCAGCTAGAGCTCGAGCTTGCAACTCAAGGATGACTCGGGCCAATGATCGAGAGGCTTCTAAGAACTTAGACCGATTGCTCAGATTGTCTGCTTCAGACAACCAGGGCTGGTCTTCAGCCAAATAGCTAAGGCACATCTCGAAGTCGTTGGCGAACGAGGCGAGGCTCGGATCCGCCAACGTGTCTCGTGTCAGTACGTGCTGTGACAACTCGTCTACGAGAGGCATGTGCTTGGAGATTGCCCGTGAAAATCCCGCACCAAGAATGAACACTTCACGAGATGTCACGGCATCACTGACTCACCCAGGGTCCAAGTGCGGGTCAGCGCATTTTGGCAGCTAGCCAGGGCCCCGATGGCAAGGCGTTTCACTGCGCAGCTTCCATCCAATCTCTGTATGCGGTCAAGCCTTTCGCCACGAACTCATCGACTGAGGCGCCGTTGGCAATGGTGACATCACAACTGCTTCGGATCAGGTCATCCTCTGAGTCAAATAGGCCGTAGTCGCGTAAGGCTGACTCAAGCTCCCCCCCGTTGAACCCAGCGTCAGTTAACCGCCGAGTCAGCCGTTCAAGTCTTATGCCCTCAGGCACCGCAACATTCCAAATCACTGCTGGGTACGGCCACCTACGAATCTGGTTGCATGTCAGTTCGAGACGGACAGAGTCCAGAACAACACTCGGCCCATCGCGAGGAATCGCCGCCAGAAGGAGCTCGGCCACTCTGCTCGGGGGGTAGCGTTCAAGGAAGAGCGGACCGATGGCGGAACGCCACGGGACGCTTGCGGCACCCACGTCCAGGATCGCCTGCTCCATTACATCGCCGACATTAATGACATGCGCGCCTGTCTGGATTGCTAAGTACTCGGCGAGCATTGTCTTGCCCGTGGCAGAGCGTCCGCTTAGCACTACGATCCGCATTGAACCGCTCATAGATGCGAACCTTCCCCGATCCTTCAGGGTCTGAACAAGACGAGGTATTCGGTGACCCTCCGGGGCTTGCGACTCCCACCACCTTGCGCTTGGTGGATGTGGGGCGCTGCGTA
>WNFC01010060.1_pt1 | contig 10482 bp, 5 predicted proteins | sample 5400541 | NCBI WGS metagenome assembly WNFC01 (sample SAMN13153342, study PRJNA577476) | soil metagenome | isolation source: 120 cm saprolite under Douglas fir tree site 2 hole 2 replicate 1 | place: USA:California | collected 2015-04-18
GCAGCGCCTGGTGCGGCGTTTCCTGCGAGATGGCCTGGATAAGGAACAAGCCGATATCGGAGTCGTCTTCTACGACCAGGATGCTTTTAACAGCAATGGTTTCATCCACAGGTGACTGCGCCTGCTTATCGGGCATAGAACTACTCCGAGGCTAGTATCAGTGCTAGTAAGTGGAAGCATTCCCTTTATTTTCGCCTCGCACCGAAATTAGTTGCTCATTATACCACATCATATTTCTGTGTGCAGCGAAATTAGCGATCACTTTTAGCACATCAGGCAGAGAGAAATAGTTTCAAGGGGGTACTTCTGCATCCCCCAAGCCACCCTACCCCAAAGGGGAAATGAAGGCGGGGACGCCCCGCTCCCCGCTTAGGGGCTGCCGCCCCTAAGAACCCTGCTCACTTCCTCACCCACCAAATAGCGCCAGGCTCCCGTAGGCAGGTTGCCCAGCCTGAGCGAACCGATGCCGACGCGTATGAGCTGCAGCACGGGATGTCCGACGGCGGCCAGCATACGCCGCACCTGGCGCTTGCGGCCTTCATGGATGGTGAGCGCCAGCCAGCAATTGACGTCCTCTTGCCGCAGCAGGCTCACCCAGGCGGGGGCGGTGGTATAGTTACTGCCGGGGTTACGCCTGTCGCCTTCGGTGATGGTGACGCCTCTGCGCAGTGCCTCCAGGGAGGCCGGGGAAGGGCAGCCCTGCACCAGCGCCTGGTAGTGTTTTTCTGTGGCGTAGCGCGGGTGTGACATGCGCAGCGCGAATGCGCCGTCGTTGGTGAGCAGGAGCAGGCCGCTGGTATCTCTATCCAGGCGCCCCACGGGATAGACACGCAGGCGGCGCAGTTCGGCGGGCAGCAGGTCGAGTACTGTAGGGCGGCGCTGCGGATCGTGCATGGTGCAGACGTATCCCACCGGCTTATGCAACAGCACGTAGACGCGTTCTGGCGCCTGGTGCACCACCCTGCCATCGACGCGAACTTCATCGCGCCCGGGATGAATGCGCGTCCCCTGGGCGGTCACGACGATGTCGTTGACCTGCACGCGCCCGGCGGCGATTAACTCTTCCGCGTGGCGGCGCGAGGCGATGCCGCTGTGGGCTAAAAAACGCGCCAGGCGCTCACCTTCTGATTGTGTCATAGCTTGCTCTGATCCCTGCGCTGTATAGTTTCTGTTGTTGCTTCATCCCTCGTAGTCGACCACTTGCTCGATACCGCTATTTTAGCTTATTCTTCCACGGCTTGGGGTTTGGGGGATATTATACCTCTTAAGAATGGAAAGGGGAGGCCACAGGAGGAGCATGTTTCGTACTGAAGAACGAGTTGCCCTGCATCGAGGCGCTGTTGGTCTCGATGACGCTGCCCAAGGTATCGGTGAGGAACATATTCGTATTGGTGCCGGTGGACTCACCAATGAGCATGCCGCTCAGGCTGTAATAATAGGTGTTGCCCTGGTTGACGCCCGACCCAATGTAGAGGTGCTCTTCGAGTCCGAAGGTGTAGACGGTCATGGTGGTGGCGCCCGCGCTGGTCGGGATCTTCAAAACGCGGCTGCTGCGAGCATGTGGATGGGCTGTTCCTCGACGTCACTAGCCATGCCCAATTTTATCAGGTGATCAACTCATCGTTGCGGGTTGTTTCTCCACTTCCCATACATACATCGCTCCCTCATAGTTTGTCCTATATGTAGACTCATCAGTAACATCATAGCTGCCCACTGAGACCATGTGCTGCCGATCTGGTGACCAATCGACGCGAGTTCGCACATATCTCTTTTCACCATCGGAGGGGTATCTGTAGGTGGCTAGCTCTTGTCCTGTGTTTGGCTCTCGTATGTGTACTGATCGGCATGCTACGGCGATCCGCTCCCCATCTGGCAACCACGCCACATTCTGTATCGGGTCCGGATCCCACCATCCGCCTTCTCTTTGGAACCCAGGGAGCCTATAGACGGCCAGGGGCACCTGTCCTACGACATCCCACACCTGGACGACTCCCTGGGTGTCGCCAAAGGCGATGCGCCTCCCATCGGGTGACCACGCTAAAGCATTCACATACATCGACTTCGTCAAGTGCTTCATCCTTGGTGTGACATAGGTCCCGATTTCCTGTCCCGTGAGAGGATCCCACAGGTGAACCGTTCCAGCAGCATCACCCGAGGCGAGGGACTCGCCTCCTGGCGACCACGAGAGGGCAGCGGTGTCTTCCTCAACTGACCAGACGATCTTGCTCCCGCCGGTCAGCGCACTTCGTACCTGGATGGTCATGCTATCATCTTGGACGGCGCTTTCGGCAATGAAATGACCATCGGGCGACCATGCCACCTCAGGATCACGATTCTCCTCCCAGGGGAACAAGGGCTTCTGATAGGGGAAGACGGTCTTGCCCGTCAACGCTTCCCAGGCCGTGACCAATCCACCCCGGTCACTTGAGACGAGATGAGTCCCATCTGGGGACCAGGCTATCGAACTGATAGGCTTCGTATGCACTTCATAGACGAAGCGTTCCCGCCCGGTGTCTGCCTGCCAGATCTGGATGCGCCCGGCGCTATCACCTGTGGCGATATGCCGTCCATCAGGCGACCAGACGGCGTAGACCATTTCGTGTGGAGTTCGATGTGTAGAGAACACTGTTCCGTGTGACACAACCACATGAGGATGTCGCCCACGTTGGTTCTTCTTACTCTGTATCTCCATCCCCTTCCTCATCTTCGTCCCACTCTTCTTCCGCATGCTCCATCGTCGCTGCCTCCCACACCTTCACCATCCTATCCGAGCCGCCCGTCGCCAGCAAGGTCCCATCCGGCGACCACCCTAACGCCATCACCTCATTTGGCTGCGATGGGCTTAGCCGGGTATTCTGGATCAGGCCTTTCTGCCCCGTCTGGGCGTCCCATACCTCAACACACCCGGCAGGTCCCGCTGTCGCGAGGAGCGTTCCATCCGGCGACCAGGCAATGGGCCCTTCACCATAATCGTACATCACCAGCTCGCGTCCGCTTGCTACCTCCCACCGGCACACTTTGCCGTTTAACCCAGCCGAAACAATGGAACGGCCATCGGGCGACCACGTTATTCCATGTACGCTCCCCTCATGCCCACGATAGGTGAGATGGGTCTCCCCTGTGTGAGTATCCCACACCTGCACCGTCCCATCAGGCGCTCCTCCCCCCGAGGCGATCCACTTGCCATCGGGCGACCAGGCCGCCACGTAGACAATGCCCTCGTGCCCACGATAGGTCAAAGCTGTCTTTCCTGTATGGGCATCCCACACCTGCACTGTTCGGTCCCAGCCTCCCGAGACCACCTGGCGACTATCAGGCGACCAGGATAGCGCTCGCCGGATCAAGGCTGTGTGCCCACGATAGGTCAGGAGCGGCTCACCGGTGGCGGCGTTCCACACCTGCACCGTCGTATCACCGCCTCCCGAAGCAATAGACATGCCATCGGGCGACCAAACCACCGCGTAGACCCTGTCTCCATGGTCACGATAGGTGACGACAGGTTCGCCCGTACTCACTTGCCAGACCTGCGCGCTGCCATCACTACTGCCCGAGACGATGCGCATGCCATCAGGGGACCAGGCCAGACTTCCCACCGAGGCAGTATGCCCACGATAGAGACTCAGAGCGGTCTGCATATGCTTCCTCCTTGCTGCTTGAGCGCCTGCCGCCGTCGTGTGGCTACCCCAATCTTACGGGAACCAGGGACGGGGCTCTCCTCTTGCACATCCTTCGTGTCGTTCTTATTCCTCCTTCGTCCGGGCAAAGTGGTTGTCAATAAACTGCTCAATCAGTGCTGCTCCCTCTGCCGGTGAGTAACCAAACCGCTGTTCCAGGATGAGGATCACATCCTCTTTGAGGGCCTTACTCACCATGATTTCATCGATGGTGTTGCGATAGTGTTTGCCTGGCACCGTGCGCAGGTGTCCCAAGACCAGATAGATCATGGCAATGCGCAGGCGCGGCAGTGGAAGGTTCAGGGTGGTCAGTGCGCCGAACGCACCGAGCCTTCCCAGCGTTAACGCTAATGAGTCCTGGTAATAATGCCAGGATTGACGATAGGCTGTCCAGGGATAGCGAGGTGATGTCACCTGCTGCTCGCGCTGCCAGGTGGCTTGAAGTGCCTGGCGCAAGGCGGGAACGATCGTGGGGTTGTTCCATCCCCCCAAGAGAGACGCTACAAGAGTGCGTCGAGATTCATACCAAGTGTTATGCTCATCCATACTTACATCATCGGTGATCTCCTGATCAAACAAACCTTCGATAAGCATCTCCTGGAGCACAAGAAAAGCGGACTCATCCTGCATCTGACCCAGGCAGAAAGCGCTCGCCCACCGGTCCAAACGGTGCAGGCTGTGTAACAAGGGGAGCAGCAGAAAGCGCACTTCCGGCTTTCCACTATACCCTAAGGCAAAGATGGCAATTGCCTTGTCGCGTCCCTGTCCTGTCTCAAGGACACGTCGGAAGGTCTCAAGATCAAGCCCACCCCAGCGACTGGCGAAGGTCTCGACTGCCTCTTCTGCTTCTCCAGGATTGTAAGAAGGATAAAAGCCCTGAAAGGCTTTGGTGATATAGTCAGACCATTCGTCCATGTTCTCCTCCGTTACTGTCAGGCAAGTTCAGGATAGCTAGTAAGCATCCTGCGCAGCAAACATACCTAGAACTTGATCTAAATATCCTGAGAGCCTTGAGCGATGCACTAGCGAATTGCTCTCAGAGGGACGGTCCTAATTAAAGAAGGATAACACTTATATCTACTTTCCCATCTCTTTCATAACTCAGGCGCTTTGTGCTACCAGTATATCACTTACATCTTTTTGTTCCCGCTTGCTGTACCGATAAGAACCTACCAGTCCTTTGCAGACACTGGTGCCGCTATGTATGGGCTGCCAGGATCACGCCTTATAGGGCGTCCTAGGCTCAACCAAGGATTTTTTGTACTAGCAAATGGACGGAAATAGACATACAGAATCACGGTTACGCCATTTGGAGCAAGATCTCTCAACCATTCTGCCCACTCCTGGAAAGATGGCCCACAAAATTCGCAAGGTTTTACCTCTGTGTAGACCATTATACTGATTACATCGCCTGCCTGAAGCTCGTTATAATGTTGTCTTATCCATTCTGCCGCATTGTTGAGTGTGAGTTTCTCGGTATGGGTTCCATTAATAGCTCCGTTATCTATCTCAGGATTATAGTTGTCCGACCCTTTCGTAATACCCAATTGTTTTTCAGCCGCAACTTTTCCAGATCTCACCACCTCAAGATATCCACTACCCCATGAGCGACTATCTCCTCCTTGATCGGCAACTCGAGCATCGTCTACTTCATTAGCAAGATCAGAAGCAATCTTATTCTGACGACTGAGTTTCCACCGATTATTTTTATCGATGTCCTTTGGTGAGCTTAGGGCAAAATGCGCAATAAGAAGAGCTAGAGCAATGATAGCAGCCACGACGAGTGCTGCTTTCCCGCTTGCTTGAGGCGGTGCTGGTACCTGTACCTGTCCCCCTAGGGATTCTGTGGCGCAATTTCGCAGGTAAAAGCAATAGATTGGACTGCCAGCTGGGAAGCAATAGCCCCAGTCAAGCAGACAACGAGGATCGAATCCGTGCCCTGTTGGGTCATTGAATGTCTCCGGGTTATCCCCCACGTAGGCATACGGATCTTTTCCGCTCGCATTTGTTTCTATCATGTCAGCTTGCGTGAATCGACCGCTCAGAGGGTCATAGTAGCGTGCATTGTAGTACAATAATCCTGTCTGACTGTCCAATCGTTGCCCGGTGAAGTTGTAGGTGGTGGGCATCGTGCCCTGGCTGTAACGCACCGCGCCGTAGGGCGCGAAGAGTTGGACAGCCTGGGTGGCGCCTGTACTGTCGAGCGCAACTGTACTGCTGCCCAAGGCATCGGAGAGCAGGTAGGAAAGCGTGCTGCTCGTGCGCATGGCCACGCGCTGGCCATTGGCACTATAGAACTTGGTGGTGGTAGGCGTGCCGCCGGTGATCACCGTCTCGGTGTAATCATCAAAGGTAATGGTGTCCGTGATGGACGAGGTGTTGGTCTCTTGCAGCACGCGGTTGCCTTCTCCATCGTAGAGAAAAGTATCGGTCGCGCTGGTGCCACTGGGCGCCGTCCACTTGGTCAGTCTCCCTTCCACATCATAGGTCATCAGCGCCCCGGTCGGACTACTGCCACAAGTATGCCCACCAGTGGTATCCGTGTTGCGGCAGGTTATGTTGCCCATAGGATCATAGGCGGCGTACTGGTTAGGAATGCTGCTCAGATTAGTGGCGGCATGCACGTGATTGGTATCCCCGTAGGTGATCGTGCCTGCCGGACCGCTAGTGAGGCGGTCCAGGTCGTCATAGCTGAAGGATTGCTGATACGTTGAGAGGGTCGTCCCGCTGGGCGCGTTGCCACAGTGATCGCCTCCAGTGGGTGTGCCGCTGTTGCCCGCCCAGATCAGCCGGGAGAGCGCGTCGTAACAGAAGGACTGATTGTCGGTCTGCGTGCCGCCTCCAACAGTGGGCACAGTGGTCGAGAGCTGTAATGCGTTGCCCACATTGTCGTAAGTGCGCGCCTGACTCCAGATGGTATTTCCACTCAGGGTGGCGCTGGTCGACTGCGGGCGCTGGATACCATCATAGCCGAAGTTTAAGGTGAAGACAGGCGTCGGGGTACCGCTCTTGGGTCCGGAGCCGCCCAGGGCGAGGCTGGCGAGTTGCCCACTGCTGGTGTAGCTGGCTTGTCCCACCAGGAAGTTCACCGGGTCGGGAGTACTGGAGATGCCAAAGTACGTACTCTGGAAGAGCCCTTTCGTGTCGTACTGCGAGGTCACGGTCTCCCCATCGGGATAGACCAGCCCGGTCAGTTCGCCCCCATCGTTGTAGCTCATGTTCACCATCTGGGAGGTGGTCTGCCCATTGGCGGTGACCGAGAGCATGCTCATGTCCTGCTGGCCGCGCTGGTCGTAGCCATAGCAACGCCAGCCGGTACCAACTGAACTGTTAAACAATTCGGCTGTGATATGCGCTACTGGGTCGGAGGCATATGGGTTCGGGGGCGCCAGGCAGCCCGTGGGGAAGGTGACGCTCGGGTTACTCGCGTTGGTATAGCTATCATAGAAGTACTTCACGTAGCCAGTGGTCTGGCAGTTCTCGATGCGGCCCAGGTGCCCCGCACTCCAGCGACACAGCGGGCGATCCAGTGCATCGAAGCTAGTGGCGATGGTGGGGTGATACTGCGGGTTGTTGATGTTCTCTGATTGCGCAGTTACATTGTTGTTGGCGTCATAGCCAAAGCTCCAGGTGCCGAAGTCAGAATCGGTTTCTCCAATGCGCCGTTTGAGCGCATCATAGGTTGCGCTGTAGCTGGCTTGCACGGTAGCAGAGCTATCATAGGTCTGTACAGCAGTAATATCTCCCAGGATATCGTAGGTGTAGCTCACTGTACGTACCATAGTATAGGGACTGGTCGTGCCACGATACGCCTGTGTATAGCGTGTGTACCCCATCGCATCATCGTAGCTAATAGCCTGATGGTTATAGGCATCAAGCAGGATAGTGCGCTCAAAGGGTGTGCTGCTGTCGAGGCTCGTGCCGGGTACCCCCTGCGCCACAGTGTAGCTGAGGCTTGACTCCAGCACGATAGTGGTAGCGTTACTGTAGGTGACGCTGCCCAGCGACCGCCCAAGGCCGTCGTAGCTGGTCACGGTGCGAGCTTTGGTCAGATCAGGGCTCACGTAGCCCGAGGGGGTCGTAATGCTGTAAGGTAGGCTTTGGGTGGTTTGCTGCTCCATGTTGTCATAAATGACGTAGGTCACAATAGTGGTACCGCTGGTGGTACCAGGTATTTGTGTCTCGACGAGGTGGCCCCAGCCATCGTACCACTGCTTCATCGTCGTGGTCGGTCCGCCCACGGTGAAGCGGTTCGAGGTGTCCAGTTCAATGCAGGGGCTGGTGTTGCCGTTACTACACATGTTCACGTAGGCATAGCTCACTGTCGGGCTGCCGGAGGTATCTCCAGGCTGCACTGTGGCAGTCAGTCGCCCCAAGATGTCGTACTGGTAAGAGGTGCTCTGTCCATTGACATCGGTCATCGAGGTGAGCCATTGTCCAAAGCCACCTGCTGCCGTGGTAGTATAACCATAGGATGTGGTCTGATTCGCTGCATTGGTGGCGCTCACCAGGTGTGTGGCAAAGCTGTCATAGCTGGCGCAGGCGCTGTAGGTCGGGGAGGCTGCTGGGCAGCCTTGATTATTGTTTCCATCGGTAGCATTGATGGAGTTGCCCGAAGCATCATAGGAATGCTTGACAGTGATCAGGTTGGTACTATCACTACAACCACTGGAACCGGCCACGGTGTGATCCTGCTCTTGCGTGATATCGGGTACATTGGGCGCAGTGGTGGCGTTGGTATTGGCGCCGTAGATGGTCTGGCCACAACTGACGGGGTTGCCGCTGCCATCCTGCACCTGGGTGATGGCAGGCAGGTTCACCAGGTAGATGTTATTGCCCAGGTCATCATGGGGATACATCGTGTAGTGGGTGACGACGTGGTTGCCACCCAGGTCGTTGCCGCTCACGTCGATATTGTTGGTGTTGCCATAGTCGTAGTGCGAGACGCCCTGGTCATCGGTGTCGTGACTGTAGGCAGTCTGCGTATGGACCACGCGGCTGTCATTCAGGTAGCCGTTGATGTCGGTGACGCCATCCACCTGGTAGGTATCCTCGCTGGTCACACGCGGGTCGCACACCACCACCGGGTTATTCTGGTCCAGTTCGCTGCTCAGTTGTGTGCCTCCGGGGTCGCTGCCACTGCCGCCGCTGTGCCCGCTGTGCGGCACCCCCGGCGGGGGACAGTTATCGGCATAACCCCACAGGTGCACAGAGAGCAGCGCTCCGGTGGTGTCGTAGTCGTCTTCTTCCTGGTTCTGGCCTGCTTCGATATTGCTGGCGTCCCAGTAGGGAGCCAGGTGACAGGGATTGGGGCCGGCGCAACTGATGGTGCTCAAGGCCAGGCCCCAGCCTTCCGAGGAGGCGTAGCGGTGCACCTGCTGCGAGTTGTCCGGCGCGGTGACCACGACTTTAGAGTAGGAGAGGAACTGCCCGTTGTAGTAGTCGGCATAGTCCCCGTCGTTCTGGTTGCCCCAGTCGTAGCCCTGCTTGCAGTCCGAGCAGGGTGGGGCCGGCCAGTTCTCGCGGATGTAGTAGTCATAGGACCAGGTCGAAGTGACGCCATTGGAGACCGCACTGCGGCTCTGTACCGCCATGCGGCTCCAGTTCTGGTCGTCGGCGCGCCCACAGAGGTTCGTTGACGATTCATGTCCATCGCAGCTGGTGGCGTTGTTGATGGCAAGGCCGCTATTCACGCCGTGGGTGTTGTTGCGCCCTTCCACCCAGCTGATATTTTCGTGCCAGCCTCGCCCGTTATCCAGCGTGCTGATATAGCGGTTGTTGTAGGTGCGCGACCACAGGTAACACTGCCCACTGCCGTTCTTGGGCGACCAGCCCGACGGGCTGCAGTTGCTGGTCGGGGTGGCCAGGAAGGAGGTATCGACATAGTGCTCGTGCTCGGTCTTGTAGTCGAGGGTGATCACCGGCGCGTTCAGCGCGGTACCGCCGGTGCCCAGCTGGTCGATCTCGCCCAGGTCCAGGTAGCCGGAGATACTCTCGGTCTTGCCGGTGCCGGGATCGGTGATGTCCTGGGGCCGACTCTGTTCATATTTGAAGAGATACTCGCGCAGGACGCTGCCATTGACCTGCACCTGCGCGTTGAGCAGGGCATAGGAATTGAGCACTTTGGGCACCGGCAGGCCGCCAGAGCCGGAGTGGTCGATCGGGTCGTCACAGCGATAGGAGTTATTGCCCGCCCAGGTCAAGCAGTCGCTATCGGTGCTATGCCCGGCATCGGTCAGCAGCTGGCTGCTGGGCACGATGCGGCTGGCGGTGAAGCTGACAATCACCTGGGGGTTCCAGGTGGAGCAGCGTGTGGTGGCGTTGTGGCAGCCGGGGTCATCATATTCCACCGTCTTGAGCACGGCGTCGCGCACCGAGTTATCGGAGTTGAAGTGGCTTTGATAGGTGATGTGGATCTGGTTGCCGTGGCGATCGACAATCAGGTCGACATCCCAGCGCCACACGATGGTGGTGCCATGGCTATCGATGTAGCTGTGCTTGGAGTCAGGGGTGCAGCCGAAGTCTTCCCAGATGCCGCTCGGGAGCCAGACGCGCCAGCAGGGGGTACTGCTGCCCTGGATCTCCTGCACCTTGGCATGGCTCTCGGGGGCGGTATGCCAGATGTACTGGGCAGGCAGCGGCGAGGGCACCAGCGGCGTGGTCGAGGCGTTGAGGTCAGGCGGGATGAGCTGGCCGCTGATGCCGAAGCTGTCGTTGATGTGCCAGACGTTCTCCAGGCGGTTGGTGCCGCCAGGGGTGACATTCTCCTGGGTAAAACTGATCGAGCCCAGGTCCAGGCTCCAGCCTT
>WNFC01010061.1_pt1 | contig 10482 bp, 11 predicted proteins | sample 5400541 | NCBI WGS metagenome assembly WNFC01 (sample SAMN13153342, study PRJNA577476) | soil metagenome | isolation source: 120 cm saprolite under Douglas fir tree site 2 hole 2 replicate 1 | place: USA:California | collected 2015-04-18
TGCTCATGTCGAGTGCTACGTCTTCGATCATGTCCTCCTGACCGCCCACCGTGCCGCGCCGGCCCAGCTCAACCAGAATGTCGCGCGAGGACACGCCGTACTTCGCCTCCGCACGCTTGGCGAACAGCAGGAACGACGAGTAGACGCCCGCGTAACCCAGGGTCAGTGCGTCGCGATCGACACGGATCGGGTGGTCCATCATCGGCACCACCAGGTCTTCCGCCACATCCATGAGCTTGTAAAGATCGATGCCGGTCTCGATGCCCATACGGTCGCAAACGGCGGCGAAGACTTCGAGTGGTGTATTGCCGGCGCCGGCGCCCAGCCCGGCTGCCGAGCCGTCGATGCGCGTGGCGCCGGCCTCGATCGCCGCGATGGAGTTCGCCACGCCCATGGCCAAGTTGTGGTGGCCGTGAAAACCGATCTCGGTTTCCGGCTTCAATGCCTCGCGCAGCGCACCGATGCGAGACTTCACGTCGACCGGCAGCATGTAGCCTGCGGAGTCGGTGGCGTAGATGCAATTGGCGCCGTAGGACTCCATCAACTGGGCCTGTTTGATGATGGCCTCGGGCGAGATCATGTGCGCCATCATCAGGAAGCCGACCGTGTCCATATCCAGTTTCCGGGCCGCGGCGATGTGCTGCTCGGAGACGTCCGCCTCGGTGCAATGGGTCGCCACGCGGATCGTGTGCACGCCGATGTCGTGCGCCATCTTCAGGTGATCCACCGTTCCGATGCCGGGAATCAGCAGGGCCGACACTTTTGCGCGCGTGACCTGTGGGATCACGGCGGCCAGATATTCATCATCGCCATGGGCGGAAAAGCCGTAGTTGACCGACTCGCCACCCAATCCATCGCCATGCGTCACTTCGATCAGCGGCACGCCCGCTGCATCGAGACCCCTGGCGATGGCCACCATCTGGTCCAGCGTGATCTGGTGGCGCTTGGGATGCATCCCGTCACGCAGCGACATGTCGTGCAGCGTGACCTTCTTTCCCTTGAGGTCCATTTACGCGACCTCCGCGAGTGTCGGTTCGAGTTTCAGTCTTCCGGCGAGGATCTCCTCGGCGAACATTTCGGCGGCACGCGCAGCGGCGGCCGTCATGATGTCGAGGTTGCCCGCGTACCGGGGCAGGTAGTCCCCGAGACCTTCCACTTCCAGAAATATCGAGACCCGCCTGCCATCGAACACAGGACCGTTCTTCAGGCGATAACCGGGCACGTATTTCTGTACTTCCTTGATCATCTGCTGCACCGAGTCGGTGATGGCCTGCCGGTCGGGTTCGCTTTCGGTCAGGCAATGCACGGTGTCGCGCATGATGAGCGGCGGCTCGGCCGGATTGAGGATGATGATGGCCTTGCCTTTCTTCGCGCCGCCCACCAGGCCTACCGCGCCCGCGGTGGTGCGGGTGAATTCATCGATGTTCCTGCGCGTCCCCGGGCCGGCGGACTTGGATGACACCGTGGCCACGATCTCGCCGTAGGCCACCGGCTGCACCCTGGACACCGCCGCGACCATCGGAATGGTCGCCTGGCCGCCGCAGGTGACCATGTTGACGTTCATTTCCCGCTTGCCAACGTGCTCCTTCAAGTTCACCGGCGGCACGCAGTAGGGACCGATGGCCGCCGGCGTGAGGTCGATCATCATGACGCCCAGCTCGTTCAGCTTGCGCGAGTTCTCGGCGTGCACGTAGGCGGATGTCGCGTCGAATGCGATCTGCACGCCATCGGCGTTTACATGCGGCAAGATGCCGTCAACGCCCTTGTCCGTCGTCTTGAGACCCAGTTCCCGCGCCCGTGCGAGGCCTTCGGACGTTGGATCGATGCCCACCATCCAAGTCGGTTCCAGCACCGCGCTGCGTTGCAACTTGTACAAGAGATCGGTGCCGATGTTGCCTGAGCCGATCAGCGCGCATTTCACTTTCTTCATTAACCTGTCCTTTCGTTCTGCAATTCCAGGGCCTAGACAAAACGCATCGATACGCTTCCCAAATCCTGGAACCGGACGTTGATCGCGTCACCGGCGACCACCGAAATCGCCTCAGTCACGCCGCCGGTCATGATGAAAGTGCCGGCGGGGATGTCCTCGTTGCGTTCCGCAAGCTTGTTGGCCAGCATCGCAATCGCGGCTGCCGGATGTCCCAGCACGGCCGCGCCGGCGGCCATCGCGACGATCTCGCCGTTCTTCTCCAGCACGACGCCGATGGTCCGCAGGTCCAGCTCCGCCGCGTCGCGCATGCGGCCGCCAATGACGAAGCGGGACGCTGAAGTGTTGTCCGCGATCACGCTCTTCAGGTCGAACTTGAAGTCGCGGTAGCGCGAGTCGATGATTTCCACGGCCGGCACGACGAAGTCCGTCGCCACGAGCACCGCACCCACGTGACAGCCGGGACCCTTGAGGGGAGCCTTGGTGACGAAGCAGATTTCCGCTTCGACCTTGGGATGGATCAGCTCCCCGGTCTTGATGTCGCCGCCGTCGGGACACGACATGTAATCGGAGACAAAGCCGAACACCGGCGTCTCGACGCCCATCTGCTTCATCTTCGCGCGCGACGTCAGCCCGGCCTTCAGCCCGACGGTGCGGTGCCCTCGCGCTTCCTTGCGGCGGCGGATCTCGTACTGGATAGCGTAGGCGTCGTCCCAATCCATGTCCGGATGGTCGTCCGAGATCTTGGTGACGTCGCGCGCCATGAGTTCCGCGTTCTCCAAGTGCTCGGCGAGTCTGGCAATGGTTGCTTGATCGAGCGTCATATGTGTTCGCTCCTCAAACGAAGCGCACCGAGCAATTGCCCAGGCCGCCGACACTGCAACGGAAGTTGTCGCCCGCAGCGACCGGCACTAGGGGCGATTGCGAGCCGGAGAGAATCACTTCGCCGGCCTTGAGTGGTATGCCGAGCCGGCCCAGTGTATTAGCCAGCCAGGCAACGGCGTTCACCGGCGAGCCCTGCACCGCCGCGCCCGCGCTGGTGCTGACGATTTCGCCGTTCTTCTCGAGCACCATGCCGGCCAGTGCGAGGTCGAGCTTGCGCGGATCGCCCGCCTGACCACCGAGCACGAACACACCGCAGGACGCGTTGTCGGCGACGGTGTCCTGGATCTTGATCTTCCAGTCCCTGATGCGCGAATCGACGATTTCGAAACAGGGCAACACGCAGTCCGTGGCGCGGAGCACGTCGGCCGCGGTGACCCCCGGTCCGTTCAGATCCCGCTTCAGGATGAAGGCGATCTCGGCTTCGGCCTTCGGTGCTATCAGCGTGCTCGTCGGCACCGGTTCGCCTTCGTTGAACGCCATGCCGGACAGCAGTTGCCCGAAGTCCGGTTGAAAGACGTTCAGCATGGTCTGCACGGCCTTGCTGGTGACGCCGATCTTCTTTCCGATCACCGTCTCGCCAATGTCCAGACGGCGCTGGATCATGCGCAGTTGGATCTGGTAAGCGTCGTCGATCGTGATGCCAGGCTCGCGATTGGTGAGTGGATCGACCGGGTCACGGTCCACAAAGGCCCGGTAGAGCTCATCTCCGTATCGGATGATCTTTCCCTTGTCCATGGTGTTTGCTGGTGGCGCAGGAGTATCGATTAGCAGCATGTGGTTTCTCTATTTGTCGGGCTCGGACAGGAAGTCGCCGACCAGTCGCGCGAATCGCGCGGCATGCTCGATTTGTGTCCAGTGACCGCAGCGGCCGAACACGTGCAGTTGCGATCGCGATATCCACTGTGCCAACGTGAGCGAATTGGACAGCGGGATGATCTGGTCTTCGCGGCCATGGATGACGAGCGTTTCGTTGGAAAGCGCGCGGATGTCCTCTTCGCGGCTGGCCAGCCCGTCAACGCCGCGCTGGCGCGGTGGCGGGAACATCGCCGAGAACGATTCCTGGAATCCCGGACGGATGCTCGCCTCGTAGCGAAGCCGCGCAAGCTCGTCGGTCACCAACGTGCGGTCGTAGGCGAACAGGTCCATCAACCGGCGCATGTTCTGCAGCGACGGCGTATAGCCCCATACAGCGTCCAGGCCCGGCGTGATCGCGAAGGGCACGCCCACGCTGCCCATCAGGATCAGCTTTCGAACGCGGGCGGGGTGACGTATCGCCAGCGCCAGCGCGAGACCGCCGCCGAACGAGTTGCCGACGATGTGCGCGGCTTCGATATCGAGCGCGTCGAGCATGTCGACTGCGTGTCTGACCCAGGTGTCCATGCCGTAGACGACGCCCGCGGGCCGCTCGGTGAAGCCGAAGCCCACCATGTCGGGCGCAACGACCCGGAAACGCTCGGCCAGCGAGGGCATCACCAGCCGCCAGTTGACCCACGCGCTCACGCCGGGCCCTGAGCCGTGGATCATCAGCACCGGTGTGCCCGAACCGACGTCGTGGTAGTTGGTGGCAATGCCGCCGGCCTCAACGTTGCGGGCGATTTCCGGATTGGATGCGGACACGTCGTTCATGCGTGTGCTCCTAGAACTTCACCATGATGTTGCGCAGCTCTGCGTAGAACGTTCGCATCAGGTAAACACCGAGAGAAAGTTTTCGTTGAGCTTGCGATCGTGGTAGAAGATCGCCCGCCCGAGCTCGTCGTCGGTCCAGGTGAGCGTGGGCTTATCCGGGTAGTAGATATAGCCACCGGCGAACACCTCGTTGCGGTTGCCGGAGGGATCGAAGAAGTAGACGGTCTCGCCCCGGGTGATGCCGTGGCGCGTCGGGCCGATGTCGAGCGAGACGCGCCTTTTCGAAATGATGTCCGCGGCCTTCAGGACCTCGCCCCAGTTGTCCAGGATGAACGACACGTGATGGAACTTGTTCTTCACCGGCTGCCGGATGAAGGCCACGTCGTGCGGCTTGTTGCTGCAGGTCAGGAAGGCACCGATCAGCATCTGGTCGGGTCCGGCCACGACCCTTTCGGCGATGTTGAAGCCCAGCACCTCGGTGAACAACTTGACTGTGCCATCGAGATCATCGCCATACAGCAGGCAATGGTCGAAGCGGGACGGGGCCATCCCCTTCAAACCATCCGGCCAGGCCTCCGGATTGAGGGTGGGCATACCGTTGCCAACCTTTTCCTTCTCGGCATATAGCTCCATCACATGACCGGTCGGAACGGTGAAGCGGAAGCGCTCACCGGTCTTCGGGTGTTCACCCGCGGCGATCCACGTGCAATCGGTGGCGAGGCCGGATTTCTCGACGTCCGCGGCGAGCCTCTTCAGCGTGACCGGGGAATCGACGCGCCAGCCCATGTAGTCCATGCCCGCCGCATCGGCTTCGCGCAGGACGACGCTGTGATGATCGTGCTCGTCCCAGGCCTTGAGGAACACGCGGCCCTGCGCATCGCGTGCGGTTTCGAGCAGCCCAAGAACTTCCGTGTAATGCTTGACCGCTTCGTTCAGGTCCAGCACGCGAATCGACACGTGCCCGGGACGCAATACGCCTGTGATTGCCATCTAGTTCTCCTCGCCCGCGTTGTGATTCCGCGCCGTGTCGGCGGAATAAAAAACGAATCCATTTCGTTGCCCTGCCATGACCGCACTGACCATCTTCCCCACCACATTCACGTCGAGATCGCTCGCCGGGAAAATGCGACAAGCCAGTGCCACGCCCTGCGCTTCTTCCTCAACTGTCACGCATGACCGGCTCATTTTCTGTGCCGAGTAGCGGCCACCCGTCACCCGCACCTTGCACACGCCGCAGCCGCCGTTCCTGCAGCCGACGGGGATGCCCTTGCGGCACAGTTGCTCCATCGCCTTGAGCACGTTCTGCCCTGCAATACAGCGAAACGATTCGCCGGTGTTCTCGATGCGCACTTCGAATTCCATGGGCGCGTTTTCCATCCTAGATCGAGCGGAACAGTGGACTTCTGGCCAGGCCTTCGGCGCCGTCCGCGTTGGTCAGGAATTTCTCGGTGTAGATGTCCCGCTCGAATAACCGGCCCTGCATCAGCGTGCGGATGCACGCCTCGATCATCACCGGCGGGCCACACAGATACGCCTTGTGGCCGCGAAAATCGCCGTTGAACTTCGTCTTGGCCGCGTCGTGGACAAAGCCCTTGAAGCCCGTCCATTCGCATTCGGGCGTGGCATCCGACAACGCCGGCTCGTAGTGGAAGTTGTCATGCTTTGTCGCGAGCCCGAGAAAGAGTTCGTGGTAATAGAGCTCCTTGCGGTTGCGCGCGCCGTAGACCAGCGTGATCGGTCGCGTATCGCCCTCCTCCAACAGGTCGAGCAGCATGGACTTGGGGCTGGAGAGTCCTGACCCGCCGGCCATGAAGATCACCGGCTGCGGGTCGGACTTGCGCACGAAGAAGCGGCCGAGCGGCCCGGTGAATCGGATCTCGTCGCCCACGTTGAGCGCGTCGTGCAGGTAGCCGGTCCCTTTGCCGCCGGGCACCCGTCGCACGTTGAGCTCCACCTGATTGCGCACGGTGGGCGTTGCTGCCATCGAAAAGGCGCGGGGCGTTTCCTCACCGGGAATCTGCACGTTAACGTACTGGCCGGCCTGGAAGTCGCAGCGTTCGCTATCCAGATCGATGAAGATTCCCTTGATGGTGGGCGTGAGATCCTCCAGGCGCGCCACCCGCCCGGTGTAGTCCCGCACCGCGCAATGGCGGGCGTCGGGATCCTCGTCGATGTCCGCTTCGATAGTGATGTCGGACAGCACCGTCGCGCAGCAGGCGAGGCATTTGCGTTCATCGCGCTCGAAATCCATCAGCGCGAACGGCGACGCGTTACCCAGTTCCACTTCGCCGTCGAGCACCTGCACCTTGCAAGTGGCGCACAGGCCATGACAGCACGCATGCGGCAGCCAGACGCCGGCGCGCAGGCAAGCATCGAGGATGGTCTGGCCTTCCTCGACTTCCACGTTGTGGCCAATCGGCTCGATGGTGACCTGGTAGCTCATGGTGTTCCGGATGGACCGATCAGCTGCATGAGCCCTGGATGCCGGTGAGTCCCGGCGTGCGGAATCGGATCGCCGCCTTATGACCAAGACCGTTGTCGGCGAGGCTCTTGTCGAGCGCCGGCGCGAAGGGCTTGCCTGAGCGAAACCACTCCACCTTGCCCCAGTCGATCTTTTCCCAGTCAGGATGCGATGAGAAGAGGCCGGGCAGCGCGTCCTTGACCAGCACCCCGAACGGCATGCCGGCCGGCACTGGCATGCACATCGGCGCGCAGAACATAAGATGGTCTTCCCAGGCGAGGTAGATCAGCTGATTGCCGTGAAAATTCTCCACCCGGTCCTTCACTTCGCCGGTGTAGTTATCCGCGAGTGCGACGACTGCCATGCTGTTCCTCCTTGACCCGATGCCGCGGTTCGATGTCCCGCGGCGCTTCATGCCTGTGTCTTACGCCGCCTCGGCCGCTCCCTCGCCGCCGTGGCTCGGCTTGCCGGTCCAGCGCAGCCAGTTCCTGCGGTCCGGCGAGTCCTCGTAGTCGTGGCCGTCGTGGCCCACGTTCATGTGGTAGTAGCGGAGCACTTCCAGCAGCGGGTTGAAATCAGGCGCCGCCGGATTAGCGTCGGGTTCGAAACAGTGGCCCTGGTAGATCTGGTGCACCGGCAGCCAGGCCTGGACATATTTCTCCGGCTCGTTGTCGAAGATGTCCTTGCAGCCGTCGGAGCAGAAGTGGTACTTGCTCCCTTGGTAGTCGCTCTCGCGATAGCAGATCTTGGTCGGGTCGTCCGGCTCCGTGAAGAACATCGGTATCTGGCACGTCTGGCACAGCATGGGCAGCGTGTTGTTGTACCAACGCTTGCCCTGCTTTTGCAGCGCCTGCCAATGCGCGAAGCGCGGCCGATAGAGCTTGTCGAAGGTCTTGGGATATTTCTCCGCCAGCCACTTCATCTCGTCTTCCGAGGGAATCCAGGTATGGAAGGCCGCGGCCTGGGTGTAGTTGTAGAAGGTGGCCCAAGCTTCGTGCGACAACCGATCCTTTTCCTTGGTGGCCACTTCGTAGTATTTGGGCTTCCGTATGCCGTAGCGCTCCAGGTCATTGAACAGCGCCATGGCATTCTTCTCGAAATACATCTCCCAGGCTTCCTGCCAGGACATGACGCGTTTGGGAAGCATGTAATCCATCATCATCGCCACCAGCGTGAGCAGGCGGTAACCGCGCCAGAACCACTTGTCGATCCATTTCTGCACGATGGGCACGTTGCCCGGATCCTGCTCGAGGATGAACTTGACCACCTCGAGCCCCAGCGTCATGTGGCGCGATTCGTCGGACTGGGCGGAAAAGCCGAAAGTGACGGTGGCCATGTCGCCGTTGAACGCCGCACCCGACATGAAGGGCATGAACAGCAAGTTCGTCAGCACGTATTCGAACGAGAACGAGATCGCGGTGACGAATTCGAACGGCCCCGCGGTCATCGCGTCGTCGAAGTACGACTTGGGCACCGACAGGTACCAGACCCGGTCGTGCATGTGCGTGAAGTCGTGAAAGCCGTTGAAGAACTTGTTGTAATGGCTGATCGTGTGGGCCTGGGTCTGCGCATGGCGCAATTCGTCGATGGCCTGCATCTGGCAGGCGACGCGCGCGCCCGCGCCGCGGAAATTCCGACCGGCCAGCGCGAAGCCACGGTGGGCGGCATACTCGAGCGGCGAAACGCCGGTCAGGAACAGCTTCAGCGTGTTGATGTAGCGCGCGTCGGTGACGTTGAACTGGCCGTTGTTCTGCTGAAACGCATCGATGATGGCGTACAGCTTGCGCTCCTTCTCGCCCTGGTATTTCCAGTAAGCGTCCATCGTAAGGCGGAACGGGTCCTCCCATTTGTCCCAGTCATGGACCTTGATGCCCTCGAACTTGTCGTAGGGGAAGACCTTGTCCATGGGCTGGTAGGTCGTTTCCCAGCCCAGGCCACGCGTCAGCAGCGCGTAGTTTTCCTTGAGGCTGAGTTTCTTCCCCGGCTTGCGGGCGGCGGCAGTGTCGTTCATGCGTGTATCTCCTCGGCACCCGCTCACGCGGTCTTCCATTGCAGAATGAATTCGTCGTCGGACTCGTCGATGTTGCCGCCCAGCGAGATCAGGTTGAGATGCAATTCGCGCAAATCGAAATGGCGGCCGATCCGCTCTTCGATCGATTCGCGCTTGATGACGAGGCGCCCGGGTGCATCGATCTTCACCATGGCTGGATAGGCCATCACGGTGGCGTGCGGGTTGTCGGCCTCGATGGCATCGACGATGGGACGCGACTCGTCGTTCGCCTGAAACGCTATGAATACGGGATGGGCCACGTTGAGCGCTCTCGATGGGGTGATTGGATGCAGGCCCTGGCCGCTAGACCAGCACGCCGAGCTTGGCGGCGCGCAGCGTGAGGGCCGTGGTGACTTCCGCCGAAATCCGTTGCGCGTCGGCGCCAAAAATTTCTCGGGCCAGCGGTTGCAATCCTTCGGTGATCGTATCCCGCCAGGACTTCGCCCATTCGGAGAGCAAGGCGGCGTTCGCGGGCGATTCCGCCGCCGCGGTCTTTAACGTGGCATCCACCCAGCGACCAGTTTCGTCATACCAGGTCTTCATGAATTCGTTGATCATCGCGAGGCCCGACCCATGCCGCTCGGCGATCGATGCGTCGAATTGCTGGTAGATCAACGGGTAAAGCAGACTGTCGAAAACCAGGTTCTGAGCGATGAAAAGCTCGAACCAATCCTCGGTCACCATCAGGTTCTCGGTCACGCGGCGCACGCCCTGCCACGCGGGATGCGTGAGCCAAGTCTCCTTCGCGCGCAGTAGCGAATCGCCCTGGTTGCCGTCGAGAATCAGGCCGATGCGGGAGAGGTACTGCGCGATGCCCAGCCGGTCCATTGCGTGAAACATCGTGGCCTGGGTGATCGCGGTTCCCCAGCCGTAGCCTGTGATGTAGCAGTTGTTGGCGTTGGCGGCCCACTCCACATGCCGCAGCGGCACCATCGCAAAGGCGATTGCGCCTTGCACCTCGCCGGGCAAGCCGGTGAGCAGGCCATACTTCTCGACAAACTCCAGTTGCTTCTCCATCGTCTCCTGTTGCCTTGAGCGGACGATGGTGTAGGTGCCATAGTAGTATTGGCGAGGATCCTTGAAGGCATACCAGTCCTTCATCACCACGCCCGTGCGACGCTTGTCGTAGAGCTCGAATTCCGGCTGCCACAGCGGCCGGTAGTGAAAATTCACCTCCGGCTGCAGTCCGATCGTCGCTTCCTGGTAGCGCGATGCTGGCTTGTCGCCGCCGAGGAACCGCGCCACGTGAGAAAACGTGTGGCGCAACTGCTCGACCGACGACGTCTTGATGTCAATCTGCATCAATCACTCCTCCCGACATCATTCGCTCGACTCTTCAAGCCCGGGTTGTCCGTAACGCCACTTCGACTGCTCACTGTCCAGGGCGGCGGCCTGCTCGCGCGTCACATAGGTAACGCCTTGCGCGCGGCAGAACGTCTTGTAGTCCTCCAGCAACATCACGAGCTCCACCGATAGCTCCGGATCGCCGATCGCGAAAGAGAATTCGACGAATCCATCCGCACGCAGCTCGCG
>WNFC01013135.1_pt1 | contig 10482 bp, 12 predicted proteins | sample 5400541 | NCBI WGS metagenome assembly WNFC01 (sample SAMN13153342, study PRJNA577476) | soil metagenome | isolation source: 120 cm saprolite under Douglas fir tree site 2 hole 2 replicate 1 | place: USA:California | collected 2015-04-18
CATCCTCATAGAAGTTCCTCCTGGAGCGGCCGTTGAGTGGATGGCTGCCCCTGACTTGGCAGCCCACTGACCCTGAGCCGACACGCCGGAGGATCGACAAAATCACGTACGGAGTCAAGGGGTCTCTCGGCGCGAGAGAGATGATCCACGCCGTTAGCAGCAGTCCGGAAGAGACCACGAGCACGGGCGTTAACGTTTTGGTCGAGCGCGAGGGTGATGACGTGCCGGCCCTTCCTGATAGAGTTCCTGCGAGCCGCGACGTGCTCACGTCCGAGTGCTTCCGCTGCGGCGAACGTGTCAGCGAAGCCGATGCGTTCCTTGCACGAGCACGTCACGCGCCACTCGCCGTCAGCGGGCGCGTCCTTGACATCCCTCACGTCCCGTTCTCCTTCACCGCGCGGGCGGCCGCGATCAACTCCCGGCACGCGGGACACGTGACGAGGACGGCATGGACGACGAGGCGCTTGCCCTTGTAGCTCTCGGCGCTGATGTACGGGTGGCAGGCGGCGTAGACGCGTCCGCCTTCGTCGAGACGGAAGTGGACCATCACGCGCCTCCCGCCGCAGCCGGCCCCGCGTGGGCGACGAGCGCACCCCAGATCTCGGCGCACACCGCGTGCAAGCGGACTGTCGGGAACGCATCGAACGCGACTTCGTATTCGACCTGCGTGTCGAGGATCGGCTCCTCGCAGCCGTCGCAAGGCTGTCCGACGCCGAACCCGGCCCAGTACTTGAAGGGCGGGCGGTCCGGTAGAACTCCTGCTGCCAACTTCCGCTCGATGATGTTCTTCATCGGGCGCCCTGCCTTCCTCTTCTCCCGTACAGCGGAACCGCATCGTACGCGGCGGGCTAGCGGGATGTCAAGAGGCCCGAACGCCGGCTATCGGTCTACCTCTCTCGGAGCGGCGACTTCTTGATCGGGGGGCTTCTTCTTCGCCTTCGTCCAGCGGGCGCGGACAGCTTTCCGGGCTACTGACATCAACCCGAGCAGCGACCTGGCGTGGTTGGTCGCGCCTGTGTGCCGAAACAGTCTCCCGCGGGTGGTTGTTCCAGCTTCTGCCCGCGACGACTCAGGGCAAATAGGCCATAATAGGCGGCGATCCAACTCAGTACTTAGATTGCGACGGCGAGCCATGCGACCCCGGCGATCAGCATTACAGCAAACACGAGCGTGACCCTGTGGTGACGAAAAGGGAGAGCGCACACGTGCACCTGCGGGACGCGAACCCTCAGGCCCCTTCGCCACCGCTCATCATTGCGGCGGATTTGAACCAGACCTATATCAGCCAGGACCGGTCGGTTGTGGCCGCGCTCGCCGACATTTCGCTCGACATCGCGCCCGGCGAGTTCGTGACGATCGTCGGGCCGTCCGGGTGTGGCAAGACGACGTTGCTGCGAATCATGGCGGGCCTTCTGCGGCCAACGTGGGTGTGGTGTTTCAGGACCCCGTGCTCCTGCCCTGGCGCACTGTGCTCGATAACGTCATGTTGCCCGTGCAAGTCCTCCGTCTCGACCGCCGCTCCTACCACAGGCGGGCTCTCGACCTGCTTGGCCTGGTGGGACTCGCTGGATTCGAGAGCAAATATCCACACGAGCTCTCGGGCGGGATGCGCCAGCGCGTGTCACTCGCCCGTGCGCTCGTCCACGATCCCGCGCTGCTGCTCATGGACGAGCCGTTCGGGGCCCTCGACGCGATGACCCGCGAGGCGATGAACCTCGAGCTCCAGCGCATCTGGCGAGAGTCCGGCAAGACGGTGGCGTTCATCACGCATTCCATCGCGGAGGCGGTCTTTCTCGGGGACCGAGTCGTAGTGATGTCGCCGCGGCCCGGCCGGGTTGCCGACGTCGTGACGGTCGAACTCGGTCGGCCACGGGATCTCGACCTCATGGCCTCCGACGTCTTCGGGGTCTACGCGCGGAAGATCCGCCAGAGGCTGGGCCCGCGCGGATTGCTCGAATGATACGTCGCGTCGCCCTCCGACGTCCCCACGCGCTCCTGAGTCCGCTCGTGTTCGTCGCGTTCGTCGCGGCGTGGGAGGGGACAGTCCGCGTCTGGCGGATTGCGGATTACCTGCTGCCCGCGCCCAGCGATATCGCGCGAGCACTCGGCGCCGGGCTCAGCAGCCGGCTCTACCTTGAGCACGCGTGGGTCACAGTGACCGAGGCACTCCTCGGCTTCCTCATCGCGGCCGTCACCGGTGTCGTTCTCGGCACGCTGATCGCCCAGTTCCGACTCGTCGAGCGGACCCTCTATCCGTACGTGGTCGCGCTCCAGACGCTGCCGAAGATCGCCGTAGCCCCGCTGCTGGTCGTCTGGCTCGGCTTCGGCCTCTCGTCGAAGATCGTCATCGCCGCCCTGGTGGCATTTTTCCCCGTGCTCGTCAATGTCATCGTCGGTCTCAAGACGGTCGACGCGCCCAAGCTCGACCTGATGCGGTCCTTCAGCGCGACGCGCTGGCAGACCTTCCGGTTCGTGACCTTCCCGAACGCGCTGCCGTTCGTCTTCGCGGGGTTGGACATCGCTATCGTGTTCAGCGTGCTCGGCGCCATCGTCGGCGAGTTCGTCGGCTCGCAGCGAGGTCTCGGCAACCTCATTCTTCAGTTCAACACCGCGCTCGACATCGCCGGGATGTTCGCGGTCCTCCTGCTGCTGGCCGCGCTCGGAGTTGCACTGCACCTGATCATGCAGGCGATCCAGCGACGCGTCATCTTCTGGGCCCAGCCGAACCACGTGCTCGGCGCGTGACGGCGCCCCATTTCCCGAGGAGGTTTTGCGAAATGAAGCGTTTCGCGCTGTTCGCGCTCGTCAGCCTGGCCCTCGCCGCCGCCGCGAGCGCCCAGAACAAGCCGCTCACGAAGGTAGTCTACACACTCACGACCAAGGACGTGTCGGTCGGACTTTCTGCCCACACCTCCCTGCCGCTCACGCTGGGCTACTGGAAGGCCGAGGGGCTCGATGTCGAGGTGACGACGCTGGATGGGTCAACGGCCGGCCTGCAGCAGTTGGCGGCCGGCAACATTCAGTTCGCCACCGTCGGCCCCGAGGTGGCGATGATCGCCCGGGAGAAGGGCGTGAAGGTCAAATCCTTCTACGTCGTGTCGGGCGTGACGATCTTCCGCGTCGTCGTCCCGCGCGACAGCACAATCCAGAGTGTGGGCGACCTGCGGGGCAAGTCGATCGGCGTCTCGGCGCTCAGTTCGGGGGCGGTGCCGGTCGCCAAGGCATTGCTGGCATCGGGCGGGCTTGATCCCGACAAGGACGTGAAGTGGGTGGGGGTCGGCACAGGTGCGCCTGCGGCGATCGCGCTGAATCAGAAGAACGTGGACGCCATGGCGCTGTGGGGCGACTTCCAAGCGGGCCTCGAGAATCGCGGGCTCCAGTTCAGAGAGATCACGGCGCCGTTCATGAAGGAGCTCCTGGGGCAGGTCGTCATCGCCCGGGACGACTTCCTGGCCGAGCACCCGGCGATCGCCGCGGCCTTCGCGCGCGGCCTGGCGAAGGCAACGCTGTTCGGCCTCAGCAACCCGGAGGCCGCCGTGCGAATCCACTGGAAGATGTACCCGCAGAGCCGTCCGTCCGGGTCCGACGACGCCCGTGCCCTGCGCGAGGCGATTCACGTGTTCAACGCGCGCTTCGACACGCAGCGCATCGATAATCGCGAGGACAAGCGCTGGGGCGCCTCCACCGCCGCCCAATGGAGCCGGCTCCACGCGATCTACAAGGAGCAGAAACTCATCCAGGGCACGGTCGATGTCCACGACGTCTTCACCACCAGCTTGATCGATGACGTGAACCGGTTCGACGCTCAAACCGTGATCCGTCAGGCCCGAGACTATCGATGATGCCGATCGCGTCCGCCCGAATGTACTCGTGGTCGCCGTCCCTAACCGCGGCGTGGCATCGGCTGCTCGTGTGGGTGTCGGCCCGGGCCGAGGTTCCGCTCGCCGTATTGGACCTGGCCGATCCCCTGCCGCTTGATGAGATCTGGCGTCGGGAGGATCTGGGGTGTGTCTTCATGTGCGGTTACCCGTGGGCGTTGCGCCGGGATCGGCCGCATCTGCTCGCTGCCCCCGTCCCATCGCCGCCACGGTACGGCGGGCGGCCGATATATTTCACGGACTTCGTCGTTCGCGAGGACAGCCCGTTCACCCGCCTAGAGGACACGTTCGGGGGGTGTCTCGCGTATTCCACCGAGCACTCGCACTCGGGCTACAACGCGGCACGCTTCCATCTGCTTGCCTACCGCTCGCCCAGCCGTCCCACGTTCTACCAGCGGCTGCTGGGTCCCCTCGTGCGACAGGTCCCTGTCCTCGATGCGGTGATCGACGGGAGCGCTGACGTCGGACCGGTCGACGGCTATGCGCTCGACCTCCTGCGCCGGCATGGCGACGAGCGCGCCAAACGGGTCCGCGTCATCGCGACGACCGAGGCGGCGCCGAGCGCACCTCTGGTGGCCTCGCCGATGGTCGAGGCCGACGCCCGCGAGCGCCTGACGGCGGCACTCCTCGATGCGGACCGCGCAGGGGAGCTGGCGGCGACGCTCGACGAACTGCTGCTGGCGCGCTTCGTGCGAGTCGCCACGGCCGACCTCGACGTGTTCCTGCACCGCGCCTACGCGGCCGAAGCCGCCGGCTACGCCAAGCTCGCCTGAAAGGACGGTCACCGATGAAGCGGACGACCTGGATCGTGTTGGTCATCGTGGCTCTCGCGATGTCGACGGCCGGGGCGCAGAGTCCCGAGAAGATCGGCCGCGTACGCTTTCCCGTCTCCTGCGTTCCCGCGGTCCAGCAACCCTTCGAGCGGGCGGTCGCGCTGCTCCACTCGTTCTGGTACCTCGAGTCGGCGAAGGCCTTCGCGGAGATCGCCCAGGCCGATCCGAATTGTGCGATGGCGTACTGGGGCCTCGCGATGAGCCAGTGGACACAGATCTGGTCGCCGCCGCCGCCGGCAGCCCTCACGCGCGGCTGGGAGGCGGTCGAGAAGGCAAGGGCCGCCCCCGCCCGGACGCCGCGCGAGCGTGACTTCGTCGCGGCCGCCGAGGCCTTCTTCAAGGACGCCGATAAGCTCGACCACCGCGCGCGGGCCCTCGCCTACGGCCGCGCGATGGCGCAGATGGCCCAGCGCTATCCCGACGACCGCGAGGTGATGGCCTTCTACGCGCTCGCCCTGCAGGCCACCGCCGATCCCCACGATAAGACGTACGCGAGCCAGAAGCGCTCGGCCGAGATCGCCGCAAAGATCTTCGTGGCCGAGCCCGACCATCCTGGCGCCGCCCACTACATGATTCACGGCTACGACTACCCGCCGCTGGCCGTGCAGGGTCTCCCGGCCGCGCGAAGCTACGCGCAGTTCGCCCCGTCGGTGCCGCACGCGCTGCACATGCCCTCGCACATCTACGTACTGCTCGGCATGTGGCCGGACACCGTCAAGAGCAACATCGCGGCGGCCGCCGCCGAGCAGAGCCGCGGCAATCCGGACGATCACATGCACGCCCTCGACTACCTCGTGTACGGCTACCTGCAACAGGCGCAGGACGGCGAGGCCAAGAAGGTGGTCGACGAGGCGCGTTCCATCATGGCCGACCTCGCCGCGCGCAAGTACGACTCCGGCCGCCCCACCGCGCACTTTGCCATGGCCGCTATCGAGGCTCGCTGGGCGCTGGAGCGCGGGCGCTGGGCGGAAGCGGCCGCAGTCGATCCGCGTCCCAACCGCTTCGCCCACACGGAGTCGATGATCTACTTCGCCCGCGCCATCGGTGCCGCCCGCAGCGGCGACGCCGTCGGCGCCCGCGCCGGCGTCGACACACTGGCGGCGCTGAAAGACGCCACCAAGGATCCGTATTGGGCCGAGCAGATCGAGATCCTGCGACGCGCGGCGGCGGCGTGGACGGCGCGCGCCGAGGGCAAGATCGACGACGGCTTCGCGCTCATGCGCGCGGCCGTGGCGTTGGAAGCCTCCACCGAGAAGCACAACATCACGCCGGGGCCGATTGTCACCGCCCGCGAGCTGCTGGGCGATATGCTGATGGAGGCGGGCCAGCCGGACCCGGCCGCCCAGGCCTACGAAGCCTCGCTACGCATCGCGCCCAACCGCTTGAAGTCGCTGTACGGCGTCGCCCGGGCGTCGGAGCGCGCGGGCGATCGCGATCGTGCCAAGACATACTACGGCAAGCTGCTGGCCACCGCCGCCGCCGCCGACACCGAGCGCCCCGAGCTCTTGGAGGCGAAGGCGTTCAAGTGACGCGCACGCAATCCGCATGCGGACGCTGATCCGCGGCGGGTGGGTCGTCGGCTTCGCCGGCGGCGGCCACACGCTCGTCCCCGAGGGCGTGGTGGTCTACGAGGACGACCGCATCGTCCACGTGGGTCGCCGCTTCGAGGGACGCGTTGACACGGAGCTCGATGCGCGCGGCCTGCTCGTCTGTCCCGGCTTCATCGACACGCACGTGCACTCGGGCCACCGGGCCTCGCACCGCCTCATCACCGATACCGGACGGCCGGACTTCTACGGACAGCCCTTCCTCGAGATCACCGTGCCACGCGAGGGCACGCGCGTGGGCGGCGACCCGCGCTACGCCCGTCCCACCGACGCCGACTCGGAGGCCGGCAGCCGCCTCCTGGCGACCTTCACCGTCGCCGAGTTGCTCCGGAACGGCATCACGACCTTCATGGAGTTCGGCAGCCAGCTGCGCGTACAGGAGGCCCTGCTGGTCGAGGTCGAGCGGCTGGGGCTGCGCGCCTACCTCGGGCCGGGCTACGACTCCGGCCGCTGGGTGGGCGACGACCAGGGACGTCTCAAGCGTGTGATCGACGAGCCGGCCGGACGGAAAGACTTCGAGAGCGCGTTGGCGTTCATCCGGCACGTCGACGGCGCCGTGAACGGCCGCGTGCGCGGCCTGCTCGCCCCGCGCGAGGTCGAAACATGCAGTCTCGATCTCCTGCGCGCGACGCGGGCTGCCGCCAATGAGCTACGGCTACCCATCGTGACCCACGCCGCGTACAACATCCTCGAGTTCTACGAACTCGTACGCGAGTACCGCATGACGCCGGTCGAGCTGATGGAGAGCATTGGGCTGCTCGGGCCCAATCTCACGATCGGCCACGGCAATCTCATCGCGGACAACGCGCTCCTGAATTACTCCGGAGGCCGTGACCTCGAGCTGATGGGCCGCCACGGCGTGACCGTCTCTCACTGCCCAGTCAACATCGCGCGCCGCGCGCGCTATCTCGACTCCTGGCAGAAGTATCGTGCGGCCGGCGTCAACCTCGCCCTAGGCAGCGACACGTATCCGCGTGACCTCATCATGCAGATGCGGATTGCGTCCTACTTCGGCAAGGTAATGAGCCATAACCTCTTTGCGGCCTCGGCAGCCGACGTGTTCGAGGCAGCCACGCTCGGCGGTGCGCGTGCGCTCGGCCGCGAGGACCTCGGCCGGCTCGCGCCCGGTGCGAAGGCCGATATCGTGCTGGTCGATCTGGCGACGCGCGACACGCTGCGCTTCGGGCCCGTGCGCGATCCGATCAAGGCGCTCGTGGAGTGCGGCATCGGCGACGACGTCATCACTGTGATCGTTGATGGCATCGTCCGCATGCACCAGCGCGTGATCCCCGGCGTCGATCTCGGGGCGGTACGGCGTCAGGCGCAGGAGGCCGGGGAGACCGTGTGGCGGCACGTGCAGGAGTGGGATCCGCTCGGTCGTACGGCGGAACGGATCAGCCCGTGGTCGTTTCCGATCGCGAACGAGGAACCTTGAGCCACTTTAGCGTGCGCCGGCCCACGTAAGACGACGCGGGGTCCTTGAAGCGCCCCGGGTTTTCCGGAGACCGGTTTAGTTGACTCCCGCTCCCACGGCGGGAGTCTGGTGGAGCTGATAGTAGTGTTCCTCGTACTCGACTGGCGGCACGTACCCGATCGGTTCCAGGAGTCGGTGTCGGTTGAACCATGGCCACCATCGCTCGCGATGTCTTCGGGCTAGACCGAGCCGAGCTCGAGCACATTCTCGACACCTTCCCCACCGCCAGAGACTACGAGCTAAAGGATTTCGGTGAGTTCCGGACGCGCCGAGGCGTACGACTATCTCCCTTCGGCTTCCGGCGCTGCTCACTGAGCCGGGCCATCACTGCCTCCGCAGCTCGGTGTTGCTCCGCGAGTCCTTGGCCCTAGTCGGCCAGAGGCTCCGTGCGCGATTCGGCCATCGCAACGAGGGCCCGATCCTCCGCCGGGACGTATGGTCCACCCTTGCCGCGTCCGTTGCGAGGTCTCAAGAGCTGCCCGCCTATCCCTCCGGGGCCATGGGGCCATGGGCGCCTCCCGCGTGCTGGAGCGCCCCGGGTTCTCCGGTGAAGGACACCAGGTCCTGGTCCCGGACCCCGAGGGCTTCCTGAAGCCGGTGCCCGAACTCGTGGGCCGCGGTGTCGACGTCAGTGATGGGCTTGAGCCGGACGTCGCCGCTCAGGCGGTGGCTCTGCTGGAGCGCGCCCGGCCGCCGGATCCGCCCTGGAGCACGAGGCCGCCCTTGCCCAGGTCCCGCAGCGCGGCCTCGAAGTCTTGGATGACCCGGTCCTTCCGGATCCGGGCCAGCGTTCCCCTGGAACAGCAGCATGTATGCAAGAGGATATACGCCAGCGCCGAAGTAGTCAGCTCCGCGCCTGCTATCATGCCGGCGCGATGGTCCCGCCGATCTGGCCCGACGAGCAGGGCCGGCCGCTGCCGACCTAACCGTGCCCACGCTGTGGCCCTAGAGGTCGCCTCGCGATTCAGGGGATTCCGCGTCGAGAACCTCAAGCACGTTGGCTGGCAGCTCTTCCGAGCTGAGACCTACGTGAACTGGTGCGGGCACGGCCAAGAGGTGATTCCCGTGCCGCTAGCCGATGGACGGGTCACGTTCGTGCCGGTGCTGGGGGAGGCGCGAACTACCGCGCGGATCTAGATCAGAGCAGTGTCAGATACCGAGAACCGCTCGCTCTGGTTCCGGGGCTTTGAGTCCTCGGGGACGCAGCCGACCAGGAGAAGGAACCCGAGCGCAAGAGCTACTGTTCTGGCGGTCAGTGTATTCATCTCCTCCTCCTCCGCGCCGAGTGTGGTGGCAGGCACCCGGTGCCCTCAGTGTACCGTGCTCCCAGCGAGCTTACCGCGCGGGTGCCCGGCGGGTCCTTAGACGAGGACCAGGACGAGCAGGACGGCCGCCAGAACGAAACACAGGCCCACGGAGACAGCCTGGGCGATCTGGTCCGGCTCGAATTCCGGATCCTGTGTCGGGGTCGTCATATCGCCGGTGTACACCCGTCCCGGGGGCGCGTCGAGCACTTCTGGATCTAGGCTCAAGGGAGCAGGTCTGGTTTCCGTTCCGAGCAAGCGGTCAACCCGGCCACCGATCACTTCCCCTTCGGACCCCTCGGGTCCACGGTGTCGGGGAGGCACGTATACGGCTGCGCTGTTGGCGCCGGCAACCTTCGATTCGACGCCGCGATAATGGCCTCCTTTAGGATACGTTGCGCTTCGTCGCATTCCCTCTTTCTCTCGAACGCGGTCCGACTGGCGAGACTCCATCGGTTAGATCCAACCGGCTCCTCTACCCACAATACCCACGCGCACTCGGCGGACGTGGTGACGGCGAAGAGGCAGAGCAGGGCGAGGAGGATACGAGGCCACATCGTCAGTGCGCCTGCTCGTCGTAGCGTCGCAACAAAGCCAACCCGTCTTCGTAGGCGTCGATGAATCTACGTGCCTCCTCGCCCGTCAATCCCTCTTTAGTCAAGATCGGCAGCACTTCATCAACACGATAAGCACGTTTGAGCCCGTGGGCGTGGATGGTGAAGTCGTGGAACCGCTGCCAGTCTAATGGGTGTGGCGCTCCCTTGTTGAGGGCCCCGACGAACTTGTGGAGCATGTCACGGCCCGTAGCATCCATATCGGTATCTCCCTTGCTGCCCGCAATCTACCACCGCCGGCCGGCGTGCGGGGCGGAGGGGTGTGGCTACCGTCCTCCTCGTCTCAGGACGAAGTAAACCAGCAAGACCCACTGCCAGGATTACTACGTCAGCCTTCACGGCCTGCGCCCTCGGCTCAGAACCAGGTAAAGGAAAATGAGGATGATCACGGTCAGCAGCACGTCACCGAGGCTCACTGCAGTTGGCCCATATCCTTCTACTCCCAGGTTGGGCGCGAGTCTATCAGCCTAGACGGGCGTGTGACATTGTGACCTTGCCTCCCACTCGGTATGATCCTGAACGATGCTCCGCCCCTTGAACGAGCGCCAGTCGCTAGAGCAAGAACTGGCCGAGCTGCGGGGCCAGATCGCCGCGCACCGAAACGAGCTGGTGATCATGGTGGTGAACAAGGCCCGCCGGGACCGGCTGGAGTGGCAGATCAGGGAGCGGGCGCGGCGGCTGGTGGACGTGCGGGCGAGGCTGGCGGTGATTCGGGCCGAGTCTGCATGACCCGAGCGCAGCATGCCGGCCTCCGCCTGGAGGACGTGCCGCG
>WNFC01045343.1_pt1 | contig 10482 bp, 8 predicted proteins | sample 5400541 | NCBI WGS metagenome assembly WNFC01 (sample SAMN13153342, study PRJNA577476) | soil metagenome | isolation source: 120 cm saprolite under Douglas fir tree site 2 hole 2 replicate 1 | place: USA:California | collected 2015-04-18
GATTTACGACTTTCAGGACGAATTTTTGACCGAAATGTTCCGCTGGAAGTGCAAAGAGTCGGCTGATTTTATCAAGCGGCATATCAAAGGATGGATGTTGCCGGCCAGGCACAGAGCCGCGTGGCACGATGGGCAGTGGGCAGGATTAGGCGACCCGCCAACCGGTTTTATTGTGGATTTTGACGCAGACAGTCCCACCTACAAACGGCTCATTCCTTATTGCCCGCACATCGAGAAAGTGAAGGAGCATTTTCAGTTATATATGGAACTAGGCGGGGACATCAGCTTAACGTATAGAAGGCTGCGGGAGTCACCGATCATTTTTCCAGAGTATGAGGCATGGGTAGACCCAAGAAATGCCAACCGGTTCAAAATGTCGCGGTACCCAGGCGGAGGATACTTCCCGAAAGGCAAAGATACGATTGTCTCCATGCTGACCAATCCCATCTATATCGGCTACCGGTCGGTAGAGGGAGTGATACGCCGCACCAGCAAGGGAGAGAAAATCATCGAATTTGAGGAACCTCTTATTGAGCGCGACCTGTTTGATTTCGCGTATTACCGGCTTGCCAGGACTGATTTTGACGGGAACCCGATAGGGAATAAAAGGCCGAGAAGATTTTTTCAGCAAAACAGCAAAAGTGAATACGGCCTCCTCAAGTTCAGAATTACCTCAACGCAGGGAGAAGTACGAACACACCCTGACGGGGTAGCCTATGGTGAAACACCACCGGGAACAGGCTCATACAATATCCAAACGCTGGAGAGGGAACACTCTCTCTACCACGTTCTTACCCACGCGGTCATACCGTGCGAGGAACTTGACACGCTGGTTGTCAACCGGCTCATGGAACACGTGCATGAGATCAGCAAAAACCAGGAGGATAGAGAGGGGTATGAGAAAAAAGCGCGGAAACTACGGGAAGAGCGCAGCAGCAAGGTCAAGCAAGTGGTCAAATCCATCGCTGATATTGAAGCGGAGCAGAAGCGGCTCACAGCGCAACTTGGCAAACCGACAGGGAAAAACAAAAAACCTCTCAGTCTGAGAGCGAGACAGTTGATACTCGAACAGGTAGACATTCTTGAAGAGGAACGCCTCAAACTTACGCAGGCAAAAGAAACGCTTGAGGAGCAAGCCGAAGGCGATCTCGGAACGCTTGATGATGAACTGAAGAAACTGGCAGCGTTCTGGCCTCAGTACACCTTTGAGAAGCGGCGTTCTCTGATGAATTTCATCATCAAAGAGGTTGTGATAGAAGTTGTCTCTACCCACTGGATGCGGGTCGAGGTACTTTGGTTGCATGAGGAGTGGGGACGGGAAGCAATGTACTGGTATCGCACCAAAGGAAGAACCGTCAACTGGACAGAAGCGGAAATAGCCCTGGTGCGGGAGCATTACGCGACAATGCCCAGGTTTCAGCTTATGGCCTTACTTCCTCACCGGGGATGGCAGGCAATCAGAGGCTTGGGCATTAAATTAAAGATACCAAGAACACAGAGTAAATCAACAAGCGGGGAGGACTACATTCGAGGTTTGGATTTAGCCGCCTCATATTCAGACCTGGAATTTATGCAACGCCGCACAATCCCATTCCATGCTCAACACACCAATTGGGAGCAACTGTCCTTACATTGTTGATTGTCGTGACCACAATCTTCCCGAACTTGTTTAGCGGCTAGCTCTACGCGCTCCACTTACATCGTCGTCCAGCCTACTGTTGCCAGTTGCACGTTGGTGATGGAGGCGAAAACGACCGGCGAACCACCACTGAACGAGCCGTACTCCAGCGTATACGTAGTGTTGGGTGGCGAACTGCTGATGATTTGAAGAACGTACTTCGTGCTATCACGTGACACATTCGACCAGGGAAACTGCGTAAACTGGTTGAATTGACCGGATGGGGCAAGATGTAACGGGTTAGAGCTATCTGTCCCCACTCTCCACAGTCCGTTCTGGCTCGTATTCCCTTTCGTGTTGCCGACAGTGAAGAGCAGCGTGTTACTGGTGACGGCGCGAATAGCCGTGAATGCCTGGCCCTGGCTCACATACAGATACGAGTATGAAAAGCCTGCCGCCGGACGCACAGTGATCACACCTGGTCCCGAAAAGATGTTGGCCCCAGGCCCGCCTGAGCTGGTAGCAGTACACTGGCTGACAAACAGCTTGGTAGCGTCAAAGCTGCTGTCGAAGTCCCAGCAGAAAGGCGTGGAGGTGGAAGCATCAAAAGCCACCTGCAGGTTTTGCACGCTCTGATTGGGGCCTTTGCCGGTATCAAGAATAGCCACGCTCTCAGCGGGGGAATCCACGAATTCCAGTGCGACATAGACACGGGTAGTATCCAGCCAGGTACGCGGGAAGGCAAAGGGGTTAATCCTGGCTTTCAGTTCTAACTGCACTACACCGCCGGCTACATTGAGCAGGTAGACACCTTGCGCGTCTGCGAACACGGCCAGTTGCTGGTTCGTAGACCACTGGACGTGGCTCGGATTCCCACAATAGAGCGTCTGCAAGAACCGGCCGTCCATGCGTACCAGTTGCAGCTTACTCTGCCCCGACACCTGGGCCACAAACATCAGCCACTGCCCATTGGCTGAGACTTGCGCCTCGGAGATGGACGTGTTAGCCAGCTTCACAATCTCAACTTTGGCACCGGTCACAATGTCGTAGCGTTTCAAGGTGCCTTGAAAGGGTGTGCTTTCATTGACGATATAGACAATGTTAGGATGGCTACCAAGCGTCAAGGGGGGCATAGAGGCAGCATTGGCGGTTCCGGGGGCAGGACAGTTCGTCGTAATTGCCGGATGCGCTGCGCTGCGCGTGGCACTGCTTTGAGCGTTCGTATGGGATCGTGGCGCGAATGCGACAAATGCGACAGACAAACATACAAGACAAACTACCAGGAAAGGAATCAGGATGCGAGAAATGCGGGGCATATGTTTCTCTCCTTTTGTACTCATGCTCATCAAATTGAGGAGGATACGATCTGACATCTACCAGGGTGCCGCTGATGGAGAAACGCTACAATGAAGATCTTTTGGTGCAAGAATCTATCCATCAGCTTTGTAACCTCCTGCGTTTTTCAGCGTATATCCATTGACTAACCTCTTTATACGAAATGGAGGCACAGCTATGTATCAACAACCGGCACCTCAACCGCGTGATGAACGCGAGTGGCAATCCCCGTCCTACTCAGATAGCGGAGCTAATCCTCAGTATGGCGAGGGCTACAGGGCAAGCACCCAGTATAACGATCAACTGGCCGATGCAGTCGCGCAGAGATTGCGCGTGGAATTCAGAAGTGGATTGCAGCCTTCCAGGGGAGCCTCGTCCGGTCAGCGCCTGGCCCTCGCAATAGTTTCGCTGGCACTCCTGGTACCGCTGCTTAGCATCATTTTAAGCATGTCTGCTTTCACTGCATTTTTTGCCATAGTAGCAGTGGGCCTGGTATGTCTTGCCATCATCATCGTGAATATCGTGTTCAACATGGTGAGCTGAATACGGCGGGCGAGTGTTACAATGGTAGCGGGTACATCTTACACTAATGCCGGTGATATTCTATGCCCTCACCCGGAGGCTAGACAAGGAGAACCTGCATGCTAGCAACTTTGAAGGACTATTTCGGTGAGAAAGTGAGCTTCGATCCGGCCATTCTCGAAGCTCATGGTCGAGATAGTAGCTATCCGGCAGTGCAGCCCCCAGAAGCGGTAGTCTTTGCCGAATCGGTAGAGGACGTGCAGAAAATTCTGGCCTGGTGCCGTACGCAGCATATGCCGCTGATTCCATTCGGCGCCGGCTCCAGCCTCGAAGGGCATGTTACTCCCATCGCACCGGCGATTAGCCTCGATTTCTCCAGAATGAACCGTGTCCTGGATGTACGCCCCCAGGATTTCCTGGTCGCAGTCGAACCAGGTGTGACGCGCGAGCAACTGGATCGCGCTCTTCAAGATAGCGGCCTCTTCTTCCCGGTAGACCCCGGCGCTAACGCCTCGCTGGGTGGCATGGCAGCGACCAACGCCAGTGGCACAACTACCGTCAGGTACGGCGGGATGCGGCAAAACGTCGTAGAGCTGGACGTAGTGCTGGCGAACGGCGAGGCTCTCCATCTCGGTCGTTCGGTGCGCAAGACCAGCAGCGGCTACGACCTCAAGGACCTCTTCATTGGTTCCGGCGGTACCCTTGGCATCATCACCCGCCTCGTGCTCAGGTTATACCCTGTTCCAATCTTCGTCCACACCCTGCGCGTCTTCTTTCCCGGCCTTGTAGAGGCTGCCGAAGCTGCTTATCGCATCATGGCGAGCGCTCTTCCCGTGGCTCGCCTCGAACTGCTGGACGAACACAGCATCAAAGTCATCAACCGCGACCTGCAGCGCAACTATCTCGAGAAGCCCGCGCTCTTCCTCGAATTCCACTCCTCCACTGGAGAAGCAATCGAAGCAGAGTCCGAGCTTGTGGATAAGATCGTGCGCGAGACCGGTGCGCTTGACATCAATGTAGCCAGACACGCGCAGGATCGTGCCGACCAGTGGGAGGCGCGTCACAACTTCTACTGGTCATTCGTGCGCAGCAACCCCGGCAGCGTCTTCTACACCACCGACATCGCGGTGCCTTTATCCAGGATGCCCGAAGCAGTCAGCTACGCTCAGCAGCTTTTGACAGAAATGGCACTGGAAGGGGCCATCGTAGGGCACGTCGGCGACGGCAATTTCCACGCCCTGCTCGCCACTCCACCTGAAGAGTATTCTCGCGCCGAAGCTTTCTCTGAACTACTGGTGAAACGCTCCCTGGAACTTGGGGGCACTGCCACGGGCGAGCATGGCGTGGGCCTGGTAAAGAGGAAGTTTATGGAAGCGGAACAGAGGCCAGGGCCATTACGCGCCGTCATATTGAGAAGGTCATTAACGAGGGCAACATTGCCGCGATAGACGAGCTGTTCGCTCCCACTGTCGCTTTCCACGATCCCGCCGCTCCCGGTGGAGACATCCGTGGTACTTCCAACCTTAAGCAATTCTTCACTGATCTCCATGCAGTATTCGACATGCACTTTACTGTTGAGGACATGTTTGCGGAAGGAGACAGGGTGGCGTGCCGTTGGACAGGCCATTTTATACACAGGGGTGAGTTTGCAGGTATTTCTCCAACAGGCAAGCAAGCAATAGTATCAGGGATGGGCATCTTCAAGATCGCAGGCGGCAAGATTGAGGAAGTATGGGTGAACTCTGATACGCTAGGCCTCATACAACAACTGGGCGGTAGTCTTTCGATGAGTTAGGGTAGTCGAAACTTCTTCTCCTCTGTATAGTGAACCCCAGATACATACCATCGGTCGAAAAAAGGACTCACAGTCAAAAACAATGCAACGGAACGTTGTCTCTGAGCGCGACGAAACTCGCTCTCCTCGCCCTGTGGGAATGCAAGCGCAACAGGGAGGTGAGTTGTCAATCGTCAAGCTCCGCAAGAAAGGAACGAGATGATGTATCAGCTTGCTGAGGTGAACATCGCCCGTATGCTGGCTCCCCTCACTGATCCACTGATGGCCGAGTTTGTGGCACAGTTGGATGCGATTAACGCACTCGCCGACACCAGCCCCGGCTTTCTCTGGCGACTGCAAACGCCAGAAGGAAACGCCACGGCCCTGCGTCCTTTTGAGGACGATCTCATTCTCGTGAACCTCTCGCTGTGGGCCAGCTTCTCCGATCTCTCGACCTTTGTCTACAAGAGCCGGCACCGTCAGGTGATGCAGCAACGCCGTCAGTGGTTTGAGCCCTTCGATGGCCCCTACCTGGCCCTCTGGTGGGTTCCCGCCGGTCACGTCCCCAGCGTCGAGGAGGCAAAGCAGCGTCTGGCACACCTGCGTGCCAACGGAGAGACCCCGTATGCCTTTTCTCTCAACTTCCTAATCCTTATCTCCAAATATCTGATAAAATATCGCTTTGGTTTACTATATGCGATTTATATAGTATATTCAGATAACGGTTTATCACTTCAGTGTCTCGCCCTTAGTTGTAAATGGTATGATTTCGCTTTCCCTATTGAGGAATAGAACTGTGGCAGATATAAAAGAACCAAGCGGACAATATTCTGTGGAAGAAACCGTTACCTACATAGACAATGGTACAGGCGTCGAAGTCGAGGACGAGGAAGTCGAGGGCGTCGAAGTAGAAAATGTTGGTAGCGACGAACGAATCACCGATCCATTCAATCCTGCGCTAATACGAGTAGATACCAGGCCTATGACGATTGATCTACTCCTGACACGAATTGCGCATGAGGAACTGGACCTACAACCTAGTTTTCAACGTAAAGGTGGAATTTGGAACGAAGGAGCACAAAGCAGACTAATCGAGTCTATGCTCATTCGTATCCCATTACCGGCTTTTTACGTTGATGCCACTAACGATGATAAGTGGTTGGTCGTGGATGGCTTGCAACGGCTTACGACCCTGAAGCGATTTATCGTTGATCAGAGCCTCAAACTCCGTGAATTGGAGTTCCTTACTCATTTGCAAGGTAAAACCTATATTGATTTGCCGCGTCAATTCCAACGACGTATCTTGGAGACTCAAGTAACGGTTTACCTCATTGAAAAAGGAACACCTAGTGAAGTTAAATTTAATATTTTCAAACGTATTAACACTGGTGGATTGCCCCTCTCTGCACAAGAAATTCGCCATGCCCTTAATCAAGGAAAGTCGACTGAGATACTTGCAGTTTAAGAAGGCCATAGATAACAGTATTCGTGATGATCGCATGGCTGATCGCGAGTGTGTACTACGCTTTTTTGCTTTTGCGATCACCCCATATACTAAGTACAAAACCAAAGAATTCGATAGTTTCTTAAATGATCGTATGGTTGATATGAACAAGATGTCTGACCAGGAACTAGAAGAACTTGAGAATCGATTTAAGAGGGCAATGGTGGCAGCCTTTAGCATTTTTGGTGCAGATGCTTTCCGCAAACGCTATAGAGCAAGAGCAACAAGGTACCCCATCAACAAAGCTTTGTTCGAGAGCTGGTCTGTGAACCTTAGCCAATTAAGTAATGAGCAACTTCAAAGGTTAATAGTGCGTAAGGATAAGTTGATAGAGAGCTTTATGAACTTGATGAATAATCGGGCGTTTGATGCAGCAGTCTCGCAGGGTACTGGAGATATCAACAAGGTATACCGTCGATTCGACTCGATTAAGCAGCTCATTGAAGAGGTGTTATCATGATTCGCCTATTACGTTTGCAAAACTTTAAGTGCTTCGAGGAAGAGGTCTAGGGAGGACCAGAAAGTGAGGCAACGTTAACTGAGTATGGTGAGCATCGCACTTTTCGTTGTCCCGATGGTGAGTACCGTGTCTTCAGTTTCCATATACGGATTACAAGAAATTGGCGTGTATACTATTTCCCAATTGGGGAGAAGCGGCAAATGTTTATTGGATATATAGGCGAGCACTTACCTACCAGGAAATACTCCTAACGTTACCTGTCGTCCAGTCTGTTTCTGATGTTGTACGAGCGGTTCGCATCGGCTGCCGTTAACCGTGATGCCATTGGACGGTAAACGTAGTACCAGCTTGATCAAGAGCAGATGTGACTGCTTTTGAAACCCCTGCATTTGTTTGCATTTGGAAGAGAACGTCCTGCGGGCCATCTGCTATAGGCTCGTTATTGTTGAGCTGGCAGAGGATACTCACCTGGCCAAAATTGGTTAACTGTGCTACATGACCTTTGTTTGTAGCGAGATCATCGATGATGGTCGGAGCCTCGACAATGCACTCAGCAATACTCGTATCAGAAACTCTCCCTGCTTGCGTCGTTGAGAAATGTACTCCTTCTTTGGGGGCATCTATGCGGGGGCATCTATGCTGAGTTGAAACTCGCCTTGCTGAAACGTGACGGTAGCTGTCACAGTATCACCAGCCTGCAGGGGCTGATCGAGCGGCACAGATGGAGCTGGAAACATCTCCCACCACATAAAATACAGGGGAGTCCCGGCCTGGCAATCACTATCTGTGCCAAGTTGAGCCAGCAAGCTCTGGTCTGACGCGCCGCTGGTCATGCCCACCCAGATTGCCGAAGCTGAAATCTCGCCAGGAGAACACTGTGCTGGCGGGACTGTCCAGCGTCCGGTCACTTTTTGGTATGCCGCCAACCTGGTAAAATTCGTAGCAGCATAGCCAGCATAGATGTCGTTGGGCTGAATTTCCACATACCTGACCATCCCTGTACGAACGCCATCAGGATTTATTGCTGATGCGCGTGCAACTCCACTATTCGCGTTGCCATTGAGTGTGAAGCCCAGGGTGGCCGACCCATTGTGGAAAGGGTATCCGTTCAGGGTGACATCCCAGTCGCAAGTATAGATATCCTCACCGCTTTTAAAGGCCTTACAGATGGACAGCGGGGTTTGCCCGGGTACTGCCATCGTAAACTGCACTTCGTCGATGGTGGCGTTTTGCGCAAACACATAGGCAGACAACTTCAAAGTTGTCCCTTGCACGGTAAATCCGTCTTCTGGTGCTATCCATAACCCTGTAAATGTTCCTGAAGGAATGATTAAGACAGTAATGTGGAACGAACCGGCATTACTGGCTAAGTGGGGCGCATTCATCCCAAGGAAAAGATTCCCTACGGCTGCTGGATTAAAGCCAACATGTGTTCCAACCTCACCTGCGCCACCATTGATACCAACACTATAAATGACTGAATAACAGGGCAAGGAAGGCTCCGGCATAGCCGGCTCGTGACAGGTGGAGATGCCCCCTGGTCCTGACTGTTTCCCACCCGGCTGCACGCTGGCAGAGCCAGAAGCAAAAATTTCGACCTTTTCGCTCGGCAGGAGAGTAATACCACTATCAGCTCCGGGTTCGCGAACGGAAAAATCGCCAGTGAGATCTCTGAGTCCCTGCTGAGCAGAGAGGTCAAGCTTGTGAATCACAGGTTGGGTGGGAATTTTTAGATAGATCGATGCAGAAGTTCCCAAAATCGCCTCATTACACCCTGACAAAAAAAATAGCATGACAAGCGGTATGTGTAGCAGGATTACACGGCAGGGTTTGTTGATAAAGATCATGCAAACCTCTCCTTTTACTCATCAGCCAGGTTGGCATAGAGATGTAATGATGATTTTTAACAACCAAGATCGGTAATGTGTTGTCACCCCGAGCCCATTCGCTTCACTCAGGGTAAACTCCGCGAAGGGGTCTCTCTCGACGGGCAAAGAGATCCTTCGCTCCGCTCAGGATGACAGTACCGACTTTGGTCGGTACACTTCATTATTACACTCGCTACGTATGCCTGAAGGATAGCGATTGAGCTGGATTGTACCTATTTTTTAAACACATCATACTGTATTTGGGGAGAGCAGGCAAGGGGTCAGAGTCAGAGGTGTCGTCCCCAGGGCTTGTTGAGCGGCCCAGACATTTCGTTATCGATGCCTGGGCCGCGTGTCATTGCTGTGATGAAATTGGCGTAGAGCACTTACCGGTTTAGTACCTTGAAGGCCAGTTGACGCCCCTTGCCCTGTCCGACGGCCAGCGCAAACCACAAGCCTGAAACAGCGTCTACCAGGCCAACCTGTTCGACGCCGCCCAGGTAAATTGGCCGGAGTCCTATGTCCGAAATCAACTGCTCAACCGCCGCACGAGGTTCACCGTCAGTACCGCAGAAGAAGAGATCAGCAGGTACGCCGTCAAACAGAGGATTGGAGAAGTTCTCCCACCCAAGTGTATTGAAAGCCCGGTAGATGCGCGCGTGAGGTGTGTGCTGCTGCAAGGCGGCAAAGCTATTAAGCGAACTGGCTCCCATTTTATTGGCCGTGTCGATGATAATCCTGTCGTCGAGTTGCTCTGCGTATTGCGCAATCGTTGCATCCATTGCCGTGCCAGGTATGGCCATCAGCACCACATCTGGATTGGTGGAGAGGGCTTCGGCAACTGTAGCAATCGTTGCGCGCTCGCCCAGCTCGCTGCGGAGCTTCCGCGCATTCTCTCCATTGGGGTTGCTCACTCCAAAGACAACCTGGTGTCCGCCAGCGACCCACTTGCTCCCAAGTGTGCCTCCAATATGACCCGCGCCAATAACGGCAATCTTTCTCGTTGACATATTTTTTTCTCCTGAAATAGGTGTCCCTTGAAATGCGAGCCTGCAACGACGCTGCGAATCTTGCAATGGGTCCTGGCAACGACGCTGCGCGTCTACTGACTCCGTCAGTCAGCCAGGACCAAAGGAAGTGTCTACTGCTTCGCAGTCAGCAGGCTCGAACGGTAGTACAAGAAAATGAACCTCTGGCCCATTCGCTTATAGCAACATTTGGAATCAACCATTTATTCTCTGAGGCATACGCTAAAAAACCTGGGTGTCGTCCCTGTGATCGGGCGATAGGCCATTTGGCGTATGTCCTGTACAGGAGAGACGCCACGCGCTTCTGTTTTATGCTACACTATGCATTAGAGCGCGATGTTAGTGTTGTACAGAGATCAATGCGGAAGAGTCG
>WNFC01024512.1_pt1 | contig 10481 bp, 12 predicted proteins | sample 5400541 | NCBI WGS metagenome assembly WNFC01 (sample SAMN13153342, study PRJNA577476) | soil metagenome | isolation source: 120 cm saprolite under Douglas fir tree site 2 hole 2 replicate 1 | place: USA:California | collected 2015-04-18
CTTCATTCTCGCTCAACGGCACGGACGGGCGCCACGTCACCCTGTCGGGCCTGCTCGGCCACCCGCTGGTGATCAACTTCTGGGCCGCGTACTGCGCGCCGTGCCGGTTGGAGATGCCGATGCTCCAGCGCCGCGTCGGCGAACGGGGCCTCGCCCAGCTCGTCCTCATCAACGAGGGTGACAGCACCCAGACCGCCCGAAGCTTTCTCGACAACGTCGGGGTCCGCCAACCGGCCCTTCTCGATTCGGACCTCAGCGTCGGGCGCGCGTATGGAGCCATCGGGCTGCCCATCACGGTGTTCGTCCGCGCCGACGGCTCGATCGACGCCCGGCAGATCGGCCAGCTCGACGAGGGAGTGCTGGTCGCCGAGCTGTCGAAACTGAGCGGTCAGTAGACTTCGCCAAGTGGCCGGCGTGACTGGCCCCTGTGCCATGGCCGCCCGTACCCGCCCGCCGACGTGCACTCGATCATCGAGTACTCACATCGAGCGGTCGGCAGCGCGACCGGCGTCCTGATCATCGCGACGGTGGTGCTGGCGTGGGTGGTATTTCGCACCAGGCGCCCGCTCGTGGCGTGGCTCGCGACGGCATCGCTGATCGGAGTGGTAGGGGAGGGGGCGATCGGCGGAGTCGTGGTGGCGAACGACCTGCAGCCCTGGCTGGTGGTGGTGCACCTGGGCCTGGCGATGATCATCCTCGGCTTCCTCGTCGCTACCGTCGTGATGGCAGGAGCACCTTCCGTCGGGACGGGCGACCGTCGGTTTCGCATGCTGGCCGCTGTCGCGGTCGTCGCGACATACCTGATGCTGCTCACCGGGTCGGCTGTCGTGGGCAGCAGCGCGGATGTCGGCTGCCACACGTGGCCGTTGTGCGGCGCGGGTCTCACCCCTGATTTCAGCGGTGCCGATGCGTTCACGATGTTGCACCGCGGAGCGGTCCTCCTGATCGGCGCGCTGCTCGTTTACGTGATGATCAACGCGCTGCGCCGCCCCCGCCTCGCCGTCGTAGCCTCAACCACCCTGTTCGTATTTTTCGTCCAGGTCGCCGTTGGGGCCGGCGCCGCGGTCACCGGCGCGGCTCTGTTCAACGGGCTTCATGTTGCGATCGCAACGCTGGTGTGGGCTGGAGTCGTCACGACCGCCGTTCTCACATTGCCGCGAGCCGACCGCGCCGCCGAGCTGTCTCACCTCGCGGTAGAGAGGAGCTCCGCGTGAACGCGGTGACGGTGCAGCCGAGGGCCGGAACGCTCGCGTTGACCCGCGACTATGTGAGCCTGCTCAAGCTGCGCATAGTCGCGCTGCTCGACGCAACGGCGATCGGCGTCATGTTCCCCGCGGCGCACGGCCACCCTCGCATCGCCGCCGTGCTCGCCGTCCTGGTGGGCGGCACGCTCGCGGCCGGCGGCGCGCATGCCGTCAACTGCTGGTTCGACCGCGACATCGACGCCGAGATGAGCCGCACCCGGACACGCCCGATTCCCGCCGGCCGCATACCGGCATGGCACGCGCTGGGCATCGGCATCGCGCTCAACGCGCTCGCATTCGCTGTGCTCTGGACGTGGGCGAACCTGCTCGCGGCCCTCCTCGCGCTGGCCGGGACGCTCATCTATGTGTTCGTTTACACGATCTGGCTGAAGCGGGCGACGTCGCAGAACATCGTCATCGGCGGGTCGGCCGGCGCGATACCCCCGCTCGTGGGTTGGGCCGCGGTCACGGGCCGTCTCGACCTCACGGCGCTGGCGCTCTTCGCCGTCATCTTCTTCTGGACGCCGCCGCACTTCTGGGCGCTTGCGCAGGTGATCAAGGCCGACTACGCACGCGCGCGCATTCCGATGCTGCCGGTCGTGGCCGGCGAGCGCTCGGCCAAGCGCCAGAGCGTCGCGTACGCGGTGTTGACGCTGGCCGTAAGCGTCGTCCCGTTCTTCACCGGCTTCGCCGGCGAGATCTACCTGGCCGGCGCCGTCGTGCTCGGCCTGGGCTTCGTGACGATCAGCGTGCTCGACCTGAGCGGCAGCCGCTGGACGCGACGCCTGTTCACGTACTCCCTTGTTTATGTGGGGCTGCTGTTCAGCCTCTTCGCCGTCTCGCCCTACTTGCCTTAGGCATGGAGATCGTCCGCCTTCATCTCGCGCGCATCGACGCGTTCAACCAGATCCCCGTGCATGGCTTTGTGGTCAAGCACCCGCGCGCCGGTGCGATTCTCATCGACACCGGTGTCGGCTGGCCAGACGACATGCTCAAGGAATGGAAGATCGTCAACCGCCACGCCGCAGATGTGCTGGCCGAACACGACCTCAGCCCGGCCGACGTGCGCATCGTGATCAACACCCACCTTCATTTCGACCATTGCGGGCAGAACGCGGTGTTCAAGCACGCGCCTTTCTACATCCAGCGGCTCGAGCTGGAGCGGGCCCGCCGCGAGGAGGAGCTGACCGTCGATTGGTTCGACTTCGCCGGAGCGCGCTTCGAGCTCGTCGATGGCGATGCGGATGTCGCCGAAGGGGTACGGGTCGTAGCCACGCCAGGCCACACGGTCGGCCACCAGAGCGTGATCGTCGACATGCCCGAGGGTGGGGCGGTGATGATCGGCGATGCCGCCTACACTTCCGACATCTACCAAGAAGTCGAGAACGCCGACCTCACGCGATGGCGGGGACAGCACTCCGATCGCGAGGCATGGGCGAGGTCGCTCCACCGCTTGCACGGTATGCACCCGGGCGCCGTTCATTTCTGCCACGACACCCGCGTCGTAGGTTTGACGCCGTGAGCGACTTCGGCCCGCTGGTCAGCCCGGCCTGGCTGCGCGAGCACCTTCGCGACCCGGACGTGCGCGTCATCGACTTCCGCTGGTACCTCACCGGCCGGCAGGGACGCGACGCGTACCTGGGCGGGCACATCCCTGGTGCGGTGTTCGTCGACCTCGACGCGGTCACCGGCGAAGGCCCGGGCCGCCACCCGCTGCCGACGAAGCCCCAGTTCCAGGCCGAGATGCGCCGCGCCGGGGTGAGCGCGTCGACCAGGGTCGTCGTGTACGACGATGCCGGCGGCTCCATCGCGGCTCGGCTCTGGTTCCTGCTCAGCTGGTTCGGGCACGGCGCCCAGGCGGTTCTCGATTCGGGGCTCCAAGGATGGGGGCAGCCGCTCGAGACGGCGGTCCCGACGGTGCCGCCCGGCGACTTCAAGGCGCGCGCGCCTCGACGCTCGCGCATCCTCGCCTTCGAACAGGTCCAGCGGCTCGCCGGCCCGGGCGGCTCGCGCGGCGGTCCTGTGCTGCTGGACGCCAGGGTGGGCGAGCGTTATCGCGGCGAGCACGAACCGATCGACCCCAAGAAAGGACACATCCCCGGAGCCGTCAGCGCTCCCTGGGTGGACAACCTCGACGCGGACGCTCGGTTCAAATCGCCCGACGAGCTGCGCGTGCGATACGAGGCGCTGGGCGTCGACGGGAAGGGTGGCGCGGTCGTGTACTGCGGTTCCGGCGTCAACGCGTGTCACGACCTGCTGGCCCTGGAGATCGCCGGGATCACCGATGTGCGGCTCTATGCCGGGTCATGGAGCGATTGGTCGCATCGCGACGCTCCCGTCGCCACCGGCGACAAACCGTAGTATTCGGCCGTGATCCTCGAGGGCAAGCGAATCCTGATCGCGGGCATGAGCGATCGGCGCAGCATCGGTTACGCGATCGCCGTGGAGTGTCAGAAGGCCGGCGCCGAATTGTTGCTGACCAGCTTCGGCCGAATGATCCCGGTCCCAGAAATTCTGGAGATGGACGTCACCAAACCAGATGACATCGCAGCCGCCGCGAAAGAGACCGGCCAACGCTGGGATCGTCTCGACGGGCTCGTTCATTCCGTCGCCTATGCGCCGCCCGACGCGCTTGGCGGTGAATTCCTGAACACAAAATGGGAGAGCGTGGCGACGGCGCTCCAGGTCAGCGCATTTTCATTCAAAGAGCTGGCGGTTGGTTTTCTTCCGCTCATGCGCCAGCACGGTGGCTCGCTGGTGACACTAGATTTCGACAATTCCACGCAGGCATGGCCGAAATACGACTGGATGGGCGTTTCTAAATCTGCACTGGAATCGGTAACTCGCTACCTGGCGCGTGATCTCGGGCGTTACAAGATCCGCGTCAACGCCGTCTGTGCAGGGCCCCTGGCCACGCTCGCGGCGAGCGGGATTCCAGGTTTCAAGGACTTCGAGGAGGTCTGGGGCCAGCGGGCTCCGTTGGGCTGGAACCTTCAAGACCGGACCCCGGTCGGCCGCGCCACGGTGGCCCTGCTCTCCGACTACCTGAACATGACCACCGGGGAGCTCGTGCACGTCGACGGCGGCTACCACGCCATGGGAGCCGAGCTACCGCCAAACGACTGACTTCAGGCCCTGGGCCCTACATCTAGTGGCCCGGTTGCCCAAAGCCCGCAACATCATGTTAGGCTCTCGCGTAACTCTGAATCTTTCCTTCAAGGAGGGACAGTTATTGCGGGAGTGCCTGGTGATCTACGTTGACGCCGCTCTCGACAGAAACGGCCGGGCAGGATGTGGCCTGGCCGTTTTCATCAGGGGCCGCGCGGTCTATACGGAATCGTTCGGTTTCTCGCACCTCGGCGGTTCGGCGCAGCTGGAGGCCCACGTGTGTGCGGGCGCACTCGATCTCGCCGCGGCGCGCTGGCCTTATCACCGCGTGATCGTGCGCACGGATTGCGCGCCCGTCGTTCGCAGCCGCATGCCGTCGAGCGACAGTTTCCGAGTCGCGGTGCACGAAGTTCGTGAACGCTGCCGTCGCGGTTGGCGCGTGGTTCGTTACGTCAGCCGTAAAGCCAATCCCGCGCATGAATTAGCACGTGAAGGATTGAAGAGCATTTCACGACAACCAGCGCTCGCTGCCGCATGACCTGATAAACATTCGCGTGGAATAGCGTGGCTATACTGCGGTTTGTCCGCGGCGATTGTTTTTGAAATCAGGAGTCGAGATGGCAGACGAATCAGCGCAGCAGAGCCCAACTCGCCGGCGTCGCGGTCGTCCACCCGGGAGCAAATCGACGACCGGAACGCGGCGGAGGCTCGGCGGTAGCGAGCTGGTTCAGCAGCTGAACGCGATGATCGCTGAGTTGATCAAAGAAAACCGCAAGCTCAAGCGACAGGTCGATAAGCTCGCCGAGCGCGGCACGAAGGCCGCAAGCGGTGGCGTCGAGCGCAGCCTGCGCACGATTCAGCGTCGCGTGCAGAAGGCGCTCAAGGCGACACCGAAGAAGCGCAAGCGCCGCACGCCCGCGGCTGCCACCACGACAAAGCGTCGGGCCACCGGGACGAGGCGTCGACGAAAGGCGAGCTAGCTCGCTTTAATTCCCGGACTCCATTCGCTTCGCGGTTCGATATGCATCGACGATGCTGAAGAGCCACAGACCGCCGCCGCCGAGCTCCATCGGCACGCCCACGGCGGCGCCGATCACAGTGAGGTCGAGGTCGGCGCCGAAGAACTGCAGGCCTCCGATGCCGACCAGGTAGGCGACGCCCTTCGCGTTGTGGCCGAGGTAGAAGTGGCCGAGCCCTGGAACTATCGCGAGCGCCGCCGCAAGAGCCGGACTTTTACGGGAGCGGATGACCGCTCCCTGATACGCGCCGGCATACGCACCAGGATGCGGCGCGCCCTGATACGCGCCCGAGGCAGGCGCGCCGCACTTCGGACACGGCGCGTTCGGATTGGTGAGCAGCGTGCCGCAGCGGCCGCAGAGGACATCTGACGCCACCCTTCTAGCTTGCCCGATTTGTTAGCCTGCGAATCAATGGACCTCGGCTTCACGGCGGACGAGGAAGCCTTCCGGCACGAGGTCCGCGCCTGGCTCGAAGCCAACCTCCCTGCCGAGTGGCGGCACAAGGGCGTCGGGGGCTACCGCGAGGACGAGGAGACCGACCTCCAACGCCAGTGGCAGCACCGCCTTCACGAAGGCGGCTGGCTGAGGCTCGCCTGGCCCAAGGCTTCCGGCGGCCGCGACGCGACACCCGTGATGCAGGCGATCTACCAGGAGGAGATGGCGAAGGCGGGAGCGCCCATCATCCTCGGCCGTCTGGGCGTGAGCCTCCTCGCACCGACCCTGCTCGTGCACGGATCGCAATGGCAGAAGGACACGTACGTCGAGAAGGTCCTCTCCGGCGATCTGATCTTCTGCCAGGGGTTCAGCGAGCCTGACGCGGGCAGCGACCTCGCGGGCTTGCGGGCGCGGGCCGATCGCCGTGACGGGCACTGGGTCCTGAACGGCCAGAAAACTTGGTCGAGCGGCGCGCACTACGCGGACAAGAGCTTCCTCCTCGCCCGCACCGACACCGAGGCCGAGCCGCATAAGGGGATCTCGTTCTTCCTCGTCGACATGCATCAGCCGGGCGTCGAGGTGCGGCGTATCAAGCAGATGACCGGCGGCGGCGAGTTCGGCGAGATCTTCCTTTCGGGGGCGGTGGTCGAGGATCGAGACCTGGTCGGCGAGCCGGGCGCCGGGTGGAAGATCGCGATGACCGTCTTCGGGTTCGAGCGCGGGGGGCTGGCCCAGGCGGCGCGCTTCGAGCGCGCTGTCGCCGAGCTTGCCGGCCTCGCCAGAGACCGAGGCGCGGGCGGGGACGCAAACGTGCGGCAGAAGGTCGCACAGGCACAGATCGAGGCCCATGTGTTCCGCCTCATCGGCCTGCGCAACCTCACCAGCGCCCAGCACGGCCACGCGCCCGGACCGGAGGCATCCCTCACCAAGCTCTACTGGAGCGAGATGGACAAGCGCATCCAGGAGACGGCGGTCGGTCTCCAGGGCGCCTACGGAGGACTGGCACCCGGCTCGCCGTTTGCGATCGAGGACGGCCGGTGGCAGTACGGGTGGATGTGGGCCCAGGCGGAGACGATCTATGCGGGCTCCTCGGAAATCCAGCGCAACATCATCGCCGAGCGCGTGCTCGGGCTCCCGCGCGGACGCTGATGGCCACGACGTCGGTCGTCGACAGGCTGCGCGCCCTCATCGGCACGACGGCGCCACCGATCACAGCCACCGTCGAAGCCGGACACCTCAAGCGGTTCGCCGAGGCCATAGGCGACCCCAACCCGCGCTGGCTCGATGAAGCCCCCCCGACCTATCTGGTCGCCCTGGTGCCCGCTTCCATGCACCTCGCGGAAGCAGAGGAGTACGGCAGAGGCTGGCTCAACGGCGGCAACCGCTTCGAGTACCTCGAACCGGTCAGGGTCGGAGACCGCATCACGGCGACCGGACACGTCGCCGACGTCTACGAGAAGTCGGGTTCGAGCGGCTCGCTGCTCTTCATCATCTTCGAGACCGAATACGTCAACCAGCACGGGCGAGCCGTGGCACGGTTGCGCGGAACCGCGATCAGGCGATGAACGTGAAGGTCGGCGACGAGATTCCGGAGCTGGTCAAGCATCCGACCACGCGCCAGCTCGTCCAGTACGCGGGCGCGCAAGGTGACTTCTATGAGATCCATTACGACCAGGATTACGCGCGCAGCGTCTCTTTGCCGGGTGTCATCCTTCATGGTCTTCTCAAGGCCGCGTTCCTGGGTCAGCTCATCACGGATTGGTTGGGCGATCGCGGCACACTCGAGAATTTCGAGGTCAGCTATCGAGGGATCGACCAGCCCGGCCGGCCGTATCGCTGCCGGGGCAAGGTGACCAGGGCGGACGGGCGGCACGTCGAGCTGGAGGTGTGGGGTGAAGACCCCGGCGGCCACCGCACCACGGTCGGTTCGGCGACAGTCGAGATGAGGGGCCCGGGCTAGACCTCCTGCGGCTGCGGCAAGACGATTACGCGACGCGCGAATCCAGGCAGCTGAGCGCGCACCGCGTACGCGGCCCTCATGACGAGCAACACCGAGGCGTCGATCACGCAGTAGCCACCCGCGATGACAGAGGGCGGGTTCCCGGATGGTATGTGCGTCCACGGCGCGACCGGCAGCCAGAACCAGTTGCCAAAGGACGTTCCGAAGATCTCGAGCTCGGCGGTGGCAATGAAGATGGCGGCGAAAAGCGGCCAGCGAGGCGATCGGAGCACGAACCACGCGAACACCGGCAGGCACAGGGCGCCTTGCAAATCGACCCGGCCGGTGACGATCGGCAGCACGGTCAGGCCAGCCACCGCCCAGAGGCCCGCGCTCGCGAGTATGACTCGCCCCACCCGGCGCCCGTACTGCATGACGACCGGTGTCCTGGCCGCCATCAGGCCGAAGAGATAGACCAGGCCATGGCCGGGGGGAACGAACAGCGGCACGTTGTGCAGGCGGTATCGATAGACGCCCCAGATCAGTGATCCGAAGATCTCGAACCCGGTCGCGACGCCCACACAGATCCACACCTGCACGCGCTGCTCCTTCGGTGCCTTGAGGGCGGCGAGGTAGAGGAGTGCGAACGTGAGCAGGCCCAACGCCCACTGCTGCCACAGCGTGGTGATGCGACTGTCCGCCAGCAAGAGGAGGGGCGTGTACGTCAGCAGGTAGGCGTGGAGCCAGTAGGGCTTGAGGCGATCCAACACGGCTCCAGAGATGGTAGCGGGGCCGGTCATATGCCGGCCCCGCTCAACCCCTGGATGCGGATGGTTAGTGGATGGTGCCGCGTTCGTCGATGAGGCTGCCCTGGAGCGTCCAACCGCCGGTGGCACCGCCTGACCACTTTTCTACCTGCTCTTGCATGATCGGGAAATGATCGCTGGAGGTGGTTTTGACCGTGATTCCCGGAAGCAGGAACGGGTTGGTTTCGTTGAGCTGCCCGGAGGCGATGTTCATCACGTTTTGGCGGGTCATGTTCGAGCCCGCCTGCTTGAGTACGTCGACCATGCTGTACGCGACGGCGACGCCGTAAATGTTGAAGCCGTCGTCGACTTTGCACGTCGAGCAGTTGGCGATGACGGTCTTGTAGAGCTGCATGCCCGCGTCGTTATTCCACTGAGGGTCGGTCGGGTCCTTGATGTAGCCGACGCTGATCAGGCCGTCGACTGCAGCCCCCTTGGAGGCTGCGAACTTCACGTATTTCGATGGGTTGGAGACGGAGTTGAGGTAGATCGTCTGCGGCTTCCAGTGCAGCGCTGTCACCGTCGCCAGGGCCGTGATGGCCGGCGTTGGGATGGCGAAGATGAACAAGGTGTCGGCGCCTGAGGCGTGCAGTTTCACGAGCTGCGCCGTGACGGTTGGAGACGTGACGTCGAAGGGTTCGGCATCGACGATCATCGAAGCATTGGAGCCGAGGCCGTCTTTGAGGCCCTTCAGGTAGTCCTGGCCGTAGTCGTCGTTCTGGTAAAGGACGCCGATCTTGGCGCCGGTGTGGTTGGCCAGGATGTCCTTTGCATAGATATGTGACTCACCCTGGTACGGCGGCTGCCAGCCGAGCGTCCAGTTGTGGGCGCCGTAGTCCAGGTCAAAAGTCGTGGCGCCGGTCGCAACGAAGAGCTGCGGTACCTTCTTACCGTTGAGGTAATCGCGGACTGACGTCTGGGTTTGCGTGCCCAGGCCGCTGAACATGGCGAACACCTGGTCCTGCTCGACCAGCTGCTTGGTCAGCGTGACCGCGTTGGCAGGTGTGTACGCGTCGTCGAGGATCTTGAAGTTGATCTTGCGGCCGTTGACGCCACCCTGGGTGTTGTTGATGTAAGTGAAATAGGCGAGCTCGGCGTTCGCGATTGTCCCGTAGGTGGCCGCCAGGCCGGACTGGGCGATGGTGTTGCCGAGAAGGATCGAGTTGCTGGTGACGCCGACGTCGGTTGCCGCGGTCGGGTTAGAGCCTCCGCAGGCGGCCATGGTCACCAGGAAGGCCGCCAGTACCCCAAGCCGTGGTCCCATTCTTGCCATAGAAGCTCCTCCTGTTTTCGGTGGATGTATTTAAACAGTCTGGGGGTCGGGGGGCATCTGTCCAGTCTCTCGATCACCGGCCCCGCGCAGCCTGGCACGCAAGCGGGCGTAGCCGGCGTTGATCAGGCCGACGACGCCGTTGGGGGCGAAGATCATGATCAGGATCAGCAGGGCTCCATATGTCACGGCCGGCCCCGCCCGCTGGAACGCCGCCACGACCTCCGCTGGAATCCAGGGCTGCGAAGACACGAACTGGCTCGAGACGATTGGCAGCCAGAAGGTGAAGATTCCGCCCACTAGAGGGCCCGCGACTGAGGCGAGGCCGCCGATCACCGTCCCGACCAGGAGCTGGAACGACAGCGCGAGCGGGAACGAGTCGGGGCTGACAAACACGTTGGTGATGCCATAAAGGGCGCCGCCGATGCCGGCGTAGAAAGCGGAGATGCCGAAAGCCATGGTCTTGTAGCCCGCGACATTGATGCCATAGGCGGCGGCTGCGACCTCGCGGTCGCGGAGCGCCCTCATCGCGCGGCCCGGGCGGTGTCGGATGATGTTCCAGGCGAACCAGAGCAGCACCAGCGCGATGACCAGGCTCACGTAATACAGCCACTGGTCGCTGGTCATGACGGTCCCGCCCGTGACTGAGGCGAACGTGGC
>WNFC01028971.1_pt1 | contig 10481 bp, 9 predicted proteins | sample 5400541 | NCBI WGS metagenome assembly WNFC01 (sample SAMN13153342, study PRJNA577476) | soil metagenome | isolation source: 120 cm saprolite under Douglas fir tree site 2 hole 2 replicate 1 | place: USA:California | collected 2015-04-18
GGGGTATAGTAGCCACCTACCTCCTTATGCAGACCATTCGCGTGTAACAGTACAAGTGTCAAGCCACCCCCGTTACCCTTGCGAACATAACGATTCAACACGCTCCACAGCACGCTTGGCTGCGTGCCGGAATGGTCTGGCCCATACTGGGCTTGCAGCGAGAGAAACTCGTCTGTCTGCCGCTGAACGCGCGCACCGCGTTCATCTCTGCTCTCATTATAATCGGGCAAGGCAGGCAGGGGAACGAACGGTGAGGAACGCGGGAATGCGGCGGGGATGAGATGCGTTGTGACAGTATACTCGCTGGCGAAACGATGGTCGCGAGACGGGCACGGTAGGGGGGGATACCTGAGAGGTTCTGGAGGTGCCTGGAGTGGAAGAAGTGGGATTCGTGGGACTTGCTCGTCGGCGCGTAGTAAGGCTACCCGCGGTCTTGGGATTATATGATGGGACATTTGGGCGGTCAGTCAATTGATTTGGTTTATCCTCGGACAGCGATTCGGCTTAGCTTTTGTATCAACTTTGTTTTCACGTTCACGGGACCCTGTACGTACGACGGTAAGATGTTAATACAGTACAGTGCCACCAATACACCAAGCTTCGTCTCGGGCCAATAACTCCGACCAATTCCTTCTCGTCCATGCGGTGCGGACTCAAGAAGGCCAACCCAACATCCTGGGCACATGGACTATTGACCTTTCTCTGTGATTTCCCCAAAAGCGAATCTCTGTGCTTGCTGCAGTGGTAAAAATCGTGATGGCGGGCGCTGACATGGAGGGCTGGTTTTTTCCAGAGCTATCGAGCGTTTCAGGAGCGCCCCGTCGACGACGGCATTGACCAATGCCTACGAAGCGCACTGTAGTGGCCGTAATTGCTGTCATGGCTGCTTCCATACTTTTCCGCCACGATGAGGTTTCCCGGTTCCCGGACAAGGTTAGTTGTCTCCGAGTCTCCTGGTAACGTATGTGCAGCTGTGTGTGCATTACCACTGCACCACTCTGGTAGCCTCAGAACTTGATCAAACGATTTGCGACGTCTTCAGTTTCCGCGAGGATCCGCCTTGTTTCCGTCCGATACACACACGGTATGATGCATCGCAGCCGCGCCTGTGACCCCGATCCTCCCTTCTGTCATCGTTGGTATTTAGCCTAGCCGCGCAGTGGAAGATGCCTCATATCTCTTCTTTCCACCACGCTCTTTACCAGGCCATTCGGCCACCATGATACTCGCCCGTTCCCTTTTCACTCGTTTTGCCCTTCTGCCCGCACTCCTGCTGAGTAGAGCGTCGTTCGCCACCGAGACGTGCGCCCCCGACCCTTGCGCCAAAGTTGCCGGGCGGGACTTCGTCGATCCCGTGGACGCGATAGCTTGTCAGAAATCATTCCCGTTCAACGAGACCCTTCGGCAGAATGTTTTGTCGGTCGTTTCGCGCGTTTTCAACTTCTACACGTTCGAGGACTTTTACTTGGACCCCCCCGCGCCGTTTCAAGACTCGGCCACGGACATACGCGCAGAGATCGAGCGGATCAATTCTACTTGATATACAGTGAGCACTCTTCGTACTCCCTCAAAGCGAACCCGCTCATGGTGTGTTGTCACCTAGACCGACTACGATTTTAATCTAGACCTCTGGGACTTCACGACGCAGTTGAATGATGGACATACGCGTACGTCCGTCTACCCGCATATGGCTTTGCTCGTGGACATCATTCATTCCGTCCGTCATCAGGTTGGTTCACGCACTGCTACAATGCCTACCAAAACATTCTGCCTACCCCTGTTGTTCTTCTGGACAAAGGCGTTTTCATCGCCCCGGATTCTGTCGAGCTTCTCAGCCAGCTCGGCCAGAACTTCACCGGTTTGGTGGCTGAGAAGGGTTTCGACTGGAAGCGTCTTGCCGGTGCCAAGGTGATCAACATCGGAGGACGGCCCGCTCTCCAGTATATTGACGACTTCCTCGACCACAACGTCAGAGTGAACAGCGTCGTCAGCAGTTATTGGATTTCCAACACCTCCTTCTCTCAACGTATTGGCGACCTTGCTGGCCCGCTATTCCTGAAACAGACCAGCCTAGAATTCTTGCTTATTCCCGCAAACGCATCCTTAGACACACCTGAGCTGGTCGACGTTCCTTTTGTCGCCACTTTTATTGGTAAAAATTTCACCGATGGACGATCATAGTTCGTCCATTTCTTCCCATGACTGCTTGCGACTTTTACACAGATTTGTTTAGCTGGGCCAACAATTGCGCCGCGACCAATACAACAAACGGAATAGACATGAGATCCGAGTCCGCGACCAGCGACTTTTCTGGAAGCCCACCCCGTCTCGCCCGGGCAGCGCTTCTGGATCCCGCGGTTCACCCAAAGACGACTGTCGTCCTTCCTGGTCCATTCCTGCCTACTTTGAAACCCACAAATGGTAGTACTGGTGTGATAAAGTCCTTTGTTCTTCCTGGAAATAAGACTGGGGTAGTGCGTACCACCTCACCAGTTCCGTATATAACAGCCCATTAACTTCTTGCCCATGTTAGATGTTTATTGGCTCCTTCGCCGGAGATTTTTATCAGTTCCAATTCGATGTCGAGGCTGCAGTCAACGAGTTAAAGGCACGCAGAGTCGAGAATCTCTTGATCGACGTGACCAATAACGGGGGTTCGTTCACATTTTTAATCAAATACCAAAAAATCTGACACCGCCTCTCGCAGGTGGATACACTTGTTTAGGATTGTTCCTCCATCAGTACCTTGCCGGTAGAAATTCTGGAATCTCGTACGAGCTCCGAATGTAAAGGCAGGATTGGACATCTGATTGCTTCGTTTAGATGGTTCCAGTCGACTTCGCGCGCCAGTCCACTCGCTAAGAAAATACTGAAAGCGGAAATCGCAGAAAACCTCAATATGTCACTCTCCTTCTATACTGGCGACAATTGTAAACTCTGCCAGGGGCCAGGGGGCATTGACGCGAGTGATAAACTTCCTCGCAGGGCGATTCTTGAACGGCACAAAAATGCCTAAGAACTACGACTACAACGATCCGTCCGTTCCTTTTTATATTGATTACCATAACCAACCCACCTCACGGCGGTTCGAGGTTGACATGGCTTCTGTCCATCGAGGATCCTGTCTGATGCATTGACTAGGATGGGTGCCCGATTCCGAATGTGACCATGCCCGCGACGCCGCCCTTTGATCTCAAGTATGTGCTGATATCTTCTTCCTTCTGGTCTTCTCAATTCTGTCCCTCCAGTAACGTTGCCATCAGTAAGAGCTTCCCGGATCAATTTGTTGACATCCACCGAGTCCGTTGTTCCAGTCGGTAATGGAAATTGCGCGTCCACTTGCGCCCTCTTCACGACAATCATGTTCGAACATCACCATACCAAGATGGCCACGTTCGGCGGCCATCTGGACCGGCCAATGGAATTCAAGGGTATATATTTTTATGTGACACAGCGGGGAGTGTGGACGCTTATGTCTGTTCTCGCAGGTATGGCCGGAAACCAGGTGCTCGAATGGGTCGACTTGGACAGCGAAATCAAGACTGCGGGTCTCAAGCAGGTAAGAAGTAAAGAAGTGGAGGCGCTTGTTTCACCGTTCCGTTCGCTGACTGTCGTACATAGGATGCTCTTGCCCCTCCGGACTTGTGAGTCCTGTACTTGTCATAGAAGGGGCTCATCTAATTATGACCATAGACTTGTTAGCGGAAACATGCGCCACAATTGGAGGACGGGTAAGCCGATCCATTGAAACACCGCCTCGAACTTTGAGAATGAGCTTGCTTTACAGCTTACAGCTTCTTCGATGAGACTACACCGACTGCTTACGTCTCTGAACCGCCACGATGTATGTACGCGAACATCCGGTTTACATGTCCTAACCCTATTTTTTTGCCTGTAGATCGTTTCCCGTACACAGAGGAGACATACAATAATCCTCAAAACGTGTGGATCTTCGCGTCAGTATCTCCATTTGTGACATACTGGAAAGACTCGCTGATGCCTCCATCAGCGAAGGGGAAATGTTCTGCCACAAGTAGACCGAAAAACTTCCTCATTCGTCGGTGTTCAGTCAATTGGGACGTGTAGCATCATGAGATCATGTAAGCAACGCGATGCCCAGTGAACTGATATGAGAATGTTTGTTCGGAGTGCTCTCATCCGTGAGGGTATGTCCCTGCATTCTTGCAGGGATCGGGAGCCTCGGTGTAACGAGGGGAGGCGCGCTGGGCTCGGAAACGGGCCAAACGCCTCGACAGCGGCGCGCGCAGTGGCATCCCCTGGAATGGACACTTTACCCTTCGTAGATATCTCCTTCTAGCACATTGTTAGTTCTTTCCTTTTCATTCACTTAGCCTATTTTGTCCTAGATTAGAAACTTGCACATAAATACAGATGCACCAGGTCCCTCGAGGGCCAGCGAAGCGGACGAGAACGTTCGCGCGGTGTCCCCTTTTTCCCCTCTACTTTTGCTTCGTCAGCCGCGATGTGCTCCAACGAGAGAGCAGGCCACACGGGCCACCCTTATTTCCTTCTACCGGACGCCGCCGTTCTTTCTTCTTCCCTAGCTCAACACTCTTTATCTTATCTCTTAGCTGGGCTTGGATCTTCGTATCCGTGCTTGGCAATCTACCCCCTTCGAACTCTGTGAGGCGCGGAGCTTGCTTCGTGCTTTCACTCGGACACCGTGCCTGCGTCCAGTTACAAGTTGGCAACGAGACATTGCACAACCACAGAACTGACCTAATCTTTGGAGGACCGGCGTCACTGCCAGTGGCTAGAGTGGAACGAGAAAAGCGATTACGGGAGAATAAGACAAGCGGTTTACGAGGAACAGCGGGGGCGCGGGTGCCCCAAGTACCGGTTTGCGGGTGAAGCGTATTCTTGGACAGACCCTTTGTTAATATGCAAGGACCACCACGGACCACCCAACTAATTCTTGAGAGAGATCAAGATTACAAGCCGCTTGTAGCGCCGTAAATTAAGCCTACGAGAAGATTGTTATGTGAACTTGGCCGGTGGTCGGAGCATCGAACTTGAACGTTGAACGTTGAACCCTGGTGCTTGGTGGTGCATCACCATATCCACCACCCGCTGTGCTTAAATACCAGTGCCAGTGGTGGAGCGCACGGCCGGGAGCGTGCAGATCAGCGGACCGGACCCACAAACCCCAAAGGAAAGTGAAACACATATTAGCTAATAATTTCGGCGTTTGGCATGTGCTTGTTCTTCCTCACCTTGTTGAATCTCATGACCTGGCTTGTAGTAGACACTTCAGGCTCGTTTATAGACAGTACCAGTAGTTGCCAGCATATGTACCTCAGTTCTTGCGCTTACCAGCGCCCGCTCCTCCACGCATACCCTCACGCTGATACACTACAGTAAGTGTAATGCGCCACGTAACCGGATATCGCTTGACCAAAACCGTTTCAACGAGCACTGCCAGGGATATTGGATCGGCAACCATTACTCCTTTGACTGGAATTCCATCCGCGGCTCCCACCAGGTCGCTATGCTGGGATATTGGTACAATATCTCCATTACCATGTGTGACGGTGGACCTCGATTCCCGTCCTTTCATGCAGGACACAGCTCCGAGCCCGCGCTCGCGCAGTCGCTCTCTGCTCCGTTGCTATCTAGATCGGCACCAGTCGGCATTAATTATGAGGTAAAACATCCCTCGTTGTCTGTCCCTACTGTGAAGTTTTCCCTTCTCGGTCTCTGGGTTTTTGGCGGGTATGCTGCTCGTTCGTCTCCTTCTTTTCGGGTTTCTGCCTGTCCTCCTCAGTAAGGCCCAGGATACCTCAGATCATTGCTCCAAAGTCGCTGGCAAAGATTTTGTTGATCCCCTGGACGCAGAGGCCTGCCTCGCGTCGTTCCCATTCAATGATACCCTAAAGGATAACGTCCTCTCCATCGTATCGGGTTCCTTGGACTTCTACACGTGGGAGGCTCAATATTTGGATCTCCCCCCGCCGTTCCACGAGGAGTCATGGGACATACGCGCCAAAATCAAGTGGATCAACCAAACACGTTACGATGTGAGTACGTCTCCTGCGCCTGCGGACATCTTGCTGATAGATGGTATCTCCGCCAAGACCGACTATCAATTCAATCGGGATTTGTATGAGGCGGTGAATCGGTTGTATGACGGACATACTTGTGCGTTTTTTTTTTATCACCAAGTGGCCTTGGACACGGGAATCCACATCGCCCCGGATATTGCTGAGCTCTTCGGCCAATATGGAGCTAATTTCACCGCATTCTATGAGAAGAAGGGTTTCGACTGGAAGCGCCTTGCCGGCGCCAAGGTGCACAGAATTGGTGGACTCCCTGCTTGGAAATATATCGACTATATTGCTGACAAGGTGGCTGGGATTTACCTTGACCACAACGTCAGGGTGAATGGCGCCTTCAGCAGCTATATGATGCTTGAATCTGGCCACAGTCAACGCCTTGGTTTCGTTGCTGCCCGGAACTTCCTGATGGAGACCAGTCTAGAATTCTCCGTCGTTCCTGTAAATTCGACCTCAAAGGAACCTGAATGTGTCAAAGTTCCTTTTATCGCCTCTTACGCCGGTGCGTCGTTCGAAGATAAGGAATCCTAGTCCGTCCTTTCCTTCCCATACGCACTCGCGATTTAACAAATATTGTTCTAGTTGGGCAAATAACTGCCTCGCAATTAATACAACAAACGGTGCCAAACTGGAACCCTCCGGAAACGCAACTCGTCGCGCTCGTACGGCGCATGTGGCCCCCCCTATTCACCCAAAGATGGCAGCCGACATCCCCCAACCCTTCGAACTAAATCTCTCAGAAATTTTCACAAGTGCTCCTAGCGGCGTCGAGTCCCACATCTTGCCCGGAAATGAGACTGGTGTGGTGCGTGCCTCCTGCTACTGCCCAGTTCCGCATATAATAAACCATTCATTTCGGGCCATTTTAGCTGTTTATTGGCTCTTTCAGCAGCGATTCCGGTGATTTCCAACGCTACATTCACAACTCGGTCGAAAAGTTTCAGAAAAGGGGGGTTAAGAATATCGTGATCGACGTGACCAATAACAGAGGTAAGGGCGCGTTTGTGTTCAAGTAGCAAGAAATCTAACGCCAGCGCCCACAGGTGGATTTGTTTGCGCAGGAACGTTCCTCCAAAAGTACCTTGTCGGTACAAATTCTGGATTCCCGTACGAGCCCCGCACGTAAGCGCAGGATTGGATAGTATCTAATCGCCTCGTCTAGAGGGTTCCAGACGACATCTCGCGTCAACCCACTGGCTCAAAAATTAGTGGAGAGAGAGATCGCCATTGATTATTGCGGGAATTATTCGCCCCAGAATTGTAAGCCCCTCTTTGCCTCATTTCCATGAAGTGACCCCCGTCGCAGATCAATTCGTGAATGGCACACCGCTCCCTGATAAATTCAACTACAACGACCCGCCTATCCCTTTTTCTATTAACAACCACTCACAACCCACCTCTCAACGATTCGAGGTAGGAGCGGCTTTTGTCCATCCTAGCTCCGGTCTGACGCATTGACTAGGATTCGTGCGCACCTCCGATTGTGACCATGCCCGAAACGCCTCCCTTCGATCTCAGGTAAATATTAATTATCGTCTCTGATCTTCATGAGTTTATATTGTCCCTCTACCCTCTAGGCGCATAGTGATCAGTAAGAGGCTTCCCACACCGCTACTTTGGGCCACAACCGATCCTCTTTCTCCAGTTGGAAACGGAAACTGCGCATCTACCTGTGCCCTCTTCGTTACCAGTATGCGGCAAACACAGAATATCTCGATAGCCACGTTCGGTGGCGATCCAAACCGCCCAATCGAATACCAGGGTACTTTACTCTCTGCGATACTATAGGGAGTGCGAGTGTTCACGGCCGTTCTCGCGCAGGTGTGGCAGGAAATGAGATCCTCGGTTGGGCCGACTTGGACAGTGAAATCAAAACCGCAGACCTCAAGAACGTGCGTGGAAGTGGTTCTTCTTTTGCAACGCTTTGCTTGCTAATTGCCTACCATAGGATTTCCCTCAGGAGTTGTATTACCTGTACTTGTTGTAGAGGATTCAGCTGATTGTCTTCATACAGCATCGTCAATGCGAACATGTATATTAATTGGAGGACTGGTAAGTCGATCTGTGAAATTAAAATTTGAAAGTTTCTCAACAAAGATGGCATCACAGCTTATAGCTGGCGCAATCTTGAGACACCGATCGTTTTTGAATCAGATCCATCATGGAGTATGTGCCCGGTTCCGCGCTTGTATAATCGTGTTTATACTGACACTTTTTTTGCGCGTAGTCCGCCTCAACTACACGCACCACACGTACAACCACCCATATAAAACATGGTTATACGTGTCAGTGTCATGATCTGATCCATTTTTGAGGGCTTGCTGACGGAAATACCAGAGAGAAACAACTTTTCCAGGAGGACAAGGATACCACGCTTGTGAGTTAGGTCGTAGCAAAGTACACCACTACAATCGTTCGGTGACAGGCTGTCCAATGAGCATCGAGATGGGAAGTCCAGTTTGAAAGTGTCCCTATTCATGAGGTTTGAAGAGCAAATTTCCAAAGTGTTATACTCTTCGGCGTCCGTTGCAGAATGAATCAAGGACCTCAGACATCCCTGGCGAAACGCAGAGAGCTATCACTTCAGGTTCGATGACCTTGGGCTTGCATGCGACAACGAAGCATATGATCCTAGAGCTAAGGCATCTTGCAGGGAGGGTCGTGTTCAGGGCTGTCAGCGTCAAGAAAGGATTCGGAGGCTGGCCTCAGGCTAAAGGAGCATCGCCTTTAAAATCGCGCAAACAAGGGAGCCTCCGAGTCCGCCTTGGAACATCTTCGAGTCCAGGTCCGAGTCCAAGTCGTGCAGCGGACGCCATGATACTGCACACTGCTCCGACGCATTCCCAAACATCCCTCTTCGTTCTTAGCACTCCTTGAGCGTGCGTCCCGACGGCGCGGGCGCACAGCCCGAGGTCAGAGTCTCTCTGAGCGTGCCTCTGCACAGCAATAGGGATTCGACACGCGAGCGTAGATGTGCCGCCCGTCACAACACGTTTGAATGGGGCGCTTTCAAAAAGATGTTGGTTACACATGATGAACCTGGGATAAGAACTACCGATCCTGCGCTCGCTTCATTGTGTTGTGTCGTAGCCCGGGGTGTATGCGTGCCTGTGTATGGGCAGTCTCGCGCATCTCCTCGATACCCTCGGGCATGGATGGGGTTGGTTGTGTTTGGTATCCTACTTTTTAGTTCTGTTGTGAGGTCCCGCGGACTTGCGCATCATTGTCCAGGTCGTGCGATGGGAAATGAAGAGAGGAAGATGTATCGAGGGCTGCGTTCTTGGCCGCGGCCACACAGGCAAATGTGCACTGATGGCTGATCCGTAGAGCAGGTTTAAATGTATATCTGAATTTTATGTGGATCTTGAGACCTTTGAGAGCTTGAGACGTTGACACGGACTTGGGGCCATGGGCTTTGGGTTCCTGTCTGGCTGCGCCAGTGGTCTACCGACCTCGACTTGCAGACTGGGTTAGTCAATCTGACAACCGCGACGCCAGATGTAGCGAGGAGAACCACCACTTGAGTCGATACCATGACCTCGACGTCTGGGAACGGGTGTCTCGGTCGACGAGGGTGAACGTGGAAGGGTAGGTCGAAGCTGACGTATAAGAAAGGGGGTCCGCGTGTTTTCCTACCACCTTTCCTCCAAAGGGAGCTACTTATGGTTAACTCGTTGTATTGGGAAGATGCCGATCGACAAGTCCAAGCATGATTATCGCTCCTCGATGGGTATATGTCAGGACTAACAAATGCTTGATCGTGTCCTCTCATCTAGTACATTACACGGTCTACGTTGCGCCCTTGAGATGATCATAGGGTGCATGGAAGTTGACAACAAAAGGACCGAGCAGCCAAGTGAGCCTTTTGACAACTCCGGCTGTACCCTCGTTCTACCTCATGGGAACTCGAACAAGTGCATGATTGAAATCTTAGCCGGGAACATGTCATTGGAGAACATGACATAAGTCACGAGTTATGATGCGTGATGCTACTTGCTTGTAGACAAGTGGGCAAGAGACAATAGACAATAGACAATAGAAAATTAATAAGACTCCTGCCTGACGCATTGGCCGGCATTTAGTCGCACGGCGCACCCGCATCTGCTGATTACGTGATCCATGGTCCGTGCGCGGCTGGTCAGGGTTTATAAGCCCCCGCGAAAGTATAGCAAATCTTCATACTTACCTTGATGGCATAGGTCCCTTCATGTACCAGGGTCTATGGGCCGTGAGGGCCTCCCATAGCACGGCGACCCTGTCCCCAGGGGGAATTTGCGGTTTGTATGGGCTTCGGCTCATGCACCGTCTCAATATTTTCCTGTCCCGCTCCGGCCCTCGGGCTGGGCGGGCCCCCTTTTTTGCTGTTTCACTGTCCTAACCCTAACCCTACTGTCGTTGAATATAATT
>WNFC01012640.1_pt1 | contig 10480 bp, 10 predicted proteins | sample 5400541 | NCBI WGS metagenome assembly WNFC01 (sample SAMN13153342, study PRJNA577476) | soil metagenome | isolation source: 120 cm saprolite under Douglas fir tree site 2 hole 2 replicate 1 | place: USA:California | collected 2015-04-18
GACCAGGGCCGCGGCCGCGGCCAGGTCGAGGTCCCCGGCCACCATGGCCGCCCGAAGCACGCGCCGGCCCGTCCCGGCCACCCAGCCCTCCAGCTCCTCGGTGGTCGCCAGCTCGGGGGCCACCGCCTGTACCTCCGGCGGCAGCTGGTGCACCGCGACCGTGTCGAAGGGCACCGTCCCGGCCAGCCGAAGGCCCAGCGCCGCCATGGGCAGGGCCCAGCGAGCCAGGCCGAGCGCTCCCACGATGAGGACGGTGCCGGCAGTGGCCTCGACCACGCCGGCCTCGTCGTTGGGCCAGCCGGCCGCGGCCAGGGGCCACACCGCCGCGCTGAAGCCGGCGTCCATGACGTCGCCCTCGGGCTGGAGCAGCCCCATGCACTTGCCGCACGAGTCGACTGGCGTCACCGACACCGTGAGCTGCCGGCAGTCGATGCAGCGCCAGACCGGGACCTCGGGGCCGGCCCACACCTGGTGGCTCAGGCACCGGTCGGCGCCCGCCCCGGCCTGGGCCAGCAGCTCCTCCCGGGCGGCGCCAGGCGTGACCTTGACCAACCCCTCCCGGACGGCGTCGGCCGCGGCCACCTCCAGAACGCTCGTGGCTAGGAACCAGTGCCGCCCCGACCGGGGCACCAGCACCGTCCGGCACTGGCGGCACCGCCAAGCCAGCTCCACGGCGGGCTCGGCCCGGCGCAGGGCGCCCTCGGCGGCGAGGAGGTCGCGGGCCACGGCCCGGGCGGCATAGCGGGTCAGTCCGTCCAGCGGGCTGGGGCCAGCCGTGAGGGCCGGGACGCGCATGACGCCATCGGCGTCGATGACCGAGGTGATCAGCAGGCCGTGATGGAGGGCGACGGCCTCGTCGGCCGGGTCGTGGCCGGGGACGAGCAGACGGGGCTCCGAGGCGTCGGCGTCGGCCACCACGGGCACGGTCGCCCCGGTAAGCGGGAGGGTCGCCGAGCGACCGGCCGCCGGATGGCCGGAGGGGACGACCACCGCGGTCACGGCGGGGAGCAGCTCCGGCGAAAGGGTGACGACCTCGATCTCATTGGCGCCGTCGTCGGCGGTCCCGTCGATCGGGACGGGCAGGCACAGGGCTTCGGCTTCGACCTCGGCCGGCACGGCGTCGACCGGGTCGACCACCGTCTCACAGCCCGGGCAGGTCAGCACGACCCGCTCCTCGAGACGGAGGAGGCCGGCGTCGTACAGCCGGACGAAGGGTCGCCCGGGCCCGGCGGGCCAGGGCGTCGGCCGACACCAGGGCGCACAGATGCCCGAGATCGGGCCGCGCCCGCAGCCGGATCGGGCTGGACAGGATGCGGAGCGGGTCGGCCACGACGCCCAGCAGCGTAGCCATTGGGCCAGAGGGGCGAGGGTGGTCGGGCTAGGTCAGGTTGACGACGAGGACCTTGCCGTTGTCGAGGCCCGAGAGCCCGGCGCCGTGGGCCTTGTCGATGGCGCGGTGGGCCGCAGTGGCCGCGGAGTCCATGGCGGGGCGGGCCGAGTCGGCCAGGTCGAGCAGGACGGGGCGGGCGGTGTCCCGAGCCGCGCCGACGGCGGCCCCCACCCGGGGCCGGGCGGCCTCCACGGCCGCTTCCACCCGGGGCCGGGCCGCCCCGGCGAGGTGGTGAGCCCGGGCCCGGGCGGTGTCGAACGCCGACTCGCCGAGCTCCACCACCAGGGGCAAGGCCACCTCGGCCAGGTGGCCGACGTGGGGGCGCGCCGCCTCGAAGACGGACTCGATCGCCGGCCGGGCCCGGCCGGCCGTCCGCCGGGCCGCCTGGCCTGCGACGAGGACCTGGTCCAGCGGGCCCCGGGCGCCCAGCGACGCCGCCAGCGCCGCCTTGGCCGCCTTGCGGTGGCGCCGGTCCAGCACCAGGCCGACGGCCGCCCCGGCGACGGCGACGGTGCCGCCCGTCGTGGCCGCCTGCCGGACGACCGCGTCGACCGTCTCGTCCCTCCGATAGGCGCGGGCCGCCGCCACCGCCGCCCCGAGCGCTCCGCCAAGGAGCGCGCCCTTCACCATCTTCCTCATGACGGCCACCTCTCCAGCTGGTGAATCCACCAAACCTAGCCACTCCGCCAGGATCAGGAGGCCGCCCGGCGGGGCCGGTTCTCCTTCTCGGTGTCGGTGCGGGGAACGAGGCTGGGCGCCACCCGGTCGAGCACCACGGAGCGGTCAATGACGCACTTGCCGATGTCCGTGCGGCTGGGCAGGTCGTACATCACCTCCAGCAGCACCTCCTCCAGGATGGCGCGCAGGCCGCGGGCGCCCGTCCCCCGCAGGAGGGCCTGCTCGGCCACCGCCTCCAGGGCGTCCTCCTCGAACTCCAGCTCCACGGTGTCCAGCTCGAACACCCGCCGGTACTGCTTGACCAGCGCGTTCTTGGGCTCGACCAGGATGCGGACCAGGGCGGACTGGTCCAGGTTGGACACCGCCCCGATCACCGGCAGGCGGCCCACGAACTCCGGTATCAGCCCGAACTTCAACAGGTCCCCGGGCAGAACCTTGCGCAGCAGCTCGCCCTCGTCCTTGGCGCCCGGCCGGTGGACCTCGGCCCGGAAGCCGATCCCCTTGCGCCCGATGCGGCTCTCGATGATCTTGTCCAGCCCGGCGAAGGCGCCGCCGCAGATGAACAAGATGTTCGTGGTGTCGATCTGGATGAACTCCTGATGGGGGTGCTTCCGCCCGCCCTGCGGCGGCACCGACGCGGTGGTGCCCTCCAGGATCTTGAGCAGGGCCTGCTGCACGCCCTCGCCCGAGACGTCACGGGTGATGGACGGGTTCTCGCTCTTGCGGGCGATCTTGTCGATCTCGTCGATGTAGATGATGCCGGTCTCGGCCTTCTTGACGTCGTAGTCGGCGGCCTGGATCAGCTTCAGCAGGATGTTCTCGACGTCCTCGCCGACGTAGCCGGCTTCGGTCAGGGCGGTGGCATCCGCGATGGCGAACGGCACGTTGAGCATGCGGGCCAGCGTCTGGGCCAGGAGCGTCTTGCCGCAGCCGGTGGGGCCCAGCAGGAGGATGTTGGACTTGGCCAGCTCGACGTCGGCGTCGTGGTAGGCGCCCGCCTGGACGCGCTTGTAGTGGTTGTAGACCGCCACGGAGAGGATCTTCTTGGCGTAGTCCTGGCCGATCACGTAGTCGTTGAGGAAGTCGAAGATCTCCCGGGGTTTGGGGAGCTCGTCGAAGCGCATCTCGGAGGACTCGGCCAGCTCCTCCTCGATGATGTCGTTGCAAAGATCGATGCACTCATCGCAGATGTAGACACCGGGCCCGGCGATCAGCTTCTTGACCTGCTTCTGCGACTTGCCGCAGAAGCTGCACTTGACCAGATCGCCCCCGTCACCGAACTTCGCCACTGTCGTTCTCCCCCCCGACCGCTACGCCACGCCCGCCGCGACCGGGATCTCGGCTAGCTCGCGGCTGGTGATGACCTCGTCGATGATGCCGTACTCCTTGGCTTCCTCCGCGCTCATTATGAAGTCGCGGTCGGTGTCCTTCTTGATCCGCTCGGTCGACTGGCCGGTGTGGTGGGCCAGGATCTCGTTCAGGAGGTCCCGCATGCGAAGGATCTCCTTGGCCTGCAGCTCGATGTCGGTGGCCTGTCCGGCGGCCCCGCCGTAGGGCTGGTGGATCAGGATGCGGACGTGGGGCAGGGCGAAGCGCTTGCCCGGGGTCCCGGCGGCCAGCAGCACGGCTGCCGCCGACGCGGCCTGGCCGTAGCAGAAGGTCGACACCTCGCTCTTGATGAACTGCATGGTGTCGTAGATGGCGAACAGGGCGGTGATGTCGCCCCCGGGCGAGTTGAGGTAGACGCTTATCTCCTTGTCGGGGTCCTCCGACTCCAGGTACAGCAGCTGGGCGCACACCAGGTTCGAGACTACGTCGTCGATCGGGGTGCCCAGGAAGATGATTCGCTCCTTCAGCAGCCGGGAGAACAGGTCCCAGCCCCGCTCACCACGGTTGGTCTGCTCGACCACGTTCGGGACCATGTAGTTGTAGATGGGTTGCATCACGCTGGGCTCTCCACGGAGTTGGAGTCGGCCACGGCCGGCTCTTGGGACGGGGTGCTGCCGCTGGGCTCGGACGCGGTGTCTACGGAGTCGCCCACCGGTTCCTCATCGGGCGAGAGGTCTGCACGATCCACCACCTGCCCCTCCTCGTCGACCACCTCGATGTGGTCCATGAGCCATCGCAGGGCCTTTTGTCGCTTGAGGTCCGAGCGTACCGCCTGAAGCTCGTCGGCCTGCTCGAGCCGCTCGCGAACGTCGTAGACGTCCTGGCCGAGCTCCCCCGCGATCCGCACGACCTCGTCGTCGACGTCCTCCTCGGTCGCCTCCAGCTCCTCAGCCTCGGCCAGGGCCCGCAGCGCCAGGTCGGCCGTGACGGTCTGGACGGCGTCGTCGCGGAGCGAGGCCACCAGCTCCTCGGCCGTCTGGCCGGTGGCCTGGAGGTACTCGGCCAGCCCGGCGCCCTGGTGCTGGAGGCGATGCTCGAGGTCGTGCAGGCGGCGCTCGATCTCGGTGTTGACGAGCGGCTCGGGGGGCTCGTCCTCGACCAGCTCGACGAGCGCCCGCAGGGCGCCCTCCCGCATGGCCATGGCGGCGTTGAGCCGCTTCACCGGGCTGAGCCGGGTACGGAAGTCCTGGCGGAGCTCCTCCACCGTGTCGAGCTCGGACGCCTCGGACGCCCACTCGTCGGTCACCTCGGGCAGGACCTTCTCCTTGACGTCCTTCACCAGGACCCGCGCCGACGCCGTGGACTCCGGCAGGGTCACCTGGATGTCCAGGATGTCGCCCACCTTGGCGCCGGGGAGGCGCTCGTCCAGCTCGGGGACGAGCGAGCCGCTGCCCACCTCGTACATGAAGTCGTCGGCGGTCAGGCCGGGCAGGTTCTCGCCGTCGCGGGTGCCGTGCAGGTCGATGGTCACGAAGTCCCCGCCCTTGACCGGCCGCCCGACGACCTGGAGCTCCGCCGAGTTGGAGCGCAGACGGTCGATCTGGCGGTCGATGTCCTCCTCCGACACGGCCGGAGCGGGGACGGTGGTCCGCAGGCCGCCGTAGCCGGGGATGGCGACGACCGGTCGGACCTGGACCACCGCGTCGAAGCTCACCGGGCCCGACTCCTCGCCTGCGGTGATGTCGATCTCGGGGGCGGTGATGGGCTCGACGTCGGTGTCACGCACGGCCTGGGCGTAGTAGTCGGGGAGCGCCTCCCGCAACGCCTCCTTGCGGCCGGCGTCCTTGCCCAGGCGGGCTTCGAGCAGCCGCCGGGGCGCCTTGCCCGGCCGGAACCCGGGGACGCGGACCTCCCGGGCAATCCGGGCAAAGGCGGACGTCACCGCCTTCTCGAACTCGTCCTCGTCGATGTCGACCGAGAGCTTGACCCTGTTGCCCTCGAGGGGCTCGACGACGGCTTTCATACCGGCGCCCACTGTACCGGCCGGTGCCCGAAGTGGGCGCACCACTCCACTGGAGGTCGGGTGGAGCGGGGAAAACGCGGCCGGCGCGGCCGGCGGACCCCTGCCCGAGCCTCAGTCGGTGAAGACCGGCGCCCGCTGCTCGAAGTAGGCCGTAACGGCTTCGAGCTGGTTGGCCGAGCCCATGAGGCCGGCGATGGTGCGGAACTCCTCGGCGAAGCCCTCGGCCAGGCTCACCTGGCCGGCGAGGTTGAGCAGATGCTTGGCGCCCCGGACGGCGTGCGGGCTCTTGGCCGCGATCTCCTGCGCCAGCGACAGGGCGTCGTCGCGCGGGGTCTCGGACACGCGGGTGGCCAGGCCGAGGCGAACGGCTTCCTCACCGCTCACCGTTCGCCCGGTGAAGGTCAGCTCCTTGGCCACGTCGAGCCCGACGAGACGGGGCAGCATCTGCGTGCCCGTCATGTCGGGGGTCAGGCCCCAACGGATCTCGAGGACCGACAGGGTGGCGTCGGGCGCCACGATCCGGATGTCGGCGCCGAGGGCCAGCTGGCATCCGGCCCCGAGGGCGGGGCCGTGCACTGCCGCCACGACCGGGGCCGGCATCTCCGTCCACCCGTACACCGCCTGCTGGCCGGTGTTGGTGATGCGGCCCCCGGTTGGCGGGGCAAGCGCGGCGCTTTCTCCCGACACGGCCGCGCCGTCCTGGCCGGCGATGGCCTGGAAGATGCCGAAGTCGAGGCCGGCGCAGAAGCCCCGGCCCTCGCCGGACAGCACGACGGCGCGGACCGCCGGGTTGGCCTTGATCTCCTCACCGACCTCGACCAGGGCCCGGAACATGGCCAGGTCCATGGCGTTGATCTTGTCCGGGCGGTTGAGGCGCACGTCCGCCACGCCACCGTCGAGGGTGTAGACGACACGGTCCGACATGGCGCCAGTCTGGCAGCGGTGAGTTGCGGCGGCGAGCCCGGCTGGGACACCCTCGGCGCATGACGAGCACCGCCGATGAGACGGCGATCACCTTCCCGGGCGCCCGCCGGCCGGACCGCTCCCGCCGGGTGGACGCGTCGGGCGTCCCCATCGCGGTGTACGAGTGGGGCGACGAGGCCGCGCCGCCCATCCTGCTGAGTCACGGGGGCTTCGACTTCGCGGCCACCTTCGACCTGCTCGCCCCGCTCCTCGCCGACGGCGGCTGGCGGGTCGTCGCATGGGACCAGCGGGGCCACGGCGACAGCGGGCACTCCTCGCTCTACAGCTGGGAGGCCGACATGCGGGACGCGGTGGCGGTCATGAGCTCCGTGGCGACCCGTGCCATGCCCGTGCTCGGCCACAGCAAGGGTGGGGCGCTCATGCTGGAGCTGGCCGACGCGGCGCCCTACCGCGTGAGCCACCTCGTCAACCTCGACGGGCTGCCGTCGAAGGTCACCCACCCCGACGTGGTGGACCGCGAGCGGACGCGGCTCAAGGCGAGCGAGCTGAGCGGCTGGCTCGACTTCCGCCGCCAGGCCGCTACCAACCAGCGCAAGCCGGGGACGATCCACGAGCTGGCCGCCCGCCGGGGCCGGATGAACCCCCGCCTCTCCCAGGACTGGCTCCGCTACATCGTCACCATCGGGGCGAGGCAGGACCCGGACGGCTGGCGCTGGAAGTTCGACCCGCTGCTCAGGATGGGCGGCTTCGGGCCGTGGCGCCCGCAGTGGTCGCTGACCCGCACGCCCGGGCTGGGCATGCCGATGCTGGGCATGCTCGGGATGGTCCACGAGCCGATGGGTTGGGCCACCCAGCCCGACGACGTCCAGCCCTACCTGCCGCCCGGAGCCCGGATCGTGGCCCTGGAGGACACCGGCCACTTCGTCCACGTCGAGCGGCCGCGGGTTATCGCCGACGCCGTGCTCGAGTTCCTGTCATGACCCGGGTGCTGCGCCATGGCCGGGTGGAGCTGGCCCTGCACCGCCTCGCTGACGGGACCGGTAGGCCCCTGCTGCTCCTCCACGGTCTCGGGGAGCGGTCGGTCAGCGAGCCGCCGGAGTGGGCGGCTCGCTGGGCGGGCCCGGTCCTGGCCCTCGACTTCACGGGCCACGGGTCCTCGACGATGCCCAGGGCGGGGGGCTACTCGTGCGAGGTGCTGATGGGCGACGTCGACACCGTGGTCGCGAGCGAGGGGCCGCTGACGATCCACGGCCGCGGCCTCGGCGCCTACGTGGCGCTTCTGATCGCCGGCGCCCGCCCGGCCGCAGTGCGCGGCGCCATCCTGGCCGACGGGCCCGGCCTGGCGGGAGGGGGCCCGGGCCCGGGCTCACCGCGCCTGCTGGCCGTGGACCGGGCCGCGCCCGCGCCTCCGGACCCCTGGGCCCTGGCCGAGCTGTCGCTCGACGTCCGGCCCCCCGACTACGCCACCAGCTTCGCCCGCCAGGCGACGCACCTCTCCGGCCTGGACAGCCCGATCACCGTGGCGGCGGTGGTCCGTCCCCCGTGGCTGGAGGCCATCCTGGACGAGCCGGGGGTGGCGGAGGCACCGGTCGCAGCGGCCCTGGCGAGCTACGCCGCCGTCGACTGAAAGCTCATCACTCCCGGCGCGCCGGCAGCCGCACGGTGAAGGTCGACCCGGCGTCGGGATGACGCCGGGCCGACACCTCCCCGCCCATGGCCTCGACCAGCGTGCGCACCACGTACAGCCCGATGCCGCTGCCCCGCACCGCCTGCACCTGGCTGCCGGTGCCGCGACTGAACGGAGCGAAGATGTCTATGCCGTCGGGCACTCCGATGCCCTGGTCGCAGACCTCGAGCACGGCGCGGCCGCCGTCGGCGTAGGCGTGCACCCGGATGCGGCCCCCGCCCGGGGAGTAGGCCACCGCATTCTCCAGGAGGTGCCCGACGATCTGCTGGAGGGCGCCCGGGTCCACCCACGCCGGCGCGGCACCGTCAGTGACTAGCTCGAGCCGGTGACCCGGCCCGGGCGGCCAGTCGCCCACGGTGACCTCGAGGACCGCGGCGAGGTCCAGCACCACCCGGTCCAGGGCGGCCGTGGCGGCCTCGGCCCGCAGCTCACGCAGCACGTCCTCGGCCTCGTGGGTCAATCCCACCGAGTTGCGGCGGATGATCTCGATGGCACGATGGCGCTCCTCGCTGCTGACCTTGTCCCACCGGTCGGCCAGCAGCGTCGCCCAGCCGGCGACGACGGCGAGCCCGTTCTTGAGACGGTGCTCCGCCTCGGCCATCATCAACGTCAGGGCGAGCAGCCGGCGCTCCGCGGCCTCGGCACGCATCCCGGCGTCGGCCTCAGGTCGCTGGTCGCCTGCCACCAGTTCCAGCTGCACCATCGGCACGGTCCCCGCATCTCGTCAAAGTGGTTCAGAGTGGTCATGGACATGGTCCCTGAAGATGCGCTGACTGCAAACCGCCCGAACGTGTCATTTTCCGGTGGCCCGTTGGGAGTGGTCAGCGGGAGTGGCCAGCGGCCGAGTGCGCCCCGGCGGTAACTTCGGCCCATGGGCGCGCCCTCCGTTCGCCTCCGGGTCGCGGCCACCCTGGCCGTCGTGGTGGTCGGCTCGGCCGGGATGTCGGCGTGCCGAAAGCACGGCACCGGGCGCCCCTCCACCTCGGCGCAGCTGGTCATCGTCTCGCCGACGCCAAACGAGGTGACCGGCCCCAACGTGACCCTTCAGGTGAGCCTGACCGGCGCCCAGGTGGTACCCGCATCGACGGGGCCGCTGCGCGGCGACCAGGGCCACATCCACGTGTGGATCGGCGACAAGCTGGTGTCGATGGCCTACGGGACCTCGCAGACGTTGCCCAACGTGGCGCCCGGGAGGCACTCGCTGTTCGCCGAGTTCGTGGCGACCGACCACCTGCCCTTCGCCAACCGGTTGCGGGCGGTGGTCATCTTCACGGTGCAGGGGTGACCCTCGGGCGGCCCGGCGCCGCCGGAGCGCTGGCGGCCGCCGGCTATCTCGCCGCCGTCGCCCTCACTGGGATGCTGGCGTCCCGGCTGGTGCGGCCGCTGTTCGAGGGGTTCCAGCCCGCGCCCGCCTACCGGTGGGTGCGGCCGCCGCCGCCGTTCGCCACCGGGAACCAGGCACCGCTGCCGGGCGACGGCTCGGTCGCCCTGAGGGACGGCGCCGCCACCGGCTCGGCGGCAGGCGGCGTGGTCACGCCCGACGGCCAGGTGACCGTGAGCCTCGGCCCGGGTGCCTTCGGGCGCCACCCGGGCGACACGGCCGCCACCATCACCATCACGCCGGTCGATCCGGGCGCCCTGGCGCCGCTCCCCCCGGGCCTGCGCGCCGACGGGAACGCCTACCGGATCGACATGGCCTACTCCCCCTCCCGCGCCGGTGTCGGCGCGCTCGCCGCCCCGGGCGACGTCACGCTGGCGGTGCCCGTCCCGGCCAAGGGCCTGGCGCGCACCGGCCCGGGCCGGCCGTGGGAGGCGCTGTCCGGGCTGCGCGTGGCCGGGGGCACCGGGGAGACCGCCGCCCTGCCGGGACCGGGGGTCTACGTGGCGGTGGCGGCGGCGACTCCGTCGACCGAGATCGTGACGCCCGGTGCCGGTCGGCCGGTGCTCGGCACCGCCGCGGTCGCCGCCGCCACCGCGGCCCTGGCCGCCCTCATGGTCCTCGCGCCCACCGCCCTCCTTCGACACCGGAAGCCCGGCCCGTCATGAACCGCCGGCGCGCTCTGACGGGGGGGCGGCGGGCGGCGGTAGCGGCGGTCGCCGTTCTCCCCATCCTGGTGGCAACCGCGGGGCCGGCATCGGCGCACACCGTCGCCGGGGTGGCCGCCACCGACTACCGCAGCTGGTTGCTCGAGATCAGCCCCGGCACGCCCGGTCTCGAGGTGACCCTGCTCGATCTCGGCCGGCGCATCCGGGTCAGCAATCGCACCGGGTCAACCTTCGTCGTGGTCGGGTACTCGGGCGAGCCGTACCTGCGCATCGGCCCGCACGGGGTCGACGAGAACCTCCGGTCACCCGCCACCTACCAAAACCGGGTGACACCCGCCGGCACGACCCCGACCACACTTCCGGCGATCGCCGATGCCCACGCCGAGCCCGCGTGGCGGCGGGT
>WNFC01023625.1_pt1 | contig 10478 bp, 12 predicted proteins | sample 5400541 | NCBI WGS metagenome assembly WNFC01 (sample SAMN13153342, study PRJNA577476) | soil metagenome | isolation source: 120 cm saprolite under Douglas fir tree site 2 hole 2 replicate 1 | place: USA:California | collected 2015-04-18
AGGTGGTCGCCAATCCCGAGGTGGCGGCACGCGCGGCGACGCTGCTTTCCGCGGCGCGCGATGCCGGCCATGTAATCGTCGCGCCCGACGATTTCGGACCCGGCCCACGCGAGGCGGTGCACGGCAAGGCCTATCTCGACTTCCTCGCCACCATTCATGACGGCTGGCAGCGCCTGGCGGGCGCAGCGGAGGAGGTCATACCGAACATCCATCCCGGCCGCCACATGAGCCGCCGCCCGGTCGGTCTCGCCGGTCTGGTCGGCTATCACACCGCCGATACGGCCTGCCCGATCGGCGCCGGAACCTGGGAGGCGGCGGTCGCCAGCGCCCATGTCGCGACGCATGCCGCCGCGCTGGTGCTCGGCGGGGCGCGCGCCGCCTATGGGCTCTGCCGCCCGCCCGGCCATCACGCCTATGCCGACCAAGCCGGCGGCTTCTGCTATCTCAACAACGCCGCGATCGCCGCGCAGCATCTCCGCTTCACGCTCGGCCGCGTCGCCATCCTCGATGTCGACGTCCATCACGGCAACGGCACGCAAGGCATCTTCTACGAGCGGCCCGACGTGCTCTTCGTCTCGCTGCATGCCGATCCCAGCGACTACTACCCGTTCTTCGTCGGCTATGCCGACGAGCGCGGTGCCGGCGCCGGGCTCGGCGCCAATCTCAACCTGCCGCTGGCGCCGGGCAGCGGCGATCGCGAGGTCCTGGCGGCGCTCGACACGGCGCTCGCCGCGATCGCCGAGTTCGCGCCGGACGCGCTGGTCGTGTCGCTCGGCTTCGATGCCTCGGAGCACGACCCGCTCGGCGTGCTCAAGGTGACGAGCGCCGGCTTCGCCGCGATGGCGCGCCGCATCGCCGGAGCCGGCCTGCCCACCGTGCTGATCCAGGAAGGCGGCTATATGAGCGCGGTGCTCGGCCGCAACCTCGCGGAGTTCATCGCCGCCTTCGAAACACGTTGATGGCGCGGGAAGCGGCGCTGCCGGCGAGCGGCGCGACGATCGAGCCGGGCGCCGGCAAATACTCCACCGAGTCGCGCTCGGTCGGAAACGGCATCCTGCTGATGCTGCTGACCATGGTGTTCTTCGTCGCCGCCGACGCCATCGCGAAATACCTGACGCGCTTCTATCCCGTCATCGAGGTCACCTGGGGGCGCTTCGTCTTCCATCTCGCTTTGCTGCTGCCGTTCTTCGCGGCGCGGCGCAACCTCACCGTCTTCCGCACCAGCCGGCTGCGCCTGCAGCTGACGCGCTCGCTGCTGCAGATCGGCTCGACCGTGCTGTATTTCTCGGCGATCGCCCTCTTGCCGCTGGCGACGGCGACGGTGATCGCCTTCGCGCAGCCGCTGCTGCTCACCGTCTTCTCGGTGCCGCTGCTCGGCGAGAAGGTCGGGATGCGGCGCTGGTCCGCCGTGCTGATCGGCTTCCTCGGCGTTCTCATCATCGTGCGGCCGGGCGGCGCCGCGGCGCACGGGGTCAGCCACTGGGCGATGCTGCTGCCGCTCGCCACCGCCGCCCTCTCGGCCTTCTATCAGATCGCAACCCGCCTCGTCGCGTCGCACGACCCGGTCGAGACCAGCCTTTTCTTCACCGCCGTCTCGGGCGCCATCGTCGCCTCGGCAGCGGTGCCGTTCGTGTGGCAGACGCCCGACCTCGCCGGCTGGAGCCTGATGCTGGCGACCGGAATCCTCGCCGGCGCCGGGCATTATTGCATCATCAACGCCTTCAAGCGGGCGCCCGCCTCGGTGCTGGCGCCGTTCAGCTTCACCCAGCTGCTCTGGGCGACGGCGCTCGGCTATCTCGTCTTCGGCGATCTGCCGGATGGCGCGACGCTGCTCGGCGCCCTCGTCATCGTCGGCAGCGGGCTCTACGTCTTCTACCGCGAGAGCGTGCGGCGCGGCGGCGCAGGGCGCTGAGCCGGCTCAGGCTTTCGCCGCCACCGCCTCGATCTCGACGCGCCATTCTGGCCGCACCAGGCGCGAGACGACGACCAGGGTCGAGGTTGGCCGCGCCTCGCCGATCAGCCGGTCGCGCGCCGCGCGGAAACCGGCGATCTCGTCCTCGTTGGTCAGGAAGACGGTGATCTTGACCACATCGGCGAGGCTCATGTCGGCATCGGCGAGGATGGCCGCGATGTTGCGGAAGCAATTCTCGGTCTGGCCGCCGATATCCGCGGGCGTGCTGCCGTCCGGCGCCACCCCGACCTGACCCGAGACAACGAGCCAGCGGGCGCCCGGCGGCACCTCGATCGCATGGGTGTAGCGGCCGCCTGGCGGGGCGATGGACGACGGGTTGAACTTGCTGTTCATGACGATTTTCCTCCGCTTCGGGGATGATAATTTCGTTTAAAATTTGAAGGATTTCCCGGTCTTGGCAAGGCTTCGTTTACGAGCGCCTGCTAAGACAGCGTTATGGATACGACCCGTCGCCTCGCCCTCGTCGGCAGCGCGCTCTGCGCCCTTGCCGTCCTCATCGCCCCGGCCCGCGCCGAGGAGGTCGTGCTGACCTCGAAGAAGCCCTATTGGGCGGTCGGTGTGCGCGACGACAAGCTGAGCCGCGCCTGCTCGGTCCAGCGCTTCAACCTCAAGCGCACCGACAAGCTGATCGCCCGCTTCGTCGGCACCGAAGGGGCGGAAACCCTCGCCGTCGGCAAGGGCAACGGCACCAATCTTTACGATCCCGAGCATCTCAGCAAACCGACCGAGGACTATTATTTCCGCAATCAGAGCACAACGAGCTGCGAGGTCTATGTCGGCGGCCGCGGCAAGGGGCCGGCCACGCGGCCGCCCAGCTGATCGTCCCGGCCGCCTCCGCCGGATCGCTTCCTAACCCGGCCGCTTCCTAGGCGGCGTGGGAATGCGGCTTGTCGTTGACGCAGCGCAGCAGCCGCCAATAGCCGCAGAGATTGCTCGGCCGCATCTCGCGCACGTCGAGACCGCTGGCGGCGAGGAAGACGCCGAGCGGGAAATCGGCGTGAAAGCCGATCTTGCCGGCGAGCGGCGCCAGCCGCTTCTCGATGAAGCGCATCGCCGGATTCTCGCTGGTGAAGTGATTGACGACGACGATCGTGCCGCCGGGGATGCAGACCCGCCGCATCTCGGCGGCGAAGCGCGCCGGGTCGGGCACCACCGAGGCGACGTAGAGGGCGAGCACGGAATCGAAGCTGTCATCGGCGAAGCTCAGATTCTCGGCGTCCATCTCGACCAGCGCCTCGACATGCGCGAGCTTGCGCCGGGCGACGCGGCGGCGCGCCTTGTCGAGCATCTCGGTCGACACGTCGATGCCGGTGACCTGGGCGTCCTTGCGGAAGAAGGGCAGCGAGAGGCCGGTGCCGACGCCGACTTCGAGAATGCGCTGGCCGGGCCGGTCGTTGGCGATGCGCACCGCCTCCTTGCGCCCGGGATGAAAGACCGGGCCGAAGAGGAAATCGTAGGACCCGGAGAACAGGCGATACGTCTTGAGCGTGTCCTGCAGGTCCATCGCGACGTCTCCTCCATAAGCGATTTTAGCCCGCGCTCGTCGCCTATCCGTAACACTTTCCGGATTGCCGCGTCACCCCTGGAGATGGAAATTTCGGAGGTCGGCCCGGCGGGGAAGCTCAGATCGGAAGCTCAGATCAGCCGTCGACGGCGTCGACCCGGACGCGCTGACCGGAATCGAGCGCGCTGAGGCCGCTGCGCCGCAGCGCCGTGACATGGATGAAGATGTCCTTGCCGCCGCCATCCGGCGCGATGAAGCCATAGCCCTTGTCGGGCTCGAACCATTTCACCACCCCGTCGAGGGTGCTGGCGGCGGCCGCAGCGCGGCGCTCGCCCGTCGCGGCGGCGCTGTTGTCGATGTTCAGCACGTTGAGCACCAGCGGCCCCTTGGCGCCGATGCCGACCTCGCAGACGATCGATGCCCCCTCGCGTGCCTCGTCATAACCGGCGCGGCGCAGTATCGCCATCGGCAGGAAAGCGTCCTTCGAGCCATCCGACAGCGCAACGAAGCCGAAACCCTTGGTTGCGTTGAACCATTTCACTTTTGCTTCGACCCGGCGGCCGGTTGGTATCGTTTCAGCCCGTGAATAGCCGGTTTCACGATCTTCCATGGGGGCCCTGCAAGCTTCGTCAAACGCCATGACAATAGCGCAAAACACCCCGGCAAGGCTAGGGCAACCTCCGCGTGCGCACGCGAGGGTTGCCTAGCCCCGCCCGCTCACTCGCGGAAGCCGACGACGTTCTGGCGCTGCTCGCCGAGCCCGCTGATGCCGAGCCGCATGGTGTCGCCGGGCTTGAGGAAGACCGGCGGCTTCATGCCGAGCCCGACGCCGGCCGGCGTGCCGGTGGGAATGACGTCGCCCGGCATCAGCGTCATGAAGTGGCTGATATAGCTGACGATATGGGCGACCGAGAAGATCAGGTTGGCGGTCGTGCCGTTCTGCATCTTCTTGCCGTTGACCTCGCAGAAGAGGTCGAGCTTGCCGGCATCCGGCACCTCGTCGGCGGTGACCAGCCAGGGGCCGATCGGGCAGAACGTGTCGGCGCTCTTGCCCTTGGTCCACTGCCCGCCACGCTCGATCTGGAACTCGCGCTCGGAGACGTCGTTGACGACGCAATAGCCGGCGATGTGCTTCAGGCTGTCATGGACCGAGACGTAGCGCGCGACGCTGCCGATGACGATGCCGAGCTCGACCTCCCAGTCGCTCTTCTGCGAGCCTTTGGGCAGCATGACGTCGTCATTGGGGCCGTTGAGCGACGAGGTCGCCTTCATGAAGAGGATCGGCTCCTTGGGGATCGCCGCGCCGGTCTCCTTGGCATGGTCGGTGTAGTTGAGGCCGACGCAGACGATCTTGGGGATCTGCGTCAGGCAGGGGCCGAGGCGCGGCTCGCCGGCGACCAGCGGCAGCGAAGCCGGGTCGAGCTTGCGCAGCCTGTCGAGCGCGGCGGAAGCCAGCGTCTCGGGATTGATGTCGGCGATCGTCGCCGAGAGATCGCGGATCTTGCCACCCTTGTCGAGGAGGCCCGGCTTCTCCTGGCCCGTGGGGCCGTAGCGCAGCAATTTCATGGGCTTATCTTCCCTTCCTGAGATATTGCATCTGACTCTAGAATCTCCTAGAGGCTGAATCCGCCATCGACGATCTGCAGTGTGCCGGTGGTGAAGCTCGCCTCGTCGCTGGCGAGATAGACGACGAGATGGGCGATCTCCTCGGCGGTGCCGAGCCGACCCATCGGCTGGCGGTCGATGAAGGCCTTGCGCACCGCGTCAGTGCCCCCCGCGGCGGTGGCACTCTGCGCTGCGATGCGGTCGTCGAGCGAGGGCGTCTGGATGGTGCCCGGGGCGATCGCGTTGCAGCGTATGCCCTGCTTGATGAAATCGGCAGCGACCGATTTGGTGAGACCGACGACGGCCGCCTTGGTGGTGCCGTAGACGAAGCGATTGGGGATGCCGCGCACCGAGGAGGCGCCCGAGGAGACGTTGATGATCGAGGCGCCGCGCCCGCTCGCCAGCATCGCCGGCAGGAAGGCATGGATCATGCGATACATGCTCTTGACGTTGAGGTCGAAGGAGAAATCCCAATCCTGCTCGCTGGTGGTCAGCACGGTGCCGTGATGGACGTAGCCGGCGCAGTTGAACAGCACGTCGAGCGCGCCGAGCTCCTTGGCAAGGGCGGCGACCGCCGCGCTGTCGCGCACGTCGAGACGCCGCGTCGTGATCCCTTTACCCTTGAGCGTCGCAAGGTTCTTCTCGTCGACATCGGTGGCGATCACCTCGGCGCCCTCGGCGGCGAAGGCAAGCGTCGTCGCCCGCCCGATGCCGGCCGCCGCCGCCGTGATCAACGCCTTCTTGCCGGCCAACCTGCCGCTCATCCGCCTGCTCCTCCCGAATTGATCGCTTGCGGCGACCTTGCCATGCGGGAACGCCGGGAGCAAAGCGCGAAATGATGGCAGGGCGGCGGAGCGAAGTCGGCGGCCGGCAACACAAGATATTGCGGGTGGCGCTTGTGATGCAGGTGCAATGCAGGAGGAGAATCTAGATTTAGCGCAGGGCTTCGGAGTCTTTATCGTAGGGGCGGGGCTTGTCCCCGCCCGCGGGCCGCCGCAAGGCCGGCCCCTACAATTCCACCTCGCGGTAAATTGGCCGATCCAACAGTGACAAAGAGCACTCGAACGAAACAAGAACAAATATAATGCCGGTGCCGCCCCTGGGCAAGACGAGCGACGGGATAGGAGCGAAAAATGACGGATCAATTCGCCGGCCGCATGGGCGAGGCGGTGGTCATGCGGCAATACGGGGCGCCGGACGTGCTGCGGCTCGAGCGCGTCGCCCTGGCGCCCATCGCGGCGGACGAGATCCGGCTGCGCAGCCTCGCCGCGGCGATCAATCATTCCGACCTCGAGATCCGCGCCGGCACCTGGCCGATCCTGCGTCCCGATCCCTTCCCCTATACGCCGGGGCTGGAGGTGGTCGGCGACATCGTCGAGATCGGCGAAGCGGTGTCGCGGTTCCGCGTCGGCGAGCGCGTCATCACCATGATGCAGGGGCTCGGCGGCGTGCGGGCGCGGCGGCCGGGCGGCTATGCCGAGTACGTCGCCATGGCAGAAGATGCCGCGGCGCCGGTCCCCGCCGATCTCGATGTCTTCGCCATCGCCGCGCTCGGGCTGGCCGCCGTCACCGCCTTCGAGGGGCTGCGCAAGCTCGGCACGCTCGAAGGGCGGCGGATCGCCATCACCGGCGCCGCCGGCGGCGTCGGCTCGGCGGCGGTCGGCATCGCCAAGGCGCAAGGCGCCGAGATCGTCGCGGTGATCTCGCGGCGCGAGCAGGAAGCCTATGTCCTGGGGCTCGGCGCCAGCGCGGCGCTGGTGCCGGAGGATATCGCCAGGGGCGCGCTCGGCGAGGAAAATCTCGACGGGATTCTCGATACCGTCGGCGGCGCCAGCTTCGGCGCCTGCGTTGCCGCGCTGCGGCGCGGCGGCACCTTGTCGCTGGTCGGCGCCGTCGGCGGCGGCACGGTGTCCTTCGATGCCTGGCGCCTGCTGGAAGTGACGCTGACCGGCTACAGCTCGGAGGAGCTCGACGGCGCCAGCCTGCGCCGCGCCATGGCGTCGATCTGCGACTGGCTGCGCAGCGGCGCCCTCGCCCCGCCGTCGCGCACCATCATGCCACTCACGGAGGCGGCCGCCGCCCATGCGCTAATGGAGCGCCATGGCGTCAGCGGGCGGATCCTCCTGGTGCCGCGAGCGACTTAGCGCGTCATCACCCCTTATTGACGCGCATCAAATAGCGATAGGGATCGCTCGTCATCACGGCGCCGCCGGAGACCAGCAGCACGGCGCCCGAGACCCAGCCCGCCTCCTCCGAGGCGAAATAGACGGCGGCGCCGGCGACGTCGTCGGGCTGGCCGACGCGGCGCAGCGGGTAGAAGGTGGCGCGCTCCTTGCGGTCGGCCTCGGTGGCGAGCCACGGCGCGGTCAGCGGCGTCTCGATCACCGCCGGGGCGATGGCGTTGACGCGGATGCCGTACTGGCCGAGCTCGACCGCCATGGTCTGGACGATGTTGTTGATCGCCGCCTTGCAGGCGCCGTAGATCCCCTCGCCGCCCGGCGCGGCATAGAAACTGTCGATCGAGCTGAGGAAGATGATGGCGCCGCCCCTGCCGGATTTGCGCATCGCCCGCGCCGCCGCCTGGGCGCCGAAGACCTGCGCCTTGAGGTTGAGGCCGAGCATGGCGTCCCAGCCGGCCTCGCTGACCTCGAGCCATTCCGCCGTGGCGCCGGGCACGTCGGAGAAGCCGCCGGCATTGTTGACCCAGACGTCGATGCGGCCGAACTCGGCGACCGCCGCATCGGCGAGCGCCTGGAGCTGCGCGGTTTGGGTGACGTCGGCGAGATGGACGAGCGCCCGCCGCCCCTTCGCCCTGACGAGAGCGGCGACCTCGTCGAGATCGCCGCGCGTGCGCGACGCCAGCACGAGATCGGCGCCCTGCTCGGCATAGGCGAGGGCGATGCCGCGCCCGAGCCCGCGACCGGCACCGGTCACCACGCAGATCTTGCCGCTCATCGAGAACATGGGTCACTCCCGCCGATTGAAGGTAGCGGGCAGCTTGCCAGGGCGGGAGGGAGAAGGAAACTGTTGGCTTGTCTGGTGCATGCGGCGGCATGGATTGCTTCGCCTTCGGCTCGCAATGACGAAACCCCAGAGACCATCATTGCGAGCGCAGCGAAGCAATCCATGCCGCCGCCGCTACGTCCTCAGCCTGCGCCGGGCTCGTCGAGGATGCGGCGGATCTCGCGGGCGAACTCCGCCTTGCGGAACGGCTTCGTCAGCAGCGGCGTATCGTCGTCGATCTCGCCGGTCTCCAGCGCGGCGGCCCGCGAGTAGCCGGACATATAGAGCACCTTGAGCCCGGGCCGGCGCGACAGCGCCTCGCGCGCGAGATCAGGCCCGCTGACGCCTTTCGGCAGCACGACATCGGTCAGCAGGAGATCGATGCGCTCGGCGGTCTGCAGGATCTCGCGCGCTGCTGATGCATCCTCGGCGGCGAGCGCGCGATAGCCGAGCGCGGCGAGGAAGCGCAGCGTGAGCCGGCGGACATGCGGGTCGTCCTCGACGACCAGCACGACCTCGCCGCCGGCGCCCGCCGGGGCGGGGTTGCTATCGGAAGTCGCCACGGTCTCTGGCGGTCCGTCGGCACGCGGCAGATTGGGCTTCACTGTCGTGAAGCGGCCGAGTCGGGGGATTTTCGACGAGAGCGGTCCCGCCCTCCGGAGAGGCGGAAGATGCTTCAACCAATGGCGGCCTTCCTTATGTCTTCGGCCGCTCGTCTCAAATTGCATGGCAATGAGATCGAAGGCCACAATCAGGTGACTGGAATTCGGTGATCCACGCGGAAATCGGACAGTGAAATGCGGCGAGTTTTTTTGAAAGCTAGCCTTAATATCCGACATTTATATCACGACTTCGTCGATACGACGAGCGCCAAGGACCGAGGCGCCACGCCGGCAGCTTGGCGGCGCCGGTCTTTCATGCTAGGTTACATGTAACCGTATCGGAGCTAAACATGATCGTATCCGGCGCCAAGTCGTCGCGCGCCAAGGCCAAGCCGTCGCGAGACAAGGTCAGGGCGCATCGCGAGCGCCTGCGCCGGCAGGGCTTGCGGCCGATCCAGATCTGGGTCCCCGATGTTCGCTCACCGTCCTTCAAGGCCAAGGCGCATCGGCAATCGCTCGCCGTCGCCAAGAGTCCCCATGCCGGTGCCGACCAGGACTTCATCGATGCGGTGTCCGACTGGGCGAGCGAATGAGGCGCGGCGAGATTTGGACCGTCGCCGGCGGCGCGCACTATGCCGGCAAGCCCCGTCCCGCCGTGATCCTGCAGGACGATCGATTCGACGGAACCAGCTCCCTCACGATCTGCGCCTTCACCACCGATCCGACCGAGGCGCCGTTGTTCCGCCTCAAGATCGCCCCGAACGAAACGAACGGCCTGCGCGCGGCATGCCGGCTGATGGTCGACAAGATCACCACCGTGCCCAAGACGAAAATCGGCGAGCGGATCGGGCGCCTCGACGACGAGGACATCGTGCGGGTCAACCGCGCGGTCCTCGTGTTCTTGGGTATGGCGGGGGCGGCGGCGAAGGGGTGACCGGGAATTACGTATTGTGTCGCCGTAATTTCGCGATCGCGGTAGGGACGCGCATTACTGCGCGCCCCCCGCACAGAACCGTACGGGCGGGATTCCCGCATACGGCTCCCACCTTGGATGCTTGACGGCGAAGCGCAGGCGCGGCCAGGGATGGAGGATACGGGGCGATGGCAGCCAGCGGTTTTCGATGGCGCCCATCTCTCGCCATGTCGTCTTGTCCCTCTGGCTTCGGCGCCGGAGCGCTCTCATCCAGAGAGTGCTGACGTGATGGCGGAAGCGGCTCAGGGCGGCGATATTGGTCGGCACGGCATGGTAATTGTACCAGCCGGTGACAACCCGCTTGAGCCACTCTCCTTGAGCGGGGATCGGGTCGTGCCAGCGCCGCCGGAGCTCCTCCTTGAGATCATGCAGCTTCGCGCGCATCCGGTCGCGCCGGGACTTCCGCCGAAGCAGGAAGCCGCCGCGCCGTGTGCGCCCGCAGATGTGCGTGAGCCCGAGGAAGTTGAAGGTCTCCGGCTTGCCCAGGCCGCGCCGCTCGCGATCGGCTGCCGCATGGCGGCCGAACTCGATGAGGCGCGTCTTGTCTGGGTGCAGCGCGAGCGCAAACCGCGCCATGCGCTCATTGAGGTCCGCCAGGAACCGCTCGGCTTCGACCTTGTGCTCGAAGCCGACGACGATGTCGTCGGCATAGCGCACGACGATGACGTTGCCCTGGGCGTGGCGTCGCCGCCACTGATGTGCCCAGAGGTCGAAGACGTAATGCAGGTAGATGTTCGCCAGCAGCGGCGAGATCACCGCACCTTGCGGCGTCCCGGCCTCTGTCGCGGCCACCCGCCCGTCCTCCATCACCCCGGCCTT
>WNFC01010067.1_pt1 | contig 10477 bp, 11 predicted proteins | sample 5400541 | NCBI WGS metagenome assembly WNFC01 (sample SAMN13153342, study PRJNA577476) | soil metagenome | isolation source: 120 cm saprolite under Douglas fir tree site 2 hole 2 replicate 1 | place: USA:California | collected 2015-04-18
CGCCCCCTCCCCCGCTTGCGGGGGAGGGTTGGGGTGGGGGGTTGGGGTGGGGGCTATCTGAAAGGTCGTGTTCTCGTGGGGACTGGCCTGCCAGCGCCTCGGATATTACCTGCAAAACGCCGGCAAGGTTTTGCAGGATCTCGTTGTCCCAGAAGCGGAGAATCCGCCAACCCGCCTCTGCCAGTCTTCTGTCGCGGACCACGTCGGCGCCGGGTCGCCCGTGCTGACCGCCATCGGCTTCGACGATCAGCCGAGCTTCAACGCAAGCGAAGTCCACCACGTAGGGCGGGATCGGATACTGCCGCCGACAGCGTCTCCCGAGCTGTTTGTCCCGTAATCCTTGCCACAGGACGCGCTCGGCATCGGTCGTATTGCGCCGCAGCCAGCGTGCACGACGGGTCATTCCGGTGCCGCCGCGCATCGATGTCTTTCAACGCAGGCTCTTGAGGGCGGCCTCGGCCGCGGCGGTGCCGGTTTCGTAGGCGCCGTGGGCGGTCGAGAAGAAGTTCAAGGAACACGCCTCGCCGGCGAAAAACAGCCGGCCGTCGACCGGCGTCGCAAGCTTGGCGCGGTCGTCGGCATGTCCGGGCAGTGCATAGGAATAGGAGCCGCGGGCGAATTCGTCCTGCCGCCAGAACGAGGCGGCGAGCGGCCGCAGCCGGCGGCGGACGTCATTGCCGAGCAGCCCTGCCAGCTCGTCCGTGGCGAAGGCAACCATTGCCTCGAAGCCGTCGCGTTCGAGCCCCGCCGCGAAACGGCCGCCGAAGAAACAGTTGATGCGCGGTCGACCGAACGGGCGGAGCTGGTAGCTCATCGTCTCGCGCCGCTGCGTCGAACCGATCAGGTAGCGCTCCGGCATGTCATCACCGTCGAAATGGAAAAACAGCTTGTCGGCGAGGCCGAGAGGCAGCCCGGCCGCAGCGGCGAGCTTGTCGGGCAAAACCGGATCGAACCGCAAGCGCTCCTCGGCGATGATCGCGGTCGGTACGGCGACGATGACCCGCGCTGCGGTCACATTGCCGCGGCTGGTCGCAATCGTCAGGGCAGTCCCGCGATGGTCGATGCGCGTCGCTGCGGTGCCGTAGGCGATCGGCAGCCCCTCGGCCAGCGTCGCGAACAGCCGGCCGTAACCGCGATGCAGCCGCCAGTTGATGCCGCTGTCTTCGTAGCGGTCATGGTCCTTGGCCGACACATATTCGAGTTCGGCGGCATTGGCCCAGGTGCTGACCGCCTCGAACAGCGCATTCCAGCGCCCGCCCGGCGCCAGGGCCGCCGAGCATGGGCTGTCCTCCGGCTGCTGCGCGAGGCGGTGCATCGCCCAATAGAAGGCTTCATGCTCAGCCAGCCAGTCGGCTTCGGCCGCCTCGCTTTCGCCGCTGTAGCGCAACCGCGTCGTCCAATCCGGCCGCTGTTTGTTGATCGCAAAGCCGAGCTCCTTGGCGAGCGGCACCAGCACGTTGCGGTCGGCCGAATGCAGCCACTCGCAGCCGAGATCCATCGGCAGGCCGTCGGCCTCGACGGTCCAGGCGCGGCCGCCCGCGCGCTCGCGTGCCTCCAGCACCAGGACCGATACCCGGCCGGCCGCGACGAGGCGCCGGGCCGCGGCAATGCCGGCCGAGCCGGCGCCGATCACCGCGACATCGACCTTGGACATCAGACCCGCCATCGCCGTCCTCGTTCCCACGCCAAGACCTCAGGATATGTCATTGCGAGGAGGGGAGCGACGAAGCAATCTCGATAAGGGTAGCAAAGCGTCAGGAGGGCACGCATGCGGCTCGGCGACTTCACGGTGCTGAGTTTCGACTGCTACGGCACGCTGATCGACTGGGAAAGCGGCATCTGGACGGCACTGCAGCCGCTGCTCGGCAAGGCCGGCGGCCCTATCGCACGCGACGACGCCCTGGTGGCCTTCGCCCGCCATGAAAGCGCCCAGGAGGCCGCAACCCCGGGCCTGTTATATTCCGAGCTGCTCGCCCGGGTGCATCGTCGGCTCGCCGCCGAGTGGGGCGCCGCCGCAACCGCAGAGGAGGACCGCGCCTTCGGCGGCTCGGTCGGCGACTGGCCGGCCTTTCCGGATACGCCCGCGGCGCTCGCCTATCTCCAGCCCTTCTACCAGCTGGTCATCCTGTCGAATGTCGATCGCGCCAGCTTCGCACGCAGCAACCCGCGGCTCGGGGTGACTTTCACCGCGATCTACACCGCCGAGGAGATCGGCTCCTACAAGCCCGACCCGCGCAACTTCCGCTACATGCTCGACCGCCTCGCCACGGCCGGCCACGGCCACGGCGACATCCTGCATGTCGCGCAGAGCCTCTATCACGACCATGTGCCGGCCAACCGCTGCGGGCTGCGCTCGGCCTGGATCGACCGTCGCCACGGCAAGGCCGGCGGCGCGACGCCCCCGGTCGCCGCCGACATCCATTACGATTTCCGCTTTGCCAGCCTCGCCGAGCTGGCCGCGGCGCACCAGGCGGAGCAGCGGCAGGGCGAGACCTAAACCCCTCTCCCGCACCGCGGGAGAGGGAGGGACCCATTGCGCGAGCGATGGGAGGGTGAGGGTCTTTCAGGTGGCACATACCCTCACCCGCCTTCGGGCTTTGCCCTCAGGCACCCTCTCCCGCGGTGCGGGAGAGGGTTAACTAGCGGCTTCAGCCGCCCGATGCCGGCGCGGTGTATTCGGCGTCGCTGACATGCTCGCCCCAGGCGGTGCCCTGCCCTTGCTCGCCGGCTTCCGACAGCGCCAGATGCGCGAACAGCCGGTCGGGCGCGGCGCCGTGCCAATGCATCGTATCCGGCGGGATGTTGACGGTATCGCCCGGGTTCAGCACCTGCGGCTTCTCGCCCTGGAAGCAGATGCGGCCGACCCCGGAGAGGCAAAACAGCGTCTGCCCAACCGGGTGCGCGTGCCACGCAGTGCGCGCGCCCGGGGTGAACGTGACGACCGAGCCGCCGAGGCGCGACGGCGCCGTGGCGGTGATCACCGGATCCTGGAACACGACGCCGGTGAAAGTCTCGGCGGCGCCCTGCCTCGTGGTGCGCTCCCCGGCGCGAATGACACCGGCTTTGACTGGCATGGTCTTCTCCTGGGTTTGCTGCGATTTCCCGCACGAGAATAGGCGCGGCAACCCGACCACGCAATCGAGGTAGCCGCGAACGCGCCGGTCAGGCGATCGGCACGCGGCGTTTCGCCAGTTCGGCCTCGTTGACCGTGAGCCCGAGGCCGGGCTCGGCCGGCAGATGGAACAAACCGTCGACCGGCCTGGGCGGGTTCTCGAACACCGCATGCATGCGCGGCGACGGGTCGTTCAGCTCGCAGGGCTTGGTCATGTGCAATTGGCTTGCCGCCAGGTGCAGGCTGGCCATATGGCCGATCGTCGGTTGCGTCTGGTGCGGCACGAGTTCCGCGCCATGGGCCTGCGCCAGGGCGGCGCAGCGGGTCAGCCCGGTGATCCCGCCCATCTTGACGATGTCGGGCTGCACCATGCGCACCCCGGCCGCGATCAAATCCGCCACCCCGGACAGCGTATAGGTCTGCTCGCCAGCCGAGACCGTGATGTCGAGCCGCCGGGCAACTTCGCCCATCGCCGTGACATGATAATGCTGCACCGGTTCCTCGAACCACCAATAGCCGAGTTCTTCGAGCGCCCGGCCGACGCGGATCGCGCCGCCCGTCGAGTAGCCGTTGTTGGCGTCGAAGGCGAGCGGGAAGCCGTCGCCGACCAGCCTGCGCACCGCCTTCGCCTTGGCGATGTCGCCCGGGAGGTCGTCGTCGAGCCGGGTGCGGTCGTTGTCGAAGCGGATCTTGACGGCGGCGGGGTTGGCCTTGAGGCGCGCCTCGACGACGCGCAACACCTCGTCGATCGTCCGCACGCCATTGCCGCCGATCGAGGCGTAGAACGGCAGGCCGGTGCGCCAGGCGCCGCCGAGCAGTTTGTAGATCGGCTGGCCGAGGAATTTGCCCTTGAGGTCCCACAGCGCAATGTCGAGCGCCGCCAGGGCCCCGGTCAGTGCGCCTTCCGGGCCGAGCTTGACGAAGGTGTGCAACGCCGTATCGAGCAGGACCGCGTGATCGAGCGGGTCCTCGCCGATCAGCCCCGGCGCGATGTCGCGGGCGATAATGCCGAGCGAGGCGATGCCGCCCTGCATCGGCGAGGCTTCGCCGATGCCGCTGAGGCCGTTATCGCTGTGGACCCTGACCCAGGCGCTGCGCTGCTGCGGCCGATCGTCCGGAGCCCAGCTGACCTGGAAAACCTCGATGTCGCGGATCCGCATGAGCCCTCCGCAATCAACTCGTATTCTTGCCAGCGAGATTGCTTCGTCGCTTTGCTCCTCGCAATGACAATTCCTTGGTGTCATTGCGAACGAAGCGAAGCAATCCCCGTCAATAGTTCGAGATCTCGACCAGGTTCTGGTCGGGGTCGCGGATGTAGACGGATTGGATCGTGCCGATCGCGCCGGCGCGCGGCCCTGGTCCCGCGACGATCGGGACGCCACACCGCCCGAGATGCGTGACCACCTCGGCGAGCGGCGTCTCGGTGATGAAGCACAGATCGCCCGAGCCCGGCGTCGGCCTGTCGGCGACCAGCCCGGGAATGTTGTCGGCCGGATGCAGGTTGATCTTCTGCTGCCCGAAGCGCAGCGCGGTCCGCCCCTCGCCGAAGGTCACCACCGCCATGCCGAGCACCCGGGTATAGAACTCGCAGGTATGGCCGATGTCGGCGACGGTCAGCACGAGATGGTCGAGACGCGCGATCTGCATGGCCGGCCTCGCAATCTGATCGAGGCAAGCAGCTTGCCATGGGCGCGGCCATGCGGCCAAGGTTGCCTGACACCGCTCCTTGACATGGCCGGGTCCGCCGCCGATGTACTACATGTCCTACTCGGAGCATCTCCCATGAGGCACGTGACGGCTCGTGAGGCCAACCAGCGTTTTGCTCGGCTGTTGTCGAGCGTCGAAGACGGCGAGCAGGTGGTGATCACGAAGCGCGGTCGGCCGGTCGCGGTCGTCTCGCCCTACCGTCCCGACTTGTCGGAGGAACGCAAGGCCGCGATCGAGCGGATGATCGCATCGATGGATGAGCCGGTGGAGTTAGGCGCCCCCTTTCGCACTTTCACCCGCGATGAAATGCATGAATGCTGATGGCCTGTACATTCGACACGAATATTCTGGTCTATACCTTACCCAATCCGGCTAATACCAAACGCGAACAAGCCCGTAATCTCCTGATTCGTGGTGCAAGGGACTCCGCGAATGTATTGCTGCTTCAGGCCCTGGCCGAATTCAGCTACGTAGCCGCGAGGAAATTTGCACTGAACGCTGCCTCGATCCGTCGCCGGGTTGACGACTGGCGTGCTGCGATACCGGTGCACATCGCCGAAGAAGGGGATCTGAGCGCTGCTCTCTTATTGGTTGAAAACCACAGGATCGGCTTTTGGGATGCGCTGATGTGCGCGACAGCCGAACGAGCCGGGCTGCGCTATCTGCTGGCCGAGGACCTGCAGGACGGCCGGCGGCTGGGAAGCCTGACGATCGTGAACCCGTTCCGGCCGGAAAACAGCCGCCTGATCGACCGCATCCTGCCGCCCTGACGAGCGCGGCATGTCGATGGAGGCGTATCGCCACCCGGAATATTACGATATCGCCTTCGCCGTCGCCGATGCCGCGCGCGAAGTCGATTTCTTCGAGGCAGCGATCCGCCAGTTCTCCCGGGCATCGGTCCATCGCGTCTTTGAGATCGCCTGCGGCACGGCGCCTTATCTCGCGGAATGGCAGCGCCGCGGCTACCGCTACTGCGGCCTCGATCTGAGCCCGGCGATGCTCGACAGGGCGCGCGCCAAGGCCGCCGGGCTCGGCATCGCCGCCGATTTTCTCGCCGGCGACATGCGCGATTTCGCTCGCGCCACGGTCGGCCCGGTCGATCTCGCCTATGTGCTGCTCGGCTCGATCTATGTCGGCTCGAACCGCGAATTTCTCGCGCATCTCGAACGGGTTGCCGATGTGCTCGCGCCGGGCGGGCTTTATCTGCTCGACAGCGTCGTGTGGTTCGAGATCCTCGGCGATTACCGGCGCCGCTGGACGCGGCGGCGCGGCGGCATCACCGTGCGCATGACCTACCGCGCCGAGTTGATCGACGCGATCACCCAGACCTACCACGAATGCGTGACGCTCGACGTCGACGACCGCGGCACGATCCACCGCATCGCCGGCCGGGTGCCGACCAAGATCTTCTTCCCGCAGGAATTCCTGTGCCTCGTAGAGACCAGCCGCCATTTTGAATTCGTCGGCTGGTTCAACGATTTCGACCTCGCCGCGCCGGTGACCGCCAAGGGCCGTCACATGGCGATGCTGCGCCGGCTATAGCAGCGGTAGTTCGAAAAACAATCCATTCTTGACAATACGGATATATTATGATATAAGAGAAGCACGACGGCAAATCCGAATCGGAATGCTCTGTCACTGGTAATTCAAATTAAACATGTGATTGGCGTTGGGTTGGATTGCGCGCCCGCTGATAATTTGTTGTTATCGTGCTGTTATTTTGCTGTTATCTTCATTGCGTTCCAGACCGCCGGCAACAGGCAAAAGTTGGTGTTTCCAGCGGGTTAAGGAGTTCCCGAGCCCGGATTTGATGTCGGTCGTCACGAACAGCGGCTTCAGTGATGCGGCCGCCGCCCCTACCCGCTCCGCTTCGCCGGAAACAGCTGCTGGATCTCGGGATGGCCGATCGCCGGGTTGATCGCGTCGAACCGGCCGGTCGCCTTGATCTCGCGCGCGATCCGGCGGGTCGTCGCCAACGCCATCAAGGTGATCTGGGTCGCGGTGGTGACGCGGGCGACGCCCAGCGCCTCCAGCTCGGCGACGCTCGGGTAACCGGCGCGGACATTGATATTCATCGGCGCGCCGAGGGCCTTCACGAGCCGGCCGATCGTCGCCGGATCGCGCAAGGTGATCGGATAGAAGCAGTCAGCGCCGGCGGCGAGATAGGCCTTGCCGCGCGCCACCGCCTCCTCGAAGCGGCTCGCTTCGTCGCCGATCTGCTTGAGGTAGAGGTCGGTTCGGGCATTGATCACGATCGGCACCCCGGCCGTGCGCGCCGCCTCGCGCGCGGCGCGGATCCGTGCGACGGCATCCTCGACCGTGCGGATCGGCGTCGGGCCGGACATGCCGTCTTCGAGGTTCACCCCGACCGCGCCGGCGGCGATGATGTCGGCGATCGAGCGCCCGACCGCTTCCGGCGTCGCGCCGAAGCCGGCCTCGATATCGGCGGTCACCGGGACCGAGACGGCACGGGCGATGCGCGCGGTCTGGCCGACCACCTCGTCCCACGGCGCGGCCTCGCCGTCGGGGTAGCCGAGCGCCCACGACACCCCGCCGCTCGTTGTCGCGACCGCGGCAAACCCCTCGGCCTCGAAGATGCGGGCACTGACCGCGTCCCAGGCATTCGCCATCAGCAGCAAGGGCGGCCCGCGATGCAATGCCCGGAACGCCTCGGCCTTGGCGGCCTGCTCAGCCTTGTTCATGATGCCCTCGCGGGTTGCGGTCGTGCCGTCACGCCAGCCTCGGGCGCGACGCCCGGATGGTCAAGCCCCGCCGTATCGGGAGGTGATGTGAGGCGATTGGCGCTCGCGGGTCTCGCCGGATGGGTCGGGCTATGGCTCGTTGCCGGCGCGGCGTCGGCCGATCCCGGCGATGGCGACGCGATCGCGCAACTGACGCGTGCGCTCGCCGCCGCGGAGGCGAAGGAAGGCAAGACCAGCCCCTATCTGCTGCCGGTCATCGAGGAGATCGCGCAATTGCGCCAGCGCAACGGCGAGCTCGGCGAGGCGGCGGCATTGCGCCGGCGCGCCCTCGACATCGCGGTCACAAGGTTCGGCGCCGATTCGCCGAGCGCCGCGGAGGCGATGGTGGCGCTCGCGCTGAGCGGTATCGACCGGCGCCGTTATCTCGACGCCGAGCCGCTGCTGATCGTCGCCGAGAGCGTGCTGAGCGAGCGGGTCGCCGCCGATCACCCGGCGATGGCGGCGATCTTCGCCGGGCTCGCCCGCATCGCCCTGGCGCGCGGCGAAACCGCCGAGGCCAACGCATCGGCCGAACGCGCGGTTGCAATCGCGCGCCGCAACCCGCATGGCCGCTCGACCGAGCCGCTGCGGGTACTCGGCGCGGTGTTGGCGAGCGAAGAGCGCTTCACGAAGGCGAGGCATGTCCTGGGCGAGGCGCTGGCGCAAGACCGCGAGCACCACGGCCCGGACGGACTCGCGACGGCGCGCAGCCTGGCACAGCTCGCCAATATCGAGCTGCGGGCGCACCGCTTCGCCGAGGCCTTGCCGCTGATCCAGCAGGCGGCCGCGATCGACCAGGCCCGGCTCGGACCGGGCCACCCGTTCATCGCCGACGACCTCTTCGATCTCGGCCTCGTCTATGACGGCTTGAAACGCGTCGGCGAGGCCCGCAAGGCGTTCACCGCGGCGCTCGGGGTGCTCGATGGTGGGGCGGGCCGAGACACTGCGCGGGTCGCCTATGTCGAGCTGGAACTTGCCCGGCTCGACCGCCAGGCGGGCAAGGAGGCCGATGCCGCGTCCGCAGACGCCCGGCGCATCCTGAACAAGGCCGAAGCCGAAGAGCACAGGCGCGAACGGCGGGTGTGATGGTTCGGCGCGCGAGGTCAACTCCGGCCGCGAAACCGCGCCGGGCTCAATGTCGCCGGGTCGAGGCCAAGCCCGGCGAGGTCGTCGGGCACCCGATCGGCGGCGATCAGACCAGCCGTGCCGCGCGCCAGACCCTCCGCCGTCTGGATGCCGTAGCCGCCCTGCCCGGCAAGCCAGAAGAACCCGGCGGCCAGCGGGTCGAAACCGCAGACCGGAGTCTTGTCGGCGACAAAGCAGCGCAGCCCGGCCCATTTGCGCTCGACATGCCGCACCTCGATCGTCGTCGCCTGCATCAGCCGACCGACGGCAATGGCGACATCGAGCTCCTCCGGCTGCACGTCGCAGGGCGGCACCGGGGTTTCGTCCGCCGGCGACACCAGCAATTTGCCGGCATCGGGCTTGAAATAGCCGGTTTCCGCGGCATCGACCGTCAATGGCCAGCGGGCGGTGTCGATGCCGGCCGGCGCGGCGACGATCAGCGCGGTGCGCCGCCTCGGCACGATGCCGATCGGCGGCAATCCGGCGAGGTCGGCGATCTCGTCGACCCAGGCGCCGGCCGCGTTGATGACGACAGGCGCGGCAAATTCTCCGCCCGGCGTCGCGGCGGTCCAAACCCCACCGCTGCGGGCGAGCCGCAGCACTGGAGCGTCCGTCACGATCCGGCCGCCGCGCCGTCGCATCAGCCGCAGATAGGCGCCGTGCAGCCCGTGCACGTCGATATCCATCGCGCCGGGTTCATGGATCGCGGCGACGACCTTGTCCGGCCGCAGCACCGGCACCAGGGCGCGCGTCGCGGCGGCATCGAGGCGGCGAATACTGGCATCGAGCGGGCTCAGCTCGGCCCACGCCTTGTCGAGCAGCCGCTCCTGCCCGGACATCGCGTAAATCAGCGCGCCGCGCGGCGTCAGGATCGGATGCTCGGCGAGGCCGTCGGCCCGCGTCTCGTAAAACCCGCGGCTGGCCCGGGTCAGCAGGCGGACCGGGAGGTTGCCGTAGGTCTCGGTGAACAGCGCGGCGGATCGCCCGGTGCTGTGATAGCCGGGCTGGCTCTCGCGCTCCAGCAGGATGACGGGACCCATCGCGGCGAGATGCGCCGCCGCCGAGGCGCCGGCCATGCCGGCGCCGATGACGAGGAAATCGGCGGTTTCTGCCGCCACCGATCAGTAGAGGCGGGTGCGGTAGCTTTCCGCCGTCATGCGCTCGCCCTCGACCGGATCGGTGCCGATCTGCTCGGCGATGATGCGGCCGAGCGACGGCCATTCGCCGCGCGGGATGTGTTTTTCCGGGTTCCACAGATCCGAGCGGATCAGCGCCTTGCCGCAGTGGAAATAGACTTCCTCCGCGGTGATCAGGATACCGCTGCGCGGCACCTTGCCGTTGACCGCACAGGGTTCGAGCAATGCCGGATCGGTGGTGATCTGCGCCCGGCCGTTGACCCGCAATGTCTCGTTGACCCCGGGCACGAAAAAGATCAGCCCAACCCCGGGAGAGGCCAGCAGATTGCCGATCGTATCGACCCGGTTGTTGCCGAGCCGGTCCGGGATCAGCAGCGTTTCGTCGTCGATCACCCTGACGAAGCCCGGCGCATCGCCTTTCGGCGAGGCGTCGCAGCGTCCGGACGGGTCGCTCGAGGCGATCACCAGAAACGGCGACAGCGCGATGAACGCGCGCGAGTGCTTTTCCAGCTGCGGCAGCTGCTTCTTGATCGTGCGCTCCATCGGCTCGCCGTAGATTTCACGGATCTCGGCGATGTCCTCGATGATATCCACCCTCGCCTCCTGTCGCAGACCGCGGCTAGTATGCACGAGCAAAGCGGCAATCTCCAGGCGGA
>WNFC01015116.1_pt1 | contig 10477 bp, 11 predicted proteins | sample 5400541 | NCBI WGS metagenome assembly WNFC01 (sample SAMN13153342, study PRJNA577476) | soil metagenome | isolation source: 120 cm saprolite under Douglas fir tree site 2 hole 2 replicate 1 | place: USA:California | collected 2015-04-18
CGCACCTCCCCCGTGGCGTCACCCAGGTGCAGCAGTGCGAGCGCCACGCCGGACAGGCCGCCGTGCAGGTCGATCCCGAGCCGTTCCCATCGCTCCCCGAGGCAGATCTCCGCTACCCGCTGCGCTGCTCCGGGATGGCTTCCTCCCATCCCCCCTGGCCGGGGGATATAGACGGGACCGGCGCGGGGCCTGGCCTGCCGGTGCCGTCACCCGATGCTCGCCTGGCCCGGCCCGGCCGGGGCCCGGCGATGGTGCGGACCGCGCCGTCCAGGAAGTCGCGCGCGACCGGAAAGTACTCCGCGATCACCTCAGCGACATGCTCCGCCTTACCCCGGTCGAGGGCGAACAGCGTCGTCAGCGGCATGAACATCGCCAGCCTGACGCAGGCGAGGCTGTAACGATCGATATCGAATCCGGTCCGGTCCCGCGGCGCCATGAAACCCGGGTTACCGAGCGCCGGCCGCTTGCCCTCGTCGATACGCGCGGCCGCCTCGAAGTCGATCAGCGCGACAGTGTCGTCCGGACGGATCAAGACGTTGAACATGTGCAGGTCGTTGAAAACAATGCCGCGCTGGTGAATCGCCTCGACCGCGCGATCCAGGCTGGCGCAGATGCCCAGTGCCCAGGAGGTGTAGTCAGCGATCTCGGCCGGCTCGGGCTCTGCCGCGATCAGGGGATACCTGCGGGCGTAGATGGAGTTCAGCGGCACGCCGTCAACGTGGTCCTCAACGAGGAAATGATGGCCGCCGGCCTCGAAGTAGCCGTGGACGCCCGGCACGACGCCCAGACCGGACAACTGCCGCAGGATGTCATGCTCACGCCGGAGCCGGGCCACAGCGTCAGAGCCATCGGCGGCGAGGCCAGCATAGGGCCGTGCCTCTTTGAGCACGACGGGTTCCCCGGTTCGCGAGTCTGTGCCCGCGTAGACCCCGCCGCCATTCGAGAAATGCAGAGCCTGGCCGATCTGGTAAGGCAGTTCCTTGATCGTGACCGCGTTCCGGGCCGCGAGATGCGGGCTGAGGAAGGGGGGCAGTGTGACCCATGCCGGAAATGTGAAAACTGGCGTGCGCAGGTCAGGTACTAGCTGGCCGGTGTCGTCTTCGATGGCCGGGACGACATCGCCCGCAGTACTTCGGCAATACCGCTCCGTGAAGCTGCCGTAGCGCACATAGAGCGGGCCCTCGCCGTAACGCAGATCGCTCAGGATATAGGGCCCATGTTCGCCGCCGATGATGCTGTCCAGTTCGGCGAGTATGCGCTCGCAGGACGTGTCGTCCATGGGGTAGATCGCGGCGAGCTTGCCGCTGGTCCCGCGCGGGGCATACTTGGCATTCCGGGTGTGCAGGGCCAGCGGGCTGCGAAGAAACTTGAACGAGAGCTCTCGCGGCACGCAGTAGTCAAAGAGCTTGCCGAGTACTCGTTCCGCATTATCGAGGCTAGCAGACACATGGATCTTCCAGCCCTGGGCCGGGAGCGGGCCGCCCGGCGGCACGTGCAGCTGCCACTCACCCAAGCTAGCCCGGGTCCAGCCGGCCGGTAGCGGGCGAGTGGCCGCAGCGAAGTGCCGCTGCGCCGCGCTACTGCCGTTCGGGGAATCATAAAACAGTGGGTCAGTGAGGCAGAACAATTCGTACCGCTTATCCAAGGAAGCTCCCATGCGGAACCAGGCGATAAATATCGTCAATAGGTAGCAGTTGTGATGTTCTGACACCTCCCGTGCCCATGCTTCCGGCCGACTCCTATGCCCGTATAGAGACTCCCAGGCCGCTACGGGCAAAGACAAGTGACAATCGTCATGAATCCATGGTGAGCCACGCACAGCACAGGCAGTGACGGATATCACCTGCCGCGCGATGGAAATGCTTCCGGCTGGCGCGGGAAAGATCAATATGCCAGGAAAGACGCAAAGCAAGGGATCGCGGACGGCCCGGCCCGGGAGGCGTTCAGAGCCAGCCGGCGCCGAGGGCGATCCGTATGGCGTCGACGCGGTTACGGCCACCAGTCTTGGTGATTGCTCTGGAGAGGTAATTCCGCACGGTGCCAACCGAGAGGCAAAGGTCCCGGGCGATCTCCGCCGTCGTGGCACCCTCCCCGGCAAGCCGAAGAGCGTCGAGTTCCCGTGCGGTCAGTGGGTTCTTCGCGGTGTTGAGCGCGGCGAAAGCGAGTTCGGGGTCGATTACCTTCTTGCCCCTGGCCACTCGCCTGACGGCCTCAGCCATGAACTCAGGCGCAACATCCCGCGCGACGAACCCAGTGGCATGCGCGGCCACTGCGCGCCGGAGAGCGGCCGGATCCCGTTGCTCGCCCATGATAAGTGAACGGCAGGACGGTAGTTCCGCATGCAGAGCACGTGCGGCGGCGAACCCGTCGGCGCCGGGGAGAGCGGCGGCTAGGACGGCGACGTCGGGCCGAAATGCCAGCGATGCGGACACCACCTGGTCACCCCGCCGCAGTTCCGCGATCACGTCAATATCGCCCGCACAGGACAGGGAGGCCACTAGCCCCGCCCGGATCAAGGATGTCTGCTCCGCGATGAGTGTCCTGATCATCCCTGCTACCTCGGTTCATTCCTGCTGCCCGGCACTGGCGGCCTGGTATGCCTAGTCATGCGTCCATGTGAGCGAGACCGTCTTTCTCTGGTTCGGGCACCCTGTCATCGATACAAGATGCCATACGAAGGGTGACCATTGAGGCCCGCTGAGTAATCTGCGGTCTCCCGATCGGGTGGCGGCGGACCAAGCCACCGCAGCTGGGCTCTGCGACCCGGGTCGAGCGACAAGCTTCAAGGGACGGTGAGCCGGTCGATGGAGTCGCTTCGGATATCGGTGAACCACAGGTTGCCACCGGGCCCGCTGGTCAGGTCCCATGCCTCGCCTTGGTTGGGGACGGTCCGGTAGGTGAACTGCCCAGCCGGGGTCAGGCGGGCGATGCTGGACAGGTTGCTGGGGCCGCTCACGTTGGTGATCCAGAGGTTGTGGTCGGCACCGGTCACGATGTCTTCGGGGCGGCCGGCCTCGGGGAAGATGGTGATCTTCCCGTTGGTGGTGATGCGCCCGACCGAGCGCACCGCTGTCACGGGAGGGCGGGCGGCAGCCCGCAGCGGGCAGCCAGCCGGGGATCGCGGAACGACACGATCGCGGTGATCACCAGGCGGCCGGATCTGTGGGCGAGTTCTAGGACCTGCATGCCATCGGCGACCAGCTGGCCTGCCGGGTCTGGCTGGTAGGTGGCGAAGGCGGGTTGGCCGTTGCACCAGCCGGCGCGCATCACGATCCCGTGCGGCCTGGATGTCGCGAAGATCGCGGTTTCGATGAAGGCGGTGACCGCCTCGCGGCCATCGAACCACGCGCTGAGCGGCGGCATGGAGAACCGGACGTCCTCGGCCACCAGTGCGACGAACGCGTTGATGTCGGCGAGTTGCCAGGCACGTACGTACCGGTCGAGCAGCTCGGCAACACGCGCATCGGCCGGGTCGGGTGGCAGCACGCGCGGCCGGGCGCGCACGGTCTCGCGGGCCCGCGAGAGCAGGCTGTTCACCGCGGACGGCGTGACGCCGAGCACTTCCCTCACCTCGGAGTGGCTGAAGCCGAGCACGTCGTGCAGGAGCAGCGCGGCGCGCTGGCGAGGCGCCAGCCGCTGCAGCGCCGCCACGAACGCCAGGCTGACCTCTTCGCGCCGGACCACCTCGTCCTGAGGATCAACGCCGCCCGCCAGCTCGGCGTCGCTGACCGGCTCTACCCACAGCAGGCCGGGGTCGGGTACCAGGGAGAAGCCGTCGGGAGAGCTGGGCGGGCCGTGATCGACCGGGTCCAGGCGGGTGCGCCTGGAGCGCAGGGTGTCCAGGCACACGTTGGTGGCGATCTTGTGCAGCCAGCCGGCGAACGCGCCGGAGCCGTCGAAGCTCGCCAGCCGCCGCCACGCCCGGACCAGCGTGTCCTGTGAGGCGTCCTCGGCGTCGGCGCCTGATCCGAGCATCCGGTAGCAATGCCGGAACACCGATCGCTGGTGCGGCTCGACGAGCGCGGCGAATGCCGCCTCATCTCCCGTGGCTGCCCGAACGAGCAGGTCGCGCTCGGTCGCAGGACCCAGCATCAGGACTCCCTTCCCGCCCGCCCGGGCAGCGCCCGGGCCTGTCAGCCAGTGGGACAGGCCAGCCCTACCACCTGCCCCTGCGGGTCGGCCAGCAAGCCGAACGTGACCCCCGGGACCTGGGTGGCCGGCTGGACGATGCGCCCCCCCTTGGCCACGGCGGCCTCCAGCGTCGCAGCGACGTCGGGCACGCCGACGAAGAAGGTCACCAGGGGACCGCCCTCCTGCAGCGGGCTGATCCCGCCGGGGATCGCGCCCTCCACGCCGGTCTCGACGTAGCTATAGCCAGGTATCCCCCCGCCGGGGAAGGTCCAGCCGAACAGCCCGCCGAAGAACGCTCGCGTCGCGTCCGGGTCAGCGGACCGGATCTCGAAGTGCACTACCGGATGCGCCATCGTTACTCCTTACTGGTTGGGAACCCGTCCACCCAGTACGACGTAGCCAGCACGGCAGATCTCTCGGTCACCGGTTCACGTAAAGCTGACCTCGGCGGACACAGCCGTCAGCGGGATAACCGCGGCGTTGAGACATCCTTGATCGGCTCGGATGAGCCATGATTCTGCCCACTCTCCGGGACTCTCCCATAGCTACCCATCAGTCTGCTGTCGCGCGGGGCTTTATGAGGGCTTGCTGCGCATGAAGGGCCAGCCCTCCCCAGAGGCGGGCGAGCCGTTCTGTGCTGAGCCTCCCTCTCGGCGGGGGAGGCTGACCGGATCGAGGCCGCCTAGGCTCGGAGCGCTTGCCAGGTGCTGCCGGAGGTTGTGCGCATGCCAGAGGGACTGAACCCGATCGAGACGGGCAAGAAGCTGCACGAGCACGGCGAGGCCGCGCACCGGCCGGCCGAGGAGACTGAGGGTCACGCGCCGGCTGGTGACCGGCATTCGCGGATCCTCCAGATCGGCGAGGCGGCGCTGCTGGCGCTGGTCACGCTCGCCGCTGCCTGGGCGGGGTACTCGGCGGCGAGGTGGGGGACGGCATCGCGCATCGACGTCGCCCAGTCTTCGACGCTGCGCAGCCTCGCTACCCGGGACGACCTGACCGCCATCTCGCTCCGCAATTTCGACGCGTCCACCTTCAACGCGTGGTTCATCGCGTTCACGCTGAACAGCCCGCAGAAGGAAGCGATCGCGGAGCGCCGGTTCCGGCCCGGGTTCCGGGTCGCTTTCAGCGCCTGGATGGCGACCAACCCGCTCCACAACTCGCATGCCCCGCCCGGTCCCACCTACATGCCGCAGTACAAGCTGGCGGCTCAGGCGCGGGCCAATGCGCTCGACAGCATGGCTAGCGCAAAGTTTCAGGAGGGGAACCATGCAGGACTTGTCAGTGATGACTTCATCCGGATCACGGTCTTCCTGGCTGCCGTGCTGTTCCTGGTAGGCATCGGCAGTTCGTTCAAGCTGCCCGGCGTGCGCTACGCCCTGATCGTGATCGGCTCGGTGTTGCTGGTCCTGTCGATCGTGTTGATCCTGCGGCAGCCGGGGCTGCCGAGTTGAGCCGGATAAGCCCCGACACCGGGAAGAACATGTCGTTCGGCTGAACCGGTTGCTCTGGCCGGCCCGTGTTACGACAAGGAGTGGTGTGCCCGCTCGCTCACGGCTGGATGAGCACCTTGAGTGCCTCGCGGCGGGTCATGGCGCGGTAGCCCGTCCAGCACTTGGCGGGCGACTGGACGGAGCTGGTTCAAACTGAGATCAACGACGGGCTCCGCGAGAGGTACAGAGGCGTTAGGGGCCACATGATCGTGTGGCTCCTGAGGCTATGCGTGAGAGGAGCAGCGATGACAGCTGACGGTACTCCCCGGTCCGGTACCCACGTGGAAGAAGTGGTGGAAGCAGTAACCGTGGCTGTGCCAGGGCCGCTGGGCGGCGATCCAGCCATTCTGGGGCTGCCGAGTTTCATCGTGGGCTCCGTCGCGCTGGGCTTGGCGCTGGTCGGTGTCACCCCAGCCACGGCCGTCGGCGCCCCGCTGGCCATCATCCTGGCGGCCACAGCGGTGGGCCTGACCATAGCGGCGGTCTGGGCTGCGGCCATCGGCGCGAGCGCGGTGGCGGGTATCTTCGGCATTTTCGCTGGCTTCTGGCTGAGCTACGCGGTGCTGGTGGTCGGGCTGATCCACGGGTGGTTCGGGATCAACGTACTCGCGGTGGTAGACACGGAGAAGCTGTTCCTGATCGCCTGGCTGGTCATCATCGTGATGCTTACCCTAGGGACGCTGCGGCTGCCGCTGGCCTTCACGGCGTTGTTCGTGCTCATTGACGTCGCGCTGCTGCTGCTGCTGATCAACACCTTCAATGCATCGAGCGGCCTGACGAAGACGGCCGGCTATGTCGCGCTGGTGTTCGCCGCGATCGGGGTGTACCTGTTCTTCGGCTCGGCCTCGGTGGCCACCGGCGGCAACCCGCTCCCCCTGGGCAGACCAGTACTGCGCGCCCGACAGTAGCAAGGAGCCGCGTCCCAGCCTGCCTCGCCGGTCCCCGGAACCCCGGCCCGGCGCAGGCAGGCTGCGTCACGTGATCAAGGCCTCGTAGGTCCTGCGCATGAACGCCTGCAGGTTGTGGTGTCACCAGCGGTAAGAGCGGCGAAAACATCCCCGTCCGAGGGGAGGCCGTACCGTGCCCGGATATCACTGAGAGTCAGCATGCTCGTCGCCTCAATTGCCTGAATGCGTTTCCTGGCGAGCTCCGACGCCACGGCCGAGATGCCCGGGCCGGTCCAGCGAGGCGTGCGCGGAAAGGAGCGCATCGACCGCCGCCCAGCGATCCGGCGGCATGGCGGTTACGCCGCCTGCCGCCTCGGCGACGTGCAGGTAGAGGTATTCCCCGGTGGCGACGGGTGTGCCGTCGTGGCGGCGCAGCACCGTATGTAGCCGCAGCCGCTTGGCATCGGCGCTCACCAAGACGCTGGCTGCTTCGATGACGTCGCCTCGTTTGGCCTCCGCGAGGTAGCGGATATGGCTTTCGACCGTATACATGGCCCGTCCCGTGCCCGCCCGGTAGTCCTCGCTGAGGCCGAGATGGGCCAGCAATGCCTCGTTGGCCTCGCTCAACACGATGGCGTAGCCAGCGTCGTTCAGGTGGCCGTTGTAGTCGATCCACTCCTCGCCGACCTCGGTCCGGTACCGCGCAAACGGAGCGGCAGGGTCAGCCACGGCGGTGCCTTTCGATCAGCAGCAACAGGTCGGCGAGGAAGTCATCGCGCTGCCGTTCCAGCTCCTGGACGCTCACATCTCCGACGGACTCGCTGACTCCCGTGACGATCAGGTCACGAAGCCGAGTGGTCAGCTCGGGAGCGGCCAGCCGGGTCCAGGGCTGGAGCAGCGCCGGGCCGAAATGGTCGAGCATGTGCTCCATCCCGCCCGGGCCCCCGGCCAGGTGGAACGTCAGCATCGGGCCCATGAGCGCCCACCGCAGCCCTGGCCCGTAGGTGATCGAGTCGTCGATCTGCTTGATGGTCGCCTGCCCGGAGTCGATCATGTGCAGCGCCTCGCGCCACAGCGCCTCCTGGAGCCGGTTGCCGACGAAGCCGGGCACCTCGCTGTTCATCGTCAGGCAGACCTTGCCGGTGTGGGCGTAGAACTTCTCCGCCCACGCCACGGTGGCATCGTCGGTGCAGCGTCCGCCGGCGATCTCGACCAGCGGGATCAGATACGGCGGGTTGAACGGGTGGCCGACCACGAACCGGCCCGGCGCCTGGGTCTGGGCCGCCATGTCGCTCATCCTGAAGCCGGATGTGCTCGACCCGATGACCACGTCGGGCGGTGTCACGGCGTCGAGCTCGGCGAGCAGCGCGATCTTCATGTCGAGGATTTCGGGGGCGGACTCCTGGACGAACTCCGCGCCGCCGGCCGCCTCGGCGAGGCTGTCAGCAAACCGCAGCCGGTCCGCGGAGGCGCCCGGGCGCAGGCCGAGGCGCTCCAGCACGGGCCAGGCGCGCTCGACGAACGCTGCCAGCCGCTCCGCCGCACCGGTACCTGGGTCCCACGCGACGACGTCGCACCCCATCCGCAGGAAGTGCGCGGCCCACCCGGCGCCGATGACACCGGTACCGACGACGGCGACTATCTGGACAGCCCCGGGTGGGGGGTACCCGGCCTCGCTCACCAGCCGACCTGGTCGAGGCCCTTGAGCCCGAGGATCTGCCGGGCGTCGGCCGGAGTCGCGATGTCGAGCGAGAGCTCGCCCAGGATCCGCACGATCTTCGCGACCTGCTCGGCGTTGGACTCCGCGAGGCGGCCCTTGCCGATGAAGAGGCCGTCCTCCAGCCCGACCCGGACGTGCGAGCCCATGCAGGCCGAGGCGGTGATCATGGTGAACTGGTGCCGGCCGGCACCCAGCACGGACCACTGCAGTGCGTCGCCGAACAGCCTGTCCGCGGTGGTCTTCATGTGCGCGATGTGCTCGACTTCGGCACCGATGCCGCCCATCACCCCCATGATCGTCTGCAGGAAGATCGGCGGTTCCACCAGGCCGGCCTGGAGGTAGTAGGCCAGCGTGTAGAGGTGGCCTACGTCGTAGGCCTCGTACTCGAAGCGGCAGCCGGTAGTCGAACTTCCACTTACCGGCGTACTTCGGGATCATCGGGAAGCTGCCGTAGTTGAACGTGCCCAGGTTGAGGGTGCACAGCTCCGGCTTGGTCTCATAGATGACCCGCAGCCGGTCCGCCACGCTCATCCCCGTGCCGCCGCCGCTGGTGATGCTGATGACCGCGTCCGTCTCGGACTTGATCGCCTTGAGGTACTCGACGAAGACCGCCGGATCCGCGGTCGGGCTGCCGTCCCTCGGGTCGCGGGCGTGCAGGTGGATGACGGCCGCTCCGGCCTGGGCCGCGGCGACCGATTGCGCGACGACGTCCTCGACCGTGTAGGGCAGGTGCGGCGACATCGTGGGCGTATGGCCCGACCCTGTCACCGCGCACGTGATGATGACCTTACGGGATGCAGCCACCGCGACCTCCAGGCTCCGTCGGCAGGATTGATCACAGGCGGCCAGCGCGGATTATGAGCAGCGACCGCACTATATGAAACGGTCCTCTCGGCCCGGGTAGTCTGTCAAGCCCTTCCTCCCGGCCCGGAAGTCTGTCAAGCCCTTCCTCCCGGCCCGGCAGAGTCTGTCAAGCCCTCGCCGGGCCCTCGGTCGCGCAACGCCGCTTCCACCGAGGCAGCGGCCTCGATGGCCACGGCTCCCAGTGCCTTGAAGCGCGACGGAGGCACCCGGTCGGCGTACCCCCAGATGCTGAACACCGCGAGCGGCCGGTCCTCGCCGTGCCGCAGGACCGGGGCCGACACGCCGCACAACGCCGGCTCAAGCTCGCCCGCCGACACGGCGTATCCTCGCTCGCGGATCTGGCCAAGTTCACCGAGCAGCCGCGAGACATCGGTGACGGTGGCGTCGGTGAAACCCTCGAGAACCGGGCCAAGAACCCCGCGGGCCTCCTGCTCGGGCAGCCACGCCAGCCAGGCCTTGCCGGTCGAGGTGGCATGCAGCGGCACGGGCCGGGCCAGCCAGTTGACGGTCAGCACGGCTGGCGGCGCCACCTCGTCGACATAGACCAGACCGGACCGCCGTCCCACGGCGAGGATCGCGGCTTCGCCGGTCTGCGCGCAGATCCGTTCCAGGACGTGATGGGAACGCCGGACAAGCCCGTCCACCCCCGAGGCCGCGGCGAGCCGGGCGACCGTGTAGCCGATCTGGTACCGGCTGGTGGCGGGATCGCGATCCACCAAGCCGCGGCCCTCGAGGGTGGCCAGCAGCCGCCAGGCCGTCGCGCGGTTGATGCCACAGGCCAGCGCGAGCTCGACGACCGTGCTCCCGCGCGGCGAAGCGCCGGCGATGGCGTCCAGCAGCGCAACCGCCCGCTCCACGGACTGCACCCGGCCGCGCCAGGCCTGGCCGGAGAGGGTGTCTGATGCGCTCACGGCCACGTCCTGTCCGAGTTGACGGTCGTTGCGGGCCCTGCCTATCGTCACATAATACGAATGCGCGTCGCAGTGATTGAACACGGCGACGCTCCGGGTTGGAGGCCGCCGCGTCATCTATCGATGCGCCGCTTGCGCTCTACCGGGCCACAGTTCCGGCGGGCTGGCTCGACTACAACGGCCACATGACCGAGTCCTGCTACCTGCTGCTGGTGGGCAACGCCGCCGACGCCTTCTTCCGTTACGTCGGCATCGATGAGGCTTACCGGGCCGCGGGCCTCTCCCTCTACACCGCCGAGACGCATCTGCATCATCTGCGCGAGGCGGCGCTCGGCGACCGGCTCGCGGTTCCGTTGCAGCTACTCGACGTCGGGCCGAAGAGCCTCCACCTGTTTCATACCCTGCGTAACGAGGTCACCGGGGAGGACGTGGCGACGGCCGAGCAGTTGCTGGTGCATGTGGACATGCCCAGCG
>WNFC01013641.1_pt1 | contig 10476 bp, 11 predicted proteins | sample 5400541 | NCBI WGS metagenome assembly WNFC01 (sample SAMN13153342, study PRJNA577476) | soil metagenome | isolation source: 120 cm saprolite under Douglas fir tree site 2 hole 2 replicate 1 | place: USA:California | collected 2015-04-18
CCCCGACCGCATGATCATCAGCGCGCCCATGACGGCCAGCGTCCCCCCGAAGAGGAGGAAGAGCTGTTGCGTGCTGAGCAGAGAAGCAGCGAGGCCGCCGCCGAGGCCCCCGACGCTCGTCGCCACCTCGAGGGCCATGGCCAGCCGCATGTTCACGAGGCCGCGGTCCAGGTTGACGGTCGAGCTGGCCGTCGCCGTCGCAATCACGGAGATGAGGCTGGCCGCCACGGCGGCGCGGATGGGCACGTGGAAGGCGAGGGTCAACAGCGGGACCAGGAACACGCCTCCGCCGATCCCCAGCATCGCGCCCACGAGACCGGCGGCCGCGCCCGTGAACAGGTAGATGAGCACAGGGTGTGCGGGCATTCGTGCAGATCGTACCTTCCGCGCGGGCCGCGCGCACCGTGGCGCGTAGAATCCGGCGGTGCTGGACGCGCTGCCGCTCGACGCGCGGGCCGTCGCGGCGGCGGCGGCGCTCGTGGCCCTCCCCGGCGTCCTCGTCGTGCGCTCCCCGTGGCGCGCGATGCCGCTCCTCTCCCTGGCGTTCTGGGTGACGTCGTGGATGTGGCTCGACGGCGGATCGCGCACGCAGGTCCTTCACGTCTTCCTCACCGTGTTCGGCGCGCTGGTCCCGTTCCGCATCGTGCGGCCCGGGCCTTTGCCCCGGCTCGGCCGGGCCCAGATGCTCGTCGTACTCGGCGCGATCCTCGTCGCCGTGCCCCAGGCGCGGCGGGTCGTTCCCGCGGGGACACGGGCACCCGTCGATGCGCTTGCGGCGGAGCTCCTGGCCTGGCACGACGGATGGCCGGCCTCGTTCGAGCCGCTGAGTCCGCGGCAGCCCTTCCAGGCGAGCGGCCTGGCGGCCATTACGGCGGACGTCGTCCTCCTCTCCGGCACCCCCGCCCACCGCGCCTTGTTCGCGGTGACCGTGGCCGCCGACGGCCTTCTGCTGCTCGCCCTCTGGAGCCTGGCCGGCACGCGCGCCCCGCCCGGACGCGCGGCGGTCGTTGCGGCGGCGGCGCTGCTGCCCGCGGCCGCCGTGGCCACGGCCTCCGGAGTGCTCGCCTCCGCCTTCGCGGTGGAGGCGGTCGCTCTATGGCGCGACCGCCGAGGACACCCATCCGCGTTCACGGCGGGCGCTTGCGTCGCCGCCGCGATCGCGACGGACGTCACGACGGCTCCCTGCGCCCTGCTCGTGGCCTCGCTCCTTTCGCGGATCGGGCCGGATCCCGTGGCGGACCAGGCCCCGGCTTCGCCCGTGCCCGGGCGCTGGCGCACGGCGGCGTGGACGGCGGCGGTGCTGGCGCTCCCACTCGTCTGGCGCCTCCCTCCGGTCGAGGCGCCGGATGTGGCCTCGCTCGCGGCCGTCGCTCTCGCGGGCCTGTTCCGACTGGCCGCGGGGCGCCGATCCGTTGCCGAGTGGCGCGTCGTGGCGTCCGGCCTCGTCGTCGTGGCCGCGGGGGCTGCCTTCCTCGGGCGGGCGGACGACGTCCTCACCCGCGACGAGGAGGCGGCGATGACCTGGATCCGCGATCATGCGCGCCCGCTCGATCTGGTCTGCGCGCCCGACGTGCCCGCGGCGCGGTGGATTCCCGCGATCGCGGGGCGGCCGGCGACGGTGGCGATGGGGGCGGGATGGCCCGTGCCCGCGGGGGAGTGCACGGTCCGGATCTCGCTCTCGGGGCTGGCCCCGCCGGGCGCATTTCCCCTCGACGCGCCGGCGTTCCGCGCGGGCCAGGCCGTGGTGTGGACGACTTCTCAGGGACGCTGACATCGTTTGACAGAACCTCGGTGCCCTCTCGCCGTAGAGTCCATTGAGCATCGGAGGGGACGTGCCACTGCGACGAGGTGACGGCGCGCCGAGGCCGAATCCATGCCCCCGGAGACGCCTCTCCAGCGCGGCCGATCAGGTCGGTGGCGCGTCCCCTTCCGGTGCCTTGCCTGTCCGGGGTCTCCCGCGGTCCTCTGCTATCATCCCCAGGTCCCCGAGCGCGCCGCGGCGGCGCTACTTCGCCGGCCGCCGGTGAGCGGCGCCTCCTGACGCGGGAGGCCGTTCTCCGATGAAGTGGCTCAAGCGGGTCGGTCTCATCCTCGTGGCCGCGGTGGCGGTCTTCGTCTTCGGCTGGGCTCCCTACTGGCTGGCGGGCCTGGCCACCATCCGCCGCTTCACCTACAACGACCGCGAGAACGCGGGCCTCACGCCCGCGAAGTTCGAGCTGCCGTACGAGGACGTCACCTTCAACGCCCCCGACGGAGTAGCGCTCAAGGGCTGGTGGGTGCCGGCGCCCGACGCCCACGGCACCGTCGTCCTCGTTCACGGCCTGAACCGCTCGCGCATCGAGATGGTCAGGAAGGTCCCCTTCCTCCACAAGCTGGGCTGGAACGCGCTCCTCTTCGACCTGCGGCATCACGGCGAGAGCGGGGGCAACGTCTCGAGCTTCGGCTTCTTCGAGAAGCAGGACGTGCACGCCGCGACCGCGCTTGCGCGTGCGCGGTCGCAGGGTCCGGTCGTGCTGTGGGGCGTGTCCCTGGGCGCGGCTTCGGCGACGCTGGCCGCGGCCGAGGACCCCGGAGTGGCCGCCCTCGTCTGCGACAGCAGCTATCGCAGCCTCCGCGACACCGTCGCCCATCACCTCAGCCTGTTCCGCGGGTTCCGCTGGTGGCTGCGTATCGTGCCGAACTGGCCGGTGGCGAACGAAGTCGTCTACTGGATCGGCCGCCGCGCCGGGTTCGACCCGGACGCCATCGACGTTCGCGGCGCGGCCGCCCACCTCGCCCCCCGGCCCTGCCTCTTCGTCTGCAATTCCGGCGACCGCCGGATGCCGTCGGAGATCGCGTTCGAGCTCAAGGCGGCGGCCGGACCACAGGCGCACGTGCTGGTGGTCCCGGGCACGAGCCACGGCGGCGCCTATCGCGACGGCACCGCGGCCTACGAGACCGCCGTCACCGAGCTGCTGGGAGCGGCGTCGTCCGCGCCGCCCGTCCGCATGGCCTTCGGCCGATGAGGAGACCGCAATGAGCGTGCTCAAGAAGTCGAAGAGGTCAAAGGTCGCCGCGGCCCACAAGCGCTCGGCGGCGCCTCCTTCCGCGGCCGCCGCCAAGGGCCGGCACGTCCCCTTTCCGGAAGAGGACAACGGCGCCCAGAAGGCGCCGGAGCAGATCGGGTCGTACTCGATGGTCGACCCCCGCTTCCGCGAGATCTACTTCGAGTTCTACAAGGAGACCTACCGGCCTTCCGTCCTCGACCGCAAGACCAAGGAGCTCGTCGCGATCTCGGCCAGCCTGGCCGCGAAGTGTCAGGGCTGCCTCGAGGGGCACATCAAGAAGGCGCTGAAGTTCGGGGCCACGCGCGAGGAGATCTCGGAGACGATCGCGATCGCGATGGGCGTCAACGCCGCCGCCATCGTGGACCTCACGGACATCGCGGCCGAGAACCTGGAGCTCAAGCTCTTCTAGGGCAAAGGGCACGTAGAGCGCGTCAGCGGCGGCGTAGCCGCCGGTGACGTCGCGAGGGGGGTTTCAGGGGGGGTTCGCGAACGCCCATCGTGGTGACGCGTGAGTGCCCCCCCTGACTAAATACTCTTGGCCAACAGCCTCCAAGAAACATTCGCGCCCGGGAATACCTGTTTCGGGTGCGGCCCCGCCAACCCGAAGGGACTCCGCATCCGCAGCTTCGCGCAGGGTGACGAGGTCGTGGCGGACTGGACGCCGGAGAGCCACCACGAAGCCTTCCCCGGGATGCTCAACGGCGGGATCATCGGGGCCCTGCTCGACTGTCACAGCAACTGGGCCGCGACGTATCACTTGATGCGTGCGTCCGGCGCGTCGTCGCCGCCGTGCACGGTGACGGCGAACTATGCGGTCACGTTTCTGCGCCCGACCCCGAGCCAGACCGCGGTGCATCTGACGGCGCGGGTGGTCGAGTCGTCCGCAGACCGCGCAACGGTGGAGGCAACGCTGGAGTCAGGCGGCAAGACCTGCGCGACCTGCCGCGGGACGTTCGTTGCGGTCAAGCCCGGGCACCCGGCCTATCACCGGTGGTAGATCGCTATTCTTTTTCTTCCGGCTCTCTCGCCGACAGGAAGCTCTCCCGCAGCGATTCCGGCAGCGGCGTCGGCCGGAAGGTGCGCATGTCCACGACGACGGCGATGGTGCGCGCCTTGAAGACCGGCTTCCCGGCCACCGAGGCCTCGTAGCGGATCTGCACGGACGTGCGGCCGACGCGCTCGATCGTCACGTCGATGTCCACATGATCGCCGTAGTGGACGGGAGACAGGAACTCCATCTCGACCTTGACGGTGGGGAAGCCGAGGCCGTCCCGGAAGACGTCCGGATAGGGCCGTCCGACGTGACCGGCGAAGAAGTCCTCGAAGGCCTCGTGCAGGAAGTTGACGAGGTTGGGGTAGTAGGCGATCCCCGCCGCGTCGAGGTCGCCGAACCGGACGAGAATGGAAGTCTTGAACAGCTCAGGCCTTGGAGCCGAGATGCTCCATGGTCGAGACGGACAGGATCTCCCCCAGGGCCTCGAAGGAGGCCTCGCCGTCCTCCGCGCTGGCCGCGGTGGGATCGCCGAAGTAGGCGTCCTCTCCGCCGGCCTCGGCGAAGGTCTTGGCCCCCTTCTTCAGGGCGGGCATGAGGCCCTCCATGGGCGCCAGGCTGATGCGCTCGCGTTCGCGCACCATCTGGGGCGCCGCCGCCATCATGAGGGAGGTCTCGAAGGCACCCGCGTGATCGCCTTTCGCGAACGTCTCCCCGAGCAGGTCCGCCCAGCGCTTCTTGGTGATGTCCGCCCAGCAGACGCTGGCTCCCGCCTTCTTTGCCTCCTCGAGCGCGGCCTTGAGGCATTCGATGTGGCCGGGATCGAGGTGGATGTTGGCGATCGCGATGGCGCGGAACTTCTTGGCCGTGAAGACGCAGACGTCGCGCAGGAGGGCGACCGACGTCTCCGGCGAGACGCTGATGGTGCCGGGGAACTTCGCCGCGAAGTCGGACACGGTGAACGAGACGGGGGGAAGGACGAGCGCGCTCACCCCGTGCTCCTTGAGCTTGGCCGCGCCGCGCTTCGCCATCTCGATGGCGATGACGGTGTCGGCGTTGAGGGGGAGATGGGGACCGTGCGCCTCGATGGCGCCGACGGGCAGGATGCCCACCGGGCGGTCCTTCATCGCCTCGTCCACTTCCGCCCAGGTCATCTCGGACATCACGATGAGGTCAGCCATGGCTATTGAAGGAAGACTCCTTCGCTCCTTTCCGGTGCTTTGATTCGGGGAATGCTAGCTCGCGGCGAGGCGTCTCCGGTCGATCTTGCCCCGGTCGTTCTTCGGCAGCGAGAGAGTGAACTCCACGACCCGCGGATACTTGAACGGCGCCAGACGAGTCTTCACGAACTCCTGGAGCTCACGGGCCAATGCGTCGTCGCCAGGGCGATCACGAGGTACCACGTAGGCTTTGGGCTTGATCAGTCCGTCCGGATCTTTATACCCGATGACGGCGCATTCCGCTACAACCGGGTGCTGCAGAAGGCAGTTTTCCACCTCGTAGGGTGACACGAAGATGCCGCCTACCTTGAGCATGTCGTCCGTCCGGCCTTCATACCAGAAGTAGCCGCGCTCGTCCCGGCGCACGTGGTCGCCGGTCACCACCCAGTCCCCGCGCAGGGTCTCCTTCGACTTCTCGTGGGCCTGCCAGTACAGGATGGCCGCCGATTCCCCCTTGACCCAGAGCGTGCCCGCATCGCCCGCGGGCACGTCCTGCCCGTCCGGACCCACGATGCGCGCCTCGTAGCCCGGGACCAGCCTTCCCAGGCTGCCCGGGACCACGTCGCCCGGGTAGTTCGAGATGTAGATGTGGAACATCTCGGCCGAGCCGATCCCGTCCAGGATCTCGACTCCGAACGTCTCCTTCCATCGCCAGTACAGCTCGGGAGGCAGCGCTTCGCCCGCAGAAAGGACCAGTCGTAGCGACGAGAGGTCACGTCCGGCCCCGCCCGGATCATTCAGCATCGCGCCGATCATGGTGGGAACGGACGTGAGGATCGTGGGCCGGTACCGCTCGATCACGTCGAAGAGGGTCGCGGCCTCGCTGCGCTCGCTGAAGAGCGCGGTGGCGCCGCCCACGGCGAACGGGAACAGCAGGTTGGTCCCGGTCGCATAGCCGAAGAAGAGCTTGGGCACGCTGACGGTCAGGTCGTCCTCGCGGATGCCCATCACCTGCATCGCGTAGCGCTCGGTGTTCCATGGCAGGTCCTGCTGGAGGTGGACGGCCGCCTTGGGCTTGCCCGTCGAGCCGCTCGTGAAGAGCCAGATGGCGGGGTCGTCGCGGTGCGTGTCGGCGTTGGTCAATCGATCGGATGCCCGGGCGCAGGCCTCGTCGAAGGAGAGATGCGGCCCCGGGTCGCCGACGACGAGCAGATGGCGGAGGTGGGTGAAGCGCTCGCGCAGCGGATCCAGCCTCGCGAGCGTCGCCGACTCCACGATCGCGACCTTGGCCCGCGTGTACTCGAAGTAGTGGAGGTACTCCTCGGCCGGCAGCAGCGGGTTCACCATCGCGATCACGGCGCCGATCTTCGCCGCTGCGAACCAGGCGAAGGCGAACTCGGGCCGGTCGGGCAGCACGATCAGCACGCGGTCCTCGGTCCCGATCCCGAGCGCGCGCAGCGCGTTGCCGAGCCGGTTGGCGGCGGTCTGCACCTCGCGGTAGGTGAAGGCCTGGTCGCGCCAGTACAGGCACCGCTTGTCGCCGCGGCCCTCCTCGACGTTCCGATCGAGGAAGTACCAGGCCATGTTGAAGCGCTCGGGTAGCTCCCGCGCGCTCACTTCGCGTCGTCGGCCAGGCGGCGGTATCCACCCCGGTTGTAGAGGAGCGGACGGCCGGGACGAACGGCCAGGGCCACGATCTCCCCGACGTAGAGGATGTGGTCGCCGGCGGGATGGGCGGCGCGGACCTCGCATTCGATGTGGGCGAGCGCGCCCGGGACCAGGGCCAGGCCGCGCTGGCCCGTGGTGAGCGGGAGCTCGCGGAACTTCTCCCGCCCCGGCCGCGCGAAGAGCCGCGAGACGTCGTCCTGCCCCTCGGCGAGGATGCTCACCCCGAACACGCCCGAGTCCCGGAAGCCGACATGCGCTTCCGAACCGACGTCCAACGACACGAGCACGAGCGGAGGCGAGAGGCTGACGGAGCAGAACGCGCTCACCGTGAGGCCGAGTGGTCCCGTGGCATCACGGGTGGTGACGACGGTGACACCGCTCGCGAACTGGGCGAGCGCCTGCCGGAACGAGTTGGGGTCGACGGGGAGGGGCGCCAGGGGTTGCAGGCTCATGCCGGCTCCGCCGGTCCCCCGGAAAGGCGCCGCGCGAGCGTGACCTGGCCGCCCACGGTGGCGACGCGAAGGAAGAGGCGCAGGAACACGAACCCTTCGAGCAGCACGAACGTCACCATCTGCGTCTTGTAGCCGGTCGTCGCCCAGTGCCGGTCGAGGACGGACCACAGGCCGAGTCCGGCCACGGCCAGAGCGGTCATGAGCAGCACGTGGCCGAAGGTCCGGAAGAAGCTCCCCAGGCAGAGCGCGCCCGCGGAGAGGAGGGCCAGGACCGCGCTCGAGCGCTCCTCCAGCACGATCAGCACGCGCGCGTAGGACGAGACCATGTTGACCGCGATCAGCACGAGCAGGAGCAGGACGTGGCGGCCGAGCATCCAGACGAGGGCGGCGCGCTCGGACACCGCTTCCCGCGCCTGGCCGTCGGCCCATCGGGCGAACGGTCCGTAGAGGGCGAAGACCACCGCATCGACCACCAGCACCAGCAGGGCCAGGCGGACCAGCCGCCCGACGTAGAAGCCGCTGGCGTGGAGGAGGCCGCGGACCGTCCACTCCGGCTGGGGCGCCCGCAGCGCGGCAATGACGCCTCCGGACAGGAAGATCTGCAAGGCGAGATAGGCCACGCCGAGAGCGAGGACGGTGGAGTCGATCGCGGCGCGTCTCTCGTCCGGGTGCTCCGGATCGGGCAGGGCGAACAGCCCCGCCGGGAGGGTGCCGCGCAGCAGCAGGTCGAGGTTCTTGAACGCGAAGCCGGAGCCGAAGATGTCGGGCGCGAAGGTCGTCTCCGGATGCGCGTCCGCCCAGGCCGACCACCAAGGGTAGTCGAACCCGTAGAGCATCTTGTCGGCGGCGGCGTGATCGGTGAGGTCGTCCCGCAGTGTCCGCGCCAGGGGCACGGCCAGGATCGCAGCCGTCGCCAGGTTCACCACGAGCAGGAACACGACGAGCCCCCAGAGCGCTCCCGCCCGTCGCAGGCCGCGGCGCGCGGCGTCCAGGATCATCGGGAGGGAGGCCTCATCCGAGGAGCGTGTGCAGCTCCAGCAGGTTCTGGAGCCAGAACATCCAGCGCATCGCCCACTTGGAGGCGGCCCGCCGGGCGACGGGCGCGTTGTCGGCCCAGGAGTTGTTTCCCGGATCGATGTCGAGCGCGATCTTGCCGTACGGATCGACCTCCGCCGCGCGCACCTTGACCGGTCCCGGGTAACGGAAGCGGACCCAGCGGTACTGGCCGTCCCACGTCTCGTACTTCACGCGCCCGTCCGCGAACTCGACGCGGATCTCCACGGGCAGGCGGACGCCACCGAGGCGCCGCACGATCACCTCGGAGTCGAAGGGCCCCTTGTCCTTGTCGCGGTCACGGTCGCGCGCGGGTGGGATCAGCATCGGCCGGCCGTCCGGTCCTTCCGCGTAGCCGGCCATCACACGCGTCGGCGTGTTCCGGACCGTGATCGCGTAGTCGCACTCCTCGGCGGAGAACCAGGTCTGGTCGAAGAACCACCGATAGTCCCGTCCCGTGACCTCGCTCACGACGGCGATGAAGTCCTCGCTCGTGGGGTGCGCGAATCGGTAGCGTCGCGCGTAGGTGCGGAGGATGCGCGTCATGGTCTCGTCGCCCACGAGCCCTTCCAGGGTCTGCAGGCTGAGGGCGGGCTTCGTGTAGGCATTCACGGTATAGGAGTCCGCGTTGCGGTAGCCCCATGTCGGACGGACCATCACGTCGAAGGCGCCGGACTTGCGGAGGGCGGCGACCTCCGAGTCGCCGGTTGCCCCGGCTCGTGCCGAGCATCCCGAAGTAGCGGTGGCCCCAGCCCACCGGCCCCAGCGCGATCTGCGCCGCCTTCTCGTCGTGGTAGCTGTTGAAGCCTTCGTCGAGCCAGGCCTCCTCGAACTCGTTGGTGCCGACCAGGAGGTACCAGAACTGATGCCCGCACTCGTGGATGGTCACGCTCTCGGGACTCTGCAGCGCGGGGGGGGAGAAGACGGACGCGCCGCCCGTGAACAGCGTGGGGTATTCCATCCCTCCCGACGCGGAAGTCCAGGCGGGATCGACCACCGTGATCTGGTCGTAGGGGTACGGCGCCGACCAGGCGCCGTAGCTGCGCAGCGAGACCTTCGTGGCTTCGACGTAGCGGGCGGCGAGGTGGGCGTGCTCCGGCTGGAGGAGGAGGCGGATGTCGACGGGGTGATGACCGGGCTCGTCGAACCGGGCGCGCACTTCGCCCATGCGGCGGCTGGTCACCCAGGCGAAATCGTGAACGTCGTCCTGATGGAAATGGAAGGTGCGCGTCCCGTCGGGGTTGTCGACCGCGTTCTTCATGGCGCCGGTGGCGCCGAGGATGAATCCCTGGGGCACGGTGAGCCGCACGTCGTACACGCCGTAATCGGAGAAGAACTCGCTGAAGGGATGGAACTGATGCGCGTTCCAGGCCCCCTTCCACCAGACGCCGATCTTGGGGAACCACTGCGCGACGAAGTGGTAGTCGTGGACCCACCCCGAACGCCCGACGTCGCCGTACGGCATCTGCGCCGTCCACTCGATCTTGAATCGCGCGGTGGCGTCGGGCGCGACGGGCGCGGGGGTCTGGACCTGCGCGACCGTCCGGTCGTCGGCGTTCGCATCGTCGGGCTGGACGTAGCGCAGGCTGGGCGTCAGGTCGGCCTCCGCGCCGTCCGTGAGCTGGTGCACGGAGGCGATCTGGATGTAGCCGAAGCCGCGCGTCTCCCGGCCGCGGGACACGCGCGCGGAGCGCCGTCCCTCGCCGCGCGCCGACGTCGACAGCGTGTTGCGGAACGCGTTCCAGTAGAGATGGAAGGGGAGGACGCTCTGGGGCTGCCCGGTCGTGTTCCGCCATTCCAGGATCAGCGAGCCCTGGATGGTGTGCTGCTCCGCATCGAGCCGGGCGTCGATCGTGTAGTTCGCGTTGCGAGGCGACTGTGCGGGCAGCGGCGGGAGGGTCGGATCATCCGGTGGGGCCGGGGGCGGCAGGGCGAGGGGGCAGGCCGGGCAGCCGATCGAAGGCGTGGTCGCCGCCGCGGGTGCCTCCGCGCGGACGATGAGGCCCATTGACGCCACCGCCACCACGGCCAGCGACACCGCGCGCATAGGATGAGAGGGCGCGATTCTATATCGTGGCGAGGTGAACCATGCGCAGGCTGAGGTC
>WNFC01029631.1_pt1 | contig 10476 bp, 7 predicted proteins | sample 5400541 | NCBI WGS metagenome assembly WNFC01 (sample SAMN13153342, study PRJNA577476) | soil metagenome | isolation source: 120 cm saprolite under Douglas fir tree site 2 hole 2 replicate 1 | place: USA:California | collected 2015-04-18
GTCCGAGAACGCGCGCGGGGGGGGATCGTCCTCTCGGTATACGTGTGCGTCGATAAGTATGATAACTATGATGTATTTACCTGTTAGTTACAGCGCGCGCGGGAGTGAGGTGACAACATGCTCCAACTACGACTTTGGTCCAAATGACCCTGAGTAACAACTTGAAACTAACGGAAATGAATGTCTACTTGATAAGGCGAAACGAAGCATTTGAAACTAATGTGAGCATCGTCCTCATTTGGGCATAATTCTGCGGTATCTTATCAGCAACCAAGGCGAGATCTTCAGATCCGCGCTCACTGGCAGGTCTGTGCGCTCACATTTCGGCATTCCCATAGTCGAGAGATAACTGTAGATTGGCGCGATGTCCGTTGGTGTCAGGGGTGTCGGCGAGAAGTTTTGGCATCGACACTGCAGATTTGCTAGTCAGCAGTCAGGAGTTTGGGTATACCAAATTCATACCATGCAAAAGCCCTCATCGAATGCAACGTTTCAGGTTACAGCGAGAGCAGACTGTTTACGAACTTGACATACTTAACCCTGGAGGACAATAGACCAGCTGACGACGGGTTCTTCCCTTATGCGCCGGTGGAACATCCTGGCCCCAATAAGTTTCATTCTGCGTACACTATTCTGCAATAACTGAAATGAGAAAGGGAAGAGATGCTTTTTATCCACTGAATTTCGCTTTGGTGAAGTTCACCTGCAGGTTAATGCTCAAAGTCCTCACAAACCCCACTGTGTGAAATCTGCATTATCCAAGAGGCGTGGGCGTGGGACTTTGGTGGATGAATATTCGGCATGAACGGGTTAGATTCCCAGTGACGTCACTACCACCAATCATGCGCGGCAGGCATCAGCGATCGCCGTGCGCGCACTAGTCCGACTCCAGTTTAATTTCTGCCGCGGGGAGATCACGGGCATGAAACGCATCTCAACGATCTCAACTCTCCTTCGAAAAATTGAACGTACGAAATAGCTGATCTGTTCAACCGCCTCCTTGAAGGGTCACCCTCTTCAGGGTTGGCCTGATGTCGGTACGATGTGTGCAGGCAGGTGCTGGTGGTCAGGTGCTGGTGTGTGGCCCGGCCCGATTTTCTGCGAATTGATTACATTTCTTTTGAACTCCGCTTATTTACTCTGCTACACCGTGGCGCAAGATACTGTATACTCGTAGTAGCATCCGGCAGGGTCAGTATAGCATCCAGCAGGGCCGCATCGCTACCTTTAAAATTGACTAAGATTGCACCCTCATCGTCGTTCCGAAGATGCCAGAAGGATGGTCTGGGGGGGGATGGCATTGGGGACGTAATCACGTGGCAGCGGTTTGCACGGCCAGTGGCTTGATCATGTAGTAGTAGTGGTGGGGGGATCCGTCCGGGTCAATGATAGTGTCGCCAGAGAAAGGTGTTCTCCGTAGAGAGGCGGCGGATGAACTAGGAGGCTCGGATTCGGTGAACCCCAGCGCTTCCTGTCAGGGGTTTAGGGGGAAACCTGAGGACGTCCCGCGCATTCTGTGCCTTCAGACAGGGACCCCTTCATTTCATTTCGGGAGCTCTGCGCTCACGTCGCGTACGTGCGTGATGGTATCAATACTCGAGCTCTATCGCGCGCCGGACCCTGTACCGGGAGCTCTGTCCTGCCAGTGCCACTGGCAGTGGGTGTTACCATCAAGTCAAGTGGGCGCGTCCCTACTAGGGACGCGCCCTTAGTAAGGGCGCCCCTCGCTCACGCCTCCAACATTGCTCATCGGTTTGTTCCAGTCCTTGTCAATGTCGCCTAAGTCCCGACATCATCGCCAGGCTTTCCCCCGTGTGCGCCCAAATTCAAAGGTCACATCATCCCACCCCCTTGCTCCCTTCCTTCCTGCCAGTCCTCCCGTATCCGTGCAAGCAAGGCCGTGGTATTCGTTCGGGAAGAACAGAAATCGTGCGTGGCACAAACCTTTTAGGCAAACGTACCGCTTTTTACATGTAATGCACCAGCCATGAACGCAACAGATTCTCATGGATGGTTTCCAGAACCAATGTCATATGGAGCTTGTACGACCACATGGCTCAATGGGCGACCTCGCTGTCATCGCTACAATATCGGTTCTGCACTCGTATCTCCATGGACGCGTCATTTCCTCTTGCATTTATTTTACCGCATTCCTCGTAGTCTTATGCGATTTTTTAATGCAGTACTTCTCGTTTGCAACCTGCTTGACGCATACAGTAAATGTCAAAAAGGAACAGGAGGGAAACCCACATGACGACGAATGTTCTTTCCATGAGCCCATTTTCCTGGTATCCAAGCTCATGTTTACACGAAGATTGCGCCACATACCTCCCAAACTACAACGACGGACATTGGTACGAAGCAAATAGACATGTGTGATGAATGACAGCGCATGTTTCCCTCATAACACACACAATCCCTCATTTCCTTCTCACTCACATCGCGTCTGCACCTTTCCGTCTTCGCCAAGCCAACACGCTACTCTCTCCCAGCTTGGTCACGATCCCTCCCAGTCCGTCCCCACTTTCCATCGTCTCCGACTCCTCTTTACCACTCACTTACCCCGGCCACATGCGCAAGGGGGTGAAGTGAGAGCGCGGCGTCAAATTCGCGGCTTGTTGTAATCCTTGTCGATCTATCTTCTCGTTCAAACCCGGCCGATCCTCTTCCGTCCCTCCTGTGCGGGAGCTTAGATGAGTCATAATTTCCCGGACCCGTATGTCAACATTAATAACTTGCTCGGTTCAAAATCTGTTAATGCTCCTGCGCAGCTGCGCCTGATTGTCGGTTCAGGCCTTGCCGTTTGCACTATCATCCATACAGTCGCGTGGCTAGTACATTTGATTATTGCTAACCATCCGGGGGTTTTTCAACAGGGTCTTGTGGAGCTGCGTCATGTGTTTGCCTTTCTAGCTCGAGGAAGCCCTCCCGCAGAGGTGACAATGACAACTTCCTGGCGCTAGGTCGGGCACAATGCGAATGTATGGATGATTATGGTCTAGTTTCCATTTGTCACTGCTAACGCAAGATGGTATTCTGCGCCGAACTCACCCTCAAAGTTCTTTCGGAAGTTGTCTCAAGGGCAGACAGCGAATTAGGTAGGGTTATCGCAACATAATGGAATGGATCCACCAGTATGTTATGTGATAAGCACCGTCATCGACGCTTTGTAATCGAGTCCACTGTAGCCAATTTACTGGACAATCTTCAATAAGGTGTGTATGTGTGCTCTAGCGACACCAAGCCCCACCATGGCTAGACCAGGGTCAGTTAGATGAACCCCATTGTGGGGTTGGGCGCCAACCCTCAAGGCGGTCAAGTCAGGGGGGGATAATGTGATTAAAACCCGACAATTAATTTACAAGATTAAGTGTGCCGTTCGAGCCGAGAGTACGCGCACCTGGGCGCTCGGTTTCAACCGCTCCTGCAGACCTTTAACATTTGCTGTGCTCGCCTCACATCTTTGGTCGCAGGTGGGCCGGTGGATAGTTCCGGTATGCGTCAACGCACCGCCTACGATAACCGCTAGGTTGTAGGATACCTAACCCAATCTTGTATCACCACTGAGTTCGCTAAAACCGTGGCATTCGTGGCACCGCGGAACGCCCATAAATGTAATGTGAATTGTTTCGTGCTTCGCGAACGACTAATTCGAAGTGGCACGCAACGGTCAGGCCAGGATGGACCAGCGTGAGAAACGTAAGATGTCCGTTTGACCCATACACGTGGACTTACTAGGCGCACATGTAAGGTTTGCGATAACCAAGAGAAATTTTTGGGAACGAGGATGCGTGACAAATTGTGTGTGGCGCTAGAGTGATAGCAACCTAGATGTGTCTCATTGCGATACGGCATGGTAAGTGCCTGACGTTCCCAGTTTGTGCCGAGCGCAGTCCATCGTGCTTCTCCGCGTCAAAACCAATTTGACGACGAGACACGAAAAGGATGAGAGTCCAAGTCTACTATCAACGGTCTTCACTGTCTGCGAGGAATATAAATACCTCACCGACCACACAAGGACAGCAAAGGTAACGAGAAATGCTCACTCAATGTTAGGTGTTCGGCCAACGAAAGAGGAGCACAACACCGTATTCCCAGCCCACGAGGTCCTTCGTCACGAAGCGCCGTCAAGAAAAAGAAGCACCGCAGTTACATATGTGGAGAGTGCCCTCGCTTCACAATAAAAATGGCATCGCGTGTCCACACCCCTGGGCACCTGGATTCCTAGGTTAGACCGGCGCGTTCTAGCATTTATACTTCACAACATTCATTTGACGAGATATGAAAATAACGATCTGAGGATTGAGTCTGATATACGTAGTTTGAACCTCATCGGGCTGCTGATGACCAGTATAAATAAATACACAGAAGCCATAAGACAGCAACAGTGACCAGAAATCCCTCACCTGGTCGTTCCCAACCCTCCCCTCCCATCTCGGCATTGACACACGCGCCCACGTAGTCTCCAAAGTGACGCAGAGTCCCTCGCCCCTCGACACGCCCTGGCAGCAGACAGAGAGTGCTCAATGGAAGACCAAGGCATCCAATATATGAACCCCATACGAAGCTCCGCTGAGTTGCTAGCGAACAGTGCAGTTGGGTGTATCCCCCTAACAGCAAGACCGGATACACCCATAACTGCGGATTTGCGATTTCAGATATGGTGGTATTGCCTTGGTCCGCCCTGTGATCAGGTATGGCTCTGATTGGACAATTGCACCGGCGGTCATTGATATGTACCCACCTAGGCAACGCAACTTCTGCAGGAGTCATGGCCGCCAGGGTTGGGGTCTGGACCACCGGGGCTATCGCCGGAGCAGATACCGGAACCCGGCTCTCGGGTGACCACACTTTCCGACACCGATGGGAACTTTGTGCACAGGTTTGAGACATTTGCAGATGATCAAATTCGCGTAAATGGAACCGGATTGGTCAGGGTGAGGGAGCGCAAACTCGGTCTCGTTGAAATTACACTAATACAAATGGCGAATAAGGAGCAAGACGATTCTCTACAACTCACCAGAGATTACCTTCCTGGACAGAATTCGCAGTTCGTTCATGGAAACAATATCTACCCCTGTGGTCCTAACCTGCTTTTCAACGCATCTCACGGTCAATCATCACCCGTATTACCACAGCAGTTCGAAGACACTCAACTGATATCGTCCTCTCCTACCCAACATTATTGGAGTCAAATTGTCGAGGCAATTGGGTTTACAGATCCTGGGCAAGTCCTAGAAATGGGAAGCGCACAGAGCATCAAGCGTGGTGGAAGAGGTCCCAAGGAGTGGCTCTGTAGTCATAACAACTGCAACAAAAAATATCGACGACGCCAAGAGCTTGAGCGGCATACAGTAGACAAGCATAGGGTACTGCACAAGTGTCCTTTCTGCAAAATCAGGTGGACCCGCCCTGAGAGGATAAGAAGTCACCTCATTGACCAGCACCAAGATCATTTCACCGAGGAGGAACGCGGAGAGATTCGTGGCTTGCGAGGTCGGAGAGACACGCTTGGCTTCCTCGCGAAATACCGAACCTCGAGGCTTCCGACCAGTAAGGTGTTCTGACCACGCGCTCCCAGTTTCTCCTGGCCCTTTCTCTGGTCGACATCGGTAACAGGATGGGGAGTTAACAGACATCAGGCAGGATCCAGATGGTTTGTGGTGTTTGTTTCATAGTTAGGCAGGTCCGTATTAGTCGCGTGTGAGGCTAGCAAATTCCCGTGTCAGTCTGTTATTATTGATAGTGCAGAAAGGTTTCGCTCTACCATGACGCTAAGACCGCAAGTCCGATCTGGCGAAGTGTTTCATTTGTGTAATTGTAGTCCGTATTATAAACATGACCATTGATTTGAGCGAGCAGAAGGACTCACTTTTCTGCTCGCTTATTGGCCGCTAATAATTGGGAGATTGGGCTGGAACTTGAAAGCCAACCCCCGGTTGTTCGGGGGAAAAAAAACCTAATAAGCATCTTGAGCCTTGAGGAATAACAGGGATTTAATAAGTTCTCGCCACCACGGGAGGGATTTGCAGGAACGTGGAGGCTCGGAGATGTTGCAAACAGCGAAGGCTCCAAGAGTAACTCTCGGACAAAGCCTAGGGCGATTGGGAAGATTGGAACAAGAAGAGGGTTGTTCTGCGCTATTAGCGCGCGCACCAGCACACATGCAGTACAATGACTCTGCTCGTATGTCATGCCGATTGGTAGAAGTTAAGTGTTGTAGGTACGAATAAAGAGATGTTAACCTTTCATGGCATGCAATAATACAAGGCGCAACTGGCTCGAGAAGCCCAAGAGCAGATTAATGTCAAAAGTACTACTATACTACTATCTCGAACTCGCGGGCTGGTCTAAGTAGTTTCCCATATTACACCCCGCGATTCGGCCGGGATGGTCAGCGTCATTGTTTATGGTCGACATCGGCTGGAAGTACATTAAATTCAATGTCGAGCCGGCAAGCCCCGGTAGCGACGTTATCTCAGATGTGGATGGCAGCCACCTCCTGATGCTATTTCATGAGCAGATGGACTAGGGGTAAAGCCGGTAAAGAATGATATCCATTCAAAGGAAAGGATCTGCGTATACTATCTCCTTCGAGTGACCACCTCGAGATCCTAGTTGAACGGTTTTATGAAAACCAATAAACAACAAACAAACACAAAGAACATATAATCTAAGACGCACGTGATCGTGAGTTACAACCAGCTAACGCACGTCGGACTCCTGAATGGCCTTCGTCTCGTACCGTCAAAGTCTCTCGGATGAAGTGGATGTAGCATCCTCTCCTCCCAGATCTGTGTATACCACTACTACACTTCTGTTAAGTGCGTTCCCCAATGAATTACACCCGCCACAATTAGGCTTCTTCCTCTTGTGTGAGCTGCGGCGCCAGTTGAGAATCTCATCCCTCACCCTACTAGTATCTTCCTTGATGATGCACATGAATAGATCGGTTTGTGCGAGTTCGCGCATGCAATCCCGGATAAAGTGAAGGAATTCCTTCAGCATCGGAGGGGTGTTGTCCTACTTGCTATCCATTGTCTCCTATATATTGAGCATAAACGACATGGCACAGTACTTGAGTCGCACTGGCAGATGAGCATTTTTTATTTGCTTCCTATTATCTACTGCGGCGGTGTGAAAAGACACCTGAACGGTGCCAAATAAAATGTGTGGGACCATAAAAGCGATCTCGCTTCAGCAGGCCAAGCGAGGAATAAGGCAAGTCTTGACCACGAGTGCGGACACGATTTTATTTCTCAGAAGGATATGGAGCACACGGCTCTGCAAAGATAACCAAATATCATATCATATATCATTCCGTAATTAATCCGGTCGTCTGCGTGCCTAGGGAATGACGGAATGACTTATTATTCACCTACATAATCAGGGGAAGACGTTTCCAGCCCACTGGCACTCATGTGCGCAACCCTGGCATCGTTATCAATCTGACAGTAAGTTTGATCAGACGCTGGTGTAGGTGTCCTCCGAAGCCATAATAACACTGCCAACTCGAAGACCGCAAGGAATGAAGGTCTGGGGTAGTTTATTATAAACTACCGACGAAAAGTGAGGGTTGTAGTCGAGAGGGAACATCTTACATAGTACTTAACAAGGTTGAGATAGACTGCCGCGTAGCATATGGATAAACCCCGGACGGGCCGGGGTTCCGATCTAGACGTCGCTGCGACTCGGCTCTGACCGTCACGGCGACCTAGTACTAGCACCGTACTGCGCTACTCACCCAACAGGTTCTTTTCGCGTATATCTGCTGCTTTTATTTCAGTCCTATGTGATCTTCTTCTATCGTACGATTCGTCTGCAACCTCCATGACAGGTAGAAGAAGAGCATGAGTGAAACCTTCGCAACGATAAGTATACCACCCTCAGCGGCCTACGAAGGGGGTTGGCCCAAACTCGTCGTCCTAGCTTGCAGATCGCGTCAGGTACTACTAGAAATATAACCACGGGCATCAGAACAAAGAGACTGGATGGTGACAACAGCACACCCTACCTCCGAGTCGCCGCTCATACTCACCCGCTTCCTCGTGTTCCTCCCTTATTCACCCCATCCCGATCGTCGCCACCTTGTACCCCTCTTGACAACTCTCACCTGAGGCCACACACACGTTGCGTGAGGCGAGAGCGTGACCATCTGGGTTGAAAAGGTGCACAACCTGGCTTTTGCGGTGTTGATCTATCTTCTCCACATTCACATTCAACTCTCCTTCCCACCGATGCGGCAATATTGGCTCTATATGACTTGTTCGGCTCAGTCATTTAATACACCAGCGCCTCATTCATTACCGGTCCGAGCTTCCCCTTTAACATTATCTCCCATAACGCCACATGGCTGATTTTGGATACTAGGACACGGCGCTCGAGGCCGCATCAAAGAACGGGCTGCAAGCTAGGTAAGTATATGAGCGCACTGGCAGAAGTGGTAACATAGTATCCAGAGCTCGTTACGTGGAACACACCACCTTTAACAGTTCGTTTTGACACCGGGCCTGCTACTAGTATGACTTTCGTTTCCCAACCCGAAACCAAGCGCAGTTGTGCTGCTCTAGTGACAGCAACGCCCCGCTGTGATTAGGCCAGGGCCCTGCACCGTTCCTCACTGCAAGGAAGGCGCAAGATGATTAACGCCGGTGAGCCGTGTATACGGGTAGTGCGGTGATGATAGGCCACTGATGCCCCCCGTATATGTCAACTTGAATGTACCGTCTACGGCATCGTGTGTTCTAGGTGACGGAACACAATTTTCTATTACTGGGAAGCATCAAAGGATCGAGGGATCTTGGCACTGCCGGACGCCCGTTGACGTACGTGAACGTTTCCTGGTGACAGAGACGAATTACCACGACAATTCGTTATCATGATGAGAATGCGATGAGTTCAAGATAATACAGGCGAACGTGGTGTAATCTCAAGAAATGTATGTTGAAGCCACAAGCACCAACGGCAGACAGAAAATACAAATTTTGGGCCGAGAAATAGCTTACCGCCGGTATGTGCGACGCCAGATAAGTAGCAACGGATGTGCATCACACGTGGGACGTGCCAACGGGCGCGTGGCGTTCCAGGCCTATGTTCCGTTCCGCATTACATCCCGGTCCATTGGCACAATATCTGTATGATAACAGATACGAACAAACGAAATATCTATCGAGGCTAGTATGGCGGCCTCAACGGGCTGGCAGAGTTGATTATAAAAAGAGAAACCAAATTCTACCAAGACAAAGAACATACCCTGGAAATCCGTCAAACTCTAGTCTCCCAACCCTTCACCCTCGACGGGAACACACACACCTACGTAGTCTCTATCATCTCCCAGCGTTCTCGACCGTCGGTGTGTTCTACACCCTCACATCGAACACTCTACAGAAGCATGGCCGGCCAAATCTTACAAAATTTCAACCCCGTAGAAGGTTCTGGTAAGCCTCCAGCACCCATTACAGCTGAGCGCGTACTACCCTTCATAGAAAGGACAGATAAACCCAGAACTGAGGATTTGCGGCCTCAGTATTCGTCATTTTGCAATTATTCTCCTCCGCGGGGTTACCAGGTATGATTTGATACATCCGCCAGCGACCTATAACTACCCAGCTTGCACAGACAGCAACACATGCCGGTATTCCTGATACAATTCGCACTCCTTGGGAGCCATGGTGGCAGGAGTTAGTGTCTGAGTCGACGGGGCTCGGCATGCTGCAAGGACAGATTCAGGGAGCCGGCTCTCAGGTGATTTCCGATCCCGATTGGTCTGATGCGTATTTTTTGGATGGGTTCAAAGCGTTTGCGGATTGCCAAGTTCGTGCAGACAGTCCAAGACCCGACCGAGTGAGAATCCGCCCTGAGAGACAACTCACTCCGCTGACTCAGGACATTAGCGCATCACATATCAAATTGACGGTTCTCTCCGACGTATCGGAGACTACTACCCTCTTTGGCAGAGTGCCAACTCGCCATTCGTTCAGGGGGACGGGATCCATTTCCAGATCCCTATCTGGTTCCGCAATGCTTCCCTCGGCCCATCGGCACGCGCATCACGACAGCAGCCGGAATACACCCTGGTTTCCACGATATCCCCCTTCCAACACGACGCGAAGTGGACACGCTCAGAAAGAATACGAAGACATCTCATAACCAAACATCAGGATCATTTTACCGGGGAAGAACGCCAAGAAATTCGGCGTTTATGGGGCAGGGATGACACGATCCGCTTTGTTGAAAAATGCGGATTGCCAGATTAATGGAGGGAAGGATGGTAGATTGACAAACATCGAGCGGGATAGGACCCGGGATTATTTATGGGGTTTGTATCGTACTGGTATTGAAGTTGGATTGTAGGATAGTCGTTTGAGGAACGCGTAGCGAAAGCCCGTGTCGGCTTCTTATCATTCTCAACCCAGCGGTGCGCCTACGTTCCGCGCTGAGACCGCAGGGGTCATATAGTAATTTCGAGTCGTTGAT
>WNFC01022097.1_pt1 | contig 10475 bp, 9 predicted proteins | sample 5400541 | NCBI WGS metagenome assembly WNFC01 (sample SAMN13153342, study PRJNA577476) | soil metagenome | isolation source: 120 cm saprolite under Douglas fir tree site 2 hole 2 replicate 1 | place: USA:California | collected 2015-04-18
GCGCATAACCGACCTTCACCTCAGGATAAAAATGAACAAGGTCGCGCACCTGCCGACGCTCTTTTGGTCAAAAGTGACCGCGCGAAAGATGCAGAATCATTGGATCTTCGCGTTGTAGTTCGGACAACTTCCACTTACGCCCAGTTTGATCCGGAAGCTCGTAATCGGGAAAAGGCGACCCAGGTTGGATATCAGGACGCACGGCTCACTTCCTTCGTCATGTGATAAGCGTATTCACCGTTCCTCGGAACGATGGTAGCGCCCGCGGCGTGCATGGCCATCAATGCCTCCCGCTGCTTCCCCTGAGCCCTCCGGCGCCCCTCTCTCGGATGCAGGACATTGTCGATTACTACGTCCACTACGGGAAGGCGCTCGGCACGATGTTAGTCGTTGGGAGCGTCGGGGCCATGTTCCTCCTGGTGTTTCTGTTGGGTCTCGGCACCTACGTGCGCCGACTGCAAGACCGTCCGTCTCTACTAACGACGGGAGTAGTCACGGCCGGAGTGGCGGTCGTCACCATGAACCTGATCGCAAACGCTGCCAGCCTGTCAATTGTGCTGAACGCCGGCCGAGTGGAAGACACTGCCCGGATACAATTGCTCCACGATTTCGCGAAGACGACCGACGTCCTGATGTCGCTGCCGATCGCCGCGGTCGTCGCGTTCACCTCAGGGATTGCCCGGGTAGTCGTGGTCGTACTCCGGGGCGACGATGGTCAGGCCGTCGGCACTCACAGCTGCGCCGCCAGCGCTTCACCGGCTGCATTGTCACATCGTCCCTGGATCACAAGTCTGCTGCATCGACCCCGAGTCCGCGAGCGGTGGCGAACATATCTTCAATGCTCTCCACCGTCAGCGGGATACCGTCACGGCGGTAGGCGCTTTCGGTGAGGAACTCTTTCTCTCCAGGCGCGTACAGGCGGTCGAATCCGGGCGCAAGACGGCACGCGTGTAGCTCGCGGATCGCCTCGTCCACGCGAGACTTGAAGTGCGCCTTGTCCTCAAAGGCTTCGATGCGCATGGCGCACACGAAGTGGCCGTCTTGACCCGAGCGCGGGCCGGCGTACATATCGCCAAGCTGGGTGCCGTAACTGGCTCCCGACAGCATTGTGGACAACATGCCCATGATCAGCGCCAGGTTGGCCCCCTTGAACTCGCCGATCGGTCGCAACAGCCCGTCGATCGCCATGGCCGGGTCGGTCGTAGGTTGGCCGGCGCTATCGAGCGCCCAGCCCGGCGGCAGCTCCTGGCCGCGCTGTTTGTAGACGCGGATCTTGCCGTGCGCGGAGGCGCTGAACGCGGCGTCGTACACAATGGGCCACTCTTCGCCAGCCGGGATGCCGACCCCCAGCGGGTTGATGCCAAGCAGCCGCTCCGCGCCACCCCACGGCGCCATGGTTGGGAGCGCGTTGGTGGTGACGATGCCGATCGTATCGTGGGCTACCGCCTGGAGGACATACGGCGCAAGCGCACCACAGTGATTGCTGCCACGCACCGCAACCGCGGCGATGCCGGTGCTCTGCGCTCGCTCGATCGCGCATTGCATCGCGAAACGTGTGCCGATCTGACCCATGCTGTTACCGCCGTCGACTACCAGGCAGGCACCGACGTCGCGCACCACGGACGGACGTCCGCGCGGGTTCACGCCGCCTACGGTCAGCTTTTTCACGTACTCCGGAACGCGCAGCACGCCGTGCGAATGCACACCGCGCAGATCGGCATCCACCAGCGAACCAGCCAGGTACGCGGCATCCGGGTCATCCATGCCGCAGTGCAGGAATACGCTGGTCACGAGCGGTAGCAGCGCCTCTGCGCGTACCCGCCGCTCAACGTTCACAGTCATGCTGAGCCTGTCCTTCCAACCGCCGGCGCTCAATACCAACTTCCTCGAAAATCTTGCTCACCACCAGGCGGTGCCTGCGCCGCATTCCATGCGGTTCTTCGGGCAGCCGGTCGCCGACCAGCCGCGAATACTCGGCCGCCGCCAGGACCGCCTCGAGTCCCTCACTGAGATACTGTTCGACGACGTCCCGCACGGCGCCGAGGTAGGCGGCCATCCACTCCAGGTGGTCGCTGATTACGCTCGACCCGCGCAGGACCCGGCCATGGCCGGGAATGAGCACCTCAGCGGCGAGCGAGACAAGCTGGCGGAGCGTCACTTCCAACTGGCGACTGTCGCCGTCCGCGATGGCCGGCACGATCCCGGTGACCACCGTGTCACCACCGCACAACACACGGTCTTCCTCGAGGAATGCGCACGCCGCATCCGGGCAGTGGCCAGGCGTGCCGAACAGTCGCGCCGTTTTACCGTCGAGATCGAGGCGCAGCTCACCGCTGAAAAGAATGTTTGGGCGAGCGATCGCCGCCTCGGCGTCGGCTCGTGAGCCCCCGAAGTACCGCTCGGCCCACATTGGCAGGTGTTGTTCAATTGTGCGCGGCGCCGCGACGTGCGCGTAGACGTCAGCGCCACGGAATGCGCCACTCCCCAGAATGTGGTCACCATGGGCGTGGGTGAGCGCCAGGCGATCGGGGGTGCACCCCTTTGAGCGAATGAACGATGCCATCGCCTCGCCCTCGTCGGCGTAATTGCACGCGTCGATTGCCAGCGCGCCACGGCGGCCGAAGACGATCGCATTCTTGCCCTCGACAAGTCGATGCTCGACGACATACACGTCGTGCGCCACCTCGGTGAACACTCCTAGGCCTTCAGTCCGGAGCGGGCGATGCCCTCGACGATGTGCCGCTGCGCCAGCAGGAACACGATCGCGATGGGCAGGATGCTCAAGGTGGTCGCCGCCATCTGCAACGTGTATTGGGGGGTGCCGTCGATGTTGGTGAACGAGTTCAGCGCCACGGGCAGCGTAATCAGGTCGCGGATGCCCGAGGTGAACACCAGCGGCTCCAGGTACGCATTCCAGCTGGCGAGAAACGTCAGCAGCGCCATCGTGGCTAGAGCGGATCCGGCGAGCGGCAGGCCAATCCGGAAAAACACGCCGAAGTGGCTCAGGCCGTCCACCCGGCCGGCGTCCTCGAGGTCCTTTGGCAATGACAGGAAGAACTGCCGCATCAGAAATGTGGCGATGACAGCTGGTGCACCGAACACCCCCTCAAGCACCACCGGCACCTGGGTCCCGATCAGCCCCAGCTGACTCATGAACGCGTACTGCGGGACGATCAAGATCTCGTTTGGCAGCAGCAGCGCCGACAGCAGGACTGGCAGCACGAATGCATGCCCGGGGAACCGCAATCGCGCGAGGGCATAGCCGGCCGGTGCGGAGACGCACACCGTACCGGCAACAGTCAGGGCAGCGATGTAGATGCTGTTCAGGTACTGCCTGGCGTAGGCGGTTTGAACAAAGACGTCGACGTAGTTCTGCCAGCGGACGCGCACCGGAATCAGCTGTGGCGGATTCAAAAAGACATCGAACTCGGGCTTCACCGAGGTCGAGACCATCCACACCAGGGGCAGGAGCAAGGGCAGTACGCCGAGCATGAGCACCGTCCCGGCCGCGATTCGTCCGAACGGTATCCGGAGCTGGAGGTTAGCCACCCTCATAGACCCACCACCGTCGAAGCAAAAGCTGCAACACCGTCAGGGTGAGCACTGCGACGAACAGCACGACCGCGATCGCGCTGGCGTAGCCCATCTCGAACAACTGGAGCCCTTGCTGATAAATGTAGTACGCCAGCACCGTCGTGGCGTGACCCGGCCCGCCACGGGTCATGAGCTGGATCAGCGCGAACGTCTTGAATGACGCGATGGTGAGCAGGATCGTCACCATCAGCGTGAATGGGGCGATCAGCGGCAGGGTGATCGAGCGAAAGCTCTGCCACCGATTGGCGCCGTCAACGCGGACGGCGTCCAGCAGATCGCGTGGCACGGTTTGCAGCGCGGCCAGGAACAGCACCATGCTGTACCCGAGCGACTTGAGAAACTGCACGACAATCAAGGCGGCCAGGGCAATACTCGAATCGCGCAGCCATGGCACCGGCGCCTGACCAAGCCACCCTAGAAGTCCATTGACCGCGCCGTCGGGCGCGAGCATCAGGCGCCAAACGAGCGTCCAGGCCGCCAGGCTGATGACGACCGGCACGAAGTACGCCGCGCGCAGTCCGATGAGCCAGCGCGAGCGGGAGTTCACCGCCAGCGCGACAGCCAGGCCGCCGACGACGGTTGCCGGAACAAACCCCAGCCCGAACAACACAGTCGTCCGGGCGATGTCGGTGACTTCTTCACTGTTGAGCAGGCGTTGGTAGTTGGCGCTGCCGACGAAGGTCAGCGTGCCCTGGATGATGTTCCACTTGAAGACGCTGAAGTACAGAATCGCCAGGACCGGCCCAGCAACCAGGCCCACGAACCCGATCACCTGGGGGGCAATGAAAACGAGACCCAGCAAGGCCTCCTGGTTGCGCAGCGTTGGAGAAAGGCGTGGGCCGGCGCGCGCCGCCATCGCCACCCGCTCAGCCGACGCCGGGCCCGTCAAGGCGCTACTCACCTGGATCCCAGGGCCTATTGCTTGAGCAGGGGTGCAATCTCAGTGCACAGCTGGCTCAATGTCGGCTGGATCTGCGCCCCCTGATTCCAAATCTTGGCGTCAAAGGTCTGGTTCACCTGCTTTTCCACTGCCGGGTAGTTGCTGTGGCTGTACTCCAGCTTGTAGGTCTGCGCGGCCAGGGCCTTGATCACCGAGCGAGTGAGTTGTTCGCCTTTGAGGACTTTGTTGGCGGGCTGGATCGCGTCGAGGTTGGCCAGCGAACGGCGTGCCGACGGGGTGTTGGCGGCGAATTTTGCCGCGTTTTCCTTGGTCAATGTGTGCACCACGAACTCGGCCGCCAGGTCCGAATTGGGCGCATCCGACCAGACCCCGATGCCATTCTGGGCCCGCTCCGGGACAAAGCCGTTGGGACCGTCTGGCACGGCGACGATGTCCCAACCGAACGGGAGCTCGCCCAGCGTAGCGAAGGCGTTGGCGCGCCCGAGCACCATGCCGATATTGCCGGCAGTCCAATCCGCCTGGACGCCTGGCCCCGGCAGGCTCTTGTCGGTGTAGATCATGTCCCAGATGAACTGGGTCGCCTGCACCGTCTGGGGCGAGCCGAAGGTGCAGGCCTGCCCGTCGTCGCTCCAAGGTGCCGCGCCGTATGGCGCGTAGATGTCGATCAGGTTGCGGAACCCATTGGTGAAGATGTTGTTGTTCAGCAACAGACCGTACTTCGCGGCCTGCTTGTCCATGAGCTGCTTCGCCGTGTCGCGCATCGTCACCCAGGTCCACTTACCCTGGTCCGAAAGTTCGAGCGGTGTGGTAATGCCCGCGTTCGCAAAAATGTCCTTGTTGTAAAAGACCACGTTCGATGCATTGGTGAACGGCAGCGCGACGAGCTTGTCGCCGTTCTTCCACGGAGCGAGCGCAGCATCGCCAAAGTCGGCGAGGTCAAACCCCGGTGTCGCGCTGATGAACGGCGAGAGGTCGACCAGTTTGCCCGACTTGACGTACAGCGGGCCGGTCGATGCGTTGATCCAGGAGATATTCGGCGGTGTCTTGGCCGACAACCGGACATTGAGGACATCGGCGAAGTTCACGAATGGCTGAGCCTCAGGGTTGACGGCCGTGACCCTTGGCTCTTTGGCGAGGAAACTGGTGATGTACTCGTCGTAAGCCGCCTTCATCGTGCCCGTGTAGTTCCAGGTCAGAAAGCTAAGCTCGACCTTGCGGGAGTCTGTCTGGGCGCTCGGCGCCGGTGGCGCCGGCGCGGCACACGCGGCGGCGAACAGGCACAGGCTGAGTGCCAGCGAAGGTCCTAAACGCGATCGACTGACGAACATTGGTCTCCCCCTTTTACGGTGATGTGTCGGTGGTGACGCCACCACACGACTCGCGCACGATGAGACGCACGGGCAAGACGCGCTCGGTATCAGGCTGCGGCCCACCCTCGATCTGCGCACATAACGCCTCCACTGCCTGTCGTCCCAGCTCGACGCGCGGGTGGTCAATCGTGGTCAACTTGGGATCCGTGTAGAGGCCGAGCTCGATCCCGTCAGTGCCAATGACCGCCATGTCAAGGGGCACCCCAATACCAGCGTCGCGCAGCGCACGCAGTGCGCCGACCGCGGTCAGATCGTTGTAGACGAGGACTCCTGTGGGTCGCGGCACGGGTCGCGTGAGGAGTTGCTGCATCATGGCGTAGCCGCCAGCCAGGGTGTCGATGCCGCGGACGAGCCAGGCGGGTTGAGGATCGATGCCAACGTCAGCCAGAGCGCGACTGTAGCCGCGGTAGCGGTCGCCCTGCGAGGTCTGCTCCTCTTCGATGGGCCCATCGCCGTGCAGCGCGAGGTGGGCGATGCGCCGATGCCCTAGACCGAGTAAATGCTCGACGGCCACATATGCACCGGTCTCCACATCGACGCGGATCGCCGGCACGCGCGGGTCCGGACTACGGTCGAGCAGGACCACCGCCGGCAAACCCCGGCCGACCAGATCGCGCAATAACTCCAGCGCCGCCGGGCGTGTGCCGTGACGTCCAGTCGCGACGATCACCCCGTCCGAGCCGTCGCCGCGCAGCCGGTCGAGCGCGCGCAGCTCAGCATCCACGGCGCCGGCGCTGACCACGTTGACCTCGTACCCGCGGGCCTCCGCCGCGGCGCGCGCGGCGACCGCGATGTCGACGAAGCATGGATTGGCCAGGTCCTGCACGAGCAGCGACACGACATTGCTGTGCCGACGGCGCAAGCTGCGCGCGGCCTCATTGGCTCGATAACCGAGGCGCTCGGAAGCCTCGACGACCGCCGCGCGCGTCGCCTCGCGGATGCCCACGGCACGATCGTGTCCGTTGAGCACGACCGATACGGTCGCGGCCGAGACGCCAACCGCGCGGGCGACTTCCTGAATGGTCACGCGCCTGTCTGCCTGTCGCACCACCCGCCCCCTCGTGGAGTCTAAAACGATTGCCTAAAACGTTTCAGGCCACGCTAATTCCCTGAGTCTGATCTGTCAAGCCTTCCCGCGCCCGCCCAATCGACCACCGAGGACTGTTGCGAACTGGAGCCCGATCAGGATGAAGACCCAATCCGTCGAGGGCGACCACCAGGAATTCCCACACGGTGCGACCGCGCAGGCGGGTGTCCGATTGCATAATCGAAGCGAAGACCATCCGACCAGCAACTACCGCGGGTGCAACGAACCGAGCTACGTCCAATTCGAGCGTCTTCACACAGATGGAAACTAGCTGCATGCCATGCGGCGCGTGCTGAAAACGGCGAGGAGCTCGCCTCGCCATTGGTGAAACGGAGGTGCTTCGATGATTCGAGAACGGCCCGGAGTCCCGACTCCGCCCCAGCCAATCCGCGACAACCAGGGCGCGTCGATCCTTGGACCGACGAACCCCGCTCGCGAGGCGCAGGCGCCGGATCTGCTCGCGCCGCCGCGAACCGATCACGGCACGCTGCCGAACCTCAGGTGGTCCTTCGCCGACAGCCACAATCACTTGAGCGAAGGCGGCTGGGCCCGGCAGACGACGATCCGCGAGCTGCCCATCGCCACCGAGATCGCCGGCGTCAACATGCGGCTCAAGGCCGGCGCGGTGCGGGAGCTGCACTGGCACAAGGAGGCCGAGTTGGCCTACATGGTCGCCGGCCGGGCGCGGATCACCGCCGTCGACCCGGAGCTGCGCGCCTTCCAGGACGACGTCAGCGAAGGTGACCTCTGGTACTTCCCAGCCGGTCTCCCGCACTCGATCCAGGGCCTCGCTGACGACGGCTGCGAGATGCTGCTCGTCGTCGACGACGGCCACTTCGACGACGACACGAACTCGACCTTTCAGCTCACGGAGTGGTTGGCGCATACGCCACGGGAGGTTCTCGCCAAGAACTTCGACGTGCCCGAGAGCGCCTTTGCTGACCTCCCCGACCACGAGCTCTATATCTTCCATGCGCCGATGCCCGGCCCGCTCAGCGCGCAGCGGATCGCCGGCGCCGGGCCGGTCCCCGAGCCCTTCACCCACCACCTGCTCGCCCAGGAGCCGGTCCGGACGAAGGGAGGCAGCTTCCGTATCGCCGACTCGAGGGTGTTCAAGGCGTCCAAGACGATTGCCACGGCCATGATCGAGATCGAGCCCGGGGGGCTGCGCGAGCTGCACTGGCACCCGCTTGCCGACGAGTGGCTCTACTTCCTCTCGGGAGAGGCGCGGATGGGGGTGTTCGGCGCCAATGGGAACGCCGGCACCTTCGATTACCAGGCGGGCGACGTCGGCTACGTACCGCGCCCGATGGGCCACTACGTCGTGAACCGGGGCGCGACGACGTTGCGGTTCCTCGGGGTGTTCCGGAGCGATCGCGTGGCGGAAGCGTCGCTTAGCAAGTTGTTGGCGCTCACCCCCCACGAGCTCGTGCGGGCGCACCTTCACATCGACGAGTCGGTTCTCGCAAAAATCGCGTTGCGTCACACCCCGATCGTGCCAGTCTGAGCCGGCGACCGGCGCGAATCCCCCCGGGTACGGAAGCCGATGGGCGCAGGATCACGGAGCTCCGTGTCTAGATGCGGTCGCCCGCAGGAGCGGCAGTGCCATTGCCGGGAAGATGACCACCGACAGTAGCCCAGCCGCCACTAGCGCTGCGCCATTGGCGGGCAGTATCGCATGCAGCCGCACGCCAATGGTCGTCGCGGCGACGATAAGCGGCAGTGACGTGGCCTGCAGAAGCCCGCTGGCGATGATCTCTGCAGGCACGAGGCCACTCGCCCGATAGATCACCGCGGGAAGGCCACGAACGAACAGGAGCGCGGCGAGGAATATCGGCACGCGCACCACCGTCCCGGCATCAGCGAACAGCGCCCCCAGGTTGAACTGTATGCCGCTGGTCACGAAAAACACGGGTATGAGGAACCCGTAACCAAGGCCCTCGATCTTGACGTGAAACTGCGGATGGGTCCGCTCGGCATGAGGGTCGACCAGGCGCAACACGCCTCCGGCGAAGAAGGCTCCGAGGATGGCCTCAAAGCCAAGATGCAGGGCCAGCGTGGATAGCCCAACCACCAGCAGCATCGACAGGCGGACTCGCAATTGCGCGCTGGTGTCAGCCAGCTTAGAGACGACCTGGCGGATGCGCATCCAGTGCTCGGCATGCATCGTGGCGACCACGACCAGCGCAACCAGCGCGACGAGGCTGAGTAACAGCACTAGCCTTGCACCCGGGCCGGTCGACTCCTCCGAGAAGAACAACGACAGCAAAACAACTGCACTGACCTCGCCGAGGGAGGCTCCAGCGATGGTCAGCTGCCCGACCGGGCGATCGATCACGCCGGCGTCCTTCAGAATCGGAACGACGAGGCCAAGAGACGTGGCGACCAGGGTGATAGCGATCAGGAGCGCACTCTCGACCAGTCCGGCCATGAATAACAACTCACCCATGATCGCCGCGAGTACAACCGTGACCGCCAAACCCAGGCCCGCTTGTTTCGCGCGCTGCCCTCGAAAGTGTTGGATATCGATTTCCAAGCCGGACAGAAACAGCAGGAAGCCAAGACCAATCGTAGAAAACGCCAGGACTGTGGTGCCCGTCTGTACCAGCTTGAGTGCTGCCGGACCCAGCACTATGCCAGCCACGATCTCAAGGACTGGGCCAGGCAGGGGAAGGCGTGGGAACAGCCCGAGCACAAACGGGACACCGGCGGCAACCGCCACTACGATGAGCAGGTTGTCGTACGACATTTGGCGGTCTCGGCGTTACTGGTGATTGAGACGGCGCTCAAGAGGGCCGAAAGGCGTCCCCGCACGTCGTTGGCGCGGCTGGCACTGGCCCGGTTGTCGGAGACGGGACCGGAGGACGTGGGGCACTGCAACGCAACGCGCACGGCGAGGTCTTCGAGCGAGCAGCTGCCAAACCATGATTGGGGTGCCTCACGTCCTCATTTCAGCACAGGTCCCGATCGCCGAACGCCTCCCGTCTCTTGCCGTCTCTCTCCCGAACGGCTCCCGAACATGCTCCGCGAAGTGGGTTTTGATCCCGAGCAGTGTCCGGTCTGCATGGTATGCGGCCCGACGTCGCTGGTGGAGGCGGTAGCCAGCGCGCTGGTGGAGTTAGGCAATCCGCGGATCGGATCAAGACGGAACGATTTGGGCCAACCGGAGGATAGGCGATCGATGGGGCTCAGGTATCGGGTCAAAGATCAATCCCAAGAATAGTGCAGCATTTGAGCAGTCCTTTGACCGCCGTTTGATTGCTTCCACCGTGACTGATGCTATTGGCGAGATCGGTGACCGCGTTCACGGCTCGCGGGGCATTGAGATCGTCATCCAGAGCGGCGCGTACCTCCGCAATGTATGGTCGCGGATCAGCCCCCGCCCCGCCAGCTATGGCCGAGCGGAGTCTGGACAACAGCTCTCTGGCCGGCTCTAACATGGATGTGTCCCATTCAAATCCACTTCGGTAGTGATGCGACATCAGCGCTAGCCTTAGCACCGTTGGTTCGCAAGAACGCAAGA
>WNFC01043156.1_pt1 | contig 10475 bp, 9 predicted proteins | sample 5400541 | NCBI WGS metagenome assembly WNFC01 (sample SAMN13153342, study PRJNA577476) | soil metagenome | isolation source: 120 cm saprolite under Douglas fir tree site 2 hole 2 replicate 1 | place: USA:California | collected 2015-04-18
AGGATGGAGTCCAGGAGTGGAATGAGCGCGGTAACGCCTTCCAGAGAGAATCGTTTGGTGCCAAGGTAGCGGGCCTGCAAAACCTGTTCGAACAGGTCGGCGCGAATCAGGCGCTCGAGGATTTTGTGCTGATCGACTGGACTCAATGGAGCTTCGAGCCGCTCCGCGATCCAGCGGCGGCGCTCCGGCTCCGGCAGATGCATGAAATCGGCACCGATGGTGCCACAGTAGACGCGGCGGGCTTCCTCAGCGGCCTCGCCGGATAGTCCTTGCAGGTCAGGGTGCTTCAGCGGCTCAAACAAACCAAGGGGATCGAGCGTCGCTTCCAAGTAGCCCCAGCGCCGAAACGCGTCGAAAATGCGCTCGCGCTCTTCGTTCCCGACTGCTTTCGCGGGGCCGCCCGCTAAAGGTTTCTTGGCCGCCCTCGGCGTTTTTGCGAGGCGCTCTTCTTCCAGGGTTGTACGGTGTGCCATAAATCGTACTCTATGAACCTTCTATTCTGCCACACAAGGCAATGGGTTGCCCGCCGGCTGAGACTCCCAATTTCCGCGCACATATATTCGATGCGCTGCAAACCCTTAGGAATACAACGCCAGCGTAGCCCCTCTTACAATAAGCGTACGAGAGATTCCAGGCGACCGGCGATTTCATCGGGCGGCGTGCCGGGAGCGAACGTCACCGGGGAAGCGAACGTCACCGGGGAGCCGATGCGGACGGTGATTTCACCAAAGTGCGCGAGGCGGCGGTGTTCGCGCTTCATCTGCCAGACGCCGTCCAGGCGCATCGGAATGATCGGGATGCCAAGATTTTCTGCGAGGAGGCCGATTCCGCTCCGGAAAGGAGCCATGCGGCCATCTTTGGAGTTGTTGACTTCCCCTTCGGGAAAAACGAGCACGCTGTAACCGCGATCCACAGATTCGCCCGCGAAGCGGAAGCTCTCTCGGAAACCAGAAAACTGCGGCAACGGAAAAACGTTGAAGAGCGATGTGGCGAGCCAGTAGCCGAGTTGATACGCCCAGCGCTTCGCGAAGAACCAATCACGCGGCGGACGCCGCATGTTTTGCAACGATTCCCCGCCCATGGCCGCGGCGAGGCAATGGCGGTATCGCGCCGGCAACGCGGCTAGGATCAGTCCGATGTCGGCGCGGCGCGTGATGTGGTTTGAAATGATCAGGGCGGGCCCGCGCAATCCGCGAAGATTCTCGCGGCCCACGATGCGCGGGTGGCCGAGGATCTGCGTGGCGGGCCAGACGAGCGCGTAGTAGACGGCGAGCCTCAGCCAGCGAACGGGTTCACGCTGCGCCCAGCGCGGATACGTGAATTCGGTGCCGCGTGGGCCCGGCTGTTGCAGGACGCGCTCGACATCGGCGACGGTTTTTGCATTGGCGAAAGCGGTCTCGTTGAGTTCCACGTGAAACTTTTCTTCCAGGGCGCTCAGCAGCTCCACGCGATCCAGGGAGGAAAGGTTCAGTTCCTGTTCCAGGTGGCTGCTAGCTCCCGAGCCTTCACCACTCGCTCTGCCAATGCGTTCTAGCAGTTGGTCGAGGGAGCCGCGTGGCCAGGCGGGCGGATTAAAGTTCATTCCTCCACCCTCTGAGGCACTAACTTGCCGTCCATCGAGAATTTGCGCGGCGCGGTCAGCGATGATGGAAAGGCGCGGCTTGCCGGTGGACGTGCGAGGAAAATCGAGGTCAGGCCAGAGGATCCACGTTCGCATCCGCTGAAATTCCGCAAGCGACGCGTTCGCGCCGTCGATGGCAGTTCGCGCCGTACCATTACCTGATTCTGTTGCGGGGGCGCAGCATTGATGCGCCTCATTTGGCACGAACGCTTCCATCAGCAAGACCGCGCAAGGTTCGGCGTTGCCGCCGCGTTCCAGCGGAACGACCGCGCAATCCCGGACGCCAGGTTGTTTGCGAAGGGCAGCTTCGAGGTCCTCGGGATGGACATTGAGCCCGGCGGGCGTGACGATGACGTTTTTCTTTCGGCCACGGAAACGCAGGTTGCCTTCCATGTCGAGTTCGCCCAGGTCACCCGTGCGCAGCCAGCCTTCCTGATCAGTGGTACGAAACGCTCCTTGTTCCCAATAGCCGCTGGAAACATTTTCGCCACGGACGAGGATTTCACCGTCTTCGGCGAGCTTGAATTCCCGGCCGGGTAGAATCTTGCCGACAGAACCTTCGGTTGAGCGAAAGGGGTGATTGAGGCTAATCAGCGAGGCGGTCTCCGTCATGCCGTAGCCTTGAACAACCGCATAACCCATGCGCTTGAAAAAGTCCTCGGTCTCACGCGATAAAGCCGCTCCGCCTGAAATAAAGGCCCAAAGGTTCCAGCCAAAGCGTCGGTGGATGCGGCGAAACATCCAGGCACGCATGAGAAACTTTCTGCCTTTTGCGTTTTCAAGAGTGCGGTTCAGCCACTTGGATTTGTTCTGGCTTTCGACTTCCCTCTCGATTCCAGTACGAAGGAGATCAAGCATGCGCGGCACGGCGATTAGTGCCGTAGCGCGTTCTTGCTTGATGGTGCGAATGATTTCGGCGGGATTGCTGGATGGCTCGAAAACGACCGCCGCTCCAAGAAGCGGCGGAACGAACAGCGCCATGAATTGCCCGAAGACGTGGCTCAACGGAACGAGCGTGACGAAGCGCAACGGGTGGAACCAACGCTCGTATTTGCGATACTCTTCGATGCCGCGCTCCAGCGGCTCAAGGTTGGCCAGAAAATTACCGTGCGTGAGAACCACGCCACGCGGCTCCGCCGTCGTGCCCGAAGTGTAGAGGATTTCGGCAATCGTGCTTCGTGTGGATGCATCACCCGGATCCACGCTGGCATCTGCCGCAACGGCAGGACTGTCAACGACGTCCTTGAAATCGTTGATGATCATCGACGGCGGCGCGCCAGGCAGTTCTATCTGCTGACGGTCGCGCAAAATGAGCTTTACGCCGGCATCCTTGAGCGCGCGTTGAACGAAATCGGGGGCCGCGGCCGCGTCCATCGGGACAACAACGCCGCCGCGCAAGAGTATTCCCCAGAAGCAGGCAACCCACTCGGCGGAGTTCGGACCCCAGAGAAGAACGCGATCACCCGAGAGAACGCCCCGCGCCGCAAGCGCACGACTCCAGAAAAGAGCGTTCGCGCAAAGCTCTGTATACGTCAGCTTTTCCCGACGGTAGCCGCGTCTTTGGATGACAGCGGCATCGCCGGCAAAGCGGGCGAAATCGGCGAGTAGACTCAGGAGATTCTTTCGGGGCATAAGTGCAGCAGTTTCTTTGCTTCGGATATGGGTCGATTCTACGCCTTGAGCCGTGGCAAAGCCTCTCGTGTCAGCTAGACTGTCCGTTTGCGCAGGAGGAAGCATCCGACGCCAGAGTGCACTTACCGTGCCACGAAGGAACAGGCCCTTGCATCTGCGTAAAAGCTGTCGCGCGAATTTCGCCGGTTCTCGGTTACAATGGTGACTCGTGGTCTCCGTCGCATGAGGAGATCCTGGGGGGCTTGGCTACACCCCTATCCATTTCCGGAGATAAACAGGGAAGATGCCGGTACCGATTTCACAGATGTGGACGGTTGCAACCTACGTCCTCAAGCAAAAGCTCAAGGGGCGAAAGCGCTACCCATTCGTGCTGATGCTGGAGCCGCTGTTCCGCTGCAATCTGGCGTGCGCAGGGTGCGGCAAAATCCAATATCCCGCGCACATTTTGAAAACGGAATTGAGCCCGGAAGAGTGTCTGAAGGCCGTGGATGAGTGCGGCACGCCGATGGTTTCGATCCCTGGTGGCGAGCCGCTGATGCACCCGCAGATCGACAAGATAGTCGAAGGGCTTGTCGCGCGGAAGAAATACATCTATCTCTGCACCAATGCCCTGCTACTGAAGGAAAAACTGCACCTTTTCAAGCCCAGCAAATACCTGACGTTCTCCGTGCACGTGGACGGGCAGAAAGAGCATCACGATTTTTCCGTTTGCCGCGAGGGTGGCTACGAATTGGCCATCGAAGGCATCGGAGAAGCCATAAAGCAAGGCTTCCGCGTCACTACGAACACAACGTTGTTCGACGGCGCCGATCCGAAGAGTGTCCGCGCATTCTTCGACGAAATGATGGAACTGGGCGTCGAAGGCATGATGCTTTCCCCCGGCTATTCGTACGACAAGGCGCCCGACCAGAAGCACTTCCTCGGCCGGGCTCGCACGCGGCGCTTGTTCCGGGCAATTTTGTCCAATCGCAAATCGAGTTGGCAGTTCAACCAGTCGAAGCTGTTCCTCGAGTTTCTGATGGGCAAGCGAACCTATGCCTGCACTCCCTGGGGAATGCCTACCTATAACGTCTTCGGTTGGCAGAAGCCCTGCTACCTTCTGCAGGATGGATACGTGGACACCTTCCAGGAGCTGCTCGACACCACCGAGTGGCAGAATTACGGCACCGAGTCCGGCAATCCGAAGTGCGCAAATTGTATGGTGCACAGCGGGTACGAAGCTTCGGCTGTCGATCATACCTTCAGCGGCCTCCGCGGACTCTGGGCTACTATAAAAGCTGAGCTGTCCACTAAATACGACGATCCTGATGCGCTCGCGATGCTCAATGAGCCGGCCAAGCCGGTACACTCCTACAACCCGCTCGTTCAAATCCAATCGGACAAGAGCCAGCTTGAGGAAACACGCGCTTGACGGGGCCGCGCCATGCCGACCGGCCCAGCCACGTCGCTCGTTTTACGAGCGCCAGTACATCCGAAGGTTCTCCGCTAAACCCCGACACTCTTGAAGTGGCTCCCGGCACCGTTCATGAAAGCGTGCAAGGTTGGGTGCCCAAGCTGGCCACGGAAGAAGAGTTGCGCATTGCGCTGGAGAAAGCCTTCGACTATCGCGGCGATGTGACGCTCACTCTTAAAGATAATTCAAAGATCGAAGGTTATTTGTTCGATCGGACGACCGGCCCATCCCTTGCGACCAGTTTCGTCAGAGTTCTGCCCAAAGATTCCGCCCAAAAAATCAAGATTGCGTACGCCGATATAGCGGCACTAGCCTTTACGGGACGGGATACCGCCGCAGGAAAGAGCTGGGAGGCTTGGGTCGGGAAATATTGGCAGAAAAAAGCCTCCGGCGAGGGCGATTTGAACCTCCAACCCGAATCCTTGGAGTAGTTCCTACCACGGCTGCGAGCCGTCTAACGCCCGTAGCGAATGTAACTATCTTATTTAAAAGCACTTAGGCAGCCTTGTGGCGCTTTCATCCCTCGCGCGAGACCGTGGACAGAGAGTCCCTTTCATGGTATTATTTATTTAGCGTTTGTTGCTCTCGTATCGCCTTTGGATTCGTTCAAGGGGCTGCAGGGACAAGCCCTGCGGAGTTTTGCAGCTGCCGGGAAAAGAGACGCAACGCAATTCCAAAATCCACAACTCCGACCTGCTCGGAGTTGCGCATGTGAGGCTGGCAAGTGAAGGAACAGGGAACAGTGAAGTGGTTTAATGCTTCGAAGGGGTTCGGATTCATCCAACGCCAGACGGGAGAAGATGTTTTCGTGCACTTCTCGGCGATCGCGATGGACGGTTACAATTTGAAGTGAAGAAGGGCCCGAAAGGCCTCCAGGCTGAGAACGTTACAGCCGTCTAGCCTTTGATGGGAGAGCCTCCGGCCAGTTTGGGGGCTGTGCTGTTCCAAGAGATTCGAATCGAGATTATCAGCGAGAGCGGTCAAGGAGGATGTTGTGCAAGTAATGCAGGAAGGTCAGACAATTAAGCATCAGATGTACGGTCTGGGTATCGTGACCGCTTCCGACCAGGAACGCACCGCCGTGGATTTTGACGATCATGGACCCAAGCTGTTCGTCACCAGCATCATGACGGCTGAATTGATCGGCGAGGCGCCCGCGACTCCGCCCAAGACCAAGCGTCGCCGTAAGGCTTCCACGGCAGCCAAGGCCGCGAAGAAAGCCGCAGCTGTAGCCGTAGCCAGCCGTTCGTAAGTTTCTGTAATTCCATCAGGACACCTCCGCGCCGAACCGGCGCAGGGGTGTGTCTGTTTCGCATTTCTAACGCAAACTGCAAAGCTTGTGATACGTTCTGACCTATGAAGCGCTTCGTCATTTTTCTCGGAGTCATCCTCCTCGTTTTCGGAGTGATTGGACTTGTCCACCCTGATTTCAGCTATCACAAGCAGGAGGAAGTAGCGAAAATCGGCCCGATCAAAGCAACCGTGGATGAAGAAAAAACCTTGCAAATCCCGCCCGCGGTCTCAATCACTCTCCTGGTAGCCGGCATAGGGCTTGTTATACTCGGGCCACGCATGAAGCGATAGCCACGTCCCCGACTCACGCGATTGTCACCCGATTGGCGACCTGCCTTCGGCTTCAACGCTTACCCTTACGTTCCTTGGCACACAAACGCATTGACATCCCTTTGGTGCAAGACTAAACAAGACCTAGAAAGTTCCGTCTCCAGGGGCCGCGGTTCAAAACGGAGAGCGAGATGAAAAAAGATACGCCGAAGTACGTCTTGGGACTTTGTGTGCTTTTTGGGTGTCTTTTCACGATTTCTACTCCAACGCAGGCGCAATCCACGCCAGGCGTCACCGACAAAGAAATTCTCATCGGATCGTGTTCGGCTCTGGAAGGACCGTCACATTTCCTGGGAACGGAAACGGTGACGGGAGCAAAGGCCTACTTCGCCATGATCAACGATGCCGGCGGCGTGGATGGACGCAAATTGAAGCTCATCTCCTATGACGACAGTTACGATCCGACGAAGACGGAAGCGTGCTTCAACCGCTTGATGGAACAGAAAGTTTTCGCGCTCGGTTTTTTCGTCGGCACCCCCACGGCCGTAAAGTACATCCCCATGGCGGAGAGCAACAAGATTCCCCTGGTTGGACTCTTCACAGGTGCGCAAACACTCTATGTGCCGCTGCGGCGGTGGATAGTCAACGTTCGCGCGTCTTATTTCGATGAAACACGCGAGCAAATCGACGGCATGTGGGGAACACTGGGCTACAAAAAGGTCGGGGTGATCTATCCTGAGGATGCGTTTGGCGCGGCGGTGCTCGATGGTGTGAAGGCGGCGTTGAAAGCCCATGGCGCCGAGCCGGTTGCGGCCGCATCGTACCAGCGGCAAACGGCGCAAGTGGGTGGCGCAATCGACATCGTCAGAGCGGCGAATCCGGAGGCCGTCGTTTTGGTGGGACCTGCGAACACGGTTGCTCCCATTCTCAAACAATCTCATGCTAGGGGCTGGAAGCCCTTGTTCTCGACGGTATCCTTCGTCGGAACGGATGATCTAATCACCGAAGCGGGTGCCGATGCCGATGGCGTCGTGATTACGCAGGTCGTGCCGCCGTATTACCTGACGGAATTCAAGACCGTCGCTCTGTATCGTCGCACGCTGACGAAATACTTCCCCTCCGCACAGCCCAACTTCGTTAGCCTGGAAAGCTTCGTCGACGCCATGGTCTTGGTGGAAGGACTTAAGCGCGCGGGAAAAGATTTAACGCGCGAAGGGCTGGTTCGAGGCATCGAATCGATCCACGAACTCGATATAGGGCTGGGGCCGCAACTGAAATTGGATTATTCCGCAAAAGACCACAAGGGCTTTGACCACATCATCCCAACGGTGGTTCGCGGCGGCCGCGCCGTGCCCTTCACGGATTGGTCCACAGCCACGCCCAAATAGCCCAGACCGAGTGGGCTCTGTTTCGCGGCTAGTTGTCTCGCCGATCAGCAAGCCCACGCCCGCGCGTTTTCAGAATCAACGCGCGGATTCTCATCCTATCCTCAGGCGGCCACATTTCGTCGAGCGCTTTCCACGCCTCCCCGGGTTTGCCGCAGTAAAGGTATGCCAGGACAATCGCCAAAACTTTGCTTCGCGTCTCTTCATAACTTTCCGAGAACCGATCTCCGTGGGGAGAGAAGTTCTGCCGAAATTCAGTTAATTCTTGCGTGGCCAAGCTCTTCTCGGCGCGTTCGATATCTTTCAGATATGTAGGCCAGAATTCCAGATTGACCTCTCCCAAGTGCTTGCCGCTCAGCCGAAGGAAAACGCGTGGAAAGACCGAAGAGGTGTGAGAAAGACCGTCGAAGTAGTCAAACCGTCCGTCAGACGTGGTGATGAGGACTTGCCCGTTTTCCATTTTGAAGAAAGAAGCAGGTCGCTCGTTGTAGAGATGGGCAAGCAGGCCCGGATGCTTCCCGAGCGAGACTATCCAATAGTTCCAGCAGCAATGCGCCCCTCCAGTATATCCTTCGATGACTGCGTCCGGCTCCCCGTCGCCATTGACGTCGGTTCCCGAAATGGGGAGGATTTCAAGGCCATGGTCTTCGTCTGAAAAGATCACCCTTCCGGATGCGTCTTTGATCTTAGCCTGGCATTCGTCAAGAAAGTCCTGCTGATCTGCCCTGGGGTGGCGAAATACTCTAATCTTGAAACCGTGAATTCTGACCGACTGTTCTCCTGCACCCGCGTAGCAGCCTCTCTCCTCTTCGGCTGGCGTTGCGGACGCGATAATAAAGAGAACGACTGCAAGTAGTAAGAAGCGGACGGAAGGCATGGAAACCTCTAGCGGATGGCGAATTCGGCCTGGTCGAAAGCGTGGTAGGAAGAGCGCACGAGCGGACCAGCCTCGACGTGCTTGAAGCCCATAGCTTCGCCGAGGAATTTGTATTCGGCGAATTCATCGGGATGAACGTAACGAACGATGGGTAGATGCTCGCGAGTGGGCTGCAGATACTGTCCGAGTGTAAGGATGTTAGTCCCCTGCGCGGCGAGGTCCCGCATGGTAGCGAGAACTTCGTCCTTTTTTTCTCCCAGGCCGAGCATTAGACCCGTCTTGGTCGGCACTTCAGGCTGCGCCTCTTTTGAACGGCGGAGCAGCTCCAGCGAACGTTCGTACACCGCGCCTTTGCGCACCTGACGGTAAAGCCGCGGCACGGTCTCCGTATTGTGGTTGAGAATATCCGGGCGAACGGCCAGAACGGCGCCCAGCGCGTTCCAATCACCGCGAAAATCTGGAATCAGCACTTCCACTTTGCAGCCTGGAACGCGGCGGCGAATCTCCTCAATGGTGCGCGCAAAAATGTGCGCGCCGCCGTCCGGCTGGTCGTCGCGATTCACGGAAGTCACGACCGCGTAACGCAAACCCATCTTGGCCACGGCCTCCGCCACTCGAAACGGCTCTTCTTCGTCCGGCGGTCCAACCGGCTTGCCCGAAGGCACCGCGCAGAACCCGCAAGCGCGTGTGCAAATATCCCCGAGAATCATGAACGTCGCCGTGCCATGCTCCCAGCACTCCCCCATGTTGGGGCAGCGCGCGCTCTCGCAGACCGTATGGAGGTCGAGCGTGCGCATGATGCGCTTCAGGTCCTGGTAGCGCTCCCCGCCAAAAAATTTGACGCGCAGCCAATCCGGCCGCGGATGCACCTCCGGCGCGGGCACCGGCATCGCTGGAGCATTCGATAGGATGTTGAAGGGAGTGGCCATTGGGCTCGTCTGAAACCCTTATTTTACGCGGTTTCTGAGTTCCACACAAACACACTCATTCAGCTATTTTCAGATGAGATTTTGAACAGATTTACAGTGGCTGCCGCGAAGAGCGGATGAAATCGCGGAGAACCGTAACATTAGGGCCGTAGGCGCCGATGCGTCCGGCGTCCACTGGCAAACCAAGCCGCTCGGCAAGGTCGAGATCCACGCCCGCGTCGTCCAGCTCCGACAAACTGAAACCCTGCGCGGGCAGCACGCGATTCAAGCCCGTCGGGTAAACCGGACGTGGCGGACGGTGACGCCGCCAGGGGCGCCGCGCCAGCTCGTAAAACTGTTGCCAATCGCGTTTGTGCCAAGTCGTCATGCTATTCCGTAATACGATCCATTCATATCCTTGGATGCGCGGCCCGCCCGGAAGGTTCACCTCTTGCCGCACGTCCCAAGCGCTAGGGACAGCTCCTGCAACCTCCGCGCTATTCATATACTGCACAATTCAGCCTGCAAGACATTTTCCTTGCCTATGGTTTCAAACACGTTACTGGTCAAATTGTTTCGCGCCTCAATCTTTTTGAGGACGGAGCGCGGGCAGCGTCCTCTTTGCATTCGAACGCCAAGCGGTCTCGCATTCAAGTCGCCGCAGACCTGGCTTTTCCTATGTGAGACGGCAATCTCGCCAACAGGTCGCCGAGACACTACCGATATTCAACGCGAGTAGCCACCGCGAAGTCCGTTTTTCTCCGCGCGTCAAATCGCACGTGCCTGCCATCCATGCCGATTAGACGCACCTGCTGCGTGAGTGTGAGAAGCCAGGCAAATGGCAATTGACGCAGACGTACCGCGCCGAATTCCTTGGGGAGAGTAACGCGGCGCCCCGTTGAAACCGGGACGCCGCAACTTGAACTCGAGAGGTCTGTCTACCAGCGATTGCCACGGTCGCCGCGATCGCCGCCGCGCCCGCCACCGCCACCATGGCCGCCACGCCCGCCGCCGCCACCGCCATGACCACCGCGTC
>WNFC01010068.1_pt1 | contig 10474 bp, 7 predicted proteins | sample 5400541 | NCBI WGS metagenome assembly WNFC01 (sample SAMN13153342, study PRJNA577476) | soil metagenome | isolation source: 120 cm saprolite under Douglas fir tree site 2 hole 2 replicate 1 | place: USA:California | collected 2015-04-18
TACGGCTGCGATGGGGCCGCTGCTGGCGCTGCATCTAGGCTTAGTGTTTTCCCTGTTCATCACCATGCCCTACGGCAAGTTCGTGCACGGCATCTATCGCTATGTCGCGCTGGTGCGCTATGCGCGGGAGCGGCGGATGGCGGGGCATGCTTAGCACCATCATTGCTAGCGAAGCGATCAGTCCGCCACAAGCAAAACTGCCGTCGCCCGGCTTGACCGGGCGATCCAGTACGCCGCGGCCTCCCAGTTTATCTCAAACGTCTCTGGAATATTGGGTCGCCCGGTCAAGCCGGGCGATGACAGCGGTGTTTGTGCGACCGCCCTGGGTCGTTACGGAACTCGCAATGACGAGGTTAGGCGTCGACTAAAATTTCAAACAGAGAGCGTTATCGTGAATGGTGGGCACGCTGACGCTTTGCCCACCCTACGGTCGGGAAGTTTCGATTCAAATTTCAAACAGCAGATGTGCGTCCGCATTCTCGCGGCACGATCTGCCCGAGCTTTGCGTTTCGTTGTCCCTCAAAAGAGGGAGCAGGGAATGCCGGATGCGCGCTGCACCCGCGGTCTCGTGTGCAAATATGTGCGAAGAAAACGCACACGAGCATACAGGTTCAGCGGAGGCAATCCGACATTCCCTGCGCAATGGCTTTACAGCTTACTTCGCGCTCTCCCCGGAGAATCGGGCTTTGTTGTCTCCGTCGTCTGCGGATAGCTGGTTCATCCGCGCCCGGTCGGGCCGACTTGCCTTCCGCAGACTTGACGCCAACCACTGAGGCGTCAGGACCACACGACTTCACCGTACGCTTCAGCACCGCTCGTCTGCACGTCCTGTCATCGCTCACGGGCCGAAGCCCGCCCCGCAATCCCATTGTGCGCACGACACTGCCGCGTCCACCGCATCCCATCCCAACGTTCGTGACGATGGCCAACGCCCCTTCCTCGGGGACAGGATGGCGGGAGTCCTAGAAGTGATTTGCCCGACGGCGAAAGGGAAAGTTTGCCTGACGGGTTAATTTGCCGCATCCAGCTCCAGGACCGCGAACGAGTGATCCAAGCCGTGGCCGACCTCGCGCGGAAGCATTGACCAGCTCTTAGGCTGTGCGCAGCACAAGTCGAAGACGCTGTCTGCCTGACATACGCCGTCAAGTTAAAATGTCCGCTCCGGGTCAATGCTGACACGCTGCCAGATTGACCTTCCGCATGCTCAAAGTTAAGCATTGCAGTGCATCGGGCACTGATAACCGCTTTCCGAATGATCCGATGACGTCGACCTTTGCGCCGCCCATCGCTCTCGCCAAGCTGGAAAGGGACGCCCGGATGAAGCGCCTGCATTGCCGTCTCGCGGCATTGTCGATCCTCTACCTCGTGACTATCGGCTTTGCCACCGCCGCCCGCGCGTACGCTGTCGCGCCGGTGGGCGACCCGGAAGCGCTCGGCTTCTCGTCATCGCGGCTGGCGCGGATCGCTGCATGGCAGCAGTCGCAGGTCGATGCCGGCGCGTTCTTGGGCGCCGTTGCGGCGATCGCGCGCAATGGCAGGGTCGCGCATCTGCGCGCCGTTGGCTTTCGCGACCGAGCCAGGACGATCCCGCTGCAACCTAATGCGATGTTCTGGATCGCCTCGATGACCAAGCCGGTCACCAGCGTGGCCGCTATGATGCTGGTCGAGGAGGGAAAGCTCGATCTCGCGGCCCCAGTCCACCGGTATCTTCCCGAGCTCAAGGACATGATGGTCGGCGTCGAGACGAAAGACCCGGTGACCGGCCAGACCGAACTCGTGCGCGAGCCGCAGAAGCGTCCGATGACGGTTGAGGACCTGCTGCGCCATACCGCCGGACTGGACTATGGTGTCGGTGGCACGAAGGTGGACCAGCTTTACTACAAAAGACTCTATGGCAATGCCGGCGTGTACCGCCGGGACGAAACCCTTGCCGACTTCGTCTCCAATCTGGCCAAGCTTCCACTTGCCCACCAGCCGGGCGAGGTCTGGGACTACGGTCTTGCCGTCGATGTCCTCGCGCGTGTCATCGAGGTTACCTCCGGTCAACCGTTCGACCAATTCCTGGAGACACGTCTGTTCAGACCGCTGGACATGGTCGACACCGGCTTTCACGTGCCCGAAGCCAAGCTTTCCCGCCTGGTTGATCCGCCCGCCGGCGGCTGGGGCGGGCCGCCGGACAGCGTGCTGGCTGATGTCGCCAAGCCGACCAAATTGTTCTCCGGTGGTGGTGGACTGGTGTCGACGGCCGCCGATTATCTGCGGTTCTGCCAGATGCTGCTCAACGGCGGCGAACTCGATGGAGTCCGCATCCTTTCATCAGCAACTGTGCGGCTGATGACCACGAACGCGCTGCCGCCTGACATCCGCTTCGCCGGCTTTGCCAGCGGCCTTGTCGGGCCCCAGGCTGGCTCGACCTGGGGACTCGGCTTTGCGGTCCGCAGCGATGCCGCGTGGAGCTTGGTGCCCGGATCGGTTGGCAGCTTCTCCTGGATGGGCGTCTCGGGTGCCTATTTCTGGGTTGACCCGACAGAGCAGCTGGTTGTCGTGCAGATGATCCATGTGCGCGGCGGGAGCGGCCCTTTCCAGGGCATGCTTCGCAATCTCACCTACGGGGCCTTCCGCGTCCCCGACCAGGGTATCCCGGTATCAGCCGCAGCACCGGTAACGATTGATGCCGCTACACTCTCGGCCTACGCGGGAACCTATACGTTCTCGTCGACGAGCTCCCGCGACAAGCAGAAGCCCGCCGGCGCCCGCGGTTTTGGCGGCCTTGGCATCGACCTTGCGACGGAGAATGGTCGCATCAAGGTCGTGTCTACGATACAGGGCGCGCCCGCCGCCAAGGCCAGCGTCATGGCCAACGACATCGTCACGCATCTCGACGACGAGCCGCTCCAGGGCCTCTCCCTCAATCGGGTGATCGAGAAGATGCGCGGGCCGGTCAACACCAAGGTTCGGCTGAGGATCGTGCGCAAGGGACAGGAAAATCCAATCGAGGTGCCAATCGTCCGCGCTCTGATCCGCCTGGCAGGGACAGGGGCCGATCTTCAGGTCGCCGTCAAAAATGGCAAGCTCCAGATCGAGGCCAATGGAGCGCTGCCGGTCCTCGACTTTAAGAAGGGTGCACCGATCGCAGTCGTTCCGATGTCGAGTGATGCGTTCTTCGTCGATGGCGGCGACCACACGCGCCTCGCCTTCCTGCGCGATGAGGCCGCTGGGACGACGCGCCTAGTGCTCAATCCGGGGCCCTGGCAAGATCACAGGTCAACGGATCAACTGACGGGACACGAAAGAGGAGACGCGAAGGTCTGCTCCGGGTCGCGTCGATTTTGCCATGTCGGCGGGATGTCCGGTTAGGGGGCAATATCGGAAATGCCTACACCGGATATGAATCGGGCCCTCGGTCAAAGCGAGAGCCAATCTCTACAAATCCACCACCACGTAATCGCTTTCCACCGACACCGCTAACGTCTCCGCGACGTACGGCCCCTTCACCACATTCGACCCCGGCTCGACATTGGCGGGATAGGTCTTGGCGCGAAACCGTTTGGGGTCGCAGTAGGACTGGCCGGTGCGGATGTCGAATTCCCAGCCGTGCCAGGGGCAGCGGATGATTTCGCCTAACCTCGTATATTCGATCTCGCCGGGATCGGACGATTGCGCGAGCCCAATCAGCGGTCCCTCGCACAAGGCCGCGCCCTGATGCGGGCAGCGGTTCAACAGGCCGAAGAACTCGCCCTTGATATTGAACACCGCGATCGGGCGCGCATCGATGGTGAGAAATTTTCGCGTGCCCGGCGGCAGCTCGTCCACCGGGGCGATGACATGACGGGTCATGTTATTTTCTGACGCATGATCTTTTCGGAAAACCGGTTCCCACTTTTCCGGATCATGCTATGCAAGCCCATAAACCTTCCGCGCATTGCCGAGATAAAACGCCTCGCGGTTGGCGTCGCTGACACCGGCCGGCAGCACCCGCGACGGATCGTCATAATCCCAGTGCGGATAGTCGGTCGCGAACAGCAATTTGTCCCAGCCGACCCAGTCGATCACCTCGAACAGATGATCGCGCCGCTCCGGATCCTCCATCGGCTGCGTGGTCCAAAAAATGTGGTCGCGGATATATTCGGAGGGCGGCCGTTTGACCTGCGGCACCTCGCTCTTCAGCCGCTGCCAGCTCTTGTCGAGCCGCCACGACAGCGACGGCGCCCAGCCGAAACCGGCCTCGATCATGACCATCTTCAACTTCGGGTGCCGCTCGAACACGCCCTCCAGCACCATGCTGGCGAGCGCGGTCTGCTGGCACTGCGAATGGCCAACCATCTCCTCGATGTAATAGCTCGGCCAGCCTGAAGCTGTGATCGGATTGCCGCCGAAGCCAAACGCATGCACGCCGATCGGAAACCCGGCCTCTTCGGCGGCCTGATAGATCGGCCAGTAGCGGCGCTGACCTAACGGCTCGACGTTGCGGCTGAGCAGCAGCACCTGGACGAAATTCGCATCACCTGCGCGCTTGCGGATTTCGGCGGCCGCGGCCGGGCCATCCTCGTTGGCGACCACGACGGAGCCTTTCAAACGCGAATCCTGGCTGGTCCATTTGTCGATCTGCCAGTCGTTGATGGCGGTCGCCAGTGCGGCGCTCAGATCCTGGTTGCGGATGCCCTGCCCGGTGTTGAGCGGACACAGCACACCAAGCGCGACGCTGTTGGGGTCGAGATGCTGTTGTTGCATGAACGACAGCGACGAGCCCTGCGGCCCGCCTTCCGGCGGCCAGGCGTCGCGGCGCGAGGCGTTGGGCTGCGCCTTCGGGTAGGGCGGGCCTTCCATCATGCCCTGATAGGGATGCTTGCCGTAGGTTTCGAGATGCTCATGCCAGCGTTTTGCCAGGTACGGATAAAGCTCGGTCGCCGTCGCGCGCGCCGGATGGATGTCGCAGTCGGCAATCGCGGTCTTGACGCCAACGGATGAAGCGGGTTCAGCGCCGCTGCGGAACTGCACGTTCATGGCGTCGTCTCCTTCTCCAGAGTCTAATCCAGCTTCTCTGAATTAGACTCTTCGAAATTATTTTGTTTGGGCATGATCTTTTCCGAAAACCGGATTCCACCCATCGGGTCGTGGCCCGAGGGCATGCTTTTCGGGATCATGCCCGTGCGCCGGCTCTTTCAAGCGCGTGTAGGTCGCATGCGGGTTGTCGATCATGATCTTGCGCACAAGATCGGAGGACATTCCTTCCGGCAGCACCGCGTCGCCGTCGAATTGCCAATGCGGATAGTCGGTCGAGAATAGGAGCAATTCATCCGACTGCATATGGTCAAACAGGCGGTTCAGGGTTGTCGGATCCGGCGGCGCGTCGATCGGCTGCAGCGAAAACCGGATGTTGCTGCGCACAATTTCCAGGGGCGCGCGGTCCACCCAGGGCGTTTCCATCCGCACCCCGCGCCAGAACTTGTGCAGCCGCCACAGATAGGACGGCAGCCAGGTAAAGCCGGACTCCAGCATCACCATTTTCAGCTTGGGATATTTTGCGAACACGCCCTCGACGATCAGGCTGGTCAGTTGGGTCTGGAACGCCTGCGCCTGCGCGACGTAATCCTCGATGTGATAGGAACCCCAGCCCACTGATGTGGGTGGATTATGATAATTGCTGCCGGCGTGGATGCCGACGGCCAGGCCCAGCCGCTCGGCGGCGGCGTAGATCGGCCAGTAGGCCCGCTTGCCCAAGGGCATGTCGCCCATGACCAGCATCAGCACCTGCACAAAACGCTTGTCCACGGCGCAGCGCTCGATCTCCGCGACCGATTTCTCGATGCTCTGCACCGGTATCACGATCGAGCCGCGCAATCGCGCGTCCCGGTCGAGCCATTCCTTCACCAGCCAGTCATTGAGCGCGCGGCAGAACGCATCCGCCATATCCTCCGAAAACACCATCTGCACGCCGTACAGCGGATTGCAGATGGCGTAGCTGACCCCAAACCGGTCGAGCGCCTGCGCCTTCATGTCTTCTAGGTTGGAGCCCGGCTTGCCCTGCGCCGGCCGCCAGTCCGGCCGCGAACTGATCGGCGAATTCGTCGGATAGGATTGCGACACCAGATCGCTCATGCCCCGCGTGGTGACCTGATCGCGCCAATAATCGTTGAGATAGGGCAACAGGCTGGTCAGATGAGGCACAGCGGGATGCAGATCGCAATCCACGCCGCCCGCGATCGGTGACGTCATGATCTTCGTTTCCTCCCGCGTTTCCTCTTTGCTCCGCGTCTTCAGCGCTTGAACCGGGATAGCATATGGCGCGCAGGCTCGCCCGTCCATTGGCGGGCCGATGCAGCGGGAGTCGGCACCCATGCAATCCTGTGCTAGGACATTGCAACATCGTCGCTGGGGGGCCCGAATGACAAAACTGAGCATGGCCGTTGTTCGCGTGGTTTATCATTCGCTCGCCGACAAGCCGAAGAAGGGTGCGTGATGCAGGATCTCGTTGCGATTGCCGAAAAAATAGCGGCGAAACTGATTGAGCGGCGCCAGACCATCGCGGTCGCGGAATCCTCCACCGGCGGCCTGATCTCGGCGGCACTGCTCGCGGTGCCCGGCGCGTCGGCGTATTTCCTTGGCGGCGCGGTGGTCTATACCCGCGATGCGCGGCGGATTCTGATGGACATTCCCGACGACGCCATGAAGGGAATCCGCTCGGCCTCGGAGCCCTACGCCAAATTGCTCGCAAGCCAGATCCGCACACGCTTTGCCACCGATTGGGGCCTGTCCGAAACCGGCGCCACCGGCCCGACCGGCAACCGCTACGGCGACGCCGCCGGCCACAGCTGCATCGGCGTCGCGGGATTGGTGCCATCTGCGATGACGCTGGAAACCGGCAGCACCGACCGCGTTGCCAACATGCATGTGTTTGCCAGCACCGCGCTGAATTTCCTGTTGCAGACTTTGTCGCGGTGAGGGTTCTTCCTCCCTCGCCCTGCTTGCGGGGAGAGGGTCGGGGTGAGGGGGACTCTCCCCACGTTCGGACTCGCGGAGAGTCCCCCTCACCCGAAGCCTTCGGCTTCGACCTCCCCGCAAGCGGGGCGAGGTGATGAACGCGGATGCTCTGCGCGCGCTAATGTCGATTCAATTTTCAAACAGCGCGTAAACCCATAGCCGTCATTCCGGGGCGATGCGAAGCATCGAACCCGGAATCTCGAGATTCCGGGTCTGGTCCTTCGGACCATCCCGGAATGACGGCGAGTCCACATACGACTTCGCACTCGCGGCGCGATGCGCCCGAGCTGTGCATATAATCTTCCGCCCAAGGAGGGCGTGGGGAACGCCGGGTGCCCGCCGCACCCGCAGCCTCGTGTGCGCTTGAGTAGTAAAAAGCACACGAGTAAACGAGTACACCGGAATCACCCGACATTCCCGCACGCAATGGTTTTAACGGCTTATGTCGAGCTCTCCCCGGTGACCGGGCTCTTTTGCCACCGTCGTCCAGCGGATTAAGGTTTTGTCCGCGCCCGGTAGGGCCGACTAACCTCCGCGAACTTGACGCCAGCGTCGGGGCGTCAGGACCACACGATTTTGCCGTACGCGTCAGCATCGTTCGTCTGCTCGCTCAGGTGTCGCTCACAGGCTTTTAAACCTGCCCTGCGACCCCATCGCGCGCCAACGCTGCCGCGTCCACCGCATCCCACCCCGCGTCCGTGACGATCGCGATACGCCCCTCTTGTGGGGTGGGATGACGAGAGTTCTAGATGTGATTTGGGGGGAGTGGGAACAGAAATATTTTCGGAAAATCAGAAATATGACTCGACACGCCTGTCGACAAACAGCCCGACGGGCAAATCACTTGAGCCGTCTTGTCGTCAATCCGCAGGATGCGTTGAGCCCCGCGAAACCCATCACCGCCACGAAATGCAATGGATGGGTATCGCTTCGCTCCACCCATACTGTGCGCTGACGTTGAAGGATTCAAAGAAGCCCGAAGCGTCCTTCGGACGGATTTCGCGTAAACACCGTTATTGCGAGATCGTTCTCAACCGATGAAGGCGGATGCTGATTTTCGATGATAATAACCTGGCTGTCAGAGCCATGATGTTGGATTAGATACTGATAGAATCGCTCCTTGAGATCAGTCCCCTGAAGCTCAAGATCATCGTCACCTTCAGGTTTGAAATACGCTAGAAGCGGAGAGTCGAGGATCACGAACCCGGGGTGCGGGAGGGACTTTTCCTGACAAAACTCCAGAACGCCTATAGTAACGGCCGCGTGGGTGATCGCGCGTAATCCCTTTCCGCGGCTTGCTCGCGGTTTGCCATCGATAACGAAATCGCTCGTTTCCTTATCGAAATGCACTCGGCACTGTCCAGGAAAATTCCAGGCTCGCAAGATACCTTCAATCTTCAGTGATAAAGCGTGAGATACCGCTTCGGGAAGGCCAGTGGCAATCTTCGCGGTGCCGCTGGGTCCTTCTTCAGCTTCAATAAGGGATTGTTTGCGGGCTTCCAACTTCTGAAGAGTGCTAAACAACTCGATCGTCTTTTGGGCGCTGGCACGCTTTTCGATGAGATCAGTAAAAGCAGATCGAACTTCCAGAACTTCCGGAGAAACGGTTTGCCGAATTTCCATGTCAAGTTGTTCGTATTCTTGCGCCTTGACTGAATGTTGGGCCGACAGCTCTACCCTTTCATTTTCCAGGTCACCCACCGTGCCATCGAGCTCGACAATAAGCCGCTCGATCTTACCCATTTCGGCCGTTGCAGCCTGAACTACGGATTCAACGTCTCCACCGCAGGTTTCGTCGACATGCTGATCACTAGGTGCAGCTCCGCAAAGCGGACACGCCACGGCGTCTACATAGGCGAACATTGATCCGCTTTCGCGAATGGCAGCGAGCCGCTCAAGATCGACTTGATAGTGCTCCCTTAATAAACCGAAACGGGCCAGTAACTCTCCTATCTCGGACACACGCTCTTCAATTTTCCCGCGATCCTCGAAAATTTGCCGCCGCGCTGAAAGTCGATCGTCAAGCCTTCGTTGAACGACATCAAGTCTCGCGCGACCGGCTCCAATTGAGTTCTCAAGCTTCTCCAATTGATCCGCAAGCTCACCTTCTTCATGCCCAGACTCGCCAATCTCACTGCCCAAATCAGCGACAAGCTCGTCAATAAATGCAATTTGGCTTGCATTATCGACTTCCGGTTCGGCAGTCGCTGAGACGACATGGGAGTCATCGACGCCAGTGAGTAGCAGCTTCACGGTCGCTAGTTCTGCCGTTTTCAAAGTATATTGGCCGCCCCAGAACGGCGACCCAGACTGCTGAATCTCGCTTTCCTTAACGATAATGAGGCGTGCCAAATTTCGAAAGCTCAAGCTGACCGTTGTGCCCTTGACGCTGCTCTTGAGAATTCTCTTTCCTAATAATCCGATTTTTTCGAGCAGAAAGCCTGAAAGGTTGTCGACACGGTCATGGGCATGGCTTTGCTTAAGCCTGATAGCCACCGCACGGGCGGCGTTCAGATCAGTGGCACTGAAATCGCCCCCCGAGGTGGCCCTTTCGATCAGCCATTCTTCTCCCTCGGTCGTGCCGATGGTCATGCCAATCTTGCCGTAATCGGTACGCTCCGGAATTTCTTTTAACGAAGATCCTCCGAGCATAAAGTCAACAGATTCCGCCAAAAATGATTTGCCGGTGTCCGACGCTCCGCAGATCACATTGACACTTGGCGTAAACGACAGTTTGGCGGTCTTGCCCGGCCCTGTGAAGGCGATCTTTCGAAGCTGTAGATAGCTGTCGGCCATGGCTATCCGATCCTGGTTCTTGGCTGGAATTGGCTAGACCAACGCTCGAAGAAACTACTAGTGATCGTCCGTATCTCATCCGTAGAAAAATTCTCAAACTTCCCGACAGCCCATTCCGCACGCGCGATCAATCGCTTCGTGTAGTCTTCTGTAAGAGAGGCGAGAAACGGAGCCGCAGCATCACCCGCCGAGTAGTAGATTCCTTCGCTTTTCGACAGTCTTTGAACCAGTCCGCGACTCATCATCAACATTAGGCCGGTCTTGATCAGTCCACGCCTAACGAGGAGTTCGCCCGCTCGAAGCGGAAGAGGCACATGAAGGCTTTTGGGTCCACCGGCGTCACCGGAATGAACAACAAGATAATCAAGCTCGACCAGTCTTTGTAGATCGAATGATGCCGGATGTGCTGCCGCAAGGATGGCAAGCGACCGCATTCCCGTCTCCAACGGGCTATTGAAAGCGGTGGTGCGTGCACGCTCAGTCATCTTGCAAGACCCAAATCAAGCGATCCTCGTTCGCCAGTTGATGACAAATTCCCTGACGATCTTGAGTTTTCGTCGCTGGCGACAACGGATTCGACGTTGCCGCGATCTGCGATGCCTGAGCGATGGTCGCCTTCAACCGCTCTAAACCGTTCGAGTAGGATCCTTCGCAGACGTCGATAACTCCGTGATAGATTTCGTCTTGCAAGGCTGCA
>WNFC01010071.1_pt1 | contig 10472 bp, 11 predicted proteins | sample 5400541 | NCBI WGS metagenome assembly WNFC01 (sample SAMN13153342, study PRJNA577476) | soil metagenome | isolation source: 120 cm saprolite under Douglas fir tree site 2 hole 2 replicate 1 | place: USA:California | collected 2015-04-18
TCGAAAAGCTTGGAGTCGGAATACGCCTGCGATCCGTTCCACCGCCGCCGCTTCCACTGCAGGTCGGTGAAGTCGGGCTCGGCGTAGCGATGCATTCCGGAGCTCAGATAGACAAGTCGCTTAGGCGGTTTTATGAGGGCAGTCAGCAGATAAGGCCCGAGCACGTTGACGGCGAAGATGTGCTCGAGGCCATCGCCCGTCTCGATTCGGCGCTCCCGATTACCGACTCCGGCGTTGTGAATGACCGCGTCCAACGGTCCCAAGCGGTTGGCCTGATCGGCGAGAGCCCGAGTCTCGGCGATGCTCGCGAGATCGCCTACTACCACTCCGTGGGCCTTCGGGGCCGCAGTCTGCGCGTCGCGGGCACGACCCTGGTTGCGGGCGTGGAGGATCACCTCGTGACCGGCGGCCAGCAACCGCTGCGCGGCCAGGAGGCCGAGACCGTCGGATGATCCGGTGATCAGCACCCTGCTCACGGATCGACAATACCGTCTGACCAAGTGGCACTTCGAGCGATCGACGAATACCTGGCGGCGCTGGACGAGCCGAAGCGGACGACCCTACAGGCTTTGCGACAGACGATTCACGCCATCATCCCGCGCGCTGAGGAATGCATCTCGTATGGCATGCCGGCGTTCCGGCTGGAGGGGAAGGTCATCGCCGGCTTTGCAGCCTTCAAGAACCACCTCGCCTTCCTGCCTCACAGCGGCTACGTCCTTAGGGAGCTTTCAGTTGACGTGGCCGGCTACGAGAGCACGCCCGGGTCGTTGCATTTCCCGATCGACAAACCGCTCCCCAAGTCGCTCGTCAAGAAGCTCATCGCGACTCGCCTTGAAGAGGTCCGCAAGAAAAGCGCCTGATGGCTGCCCACCCGCGCTCTCTGGGCCAGACCCTCTTGCGCTTCTACAAGCTGACGCACCAGCGGCTGCTGAACGCCGCGGAAGAGCTGACTCCCGAGCAATTCGCGTGGAGCGCGGGTCCAAGTCTTCACTCGGTCGGCTGGCAGCTGTGGCACGCGGCCCGCTGGGACGACATCATCGCGTCCTACTTTCACAGGGCCCTGGCCAAGGAGCCTCGCGCACAGGTCTGGGAGAGAGAGTCCCTGGCGGCTCGATGGTCCCTCGTTCCGGAATCGATGGGCCGGCGAGACACCGGAACCGAGATGTCGGACGAGGCGGCGGAAGCGATGCGTTTCCCGGTTCAGACGGACGTCATCGGCTACGCCAAGCTTGCCTTCGGATACGCCGACGAGGCGATCACGCTCATACCCGACGAACTGTTCCTGGCGCTCGCGAAAGGTGATCCGGACGGCGACACCACACTCGACAACGTCCTCATCTACCTCGAGCACCTGAGCCGGCATCTCGGGATGATCGAGTCAATTCGTGCGCTTCAGAAGGCGGCCGGCTCTTAGCAGGCTTCAAAAGCATATTGACCAGCGCGTCCCCGAGCCATTCCTCGTAGCGCGCCGGCGTCCAGCCTCTGTCGAAGACCAGCTGGATGTACTGGTCCGGTCCGCACAACGCCCAGATCACCGCGAGAGCCTCAGAAGGCGATATTCCGGCGCGTAGCCGCCCGCCCCTCTCCAGCTGAGCAGAGACGCCGTACTGAATCATGCCCTTCAATCGCTGCTCCTCCCTTTCGTGGTAGTGCGCGAGCAGGCCCGGATCGCCTGACTCCCGCATGAAACGGAGGAGGTCGGCGCAGAGCTCATAAATGCGGCGAGCAACGCGTGCGCTGGTGCGAAGCCCCAATTCGGGGTCGGCCGACGGACCTAGCTGATCGAGCAGCTTCAAAGCCTCATTGACGTGAGGGAACCCGATCTCGATCAGCGCCTGTGCCAGCCGGAGCTTGGTTCCAAAAATTGCATAGACCGTCTGGTACGAAACCCTTGCCTCGGCGGCAATGTCCTCCATGGTCACGCTGCTGTATGTCCCGTTGATCAGGAGTCTTCGGGCGGCGTCGAGGATGCGGCCCCTCGTCATCTGGGCCTGCTCCTGGCGCAGCGTCCCGTTGTATGAGCGATGGGTCTTGACAGCCTTGACCATTGCGGATAGGGTACCACTATCAATCAGAGAGTGCCTCTAATTAATTTAGGTAGTCTCTAAAAGGTGGTTGGGATGCGCGAATCAGACCGGAAATGGGATTGGCTTCTGTTTGGGCTGATCTGTATGAGCCCAATGGGGGCGATCGCCTACTACAACGCCCGCGCCGATGAGGAGCAGTACCAGCATCCCGCGCCGGCGCCCGCTCCACGCCACGCCTTGATTTCCGAAACGACGCCTGGCCCAGTGGTCGTTCAGCTGGCAGTCCTTTGAGCAGCACGCAGCTTGACGTGGTCGTTGTTGGTGGTGGCATCCAGGGGCTGGTCGCCCTCAACGCCTTGGTCGCGGAGGGCTACTCGTGCGCCCTGGTCAGCGACGGTGATCTGGGGTCAGGTCAGACGATTCATTCGCACGGCTATCTCAACACCGGTTTTGGCATGTCCGGTCCAGAGCTCCCGCGCGCTTCATCCGACATGGTGCAGCCCTACCTGGAGCAGCGCGGCCTCGAGCTCAGCCATGACTGGATCCTGATTCCGCCGCCGAACATGCCGGCCTTTGAGGGTCTCGCCCCGGCCGCGTTGCCGCCGGGATTCGTCGCGCCCCTCGGCCTGACCGCGGTTCGATTGCCAGACCGAAGCGTTGCCAAGCGTCGTCTTGTCGAGATCGTCAGCAATGGCCACCACGAGCGGATTCTTCACGGTCGTGCCACGCAGCGTTTCAACGACACGCGGGTAGAGGCGATTTCCGTGAGTGCCCCGGGCAACGGCGAGGAGGTCGTTCTCGAAACCAAAGCGATCGTGGTCGCCGCGGGATGCGGCAGCAAGCGATTCGTGGAAGGTCTTGTGGGTCAAACGGCGCAAACCGAACAGATCAAGCACCGACGAGTCCACATGATCTGCGTGCGCGCTCCGCGTGGCGCACTACCGACCACAAGCGTCGTCGCCATGCCTATCGGCTTGATGCTCGCGGCTCATGACCAGCCTGATGACGTCACGTGGTACGTCACGCCGATGGAGATGGGCGGACCGTCGTTCGACGATGTTCCGGGTGACGCGTCCGGCGAGGTCGATCCAGAAATCGTTTCTCGAGGCTGGATGAGTTTGCTCGCGCTCTTCCCGCGGCTACCCGAAGTCGATGGTCTCCAGATCGGTTGTTACGCGGGCTATCGACAGGACATCGGCGACCGGCCCGGAAATCGGATGTGCGAGGTCGTCGAGGGAACCGCAAACGTGATCGTGGCGCTGCCTTCGGGCTCATCGGAGCCTGGCTCAACGCAACGACGTTGTGTGAAATCCTCGGCGGACTCTTCGAGCCGAGCGGCGCTCAGCGGGCATTGCCGGGTGGAGGCGTGGGCGTACGAGTCGGCGACCCAGTGGAAGATCGCCCCGATTTCAAGTGGATGGGATTGCGGGATTGGTCCGAGAAGTATTCACGAAGCGGTGTGGTCGCGGCGCGTCAGGCGCCGTCGTAGCCGGGGTTCTCGTAGACGACGAAGGCGCCGATGTACTTGACCGCGCTCAGTGAGCGGTCGCGCATCACGCCATCGAGGCCCCCCACCGTGGGGTAAAGGGTCGAATCGACCACGTAACGAACGTCTGGCCGGGTTGCTATGTCGCCGTACTCACCGCCGGGGACATCCTCCAGTCCGTAATGGCTCCCGTGGAAGTAATAGCCCATGTCCTTGGGTGCCAGGATCACCTCACTGGAATGGCCGCGTAGAGATGCATTGAGGAAGTCGACCGTCGCGTAGAAGCCGGGCTCGTTGTATGCGCGATATGGGGACGATTCGGGGGCGACGACGGCCAGTTTGGCAACGTCGATCGGGTTGGCGATCAACAGGTAGGCGGTCAACGCCGCGGACCAGACCTGGGAGCGCGGGCGGCCGCGAAACAGGCGCCAGGCCCCGAACAACATCAATCCGAACGCCACCAGCTTCAGACCCAGGTAGACATGGGGCGGATTCACGATCGACTCCTCAACAGCCCCGAAGCCCGGCGGTCGAAACTGCAGCGGGGTGCCGACGAGCAGCAGAAGGACCGCGGCCGCCACTGCGCCACCCGCCACCAGGAGGGCGCGCGAGCGCACATCTGGTTTCTGGATCGCCATCAGCCGATTACCGAATTCGATGCCGGCGGCGAGCACGCCGGCCGCAACAGGCGGCACAGTGTACTTGCCGATCGTGCCGGCCCAAGGGACGTAGGCCAGCAGGCCAACCACGCAAAAGATGAGCAGCAGGTCGATCGGCTGCGCTCGGCGTGCGCGAAAAAACGCAAGTGAACGCACGACGATCGCGCCGGCAATCAGCAGCGCGATCGGCACCGAGATCCAGGTCAGGTTCCAGTAGATGGAGCGCAATGAGTCGACCAGACCGGGGTTGTGGAGAAACTGCCCGGTCTTGCCGAGGTAGGTGTACTGGAACATGAATCCGGCTGGATACCGGAGAAGCGCGCAGTACGCCAGGTAGGCAGCTCCGAAAACAGCCGTGCCGCCGACCCCGATGAAGGCCGGCTGGACAAACGCCCGAATGGTTTGACGACGCAGCAACTGGTACACGCCGATGCTGGCAAGGAGCATGTACGGCGTCGTCAGCTTCGATGCCAGCGCAAAGGCAAAGGCGAGGGCGAGCAAGCCGAGGCGCCGGGGCGAAACCGTATCAGGATCTTGCAGATAGAGCCAAACCACCAACAGGAGGGCAAACAAGAGGCTGGTGTTGTCGATGTCAAGGTAGAGCCCGCCTTGCATCAGGAGCGGCGTCATCAAGATCAGGGCAATCGGAACCGCCCTGACGAGCAGTGGAGCTCCCTTATCAAGAAGAAGTCCGGTGATCTTCCAAACGACCACCAGCGACAGCAATAACCAGGCGAGGCTGGTTGCGCGCATCGCGACGGTTCCGGTGCCGAACAGCTGCGCGGTCACCGCGAGCGAATAGAGATAGGTCGGCGGATGCCACATCCCGTAATGGGCATCGAAGCCGTAGTACAGGTTCGAGGTGGCCCATCTGACGCTCTCCTCCGAGTACAGGAGCTTGGGCACACCGTGCTTGAGAATGCCGATCGCCTGAGGAGGCCACTCCGTCTCGTCAAACCGCATCGGGCTGCCGAGGTAAAGAATCAGCGAGGCGATAAAGATGGCCGCGGCCACAACGCAGATGAGGCCGGCCGGCACGCGGCCGTTACGTGGCAGTTGGGTTGTCCACGGGGATGGACGTCGACGACCTCCGCTTCAGCCGGCTCTTCCGGCGGAGGCCATCTGTGTGCAGCTTGTAGGAGAGGATCATCCGGATCATTCGAAGCCCGAGCTTGAGAGCCTTCCACTTATTCCCGGTGACAGAGCTCTCGCCGATGCGTGCCTGGTAATTGACGGGGATCTGAACCATTGGAATGTCGAGGACGCAAGCGAGAAGCATCATCTCGGGTCCGAAATAGTTGTCATTGATCGTGAAGAGCGGCTGCATGAGCTCCAGTGCCGGCCGCTTGACCAGCCTCATGGTGCACCCGACGTCACTGAGCGACACGGTATCGAAGAGCATCTCCATCATCTTGGCCACGGCGTAGTTACCCCATTTGAGGAACTGGCCCATGTTGGCGCCCTGCCAGATGAATTCCTTGACCGTCCGCGAGCCCAGCACGAGGTCGAAGTCACGCGCGTAGGCGAACAACTTCACGACGTCATGCGCGTCGAACGTTCCATCCGGCTCGCAAACAACGATGTAGTGGCCGGTCACCTCCTCGAACCCGCGTCTGATGGCGGCGCCGTAGCCTTGCCGAGACTCATGGACCTCGCGCGCCGAGGTCGGGGCAACCTCGTCAGAGGTGCCCGGAGCGGCATTGTTGTTGACCACGACGATCTCGTCGACGTAACCGGTCGCCTCGAACTGATTGATGCAGGCCCGAATTGAATCTTTTTCGTTGTAGGTCGGAAGGATGACCGATACGGTCTCGCCTTTCCACATCGCTACTTGCTCACCACGAACACGTTGTGCGAGGCGAACGGGCGGCTGAATGGCCACGCTTCCAATCTGCGCTCGATCGCAATCGCGGCGCGAAGCGCGCGGCGGGGTGTGAAGTCCGGAACAAATCCGAGACGCCAATGCTCCACGCCATTCACCTCATGGCGGGCGAGGTCGTTCAAGATCTCGCCTCTCGGAACCAACCGTTCAGAACCATCATCCTGAGGCACGCGGGCCATCAAGATCGGCCAGTATGGATTGAGCGGGTTGTGGTCCCAGATCACGGCTCGGCCACCTGGTCGGAGCACCCGAATCATCTCGTCGATGGCGCGTCGGACCATATCGATCGAGCCCAGGTGGTGAAGAACCGCCACCGAGACAAATCCGTCGAATGTGTCGTCGGGAAACGGCAGTCGCTGGGCGATCGCTTGCGCCACCGGCACCTCACGATTGCGGGCTCCCGCCAGCATGCCGATCGACGCGTCGATTCCAACCACCCTGTACCCGTTGTCGCGCAGCCGGCCGGCAAAAGTTCCAGTTCCGCAACCGGCGTCGAGAATGAGGGAGCCGGCAGGCACATGCCGTGAAACAAACGCCAGGCGTTTGGCCAGCAGGTGCTCCGCGACGTGGGCAGGGATCGTCGAGTCGTAGGCGTCCGAGACGGCGTCGAAGGTCGAGGTCGTCAAGTTTCTGCTCGGAAACGGGTCATCGCCGCCAGGTCCGGAGGAGTATAGAACTCCTGGAATTTGGCAGCCCAGACCGGCCGCTAGGGGTTCAGCCGCGTAACGCATTGCCGCGCGACAGCATTGTTATTTTGTGCGCGGTTGGGCCGGACTGCTTGCAGCCGTGATGGTCGCTTGTGCCTGTATGGGATCCACCCAGCCGCCGGTGAGCCATCCATCGCTTCAGATGGTGAGCGGACCGGCGGTCGGTCTTGGGAGCATGGCCTTTGATCAATCAAGCGGCGAAATGCTGCTGGTCGATCCAAGCGGTGGAGGCACCTGGACCTGGGATGGTGTGCATGGCTGGCAGCAACAGAATCCGGCAGCCGCCCCTGTAACCCAGAGAGTCAAGGTGGGCAGCGTGCCGTTCGGGTTGGCATGGGATCCGAACTCGCGATCCATGATCGCGGTCGTTGGCGATTACCTAACCCCGCCAGGCATCAACCGCGTCCCCGCCGCCACGTGGTCATGGCACGGGGGTAATTGGACAAACTTGAACAACGCAAGCACGCCCGATGTTGTGGGTGGCGCGATCGTCGAATATCCGCCCAAGCAGCAGTTGATCATGTTCTCCGGGTGCTGCCAGGTCGGTCAGCAGAACCGCTTCCTATTCGCCAAGCCGGGGATGTGGATTTTCGACGGGCGTGCTTGGGCCGAGGTGCACCCTGCCCATGTGCCACCAGCTCGCTGGGGCGCAACCGTGGCTTTCGATGCTGCCATCGCCAAGACCGTGTTGTACGGCGGATATGCGCTGGAGCCGGACCATCCTCCCTTGAATGACATGTGGGCCTGGGATGGAACGGACTGGAGTCAGCTCATGGCCCCACCCGTGCCGGGCGACCTCGTTACGGAGTTAGGTTTTTCACCGGATGGTTCGATCCTGATGACGGCCACGAGCCAGAACCTGCAGGCCGAGACCTGGCAATGGCGCGGCTCCGATTGGTCAAAGCTGGATGTTGCGACGCCTGGTTGCTTTTTCTGCGAGCTCGCCTATGACTCCGTGCGCAAACAAACGGTGATGGTCACCAACATGCAGGGCCGCCCTGATTCCGCTGCCGAGGTATGGGTTTGGGATGGAGCGCACTGGTCCCAGCGGTCGTGATCGGGCCAGGAAGCTGGTCGCGCGACTGTTTGTGCGCCAGGTGCCTTCGACTTGTAACGATCAGCAGCCTCGCGACACTCCGTTTACGTAGCCAGACCAGGCGGAGGGGTCAACCCGGTTTGGACTGAAACCACGGCCCGTGAGGAGGACAACAACAAGCATGAATCGAAAGTTGCATGCTCTGACCGTGGCGAGTGCGCTCGCATTGGCCGCTGTCACCAGCACAACAATTGGGACCGGCGCGCTTAATGCGAATCGGGCCAGCGCCGCATTTCCAAACCAGTTGCCTTTTATGTGCTTCAACACCGCTCACACCTTCCACCAGACCTTCGGCCCGAACAGCTTCTTCCTCAACGGGAATCAGCAGGGACCGACGGGCTTCGTTGAGGGCTCGCCCGCCTCAAAGCCCACGGTGACATTTCCTCTGCGCAAAGGAACCGCCGGCCGCCACCTCGTCTACTACTTCATCACGGACGCCTCAGACCAGTCCGTGGCGCGGGCGCTCGGCGTGAACTTCACTCCGAAACTGGCCAACTCTGCCGGAACATCGACTGTCCAGCACTCGTCGTCGACCGATCCCACTTCGATTGCCGTACCGGCCGACGTCGACTTCTCACCAGTGCACGTGCTGGTGGCCGGCCCGGCTGGATTCCCACCTTCGGCCGCCGCGCCAGGAGCGATCGGCAATTCCGGTTATAGCCCCCTCGTTGAGTTGCCCAACGGGGTCGTCATCAACGCCCCACAGGTTGGGGACGGAGCCAACACCAACGGCGCAGATAAGGCTCATTGGGCAGACAAGGTCGAAAGCGTCGACGCGGCGAACAACACAGTTACATACGACGAGACCAACGGTTGCTATGAAGACCAGAGCGTCCATTACATTTCATCCGACGCTTCCGCCGCGGGTCCGGCTGCAATCGAGGATGTGACCTACGCGCCCGCTCTCGGCAATGTGCCGTTCCCCGACTGCGGGACGAACGACATCAACGTCAGCGGACCGTTCATCAACCGGGGATGCGCTCGCGAGAGCTTGATCGCCTTTATCAACGGCCAGAGTGGCAAAGACAACGTGCAGCGCCAGGGCCTCAACGCGGCAATCCTTGATCAGGAGTCGCCCATCAACATCCTGGAGGACGTGCCTAACGCTGGGGGACAGTTCAACTACAGCCCTATGTGGGACATTCACCTGGTGCAGTGGAATGCCTCGGTTCCAGTGGCCAACCGGTTGCGGCAGACGGACTTTGCCAGGGCCGAGGCCCTGGTCGGAACTCAGGCCCAGAGCATCACGCCGGAAGGCGCGACCACCAACACGTTCCAAGGGACCGGCTTCATCGTCGACTGCCCGCTCATAAGCATCTTCGCAACCAACTAAAGATCAGCGGCCGACTGACATTCTTCGGTGCTTGGGTTTGCATCATGCAGCCCAAGCACCGACCTTTCCAGGGATGGTCGAGCGGGGTAAAGGAACTGTGGTCAGCTTCGCATCGCTCCTTGCTTACAGCGCAGCCTCAGAAAATCCGCAACTGCCCAAGCGTGCCGTGTACGCCGCCAGCAAAGCCTTCCTCCTCACCTTCTTCCAGCTTCTTGCTGTGGAGCTCCGCGGAAGTGGCGTTAAAGTGCAAGTCGTTTGCCCGGGCATCGTGAAGACAGAGTTTCACACGCGCCAGAACATGGACATGTCCGCCAGGCCGCGACTCGAGCCGGAAGAGGTTGTCAACGCGAGCATGATCGGCCTCGGACGGGGTGAGGTCGTATGCATCCCGACTCTCGAAGAAACCGATCGCCTTCAGCGTCACGACCAAGCAGAAGCCGACGTGTTGGCGGCCAACATGCGGCCCTCCTTGGCCGAGCGTTATTTGCAGTGACCACCATCGTGAAGTAGCCCCGGCGGGATTCGACCCCGCGATCTCAGCCTCGCCGGGCCCGCGCAGGGCGCACTTTATCGAGACCCTCTCAAGGCTGAGATGAAGTAGCCCCGGCGGTGTGTGGTTTCACCACATAGTGGACAGATGTCGCAAGACATAGTGGACACCACCAATCTCGGAGGTGGTACATGTCCAACCGGGGCCGCTACATCGTCGAGGCCATCGTCCTAGAGCATCGAAGCCCCACCGAGCTGGCTCGGACCCACAAGGTCTCCCGCAGCTGGATCTACAAGATGCTGGAGAGATTCGAGCAGGGCGGGTACGCGGCCTTAGAGCCCCGCTCGCGACGACCTCGGTCCTGCTCGCATCAGGTCGAGGCTCGAGTCCAGAAGCTAATTCTCAAGCTGCGCCGCGACCTGACCGCAGCTGGTCATGACGCTGGCCCGCATACCATCCATTTCCACCTCTCGAAGAAGCTCGCCGAGCCTCCATCGGTAGCCACCATCTGGCGCATCCTCAAGCGCCACGGCCTCGTCACGCCGCAGCCCCAGAAACGGCCCAAGTCTTCTTTCATCCGCTTTGCGGCCAAGCTGCCCAACGAAACCTGGCAGGCCGACTCCACGCCCTGGACCCTGGCCGATGGCAGCCCGGTCGAGATCTTGAACTTCCTCGACGACTGCTCTCGAGTCGCTCTCGCCTGCTCCTGCTTTCGCACCGTCAAGGGTCACGACGTCGCCCACGTCTTCCAGGCAGCTTCGAATACGTTCGGACTGCCCGCTTCCCTCCTCA
>WNFC01010073.1_pt1 | contig 10472 bp, 7 predicted proteins | sample 5400541 | NCBI WGS metagenome assembly WNFC01 (sample SAMN13153342, study PRJNA577476) | soil metagenome | isolation source: 120 cm saprolite under Douglas fir tree site 2 hole 2 replicate 1 | place: USA:California | collected 2015-04-18
AGAGAATGAATGCCGCGGTGACGATCAGAACGGTCCGCATCTCGCCGCCGATCGGCTGGTCGAAAATGCCGGTCGGCTCGTCGAAATACATCAGCTTGACGATGCGCACATAATAGTAGGCGCCGACCACGCTGGTCACCACGCCGATGACGGCGAGCGGATAAAGCCCGGCATCAATGGCCGCCAGGAAGACATAGAGCTTCGAGAAGAAGCCGGCCAATGGCGGAATCCCAGCCATCGAGAACATAAAGATGCCGAGGGCAAGCGCCAGTGCCGGGCGGGTCTTCGACAGGCCAGCGAGATCCTCGATGGCCTCGACCATCTGGCCATCGCGCCGCATGCACAGAATGACGGCGAACGTGCCGAGATTCATGAACACATAGATCGCCATGTAGATCAGCACGCCGCGAATGCCGATCTCGGTTCCGGCAGCCAGGCCAATCAGCGCGTAGCCGACATGGCCGATCGAGCTATAGGCCATCAGCCGCTTGATGTTGCTCTGGCTGATCGCGGCGAAAGCGCCGAGCAGCATCGAGGCAATGGCGATGAACTGGATGATCTGGCGCCATTCCGAGGCGAGACCGCCGAAGGGTTCAATCAAGAAGCGGATGAACAGAGCGATTGCCGCGAGCTTCGGCGCTACGGAGAAGAAGGCGGTCACCGGCGTAGGCGCCCCCTCGTAAACGTCGGGTGTCCACATGTGAAACGGGACCGCCGAGCATTTGAATGCCAGACCGACCGAGACAAAGACGATGCCGATGATGATGCCGACCGAGTAATCGCCGCCCGCGAAGCTCGCGCCAAGGCGTTCGAAGCTCGTCGTTCCGGCAAAACCGTAAATCAAGGAGCAACCATAGAGCAGCATCCCCGAGGAGAGCGCGCCGAGGACGAAATACTTCAAGCCCGCCTCGGACGACGCCACCGTGTCGCGCTTGAAGCTGGCGACGACGTAGAGCGCGAGGCTTTGCAGCTCGAGACCGATATAGAGGCTGATGAGATCGTCTGCCGAGATCATCATCAGCATCCCAGTCGTGGCGAGCAGGATGAGAACGGAGAATTCGAAGCGGGCGATCCGCTCACGCTCGTTATACGCCATCGCCATTACGATCGAGACGGCGGAACCGATCAGCACGAAGACCTTCGTGAACGCGGCGAAGCCGTCGGTGATGAACATGCCGTTCAGCGCGACACGCCGCTCGCTGCCGACCGAAATGACGAGACCGACGGTGACGACGAGGGCGGCAACGGCGAGCCAGGAGACGAGCCGGGTCGAACCCTCGCCGCGGAACGCACCGAGCATGAGCAGCGCCATCGCCGAGCAGACCAGGAATATTTCCGGGAAGGCCGGCAGTAGATCGGGCGCGGGGTAGGTCGGCATTGCGGCGTCAATTCCTTGGCATAGCGGCAAGTCTTGCGGCGTGGCCGGCGAACCGGCTCGATGGCAGGTGACCGAGTTGGGCGGCCTGGGCATTCTCGACCCGTTCGACCAGATTGCCCACCGAGGGCTGGATCGGACGCAGGAACGAGGTTGGATAGATGCCGATCCACAGGACGAGCGCGACGAGCGGCGCAAACACGAGGATCTCTCGCGGACTGAGATCGAGCATCGCCTTCACCTCGGCCCGGGTGATGACGCCGAAAATGACCCGCCGATAGAGGTAGAGCATGTAAGCGGCGCCGAGGATCGAGCCGGTGGTCGCCAGGAACGCCGCCCAGGTGCTGACCTGGAAGGCGCCGAGCAGAACGAGGAACTCGCCAACGAAGCCGCTGGTGCCGGGCAGGCCGATCGAGGCGAGCATGAAGATCATGAAGGCGAGCGCATAGCGCGGCATGGTGTCGGCAAGGCCGCCATAGCGCGAGATCTCGCGCGTGTGAAGCCGATCGTAGACGACGCCGACGATGAGGAAGAGCGCCGCCGACACGATGCCATGGCTGAGCATCTGAATTACCGCGCCCTGCAGCCCCTCCTCGGTCACCGTGAAGATGCCGAGGGTGACGATGCCCATATGCGCGACCGACGAATAGGCGATCAGCTTCTTCATGTCCTCCTGCGCCAGGGCGACGAGCGAGGTGTAGATGATCGCGATTATACTGAGCGTGAAGATCAACGGCGTGAAATACGCGGTGGCGAGCGGGAACATCGGCAGCGAGAACCGCACGAAGCCGTAGCCGCCCATCTTCAGCAGCACGCCGGCCAGGATGACCGACCCCGCCGTCGGCGCCTCGACATGAGCATCGGGCAGCCAGGTGTGAACCGGCCACATCGGCACCTTGACGGCGAATGACGCGAAAAAGGCGAGGAACAGCCACTTCTGCATTCCGGCCGGAAAGTCGAACGCCATCGCCGTCGGGATATCGGTCGTACCGGTCTGGTAATAGATCGCCAGGATGGCGAGCAGCATCAGCACCGAGCCGAGCAGCGTGTAGAGGAAGAACTTGAACGCCGAGTAGACCCGGCGCGGCCCACCCCAGATGCCGATGATGAGGAACATCGGGATAAGGACGCCTTCGAAGAACATGTAGAAGGCGATGAGGTCGAGGGCGCAGAACATGCCCACCATCAGCGTTTCAAGCACGAGGAAGGTGATCATGTATTCGCGCACCCGCGCGCGGATCGCCTGCCAGCTTGCGATAACGCAGATCAAGGTGAGGAAGGTCGAGAGCAGGACGAAGAACAGCGATATGCCGTCGACCCCCATGTGATAGCTAATGTTGAAGGTGGGCAGCCACTCGGCCTGCTCGACGAGCTGGAACTCCGCCGTCGTCGGGTCGAACCACGCCCAAATAAACAGCGAAAGAACGAAGGTGATGAGCGATGTCCACAGCGCGATCCACCGCGCGTTTTGCGCCATGAGCAACGGATCGCGGCGCGGCAAAAGGAGAATGAAGACGACGCCGACGAGCGGAAGGAATGTCGTCAGGCTCAGGATCGGGAAGCTATTGGTCATGGCTGGCGCCCTCACCCGACCGACTGGAAGAGGAACCACGACACCATGATGACGGCGCCGATTAGAATGGCAAAGGCGTAATGGTAGACGTAGCCACTCTGCAGGCGCCCGGCGCGTACCGCCAATTCGAGCGTCCGCGCAGCGATCCCGTCGGGGCCGACACCGTCGATCACGGCGCCGTCGCCCTGTTTCCAAAGTCCACGTCCGAGCGCAAAGGCCGGCTGAACGAAGAGGCGATCGTAGAGCTCGTCAAAATACCATTTATTGAGGAGGAACAGGTAAATTGGGCGAAGCCGCTCCGCAACCAGCGCCGGCCAATGCGGGCGGTACATGTAAAACAGATAAGCGACGCCGATGCCGATGGCCGCCGCGAGAAGCGGCAGCAGCGAAATGATCGCCGGGATGCGATGGACAGCCTCGAGCGGATCATGATCGGAGAGGACGAGGAGCGAGCTCCCCCAGAACGACCCACGCTCGTCGCCGACAAAGAACTCCTCGGCGACGCCGCCAGCGAAGATCGCGCCCAACGCGAGGAAGATGAGCGGCGCCAGCATGACCTTCGGCGATTCGTGAACGTGATGCAGGACCTCGTGGCTGGCCCGGCTCTCGCCGTGGAAGGTCATGATGAGGAGCCGCCAGGAATAGAATGCGGTAAGGAAGGCGGCAAAGAGACCCATCCAATAGGCGTATTGCCCGACCGCGGTGTCCGCGGCCCATGCCGCCTCCAGGATGGTGTCCTTCGAGAAATATCCGGAGAAATACGGGATGCCGGCGAGCGCCAGGCTGCCGATCCACATCACAGCATAGGTGACCGGCACCTGGCGCCAGATGCCGCCCATCTTGCGCATGTCCTGCTCGCCCGACATCGCATGGATGACGGAGCCGGCGCCGAGGAAAAGCAGCGCCTTGAAGAAGGCATGGGTAAAGAGGTGGAGCATCGCCGCCGAATATGCCGAGACGCCGGCGGCGAAGAACATGTAGCCGAGCTGGCTGCACGTCGAATAGGCGATGACGCGCTTGATGTCGTTCTGCACCATACCGACGCTCGCCGCGAAGATCGCGGTGGTGCCGCCGATGACGACGACGAGGGCGAGCGCGGTCGGGGCGTATTCGAAAAGCGGCGACAGGCGCGCCACCATGAAGACGCCGGCGGTGACCATCGTCGCCGCATGGATGAGGGCGGAAACCGGGGTGGGGCCCTCCATCGCGTCGGGCAGCCAGGTGTGGAGGCCGATCTGCGCCGACTTGCCCATCGCTCCGATGAAGAGAAGGATGCACGTCACCGTCAGCGCATCGACCTGCCAGCCGAGGAACTCGATGGTGTTCCCGGCGATATCGGGCGCGCCGGCGAAAACGGCGTCGAATTGCAGCGTGCCGAAGATCGAAAAGACCGCGAAGATGCCGAGCAGAAAGCCGAAATCGCCGATGCGGTTGACGACGAAAGCCTTGATCGCGGCGGCGTTGGCGCTTGGGCGATCATACCAGAAGCCGATCAGCAGGTAGGAGCACAGACCGACGCCCTCCCAGCCGAAGAACATCTGGACGAAGTTGTCGGCCGTCACCAGCGCCAGCATGAAAAAGGTGAAGAAGCTGAGATAGGCCATGAAGCGCGGGATCGATTTGTCATGCGCCATATAGCCGACAGAATAAATGTGGATCGCGGCGGAGACGACGCTGACCATCAGCACCATGACCGCGCTCAGCGTATCGAGCCGCAACGCCCAGCGGATTTGCATCTCGCCGACGGCGATCCAGGTGAAGAGGTCGATGATGCGGCCATGCTCGAGGACGGCGACATCGTAGAATGTCAGGATGCCGCACAGACCGGCGAGGCACATCGCGCCGCAGGTCACGAGCTGCGCGCCACGGTCGCCGATCCACCTCCCGAAGAAGCCGGCGACGAAGGCCGCGATGAGCGGCAGGAAAACGGCGGCGATGCTCACCTCGGCTCAGCCCTTCATGAGGTTGATGTCTTCGACTTCGATCGTGCCGCGATTGCGATGATAGACGACGAGAATGGCGAGGCCGATCGCCGCCTCCGCGGCAGCCACGGTCAGCACGAACATGGCGAAGACCTGGCCGACGAGGTCATGCAGGAAGGCAGAAAACGCCACGAAATTGATGTTGACGGCGAGCAGGATCAACTCGATCGACATCAGGATGATGATGACGTTCTTGCGGTTGAGGAAGATGCCGAAGATACCCAAGGTAAAGAGCACCGCCGCGACGCTCAGATAATGGGCAAGGCCGATTTCCAGCATGGAATTCAGATCCCCTTGCCGATCTCGACCTTGACCACCTCGACGGAAGCCGCGCGCGACCGGTAGATTTGGTTCGCCGCGAGCTGCCGACGCACGCCCTCGCGGGCGCGCAGCGTGAGGACGATCGCGCCGATCATGGCGATCAGCAAGACCACGCCGGCGGCCTGGAACACATAGACGTATTTGGTGTAGAGCAAGGCTCCGAGCGCTCTCGTATTGGTGATCTCCGGCAGCATCGGCGCCACGCTCGTCGCCGTCATGCCCGGGACCAGTAGCCAGTAGCCGAACACCAGGACGAGCTCGGCGAAGAGGACGCCGCCGATCAGCGCGCCGATCGGGAGATACCGTTGAAATCCCTCGCGCAGCTCGACGAAATCGATGTCGAGCATCATGACGACGAAGAGGAAGAGCACGGCAACCGCACCGACATAGACGAAGACGAGGGTCATCGCCAGAAACTCGGCGCCGAGCAGGACGAAGAGGCCGCCGGCACTGAAGAAGGTCAGGATGAGAAAGAGGACGGAATGTACGGGGTTTCGTCCGGCGATGACCATGACGCCCGACGCCACCGCGACGGCGGAGAACAGATAAAAGCAGATCGCCTGAACGATCATGGCGCCGCTCCCTGACCTCCCTTCCTCCCCCTCTCCCCTTGCGGGAGAGGGAGGGACCCGCTGCACAGCAGCGGGAGGGTGAGGGGTATGGCGCCGCTGGGCGGCGAGTCTTGGATTAGACCCCTCACCCTAGCCCTCTCCCGCAAGGGGAGAGGGAATCGTATTACGTGGTGGCACGATGTCATCGCGCTCATCGATACGCCGCGTCGAGCGCGAGGTTTCTGGCGATTTCGGCTTCCCAGCGATCGCCGTTCGCCAGCAGCTTCTCCTTGTCGTAGAACAGCTCCTCGCGCGTCTCGGCGGCGAATTCGAAATTCGGCCCCTCGACGATCGCGTCGACCGGGCAGGCCTCCTGGCAGAAGCCGCAATAGATGCATTTGGTCATGTCGATGTCGTAGCGGGTCGTGCGTCGGCTGCCGTCCTCGCGCGGCTCGGCTTCGATGGTGATGGCGAGCGCCGGACAGACCGCCTCGCATAGCTTGCAGGCGATGCAGCGCTCCTCGCCGTTGGGGTAGCGGCGCAACGCGTGCTCGCCGCGGAAGCGCGGGCTGAGCGGCCCTTTCTCGAAGGGATAGTTCACGGTCACCGGCTGCCTGAACATGTGGCGGAAGGTCAGCCACAGGCCGGAGATCAGCTCGGTGAGCAGGAGACTGCGCGCACTGCGATCGAGGAACGTCATATCAATCCATCCTCATCTTGCGTCCGGCGCGGCGCCCTAAGTGGGCAGCCACCCCATGCCCGTCAGGACACCTGCCGTCAAAACCAGCCAGAACAGCGAAAATGGCAAAAAGACCTTCCAGCCCAACCGCATGAGCTGGTCGTAGCGGAAGCGTGGGAAGGTCGCCCGCATCCACAGCATGCAGAACAGGACGCAGGCGATCTTCAGAAAAAACCACAGCGGCCCGGGCACCCAGGTGAACGGCGGGAAGTCGAACGGCGCCAGCCAGCCGCCGAGAAACAGGATAGCGGTCATCGCGCTGACCAGGATCATGTTGGCGTACTCGCCGAGAAAGAACAGCGCGAAGGTCATGGCCGAATACTCGACCATGTAGCCCGCGACCAACTCCGACTCGCCTTCGGGCAGGTCGAACGGCGAGCGGTTGGTCTCGGCGAGGCCGGAGATGAAGAAGATCACCGCCATCGGCAGTAGCGGGAAGACGAACCAGATCGGGAGACCGAGTAGCCGATGGCTCTGCGCCATCACGACGTCGCTGATATTGAGCGAGCCGACGCAAAGCAGCACGGTGACGATGACGAAGCCGATCGACACCTCGTAGGACACCATCTGCGCCGCCGAACGCAGCGCACCGAGGAAAGCGTATTTCGAGTTCGACGCCCAGCCCGCCATGATGATGCCGTAGACGCCGAGCGAGCTGATCGCGAAGAGGTAGAGCACGCCGACATTGATATTGGAAAGGACGACCCCCTTGTCGAACGGGATCACTGCCCAGGCGATCAGGCTCAGCACGAAGGTGAGGATCGGCGCGGCAAGGAAGACGATGCGGTTGGCCCCGCTCGGGATGATCGTCTCCTTCATCAGCAGCTTCACCGCATCGGCGATGGGCTGCAAGAGCCCGAAGGGACCGACGACGTTCGGCCCTTTGCGCAATTGCATCGCCGCGATCACCTTGCGCTCGGCGTAGGTAAGGTAGGCGACGGCCACCAGCAGCGGAACCGCGATCGCCAGGATCTCGAGGACGATGACGATGCCCGGCCACGCGTAGCCTGTCCAAAACTCAACCATGCGTGCCGGTCTTCGCTTCGGAGGTCCGCGCCGCCCAGTAGACGGCGCTGCATTCGGCCATCGTCGGCGAGGCGCGGCTGATCGGATCGGTCAGATAGAAATCCGCGATCGGATAAGCGAAGGGGGCCGGATTTCTCTCGCCGGCGCTGCCGAAGGTCCCCCATTTGGCGGGCGTCACGATGTCTGTCTCGCTGAAATGCGGGTAGGAGGCGACGAGGTGCCGACGCAACTGGGCCAGCGAATCATAAGGCAGCTTGCGGCCGAGCGCATCGGACAGCGCGCGCAGGATTGCCCAGTCCTCGCGCGCGTCACCTGGCGGGAAGACCGCCCGTCGAGCGGCCTGGACGCGGCCTTCGGTATTGACGTAGATCCCATCCTTCTCGGTATAGGCGGCGCCGGGCAGCACGACATCGGCACGGCGCGCGCCGGCATCGCCGTGATGGCCCTGATAGACGACGAAGGCGCGGCCAAGCCGCGACATGTCGATCTCATCGACACCGAGAAGATAGACGGCCTCGATCTCGCCGGTCGCGCAGCCCTCCAGAATCGCGTCGCGATCGCGGCCGCCGGGTCCGGGCACGAATCCGATGTCGAGTCCGCCGACGCGGGCGGCTGCGCTGTGCAGGACGTTGAACCCGTTCCTGCCCGATTGGATCATGCCGGTCGTCTCGGCAAGGCGGCGCGCGGAGGCGAGGATGCGCGCCCCGCCGGATCGCGCGAGAGCCGCCGTGCCAAGAATCAGCATCGGCTTCTTTGCCGATCTCAATATCTCGGACCAGCCATGCTTGCCGTCCGCGATATCGTCGATCAGGTCCGGGCCGGAGCCCAATTGCTCGATCGCGAAGGTGAGGTCGAGCGCCGGTCCGATCGCCGCTATCTTGAAACCGCCGGCGAGATGGCGCTTGCGCAGCCGGGCATTGACCAGCGCCGCCTCCCAACGCGGGTTCGTCCCGATGAGCAGGCAGGCATCGGCCTGCTCGATGCCGGCGATCGTCGAATTAAAGATGTAGCCGGCCCGGCATGACGGGTCGAGCTTCGCGCCGTCCTGCCGGCAGTCGAGATTAGGCGAGTTCAGCCCCGCCATCAGCTCCTTGAGGGCGAGCATCGCTTCGACATCGACAAGGTCGCCGGCTAGCGCCGCGATTCTTGCCGCCGGAAGCTTGCCAAACCGTTCGGCGATGACGCCGAAGGCCTCGCCCCAGCTCGCCTCGATGAGCCTGCCGTCGCGCCGGACATAGGGGCGATCGAGACGCTTGTGCATGAGCCCGTCGACAGCGAACCGGCTCTTATCGGAAATCCACTCCTCGTTGATCTCCTCGTTGAGGCGCGGCAGCACGCGCATCACCTGAGGCCCGCGCGCATCGATGCGAATATTGCTGCCGACGCCATCGAGCACGTCGATCGACTCGGTCTTGCGCAGCTCCCACGGGCGGGCGATGAAGGCGTAGGGCTTCGAGGTCAGCGCACCGACCGGACAGAGATCGATCATGTTGCCCGATAGCTCGGAGGTCAGCGCCTTCTCGACATAGGTGCCGATCTCCATGTTCTCGCCGCGCCCGGTAGCGCCGAGCTCCTCGACGCCGGCGATCTCGGTGGCGAAGCGGATGCAGCGGGTGCAGTGGATGCAGCGATTCATGCTGGTCTTGATCAGCGGGCCGAAATCCTTGTCCTTGACCGCCCGCTTGTTCTCCTCGAAGCGGCCGCGATCGAAACCATAGGCCATCGCCTGGTCCTGCAGGTCGCACTCGCCGCCCTGATCGCAGATCGGGCAGTCGAGCGGGTGATTGATGAGCAGGAACTCCATCACCCCCTTGCGCGCCTTCTGTGCCTTCTCCGACTTCGTGTGGATGACCATGTTGTCGGTGGCCGGCATCGCGCAGGAGGCGATCGGTTTCGGCGCCTTCTCCTGCTCGACCAGGCACATCCGGCAGTTGCCCGCGATCGCCAGCCGCTCATGGAAGCAGAAATGCGGCACCTCGACGCCGATGCGCTGGCACGCCTGCAGCACCGTCGTACCCGGCGGTACCTCGACCTCCTGCCCGTCGATCGTCAGTTTCGGCATGCGTTGTCCCTCGATTTCCTAGGCCGCGCGCGCGCGTATCGCAGCATCGCGGTAATCCTTGATCCGCTGCTCCATCTCCGGTCGGAAATGCCGGATGAGGCCCTGGATCGGCCATGCCGCGGCATCGCCGAGCGCACAGATCGTATGTCCTTCGATCTCGTAGGAGACGTTGAGCAGCATGTCGATCTCCTCGACCGCGGCGTTGCCCTTGACCATGCGCTCCATGACGCGCCACATCCAACCGGTGCCTTCGCGGCACGGCGTGCACTGGCCGCAGCTTTCATGCTTGTAGAATTTCGCCAACCGGGCGATCGCCTTGACGATGTCGGTCGATTTGTCCATGACGATTACGGCGGCGGTGCCGAGACCGCTTTTGACGTCGCGCAGCGCATCGAAGTCCATCAGCACGGTATCGCAGATCGATTTCGGGATGCACGGCACCGACGCGCCGCCGGGGATGACGGCGAGCAGATTGTCCCAGCCGCCGCGCACGCCGCCGGCATGGCGCTCGATGACCTCCTTGAGCGGGATGCCCATGGCTTCCTCGACGTTGCACGGCGTGTTGACGTGACCCGAGATGCAAAAGACCTTCGTCCCTTCGTTCTTCGGTCGGCCGATTCCGGCGAACCAAGCGGCGCCGCGGCGCAGGATGGCCGGCGCCACGGCGATCGATTCAACATTGTTGACGGTCGTCGGGCAGCCATAGAGCCCGACCCCGGCGGGGAATGGCGGCTTCAGCCGCGGCATACCCTTGCGGCCCTCGAGGCTCTCGAGCAGAGCCGTCTCCTCGCCGCAGATATAAGCGCCGGCGCCGCGATGCAGGATGAGCTCGAAATCGTAACC
>WNFC01022675.1_pt1 | contig 10472 bp, 11 predicted proteins | sample 5400541 | NCBI WGS metagenome assembly WNFC01 (sample SAMN13153342, study PRJNA577476) | soil metagenome | isolation source: 120 cm saprolite under Douglas fir tree site 2 hole 2 replicate 1 | place: USA:California | collected 2015-04-18
CCAGCGAGAGCGCGGAGCCATCGCATGCGCCGACGTGTCGCCTGGAGGCGAAATGGGCGAGGCCCGACTCGTACTGGAAGCTGACACCCATCTATCTTACCCCTACATATTTTCCGAAGGAGATTCTATATACATGATTCCTGAGAATGGCTTGGCGGAAGTAGTCCAGTTGTACAGGTGCACGCGTTTCCCGGAGCAATGGTCTCCTGTAGCGGAGTTGTTTCACGGTCCTGCGGTCGATACTTCGGTATGGAAGCAGGACGGTAAATGGTGGTTTTTTACTACTCTTCTCGACCGGCTCGGGCAGGGAATAGCTTTGTACCTGTTCTTTTCGGAAAGTCTGACTGGACCCTGGCTATACCACCCGGCTAACCCGATTTCCCATGACGTTCGGAACGCACGTGGCGCCGGGCGTTTGTTCCAAAAGGACGGCAAGCTCATTCGACCCAGCCAGAGTTCGATTATTCGATACGGGTATTCCTTTGCTCTGAATGAAGTCGTGAAGCTGACCCAAGCGGAGTACCAGGAGCGCCCAATTCTGTCTGTAGGGCCAAACTGGCGTCCGGGCTTGCAGGCGACCCATACATACAACAGAACAGGTTCGATTGAGGTGATCGACGGCCAGACGTTCCGCCAGCGCTCACGGCTTTAAGCGCACTGCTGAGGCTTCAGGCTCGCCCCATCACATGTCCGCTAACCACTTAATTCTATCTCCCACTCTGACTATTGACAAACCAGCTAGAATTCAGAGGCCTCTCAACATTTCGGTGACTATCGGTCCGAACTCGGCTATCGAGGTTAGCATATAGGCAGAGCGAGGGCCCTAGTGTCCTGAGTTACAAGTTCGCAGCATACGTTTCGGAGTAAAACGTGAGCAGTCGTAGGTCTTTGTTCTCCGACGAACTTCAAACTCAGGACACTAGCAGGGTGTTGATAAACCCGCGAATTTCGCTTCGTAGTAATTCGTCTGAGTGAGTAATCCCCAGGTGGTGGAGGAGGAAGTGGCGATGCGCGGCGAGGAGCGGCGGCAGCGGGCGATGTTGGTGGTGTTCGATGCTGAGCAACGGGTGCCAAAGGAGCATCCGCTCAGACGCATACAAGCAATTGGCCGATGCGGCGCTGAAGGAGCTTTCGCCGCTGTTCGCTCAGATGTACAGCGCGGTAGGACGGCCGTCGATTCCGCCTGAGCGGCTGCTGCAAGCCTCGCTGTTGATGGCGCTGTACGCGGTGCGTAGTGAGCGGCTGTTGTGTGAGCAGCTCGACTACAACTTTTATAATATCCACTGAATAAATTCTAGAAGAGCGTCGGCGTCTCGAGTATATGAGGAGGGAGGCGGATGCGAACGGGGAGACCGATAGCACCGTTGAGCCCGGCGGTTGAAATCCGCGAGAGTCCGGAGCGCTGGGCGCGGCGATCTCAGAGCGGGCGGGCGCTGGCCCAGCGTTCCGCGGATCGCAGCCCGCAGCCAGCCGCGGTTGCCGATCCGGCTCGGGCAAGGAGAGCGGCGTGCGCTTGACCTGCCAGTGCGACGGCACCACCAATACGTTCACCGCGCTCAACTTTTAGTAGAACGCACCCCCCGGGCTAACATTACGTTCGTGGCTCTGGCTGGACCTGCGCGAACTTCCACATCTTTTGCGAAAACGCACCGCGAGGTAGCCGAGATCGCTTGATAACACGTAAACCCGGGCTTTACCTGTCGATCTCCATCACGCTTGCAAGAAAGCCCGACAGGCTGATCTGCACTCCGGAGGCGATTAAGGTCATAGAGCAGATCATGAGGCGCATGACGTACGTATAGTTGAGTGGGCCGAAGTCGACCGACCGCCATATCGAGAAGGCCCAAACGATTCCACTGATACCGAGCAGCATTAGCGTCCCGCCCAGCTGGAGGATTCGTTCAAGCGTCACGCGCGTTATGAGCCAGCTGTAATCGGGATACGGCAGAAAGCCACGCGAGGCAGCATACCGCCTGGCTAACATTCCGAAAGTGATGCTTTGGGTGCCGACCATGACGCTGATACAGGCGACTATAAGAGTATGAACATCGACGCTGATCTTCGGAGTGATGTGCACGGGCCCTGGCAATAGGACGAAGCCCGCAAGTATGCCAACCGCGATCATCGCTAATCCTGGATAGATAAAGAGCCAGCGCGGACTGAACAGCAAGAGGAAGCGTAGATGGCGCCAGCCGTCGCTCCAAGTCCTGAGGTGGGGCGGCCGAGACCTTCCGTCCTTGGCCAGTCGTGTCGGGACGTTGGTGATCCTAAGTCTGGCAAGGCCACCACGGACGAGCATCTCACTGGCAAATTCCATCCCCGTTGTCTTGAGTCCCAGTCTGATAACGGCCTCACGCGAAAAACCTCGCAGGCCACAGTGAAAGTCTCTGCAATTTATTCTAAAGAACAGACGCCCCAGAAAGCTTAATACTGGATTACCAACGTATCGGTGTAGCAAGGGCATGGCACCGGGGTCAATTCCACCCTTGAAACGGTCACCCATCACAATGTCGCTATCGGTTCTCAGGGCTTCGACGAATGGTGCAAGCGCGCTGAAATCATAGCTGCCGTCGGCATCGCCCATCAGCACATAACGACCGTTTGCGGCGCTGATTCCTGCGGTCAGTGCGGCGCCATATCCCCGCGTCGGAACTTCAACGACTCGAACCCCGTAAGCTTTTGCGATATCGCGCGATCCATCGGTGCTGCCATTGTCGGCGATTACAATCTCGCCAGCAATTCCACTGGCTGAGAGGAAGTCTAAAGCCTTTTCGATGCAGGACGCAAGGGTCTCCGCTTCATTGAGGCAAGGCATCAATATGGTCAGTTCGAGATCTGTTGAATCATTCGAATCGTCGAGCCGTGACGTTCTTTTTACGGAGGTAGTGACAGTGCTGGCCATGCGCGCCCTCCCAGTCTACTTGGGCTTAATAGCATGAGTGCGGGATGACTGGTCTGAAAGTAGAATTTCACCAAACAGCCGTGATTTCGGGCTCACTTGTCACCGTGGATTCATTGTGCGGGTGTCGGAGTCCGACGAAAGTGTCCTTAAGGAGTTCCGGTGCACTGGAGGTGAGAGGTCAAGTCTCGCTAGGGAAAAGCCTTTTTGTAGCTCCTGTGGCAAGGTTGCGAGTCGCCGTTTTCGGAATGATATATGCCACGCTAGCTCACGCGAAGTAAAGCATGGTCCATAGTATACATCAGAAAGCTATGATGATGAATTGTTGTCTCAAATGTTGTGGATCTGGCGGTCGTGATCAGGCGGCCTCCCTTGGTTGGGTTTCCTAGTTGAGCAATATCTTGTCGATCTTCGCGAATTCCGTCCACGAACTTAACGCCGGCACGCGCCAGCGGCAGGAGGTGCGCGACATCGAGGCCAGCGTTGCTGGGCCGGTGCGCCTGCGCGAACGTGCAACCAGGGCGCGGGCTCAAGAACCAAAGGGCTCCTGACGTGGCGAACGACGACTCGATCACGTTGGTGGTGCACAGGGGTGCCGGTGGAAACAGCTTGTAGCCCATTAGTAACAGGTTGGTCGGTAAGCCGAGCAGCGACACCTCCGCCAACCGAAAGTGCTCGATTCCGGCAACGTCTGCAACTATCGCGAGGCTCCGCCGCGATAGAAGGTTAAGGTTTTCCTCAGCCGCGAAGAACTCTTTTCCAAGTGCGACGAGCCCCTTACGATAAAGTGGCGCGGGTAGCCAATGCAGCAGCGGCAGAAGCGTATGAAACTCAAGTGGAAACCATACGTTAGGGGTGGTCACGAAGATACCCTTGCGTGCGACGCGCCAAATTTCGCGCAGAAATTGCACTTGCTTGTTGCGGTCGCCAACATGCTCCAGCACGGCACTCGAATGTGCGAAATCGAAAGAACCGCTTTCGAACGGTAGCTCCCGCCCGTCCGCCCTGACGAACCTAACGCCAGGATAAAGCGATTGTAAGAACGCCGCATCATCGATGCCGGCCGCGGTGATGCACACCTTATACGGATACCAGGCTTCAAGATAATTCGAATGATCGTAGGTCTGGTCACTAGTGACACCGACATCGAGAATCGTGTCGTTGACATCGATACCAGTCATGTCGAGAAAAGCTGCGAACATCTTGTGTCGCTGGTACGTAGCGATTTTGATCGGTAGAGAATTGGCCTTTGCCACGTTGTATTGAGCATTGACGCTCCCCGACAGCTCTTGAGCGAGGTCACACTCGCGGACGCCTCTCCGGAATTCGCTCTTCCGGAATGCATCATGAATATCGTCCACTGCCATCCCTCAACCTGCCTCTCTTCGATTCCCGACTGTCCACCCAAATGCGGCGATTAGCGCGAGCATGGGAGTGGCCGGGACCCGGTAGCGATCGCTCTCTCCCGGACCCGCGGCTGCGAGCAACAGCAGGGTCGCAGCAACAAGCGGAATAATGACAAGCCAGGCGTCCGGAGATCGAGCACTGAACGCGCGACTTACGGCCAATCCGACTCCGATGACCGTAAAGATGTTCACGGCGAGCTGAAAAAAGAGTAGCGCTCGGATAGACGCCAGCCACCGAGAACTGAGAGTGGATCTAATTGTTGAGAGAATGTTTCGACTGATAAACGCATTAGCCTCCCCTCGATCGACTTGGTGCCCAAGGAAGGTGCTCAAACCTATGCGGTTCGGAGGCATAATCCAACTCCGCAGGAATCCCTTTACTGCTATGAACGCGGTCACTGATGGATGGCTAAGCAAGACTTGCAGGCCTCGATCCATCATTTCTTTTGGGTCCTCGTCAAAGGTCTTGCTCCACAAGTCGGGTGGTCCAGACTCGCGTCCGGCTAGTCGAAGGCGGTCGGCCACAACTTCATCTATGCTTCTGCCACTTTCGTATGCGATAACTCCTGCGGCTAAAGTATAGTTTAAGTTGGCGGCTTCGATTGTGCTGAACGTCCAGAGTCCTCGCTGGCGGTAGTTCCGATATGACCAACTCATGATCACCCCAACCGGAATAGATAACACTAACATCGATAGTATAATCCTTTTCTTCAGGGAAATTGTGCTCAACGGAACGACGGCGAGAGGGACGACAATAAGCAAGACCTGGCCGATGGGACGTACCAGCGCAGCTATTCCGATGAGAAACGCAACGCCCAGCATGCCTGCAATGGCCCTAAGATCGACCACAGCCCTGCAAATGATCATCAGCTGGAGAAGAATCGCTACGCTTATGATGGATGTAAACAGGATCTCACTCATAATTAGATTCCCGACTATGATTGACGAAAGATCGAAACCGATTATCGACTCTGCGATGATCGCCGCGGGTAGCCCCCATCGGCGCCTCGCAAATAACGCAACGAGAAAACATACCCCTGTACCAAGCGCCGCCTGAATAGCTACAACGCTACGCAGGCTGGACGAAATCGAGAGGAATAGTGGGTAACCCGGCGTGCGTTGGAGCTCGGCTGGTCCGCATACTCCGGTCTGCCAGCGAGGCGCGAATCCGCAGCCCGCTTTTAACCCATTAGCGAGACGAATGTAGCCGGTTGAGTCGTGCTCCATAGCCCACGTGGCGCCTGGACGCGAGAGTGAGTAAATGCGAGCAACCAATGAAAGGCTGGCAATTATCGCAAGAATGATTAGACCAAGCGATCCTTTACGTGCTGAGCCGATGGTTTTCATCTTGGGCTCCGCCCTGACTTAATATCACCGATATTGCGAACTAACAAGGTAAGCAGAGCTCGTGGAGAGACACGATCGTGCGCCCTTAAGCCACTGGAGCAGGGTATGGGCATGCCGAACCACTTAACCGGGAATGAGCCGGCGGCGAGCCGCCGCCGGCGATCAGGTGGCTCTCAGCAAATCAGCCTGAGCAATGCGGTGCAGCAGCTCTTCGAATGACCAGTTGGCGTGCGGCTCCAGCTCGGCGAGACGAAGCCGCTCGAGAATGACGACGGCACTCCGCGTCATGATGCTGCGCTGACCGAGCTCATGCAGCCAGTTTGCTACCTCTTCGAGCTCTTGCACACGACGCGCGACGTGGGCGGGGTAGGTCGGCAGCGTCCGCTCCAGAAAGCTCATGATCCCAGGGTAGAGCCACCGGATCAGCTCGAGGGTCGAATCGAGCTGGCCGCTGCTCGCGGACGCGCAAACTGTCTCCAAAAACACGGCGGGAATCGCCTTCGTCATGATTGCCAGCGCCATCTTGAGAGCCGAGGCTTGCCCGGTCCTCTCGCCTAGGACCCGCACGTCGACTATCTGTTGCAGGATGGGCGCGACTTGGTCGGCGCCGGGACCACTCAGCGCAAGCACGTTTTCGCAACCTACCCGATTGGCAGGCCCGAAAAAAGCACCATCGAGGCAGCGTATCCCCGCGTGAGACAGGATCTCCGTGATGCGCTGCTTCGTCCGGGGCGACACCGAATTGGCGTCTACAAAGGCCGGCCCGGCGGTCGTACCGCTTCCACGTTCAGCTGGGCCGAGGCAGGCAGCGAAAGAGCGGGCGACCTCGACCGCGCTGGAGGGCGGCACAGCGGATATGACGAGCTCGCTCCGCCGCGCGACTTCTTCAAGTGACGGTACAACCATGAAGTCTGCTGCGGCCGCGCGGCTGTGTGTCGCGTCGCTCCGACCGGAAAGACATGTAATGGCTGTGCCGCCCGAACGCACAATGGCTAGTCCCAGGGCGGCGCCGAGTCCTCCCGGATATAGAATGCCTATGGGGCTCATCCTTCTACTCCGAGGCTTCGGGTCGCGCGCGCCGCGCCAAACCGTGGCAGCAGCCGCGCTCCGAGCTGCGTGACACGGTGGCCCAAGACGACGAAGGCAGGGATCGGATCCCGCCATTCGAAAAAAGGAAACATATCGGCTTGACGCAGATCAGTGATCCACTCGTGGAGTCGTAGCTCGCCTCTCTTGTGCAGCTCCCACGCGGCCAGGACATCCTCAATCGGCCGGCATAGAACCAGCGACTCCTTGAAATCCATGACCGGCGGCTGTGGCCGACCCGTGATGCGATTATACGTGATGAGCGCGAGATTGACGCCGCTCTTTGCAATCAGGCAATCAGAGGCGGTGAATCGTGCGTTCGTTTCGATGATCTTTAACCTTCCATCCCGCTCGTCCCACTTGAACTCGATGTTGCCAAGGCCCCTGAAGTTGAGATGGCGAAAGAATCGCAGACCGAGCTCGGCCGCCTCCGGAATCCATGCAGTTACGTGATAAGTGCCGTCCCCGGACTCCAGTGGAAAGCGGCGCTTCACGCGCTTAGTGAGATGCACGAGCGGGTTACCATCTTCGTCGAGATAGGTGTAGTAACTGCAAAGCCTATCGTCGCCCCCCGGTATGTATTCCATCAGGACGATGCCTACTCCAAGACGGGCAGCAACGCTGAACTGCTCCGTGAGCGCGGTCCGATCAAGGATTAGAACAGCTTTAGTGGACTTGAGCAGGTGCCTATGCGGCGAATACAGGGGCTTCATGATCAATGGGAAACGGAGTTCGGGCATCGTCCGCTCAAGCTCTTCGCTCGAGCGGACGGACCAATAACCGACGGTTGGTATGCCGGCTTCCTGAGCTCGTTGGTAAATGACGAACTTGTCGAGAAGCTCTCGCCGCATCGCAGGGTCGGTCTCTTCCAGTAGGAACTTGCGAGATAGAGCAGCGTAGTTGTTGATGATGATCGAGATCGCTTCGTCGCTGCACGGTAGGAGCACCGATCCACGAAGATGATCGGATTCGCGGCCAAGCAGAAACCGCTCCCAAGCGTGCGGCGTGCCGTCGCCGCCGCCGAGGTGCATATAGCGCGCGTATCGCGAGAATCTTATGGCCTCATAGGGGAAATTGATGGCGACGACTTCGATCCCATCACGCGCAAGGTTGCGTGCCACGGATAAGGCGTTCTGAGAACCGCCCAGAACAATGGCTGAGACGGGAGTCTTTGTCGCGCCCTCGGGGCTAGCGCTGGCCGCCGGCTTCGGGGGTGGGCCTTCTGAACGGTTGTGATATAACATTGAATTTGGACGGCGCAAGAATCTCCGGAATCTTCACCATGGCTTAATACCCACTAAGTGGATCTGCGAAACTCGTGGCTACTCGGCGTTTGTCGGTGGCTTGCCGGTAACCTGCGCCAGCGTTGAAAAAGCTGTTTAGGACGTGCTCAGCGACAGGAAAACTCGAGTCGCCCGCACGATAGTGATAGTACAGGCCAGGGTTCGTGTTGACCTCGATGACAGCGCCCCGCGAACATTCCAACGGAACTCTGGGGTCACGACAGATGACGTCGACCCCGGCCAGCCGTGCACCCACCACCTCTACTGCCTTGCACGCCGACTCCAGAATCGCGGAGCAAAGGCACCCATTGGCTGCGACATTGTCGGAGGTCCCGTTGTCGTTAATGACGCGCTTCAGCACCACGACCTCGCCTTTTGCCGGCCGAGAGCGGAGGCCAAGACCTTGGTTGGATAACGTATTGCGAAGATCAGGATCGAGACGAATTAGCCCCTGCGCCCGCACCGCACCTGCCTCTCGTCTTAGTTTGTTTTCATGACGCACGAGCTGCCACACCGTCGAGAGCCCATCGCCGACGATCCTTGGCGGATGCCGCACGACAGTGTCGGCCACCTCCCCATCCATCACCAAAACGCGGTAGCAGTCACCCTCTACCTGCTCCTCGATCAGGATGCGGGGTCCGTAGGCGCGTGCCCAAGCAACGGCGACTCTGAGCCGATGCTGAGTAGTCACATTCGTCGATACACCCGCTCCAGCACCGGTATTCGCGGCTGGTTTGACAACGAGAGGAGAAGCGGAAGATCGGAGCATTTGCAACGCTTTCTCAAACTCGCCAATCCCGATGACGATGTGATGCGGAATGGGGATACCAGATCGAGCAAGTATACTGGAGACTAGTAATTTATCATCTGCCCGTGACACTGTTGCGCGGTCATCGAGTGATGTCTTATTGGCACAAACCTTTATCAGCTGATTGCTGCGGCAGATTTCCGCCGTGCCGTCGGGGAGTGCGCTGAAATCCGCCCCAGTCGCTTCGGCCGCACTGCGCCACATAGTTTTATAGAAATCCTCCCTCGACGCGCGCATACGCCTAACGCCGGGCTGTGCTTTGCTGCGCAATCCCCTCTTCATGAAGCAGTAGGCGCAGAGGAGTTTCATCATCGCCCGCGCGCGCCACAGACGCATAGGGATCGGTCTCTCGATCTCGCATCGTGGACTATCGAGCGGTCTAATCAATCCACGAATTGGAAAGCCGCTGTCAAACAGAGCGTCAGTCTAGAAAGTCAATCGCGCCGAGTTTGCCCAACCTGCGTATTCGAGGAACATGGGAAAGGAGCCGATCCCCCGAAAATTCTAGACCTATCAAAATGTCTCTTACGGTTCGACGCCCTTGGAGCGCAAAAAGGAAGCGGGAGTCATCGTCGGAAAGCGTGAAGTCCTTCTCGCCGCTGACAGAGGCCTGAAGGACGGGTGTCCAGTCCGGTCGAGTATAGCGGCGGCTGACGTGCTGTAAGCGCGGCGAAAGCTGGACCACGGCTCGCAGCAACTCCTCATCGCCCTTACGCTGGAGGATCTTCACCCCGTTCTCACGTCGAGCTGGCGTAGATGGGTCTTCACCTAGAGGATCCAGGCCCATGGTGTTGAACTTGAAATAGAGAGCGGCGGACTTCGCGGCATTCAAACGGCCGTGATAAATCGACGAGCCGGCAAAGACGACCACATCGCCCGGCCGCGCATCGAGCTCGAGGAGCTCTGGGATGCCGAGCTTCGCCTCTTTCGGATACTCGCTATCCTCTAAGCTCCAACCCTGCGCCGATCGAGCAAGCGAGTCCGTGGCTCTCGCGCAATAGATTGCGTTGTCCAAGAGATTGACCCCTCGCGCACTGTACGGCAAGAGCGCAATACGCGCGTCGGCACTCGCCTCCAAAGGCATTCCGACAGCGACCTCGGAAGCAACTCTATCTTTGTGCAATGGAGGTAAGCTGGAAGCATGATCGTCATATATCATTACATGTCGCTCAGAGAGCGTCATCTGTGCGGCAGCCAAACCCGTAAGCGCACCGATCGCGCCGGTCAGCTCATGCAAAAAGTCGTCGTCTGGCAATTCGAATAGATATTGCTTCTTCTTGTTCTTGATTTCTCTCGCAGCAAGCTCATTGCGTCCGGTGAGCCGGCATTGAGCCAGTTGCTCTTTCACGAAACGCAGAAAACCACCGCCTACCCCCTCCCGGATATGGAGGTAGCCCTTTACCCTGTACTCAGGTGCTAACGCGTGCGGGGCAAATGTGAACGGCTTCATGATTCCTCTATGAACGGTCGAGAGCCTAGCCCTTCGATCTCTCTCGTCAGGTGTAGATTGGCCTGCTAAAAGAATCGCGGCCTATCCCTCAACCTCGCATCGTGCGCTATCGAGCAGTTGGTCTACCCAGGAATTAGAGAATTCGCCTCTGCGAACCTTCTCGAGATAGGTCACCGCCCGTTCGTTATGGCAG
>WNFC01010077.1_pt1 | contig 10470 bp, 5 predicted proteins | sample 5400541 | NCBI WGS metagenome assembly WNFC01 (sample SAMN13153342, study PRJNA577476) | soil metagenome | isolation source: 120 cm saprolite under Douglas fir tree site 2 hole 2 replicate 1 | place: USA:California | collected 2015-04-18
TGGCGGCGCCGCTCGCATCCGTGACCGTTCCACGCAAGGAAGTCGTGGAGGATTGTGCCCAGACCAGATGGCTAAGGATGAGCAGAAGTAGAACAGCTACCAGGCGCGAGGCGGAACGCATAGAAGCTCCTTTGGGACAGGTTTTGATTTAGCTGCCGTCCAGCTTGACTCATGGGCCGATACAGCTTCAGGGAAAGAAAATCCTGAAGGATTTGAGGGACTGGAAGCAATTCGCATTCCAGAACCGGCCAATGCGATGTGTCCGAGTGTTTTCAACAAATCTGCGTGAAAATCCAATTTTCAGAGGAATTTCTCCCAATTCACATAGCAGAACAACAGGTTCCACCACAATCGTTACCTAGAGGTTTGCGGGTTCCGGGGTGCTGAATTTTCAGCTTGTTGACTTATCTAACTCTGGCAACCTAAGATGCACCGCGATAGGGGACGTCCTGCGGCCTCAATGTTTTCGTTCAAATCCGCCAGGGCTTGGCTGTAGGAGGCTGGAAAATGGGCCGCTGACACGGGCATGCTCAGCAGCTACTACCCAGGGGGCAGGGCGTCAGCCCTGGAAATCTGCGGCGATGCAAAATTCACCGCTAAGTACATGGACCAGCAGATGGTGCTTCTGGACTCCCCGTGCTTTTGCCTGGAAAGGCAGCTTCCGGCACAGCCATAGCGGTTGAGAATGCGCACCAAAGTTTCTAGAAGCCCCGCGCTCTCCACCGGCTGGAGGTAGTATCTGTCCACCCGCAGCGGCAGCGCCGTAGCAGGAGTTTTACAAGAGACAGTTCTGCGGATGAAAACCTGGATTGAACGCGCTTTGAACGTTCACCCCGGAGATCTGGGGCGCGGCACCCTGCTGTGCTCCTCTCTATTCCTCGTAATCAGCGCCTACAAAATCGGCGGAGTGGCCGCCGCTGCCTTGTTCCTGTCGCGCTTCCAGGCCAGACAGCTTGCCTACGCCGACATTTCCAGTTCGCTGCTGGTGGCGGTTGTCGTGGCGGGCTATGTGCTGATTGCCCGGCGAGTTCATTTGCGCAATCTACTGCTGAGCAGCATGTTGTTTTTTGCCGGCAATTGCGCGCTGTTCTGGGCGCTGGCCCACTATTACTCGCGTTTGGTGTGGTTATTCCCTGCGTTTTACATCTGGGTAAAGATTTTTGGAGTTCTGGCGCCTACTCAGATATGGACCCTGGCGAATTACGTCCTGACTACGAGGGAGGCGAAGCGCGTGTTCGGGATGGTGGGAGGAGGAGGCGTCGCGGGTTGGATCTTTTCCGGCTACTTCTCCAAAACTATAACCAAGGTCTTCGGTACGGAAAGTTTGCTTGTGGGGATGGTGCTTTTCATCTTGATTTGTGCCGGATTGGTGATCCTGATCTGGCGCAGGGGGCAAGCTGCGGTTGGCGGAGGGCATGAAATCGAGGAGGGGACGGGCGAAACTGGCCCGCGGAATCTGCACCAGAGCATGCGCCTGGTGATTTCCTCGCCATACTTGCGAGCTATCGCCGCCGTGATCTGCATTTCTTCCCTGGTGACTACGTTGACCGGCTGGCAGTTCCTGGCCATCGCACAGCAGTCCCTGGTAAGGAAAGACGCGCTGGCGATCTTTCTCGGAAATTTCAATTTTTATGCCGGCATACTTTCGCTGTTGTTCCAGTTGCTGTTGACCTCGAGGTTTCTGCGCAGGTTCGGCATCGGCACCGCGTTGTTTGTGCTCCCCGTCACCGTTTTCCTGGGTTCGTCCGGCTTGCTGGCTTTTGGCACTCTTTATGCGGCAGTCGCGCTGAAAAGCTGCGACCAGGTGCTGCGCTATTCCCTGGACAAGTCCACAGCGGAATTGCTCTATCTGCCGCTGGCGGCCCGGGTCAAGATACAGGTTAAGTGGTTCATTGATACCGTGGTCTGGCGCCTGGGCGACGGCTTGTCCGGGTTGACGGTTCTCATTTTCGCCACCACCCTGCACCTGCCGGCACGCCAAATCAGTTGGATTGCGCTGGTGCTGGTTAGCGTTTGGCTGGTGGCGGTTGCGGTTGTACGCGAGGAATATGTCGCCACTCTGAAAGAAAGCATCAGTCAGCATCGCGTGGACGTGGAGCAAGCCTCCACATCCGTACTGGACCGTTCGACCGCCGAGTTGCTGGCGAGCAGCCTCACAGCGTCGGATCCCAAAGAGATCCTTTATGCCCTCAGCTTGTTCGAAGTGGAGCGGCAAAGGGCCGCACATCCCGTAATCAGGAGTCTGTTAAGCCATCCCTCCCCGCAGGTCCGGCAGAAGGCAATCACCATTCTGTCCGAATCGGGGGACAAGTCGGTGCGGCCGGACATCGAACCGCTGCTTAAAGATCCCGATCTGAACGTGCGCACCGAGGCCTTGCTTTACCTCACGCACCATGCGCATGTTGACCCGCTGGAGCTGATGCAGGACGAAGGCGACTTCGCCGACTTCTCGGTCAGCTCGGCGGTGGTGGCATTTTTGGCACGACCCGGCGAGACCCAGATTCTGGAGGCGGCGCAGCAGATTCTAAACTCCATGGTCGGAGAGCCTGCGCCAGAGCGGCAGCGCCACCGGGTGGAGGCGGCCCGCCTGTTAGGCGAGTTGCCAGACTGCTTTGATCCGCTGCTCTCGAACCTGCTCGCCGATCCTGACCCCGTGATCGTGCGGGAAGCCATCCATTCGGTGGGAAAGCTGCGCAAGCGGCGGCTGGTGCCCGACCTCCTGGACCGGCTGGCGCATCACGAGCTGCGTGCCGAAGCCGCCAAGGCATTGGGAGAATTTGGGGACACGATCGTCGGTGCGTTGCGCGACCATCTGGGTGACCCCACGGTAGCGGTCGCGGCGCGACGGGAAATTCCATCGATCATGGTAAAGATCGGGACACCGGCGGCCGCCAGCGTGCTGATGGAGAACCTGCTCGAAAGCGATACCGCCTTACGTTTCCGCATTATCAGCGCTCTCAACAAGCTCCGCCGTCTTCACCCTGGGAGCGAGACGGACTCCCAGACTGTGGAGACGGTGCTGGCGGCGGAAATTCTGGGGCACTACCGCTCTTACCAGATTCTCGACAAACTGGGAGCCGCCGAAAGTGGCGAAGATCCTGTAGCACGAGCGCTGACGGAGTCCATGCAACAGGAATTGGAGCGCATCTTCCGGTTGGTGGGCTTGCTGCATCCCCATCTTGATGTACACAGTGCTTACCTCGGACTGCAATCGAAGAGGGTATCTGTTCACGACAATGCGCTTGAATTCCTTGATAACGTTTTAAAGCCTCAGTTGCGCGAAATGCTGGTGCCACTGCTGGATGGCAAGATCACGGTTCATGAGCGAGCTCGCTTGGCCCAACGGCTGGTCCACACCAAGATCGAAAACCGGGAAGAGGCAGTGGCGGCACTCGTCACCAGCAACGATCCATGGCTGCGGTCTTGCGGTGCGTATGCCATCGGGGCGTTCGGACTGAAGTCTTTGGAAGGTGAATTGAACCGGTGTCTGAACGATGGAGATCCGCTGCTGCGAGAGACTGCCAGGGCAGCCAAACTGCGCTTGGAGGCGCTGGCTACCAAGGCCTGAAATTCAAGGTCGTGGGAGCAGTCGGGTTCTGATGCGAGAGCGGTAGAGGTGGCGACGATTTTAGGTTGCAGAAGGGGTCTAAGGGGGGTAGATTGGGGCACATTTCGGGAGAGGGTACTCCTATGCATATGGTTCATCAGCAGTGGCGGCGGCTCATTATTTTCGCGTTGGTTTGTTTGATTTTTCCACACGTTGTCAGTGCGGCGGATGAGCCGACTCTCACCAAAGACCAGATCAAGACTTTCCTTTCAAAAGCCAAGGTAGTGGCCAGCAAGCAATCCAGCAAAGGCGTTACTTCGCCCTGGCGGCTTACGCTGAGCGACGGTACCGTGACCCACGACGCTTCCTTCCAGGCTATTGACGAGCACAAGACCAACATGACCATGGCGAGCGGCCGAACTGAAATGAACTTTGTGGATTCCTACAAGTACAACATCGCCGCCTATGCGCTGGCCGAGCTGGTTGGCATGGACGACATGCTGCCGGTGTATGTCGAACGCTCCTGGAAGGGCAATCCGGGCTCTCTCAGTTGGTGGTTGCCGGTGAAAATGGATGAGGCGGACCGCGTGAAACAGAAAATACAGCCCCCCGATCCGGACGCATGGAACAATCAAATGTACAAGATACGAGTCTTCGATCAATTGGTATACGACGATGACCCGAACCTCACTAACGTGCTGATCGGTCCGGACTTCAAGATTTACCGGGTTGATTTCAGCCGCGCATTCCGGCTCTACAAAGATCTGAGAGACTCCAAGGACTTGGTACGCTGCGACCGGCAGTTATTCGAGAAACTGAAGGCACTAGACGCAAACCAAGTGTCGGAAAAGACCAAACATTATCTGTCCAAAGACGAAGTGAAGGCGGTAATGGCGCGGCGGGACAAGATCGTTGCGCAATTCCAGCAGATGATCACGGAAAAGGGTGAAAAAGAGGTGCTCTATTAAGTTACGCGCGATTCTTTGCCCTGACTGTCCGCATCCTTGATGCAGATGGTCTTCTTAGTACGAAGGCTTTATTGTTGTAAAGAACAATTTGACTATAGGCCAGAACAGTATGCGAGTGCCGCATAAGGTCAGAAAGAAACTGTTACGACGCGCATCGATTTTTCGGTAGGCTGACGCGAAACGCAATCGTCAGCAGCTATCCGCAAAGATTCCGTGCAGATTGTGAGGGCGCGAATCGCTGTGGATATTCAAACTGCACCACTACCCGAATCCTGCTGTGAGAGACAGATGCCGTAGTAGTTCTTATCTTGTCATGCGGTTGTCAGGCGCTTGGGGCTTGGGACCTTTGCAAACGCACCTTGGCTTGGCGTGCGGTCTCCCGAAGTAGCGGATCGGGATGGTCCAGACAGCGGTTCAGTTCATGCTCCAGTGATTTCAACCCGAAAATGCCAACCGCGTGAGCTCCGCAGGACCGCAAACAGGGATCGTTGCTGGCCACCAAGACTGCGATCGCCTGTTCCGAGCTTTCAATCCCGGCAGAAACTAATCGGTTGGCGATGCTGACCCGCTCGGCCAAGCTTACCTTGGGATCCAGTAACGGCACTAGCATCCGGCGAAATTGGGTCTTCAGGACGTTGTCGAGGAATTCCAGCGCATTGTCGTGCAAGACCATGCTTCTTGATTGGAGCCCGAAATATACGCCGGAGAAGTCGTCGCACGGGTAGAGCAAATCAAGCACTCGGAAGATGCGTTCCACCTCATGCTTCATCGACTCCGATAAGGCCTCGGCCAATGGTTCATAGCTCGGAAGCACGGCCTCCAACCGCTCCAGAATTTGATACGAGCGGTAATGGCCCAGGATCTCCGCGGCCAGCAGCATTTCCAAAAATTCAGTGTCACACTCCAGCTGAGGATGGAGATGATGGAGTGTGCTCAAATCAGTGAGTATGCGAACGCGAAGCCTGCTGTCAGCGTCCAGCAAGTGTTCTACCAGGGCATTGAAGGCCGATTGTGTACCCATCTTTGCGAGGATCACAGAAACTTGCTGACGCGCCTCGATGGGTACCGCGGGGTCGCTAAAATGATCGCGCAACCTACCGCTTATCGAATCTCCGAATCCAGACAGCACTTCCGTTACCTCGGCCATCAGTTGAGGGTCAGTAAGCCGGTCCAGTAACGCAGGCAGAAGCCGTCGTTTCTGCAGCCTCCCAACCGAAAGAATGGCTTGTCGCACGACTTCCACGTCAGCATCCGCCAGCAACTGCATGAGCAACGGATCGAACTTATCCGGCAATATTGCCAACAGACGAGCGGCCTCAATACGCGTACGTTGCCGTTCCGGCCCGCTTTCTTCAACCATTCCCGCCAGCAATCGACGGGCGAATTCCACGTTCTGCGCCTCTCCGGGACGCGCCAGGAATGCCACCATCGCCGAACGGATGGAGAAGTCGGCGAAGTCCCCCAGTTGTTGAATCCTCTCAAGCGGGTCCACGTGCCCGTGGTGAGCCAAATACAGCAGCGCCTCAGTACGCACTTCAAGGCTTGGATCCTGCAGCAAAACTTCGATCTGCGGAACTACCGTCTTGTCACCGCCTGCATCCAGAACGCTGATTGCTTTCTTGCGCACCTCGGCGGCAGGGTGGTCGAGTAACACTCGAATCGATCGGTGCGATGCTTGCTGGCCCGACTCCAGCACGCTCAGGGCGTAAAGAACCTCCTCATAATCGGAGGCCGAAAGACTTGTGTTCAGTACCTCGGCAGTCGAACGGTCGAGCACGGGCGGCTCGGCCGCTGCGCGATGCTCGCGGATGCTTTCCTTCAGTGTGGATAGGTACTGCTTCCGCGCCACCCAGGTGGAGGCCAGCCACGCTCCGAGCAACACCAGCACGACCCAGTTCATTTGACGTGCGGTGAGTCCCAAGTAAGTGACGAAAAACAAAACCGTCAGTCCAGCAAGACCGGTGCCCATCCGCCAGATCACCGTGTCGATAAACCCCTTTACCTGGAACTTGATCCGGCTCGGGAGCGGCAAGTAAAGAAGTTCCACGGTCGACTTGTCGATGGAATAGCGCCATACCCAGTCGGCGCCCCGCAACAGGATGACGGACAACAGAGTTCCTGCAAGAAGCATGTATCCTGAGGTGACAACCAGGCCCAACGGCAACGTGAACAGGGCCACACCGATACCGAAACGGCGCAGAAATCGCGAAGTGACCAGCAGTTGCACGATGAGAGCGAGAATTCCTGCGTAAAAAGTGAAGTCACCGAAAAAGGCTGCCAGGTGATCTTTGCCGGGAATGAACGCCTGTGCGACAGCCTTGAACTGCCAACTGATGACCTCGGTCACGAGCGACGATACGCCGATCAGGGCAGCGATCGCTCGCAGATAGGTCGAGGAAAAAACGAGTCTTACGCTTTCTCGTAGATTGCGCGGCCGCTCGGCGGCTTCAGGCGATTCCGTTTCCGGAACGACTTCGTGATGATGTCTCCAAATGACGACGACCAACGGCAGGCAGGCAAAAAGAAAAATTGCCATTCCCAGCAGAAGGCTTTCAGTGCCGAAGGTCTTTGCCACAACTTTGGAAAAGAATCCCGCGAAGATCCCACCAGCAATGGCGCCGCCTGCAAGTAAGCCAAAAACGCGCCGCGCCTCGCGTGTAGTTAAAACATGATTAGCCAGGGTCCAGACCTGAGTGGGCGCGAGCACTCCAAACATTCCCTCCCATATATAGATCACGGGATACAACCAGCTGACCGGGTGGAAACGAGCTAGCACCCAGAACAGGAGGCAATTGGAAGCAAACAAGAGCAAACTGCCCAGCAGCAGGCGGCGCAAGCTGGAGTAGCGTCCCAGACGGATATAGACAGCGATCAACGCACCCACGGTGAGCGCAGTCGCAATGTCAGCGTAGGGAAGCTGTGCCGCGGCGAACCGGGAAAGGAATAGGCTATCTCGCACCACTCTGCCCACCAGATAGCTGGCCATCACCAGAAAGAGGTAGGCAGTCAGAGGCGCACCGAGGCGCAGCTCCCCGGCTCGGAGATTCAACGCACGCTCGATGTAGCGGATCACTGGAAGGATCCTGCCGAACGATTCCCCAACTACTGTGGAACAGGATGGTAGGCCCGTATTTCCGCCGAGTCAATCCGAATGTCTACCCGTGTCGTAAGCAGTGTCAGAAGAAAGCACGCGGGGTATCGTCTTTTGCAAGGGACCATTAGAAATTCTCTATCTGCCACATGTTTTTGGGACCGCCGGCTTCGGCTATCGCCAGCAATCGCCCGTGCACTTCGTTAACTCTAGCAACGATCCCAACGCCGAGTATCTCAGCGACGGGTCCGTTTTCGGCGTATTTCGGGTACATTCGGGAAGGGGGCAAAAATGCTTAGGCGGCGTAAATAAATAAAGGTAGCATCCTGTGCTGATGATTGTTATGCTGACTGAGCATGGACAGTCTTGCCGAGCTGACTGCTAAGTTGCGCTCTGTGTGGCCATTGTTGGACGAACGCACGCGGCGGGTCATGGCGGCCAGCGAAGCGAGAGCTTTGGGCTACGGGGGAGTGAGTCTGGTGCGCCATGCGTGCGGACTGTCGCGCAAGGCGATTTCCAAAGGCATTCGTGAGATCGAAGAGGGTTCCGCTCCGGTGGAAGGTCGCATCCGCCACCCCGGAGCGGGGCGCAAACTCATTACCGTGTCGGACCCGCGGCTGGTGGACACCTTGGAAGAGATGATCGATCATCAAACCCGGGGCGACCCGGAATCGGCGCTGCGCTGGATTTGTAAGAGCACGCGGGCGATTGCGAAAGAGTTGGGTCGGCACAAACATCCGGTCAGCCATGCCAAGGTCGCTCAGCTTCTGCATGGTCTCCACTACAGTCTCCAGAGCAACCGGAAGACCGAGGAGGGGCGGGACCATCCAGACCGCGACGCGCAATTTCGGCACATCAATGCCGCGGTGAAAAGATGCCTGGCGCAGGGCAGCCCGGTGATCTCGGTGGATACCAAGAAGAAAGAACTAATTGGCAACTACGATAACGCCGGCCAGCAATGGCTTCCAGCGAAACAGCCAAAGAAGGTTCGCGGGCACGATTTTCCCACGCCCGACGTGCCCCGTGCCTATCCCTATGGGATCTACGATGTCGGGCGTAACACCGGGTTTGTCAATGTCGGGACCGATCACGACACGGGAGCGTTTGCGGTGGCGTCCATCCGGGGATGGTGGCGCCAGGAAGGCAAACGGCTCTATCCAGCGGCCACCAAGATCCTGATTACGGCCGACGGCGGGGGAAGCAATGGTTGGCGGTTGCGCCTGTGGAAGCTGGAGTTGCAGACCTTCGCGGATGAAACAAGTCTGCCCATCTCGGTCTGTCATTTCCCACCTGGGACGAGTAAGTGGAACAAGATCGAGCACCGCCTTTTTTCCTTCATCTCGTCGAATTGGCGTGGCGAACCATTGCGAGACTACGAAACCGTCGTCCATCTCATTGCCAAGACCACGACTGCCAAAGGACTGCAAGTGACATGCCGATTGGACCGCCGCAAATATCCAACCGGACGCAAAGTCAGCAAGGAAGAAATGAAGGCTATCAAGCTTCAACCTGATAGGTTTCATGGCGAATGGAACTATGTCATCAGGCCTCATCAGCCCCGACATCGTCAAAAGACAAGGATTAGTTGATACCTTTATTTATTTACGAACACTTAGTTAAGAGCATGAAAACACGCACCGGACATGGTTTTCGGAGCATTATGAGACCATCGCTCTAACCACCTGAGCTACGCCGCCACAGGAAAGCTTTTGAGGAAGCAGGAGAAGGTAAGCGAGAGATCAAGCCCGGCTAGACATCCTGGAATGTCAAGGAAGTAGAACAGCCGCCTCGCCCCGTCAACCTCATGATTTTAAGGGTCCCGCAAGCGAGTGTCAAAGAATCAGACGCGGTTTGAAAAACGGTGGCAGTAGTCACACTCAGCCGCGATGTATCAACGAATGACATGTGGCGCACAACGTGATCAGGTTCTCTTCCGAATCATTGCCGCCCTGGCTGCGAAATTCCCTGTGGTGAACTTCCAGATTTGATTTGCCCCCACAAGATTGGCATCTCCAGCCATCACGGCGCAGCACCTGGGTCCGGAGTTGTTCGTACAACTCGGGATCAAGTCGCAGGCGCGGCTGTTTGGGTAACATCCGGTTCACGAGGCTTTCTCGGTCACTTCATGCAGAAAAGCTTGCCGTTGATCTCCAGGAAGGAATTTGAAGAATCGAGACATGGACCGCAAAAGCACCGTTGGGTCCTCATTCTCGAGGTTCGCTCCTGCCAGAAAGTCTGCGCAGATCATCTCCAGACAATAGCCGCGCGACTTGTCCGTCCCCAGCATCAAAGCTGCAGTTTCAATAGCCTGCTCGACAATCGGAATCTGGGTCTTGTACAGCTTGAAGTAGATAATCTCCCACGGTTCCGATTCCCGCCCGGTCAATTCCCTTTCCACTTCCTGCTTGAACTGATCTTTTGGCATTGAGCGCGCCTTGTGCAGCCAGGTTGCACAATCGAACTCCTGCTTATCCCTCCTCGCCACCTTCGCCAACTCCAGCCCCTTCGTCCATCCCACTTCCTTCAGTTCCCTTCTGGCCTGCGGTGGCAGGTGCTCATGAATTGACATGAGGTAGTAAGCCTTCCTCCTCGACTCCGGGAACCGCCGCGCCAGAAATTCGTCGAACGACTTTAGTTTCTCCAGCCTCCAGTACTGCCCCGCCCTGACTTCACACAGATATCGTCCCAGTTCCACGAAGCGAGTGTCCCGCTCCGCCTCAGACCTTCGCTCCCAGGCCAGGATCTCGTCGATCTTGGTCAGAACGAACAGTGCCCGCTTGCGATTGAGCTTGGGCAGCATGGGCGGAATCCTAGTACGTAAGCTCGTCAAGCCAACCAAGGTCGTCTGCTCCTGGACGCCGCAC
>WNFC01010078.1_pt1 | contig 10470 bp, 8 predicted proteins | sample 5400541 | NCBI WGS metagenome assembly WNFC01 (sample SAMN13153342, study PRJNA577476) | soil metagenome | isolation source: 120 cm saprolite under Douglas fir tree site 2 hole 2 replicate 1 | place: USA:California | collected 2015-04-18
TGGCGGCAGACCCTGCCGCCGGCGCGTTCGATCGCGGCCGACGCGCCGGCCGCCGCCTCAGCCTTCAGCCGCGACGGCACCACGGTGGCCTTCGCGCTGGGCGACGGAAGCGTGCGCCTGCTGCCGACCGACATCGCTGCTCCTGCGCCCGACGCCGCCGCGCCCGTGCATGGCGGCGCGGTGCTGGCGCTGGTCGGCGATCCAACGACCGACGGCTTCATCAGCGGCGGCGACGACGGCCGCCTGCTGCGCATTGGTCCCGACGGCGCAGCGACGGAACTCGCCAGCTACAAGGGCAAGTGGGTCGAGCACCTCGCCGCGCACCGCGCCACCGGCGCTGTCGCCGCCTCGATCGGCAAGAGCGCCATCGTCGTGAAGGACGGCGAGGTGCGCGAGTTCGGCCCTCACCCCAGCACGGTGGCCGATCTCGATTTCAGCAAGGACGGCAGTCGCATCGCTTGCGCCCACTATGGCGGCGTCACGGTATGGAGCATCGGCCAGGTCACCCTGCCGCCGCGCCGCTTCGCCTGGCGCGGCAGCCACGTCGCGCTGCGCTGGAGCACCGACGGCAAGTTCATCGCGACCGGCACGCAGGAAAACGACATCCATGTCTGGCGCATGGCGCAGGCCACCGACATGCGCATGCAGGGCTATCCCGCCAAGGTGAAGTCGCTGTCGTGGACGGCCGACGCGCGCTTTCTCTACACCTCGGCCCAGCCGGTCTTCACCGCCTGGTCGTTCTCCGGCAAGGGCCCGGAAGGCAAGCCGCCGTTCCAGTTCGGCGAGGAAGGCGCGGGCCTTTTGGCCGTCGTGGCGGCGCACCCGGCCGCCGAGTTCGTGGCCGGCGGCTACGATTCGGGCGAGCTGCAACTCGGCGACATCAAGACCCGGCGCTCGGTGGCGCTGAAGATGGCCGACGGCTCGGCCATCACCTGCCTCGCCTGGTCGCCCGACGGGTTCAGGCTTGCCGTCGGCAATGAGCGCGGCGATCTTTTGGTGATCGACCTGCGGCGCTAGAGCTGGGGGCGCGCCACGCCAGAGGCGCGTCATGGTCTTCCGGACCGCGAGCCTCCGGCTCGCTCATGATCATGAGCGAGCGAGACGCTCGCGGTCCAAATGAGCATGAAAAGACGCGCCCAGCGACGCGTTATGCAATCAGTCCGACCTTCTTGGGCACGAATCTCGGGAACACGTCAGCGACCGCCTTTGGCGTATCGAGCGGACCTGTCATCAGTTCGGCCAGGATGCTGCGAACATCTGTCGTCATCGCGAGATCGACGGCGTTGTCCAGCCGATCGGATGACAGTCCGGGCCATGTCCCATGAATCCGGCCGCCCGCGATGCGCGGCGCCGAGACGATCGCTAGGCCGGCATGGCCATGATCGGTGCCGTTGCTCTTGTTGGAGCGCAGCCGCCGGCCGAACTCACTCATGACGACGAGCACGATGCGGTCCATCCGGTCGTGCAGGTCGGTGTGAAACGCGCCCAGCGCGCGCGACAATTGCCCGACCAGATTGGCCAATCGGGGCGGCTGGTTTTCGTGCGTGTCCCAGCCGCCCATGTCGACGGCGAAGGCACGAATGTTGACATCCATGCGGATGACGCGGGCAACGGCTTCCAGGCTGCGACCAATCTCGGTGTCGCCATAGGTTGCATCGCCGGCCGGTTTGTGCGGCATCACCTTGCCGTCGGGCTGGCGCAGCGGGCCGTCGATCAGGGCGATGCCGCCGAGCGTGCGCCGGGTCGCGACCTCGATCGGTCCGGAGCCGCTGCCATAGAGGTGTTTTAGCACGGACAAAGCCTGCTTGCCGCCGGGCAGGTTCATGCCGCCGCGCAGGTCCGCTGCGCAGATCGTATTGCCGTGGTTGGCAAGTTCATCGGGCACGCCCGCGATCGTGGCGAACGCCGGCTGCTGGCCACCGCCGGTCGCCGCGAGCCAGCGCGCCATCCATCCGCCGCTGATGTGGGCAGCCTCATCGGGATTGGCGATGCCGCGCTCGATCAGCTCCTGGGCGCCGAAATGGCTGCGCGTGCCGTTGTCCAGCCCCGAGGCGTGAACCAGGGCCACGCGCTTGTCCTGGTAAAGCTCGCGCAGCGCGCTCATTTCCGGATGCATGCGGAAATCCAGGCCCGGCGGGGCGCCGTCGAGCCGCAGCGCCGGCTTGTCGCCATCCGCGAGCAGCCGCATCTCGGGCGGCCGGTCGGCGACATAGTCGCGATCGTCGACGGGCGCCACGACGCCCAGGGAATCCATGCCGCCGCGCAGGAAGACGGTGATCAGGATGGGACCGTGTTCCGGAGTCGTTGCAGGTGTCGAGGCAGGCGCGGCAAAAGCGCGGACCGATGGCACGAGGACGAGTGCCGTGGACGCGGCAAGGAAATGGCGACGGATCAACATGACATCACCTCGTCTGGAAAACCGGCGTCATGGCGCAGTAGGCCAGCATGCGCCGGGCCAGCGGCAGGGCGTCCTTGCGATTGTCGAAAGCCATGCCCGGCTTCAGCCCCAGGCCCTCGACAATGGCCATCGTGACCTTAGGCGGCGGCTCGGCACCCAACATCCGGCGGTACGCCTCGCCCGCCGCGTGTTCCGCCGTCGTCTTTTCGGCGACGGCAAGGGCTGCCTGCGGGGCTCCGGCCTTCCAGGCGTCATCGGCCAACCCCAAAAGCAGCGACCAGCGTCGCCGCATCATGGCGGAACTCAGCCAATAGTCGTTTTCGTCGGGATGGCCGGTCGGCGGCCCCCAGCCGAACAGCCGCTGACCGCTGCCATCGAGCTCGCCCAGCAGGCCGGGCGTTGGCGCCACCGCAATCCCCGCGGAGCGGGCAAACGATGCATAAAGTTCGAGCGGCCGCTTCACCTTGCTTCCAGCCGAGCGGCGAAACGCATCGGTATGCACGATCGCCTCGACCGTGCGGGCGATCTGGTCGGGCTTGTGCCGCTGCTCGGTCCAGACCTTGACCGCGGCGGCGGCGACGACGGCGTCAGGTGTGTCCGACACCAGGCGACGACAGAGCTTTTCGCAGACATACCGTGCGGTCGCGGGATGATCGGCAACCATGTCAAGCACGCGCCGGCCGTCGGCCAACGGTGACTGGTAGGGGTCGAACTCGGTGGCGAGAATGCGCTTCTGGTAATTGTCGTGCCAGTTTTCGACGTAGATGAACTTGCCGGTCATCGGCAGGCGGCGCCCGGCGCCGATGCCGGCGCCATCCTCGATCGACCAGCCGGTGAAGGCACGGGCAGCTTCGTAAACGTCCTGGTCGATATAACCCTGCGGCCGGCCTTCGAGCGCGCCGGGCACATCGCGCCAACGGTTGTAAAGTGCGTTGAGGTAGGCGGGCCGGCCGAGCGTATGAAGCTCGAACAGCTCGCGGGCGTAGTTCTCGTTGGCCGCGCCGCCGCGCGAGGACCGGTTGTTGAGGTAGATCTGCATGGCGGCACTCTTAGCCACGGCCTCGAGCAGCTCGCGGAAGTTGCCCAGTGCGTGGCGGCGGATCACCTCGTTGTCGTAGGTCGGCAACGCCACCGCGATGAGGTTGTCGCCAAGCGCATTGACGTTGAAGTGGTTGTGCCAGAAATCCACCAGCACCTCGCGCAGCTGCCAGCGGCTGTGCACGGCGCGAATCGTCGTGGCGCAGGCGACGGCGGTGCGGAAAAATGTCCGCTCCTGTCCCGCCAGGGCCTTCTCGACCACCTTCCAGTGCTGCTCGATCGGCTCCGCGAGCACGGCGAGCGAGCGGTCCTCGTCGACTTCGGCCTCCGGCGTCTTGCTGGAGTATTTCAGACGGATATGCGTCGACGCGATCCGCGCGGCGCAATCATCCTCGACGGGAGGTTTGAGTTGCTGGGCGAGCCATCCCTCGGCGCCCACCTTGGCAATGCTGTGGAGGTCCGCGTCGCTCGGGCCGAAGGCCAGCTTGTTCAGGAGAGTGCGAGGATCGACTTCGAAAGCCATGGACGCCTCCACGCCACGCGGCGTGTGATCGTATTACGATACACGACACAGCATCGTCCCTTCTGGGGGCAACAATAGGGCTTACGGCTTGCTTACCGGGATGCCCATTCCGTGATCAGCCATCCCTGACCAGCAGACGGTTCGACAACAGGCAAAGGATGCCGGCGATGCCCATGGCCGTGGTCATCGGCGCGATCGTGCCGTCGAAGGTCTGGCCCACCACGGCGCCGAAGATGGCGCCCAGCCCGAACTGCATGACGCCCATCAGCGAGGAGGCGGTGCCTGCCATGTGGGGATAGCGCTGCAACGCCATCGCCATGGAGTTGGGCCCAATCAGGCTGATGCTGGCGATCTGCGGGGCGAAACACAGCAGGAACGGCCACATGCCAATGGTGCCGTAGCGCGCCTCGATGAAGCCCATGACCAGCGCCGCCGATCCGGCGATCGCCGGCACGATCACCGCGTAGCGCAGGATCTTGCCGGCGCCGAACACCGGCGCGAACTTGGCGTTGAGCAGGCTGCCCAGGGTCATGAAGACGATCATGCCGCCGAAGATCAGGCCGTAGGCGCGCGGTGCGATGCCGTAGCGCTCGATGAACACAAAGGGTGAGCCCGACAGGAACGACAGAAGGGCCGAGAACATGAACGTGCTGGTGAAGGCGTAGCCCATGAAGGCGCGATGGCGGAACAGCTCGCCGAAGCGCTTCAACACCGAGGACAACACCAGCGGCTGGCGATATTCCGGCCGCAAGGTCTCGGGCAGACGGAGGTAGGCGGCAAGGAGCGCCACCACGCCGATTCCGGCTAAAACCCAGAAGATCGCACGCCAGCCCAGGAACCACAGGATCTGTCCGCCGATCAGCGGCGCCAGCATGGGTGCGATCGAGGTGCAGGCCATCATCAGCGACATCGCTCGCGCTGCCTGATCGCGCTCGGCGAGATCGCGCACCATGGTGCGCGCCAGCACCACCCCGCCGCAGGCGGCAAGCCCTTGCAGGAAACGCAGCACCACGAGGTGGCCCGCTTCCGCCGCGAAGGCGCAGCCGACGCTCGCCAGGACGTAGACGGCGATGCCGCTCAGGATGACCGGCCGGCGGCCGAAGCGATCGCCGGCCGGCCCGTAGAAGATCTGGCCCGCGCCGAAGGCGATCATGAAGGACGACAAGGTAAGCTGGATGTCGCCCACCGTTCCGTGCAGGTCGACGGCGATCACCGGCAGTGCCGGCAGGTACATGTCGATCGACAGCGGCGTGAAGGACGACAGCAGCGCGAGCACGGCCAGCAGCAGCGGCGTCAGGGTGGGACGGACGGCCGTTGTGGTCATGGCTGGGGGCGCGCGACTCCAGTCGCGCGTCTTAGTCTAAGCCAGGGAAAACCGCGCCGCTGGAGTGGCGCGCCCCCAGCGATGAAATAGGTTTGCTTCAACATCCTACGCTCTATCAGCCAATCGTTCTTCGGTCCCATGCTATAAGCGGACCATGACGCCGCTGCCCGAGCTCACCGAGCCGCAGATCCACCGCTACGCCCGCCACATCGTGCTGGCGGAGATCGGCGGCGTGGGCCAAGCGCGGCTGATCGCCGCGCGCGTGCTGGTGATCGGCGCGGGCGGGCTCGGCGCACCGCTCCTGCAGTATCTCGCTGCCGCCGGCATCGGCACTTTGGGCGTGATCGACCACGACAAGGTCGATCTCTCCAACCTGCAACGCCAGGTCATCCATCGCACCGCGGATATCGGCGTCGCCAAGGTTTTAAGCGCCCGTCGCGCGCTTCTGGACATCAACCCCGAGGTCGCGGTCATCGCGCACGATGAGCGTCTCACCGCGGACAATGCCGAGCGCATCGTGGCCGGCTACGATATCGTGGCCGACGGCAGCGATAACTTCGCCACGCGATATCTGCTGAACGACATCTGCTATCGCCTCAAAAAGATTCTGGTTTCCGCGGCGATCCTTCGTTTCGACGGCCAGATCTCGACCTACAAGGCCTGGCAGGGCGCAGGCCACCCCTGCCTGCGCTGCATCTTTCCGGCCGCGCCGTCGGAAGACGCCGTGCCGAGCTGCGCCCAAGCGGGCGTTTTAGGCGCGCTGGCCGGCACCCTGGGGGCGCTGCAAGCCACGGAAGTGGTGAAGGAGATCCTGGGCATCGGCCGCTCGCTCTCGGGCAGGCTCCTGATGTACGACGCGCTGGCGGCCTCGTTCGACGAGATGGCGATCACCAAGCGGCCGGATTGCCCGACCTGTGGCTCGCCATGAAAACCCCTGAAGGCGGCGTCTCAGTGATCGTGCGCGCCGGCGACTACGAGAGCGTCCACTATGCGCTGGCGCTGGCGGCCGCCGCGCTCGCCGTCAACAAGCCGGCCGTGCTGTTCTTCACCATGGCCGGCATCCGCGCCCTGATGGGGCCGCCGCCCGCCGTCGACGACTGGGCGCGCGACGCGCAGAACCGCGCGCGCGGCGTCGGCGACTTCGAGACCCTGCTAAATGCCTGCGTCGAGCTTGGCGCGCGCTTCATCGTGTGCGAAATGGGCCTGCGGTCGCTCGGCATCGACCGCGCGGGACTGCGTGCCGACGTTCCCTTCACGATCGCGGGGATCGTGACCTTGCTGGAAGAGACCAAGCCGGGCATGCACCTGGTTTCACTTTAGGATCACTCGGGAGAGTTCATGACATCCGCTGCCTTCGACGTGCTGGGAATCGGCAATGCCATCGTCGACGTCATCTCGCGTGCCGACGAGGCCTTTCTCAGCCAGCACAGCCTGGTCAAAGGCAGCATGATGCTGATCGACGAGGCGCGCGCCGAGACGCTCTATGCCGCCATGGGGCCGGGCATCGAGATGTCCGGCGGTTCCTGCGGCAACACCATGGCGGGCGTCGCCTCGTTCGGCGGCAAGGGCGCCTATATCGGCAAGGTGCGCGACGACCAGCTGGGCGGCGTCTTCGGCCACGATCTCAAGGCCACCGGCGTTTCGTTCGAGACACCGCGCGCGAATTCGGGCCCGGCGACGGCGCGCTGCCTGATCCTGGTGACGCCCGATGCGCAGCGCACCATGAACACCTATCTCGGCGCCTGCACCGGCCTCGGCCCGGCCGACATCGACAGCAAGGTCGTGAGCGCCGCGCAGGTCACCTACGTCGAGGGCTATCTGTGGGATGCGCCGGAAGCCAAGAAGGCGGTGCTGAAGGCCTTCGACGCCGCCCATGCCGCCGGCCGGCTGGTCTCGATCACGCTGTCGGACTCGTTCTGCGTCGACCGCTATCGCGATGAGTTCCGCGATCTTTTGCGCAACAAGGTCGACATCCTGTTCGGCAACGAATCGGAGATCAAGTCGCTCTATCAGGTCGCGACGTTCGAGGAGGCGATGGAAGCGACGCGCCAGGAGGCCAAGATCGCAGCCCTCACCCGCAGCGAAAAAGGCTCGATCGTCGTCAAGGGTGGCGAGACTTATGCGGTGCCGGCAGGACCCGTCGCCAAGGTTGTCGACACGACCGGCGCCGGCGATCTCTACGCCGCGGGCTTCCTGTTCGGCTACACGCACGGCAAGCCGCTCGCCGAGTGCGCGCGGCTGGGCGGGCTTGCCGCCGCAGAGATCATCTCCCATGTCGGCGCGCGGCCCGAGCAGGCCCTACGCGGGCTGATTTGAGCACGCCTTCACCTGCTTTGCTGCCCTCTCCGCCCGCGTCATCGCGGGGGGAGAGGGAGGGGACCCGCGCGAAGCGTGGGGAGGGTGAGGTGGGCTGCTGTGTTTGCAAGCGAAGCATCTGGTTTGTAGGGAGCGCCACCTCACCCTCCCATTGCTTCGCAATGGGGCCCACCCTCTCCCCCGCTACGCGGCGGAGAGGGACTCTGAGCAGGGCTTCCGAGGCGAGATGACCGAGGTCCAACCAATCAAGTCCAGAGGCTGGCGCCAGTCGCTGGCGATCTACGCGCACCCGCGCGTCGTCACGTTCCTGTTCCTGGGCTTCTCTGCCGGGCTGCCGTTCCTGCTGGTTTTCTCGACCCTGTCGGCGTGGCTGCGCGCGTTCGGCGTGAGCCGCACGGCGATCGGTTTCATCAGCTGGATCGGCATCACCTACTCCATCAAGTTCGTGTGGTCGCCGGTGGTCGACCGCGTGCCGCTGCCCTTCCTGACGCGTCGGTTGGGCCGCCGGCGCTCCTGGATGCTGCTGGCCCAGACCTGCATCGGGGTCGGCCTGCTCGCCATGTCGTTCTGCGACCCGCGCACCGACCTGTGGTGGCTGGCGGCGTTCGCCGTCGTCGTCGCCTTTTCGTCGGCGACCCAGGACATCGCGCTCGACGCCTTTCGCATCGAGGCGACCGACGAGACGCTGCAGGGCGCCACCGCCGCGACCTACCAGTTGGGCTATCGCATCGCCGTGCTCGCCGCCAGCGCGGGCGCGCTCTACATCGCCGAGTTCGGGTCGTGGCCGGCGGCCTACATCACGATGGCAGTACTCGCGCTGGTCGGTATCGTCACCACCTTGGTGATCGCCGAGCCCGAGAAGCGCGTGGCCGCGGGCACGGCCGAGCGCGAGGGCAAGATCGCCCAATTCGCCAACCGCTATGCCGGGCTGCCGCCGGCGCTCCGCGAGGCGCTGGTGTGGATCTACGGCGCCATCGTCTGCCCGTTCGTCGACTTCTTCGCCCGCTTCGGCTGGCTCGCGCTGGCGCTGCTGGCCTTCATCGGCCTGTTTCGCCTGAGCGACATCGCCATGGGCGTGATGGCCAATCCGTTCTACATCGACATCGGATTCAGCCTGCAGCAGATCGCCAACGTCACCAAGATCTACGGCTTCGTCATGTCGATCCTGGGCGCCCTGCTGGGCGGCGCGCTGGTGTTCCGCCTGGGCGCGTCGCGATTGCTGGCGCCGTCGGTGTTCCTGATCGCCGCGAGCAACCTCGCCTTCTCCTGGCTCGCCATCATCGGCCGGCCCGATCCGCTGGTGCTGGCGACGGCGATCAGCGTCGACAATCTGGTGACCGGCATGGCGGGCTCGGTGTTCATCGCCTTTTTGTCGGGCCTCACCAACACCGCCTATACGGCCACGCAATATGCGCTGTTCAGCTCGATCATGACCCTGCCGGGCAAGGTCATCGGCGGCTTCTCCGGCGTGATCGTCGATTGGCTGCAAACCTCGGCGCGCGACGTGCCGGCCTTCGCTGCCCTGCTCGACTGGGTGGGCGCGGCGCCCAAGTTCGGAGGCTTCGCGATCTTCTTCGCCTATACCGCCCTGCTCGGCCTGCCCGCCCTGGTGCTGGCCGTGATCGTGCGCCGGCACTTCGAAAAAGAAACCCCTCCTTCCGCGAGGAAGGAGGGGCAGTAAAATCGGCGACGGGGTGTCAAACCGTGCCGGGGGAACCGACCCGTTCCGGAGCGGGGCGTGGGGTTGCCGAGCGGGAACGGGCAGGATGGGTGTAGCCGGGCGAGGCTACAAAACCGTGACTGGCGGTGTGGAAAACATCGATTCAACCCGGCGTGGCGTCCAGCGCATAGCCGGCGGCGCGGACGGTGCGGATCAGGTCGGTGTGCTGGTCGCCGTTCAGCGCGATGCGCAGGCGGCGGATATGGACGTCGACGGTGCGGGCCTCGACATAGACGTCCTTGCCCCACACCGCGTCCAAAAGCTGCTCGCGCGAGAAGACGCGGCCGGGATGCTCCATGAAATGGCGCAGCAGGCGGAATTCGGTGGGCCCGAGATGGACCGGCTTGGCGGCGCGCGTCACGCGATGCGCCACCAGGTCCATCACGATATCGGCATAGCTGAGCGCCTCGTCGGCCAGCGCCGGGCGGCTGCGGCGCAGCACGGCGCGGATGCGCGCCACCAGCTCGGTGGGCGAGAACGGCTTGGCGACGTAATCGTCGGCGCCGGCATCGAGGCCGCGCACCCGGTCGCCCTCCTCGCCGCGCGCCGTCAGCATGATGATCGGCAGGTTGGCGGTCGGCGTCTGGCGGCGCAGCTGGCGGCAGACCTCGATGCCCGACATCAAGGGCAGCATCCAGTCGAGCAGGATGAGGTCCGGCACGTCCTCCTGGACCGAGGCCAGCGCATCCTCGCCGTCATAGGCGACCGAGACGCGAAAGCCCGACTGCTCGAGGTTGTAGCGCAGCAGCTCGACCAGCGCTGTCTCGTCCTCGACGATCAGCACGCGCGGCTTCATCGACGACGTCTGGGTGTCGCGCCGAGTGGTTGTCGCGCTGGCGATGCTCATGACGCGTTCCCCCTGGCATAGAGCGAGGCGCTGCCCTTGGGCCGCGCTTCGTCGAAGCCGTGGCCGGTGCTGCGGAAGCTCACCAGCTCGGCGATGTTGGTGACATGGTCGCCGGCGCGCTCGATGTTCTTGGCCATGAACAACAGATGCGTGCACGCCGTGATCGTGCGCGGATCCTCCATCATGTAGGTCAAGAGCTCGCGGAACAGGCCGGTGTAGACCTGGTCGATCTCCTCGTCGCGCTCCCATACATCGCGCGCCTTGGCGACATCGCCGTGGGCGAAGGCGTCGAGCACGTCCTTGA
>WNFC01010080.1_pt1 | contig 10469 bp, 7 predicted proteins | sample 5400541 | NCBI WGS metagenome assembly WNFC01 (sample SAMN13153342, study PRJNA577476) | soil metagenome | isolation source: 120 cm saprolite under Douglas fir tree site 2 hole 2 replicate 1 | place: USA:California | collected 2015-04-18
GGTCGTGGCTGACGAACAGGAAGGCCAGGCTATCCTCGCGCCTCAACCAATCGAGCAATTGCAGCACCACCGCCTGCACGGACACGTCGAGCGCCGCGGTCGGCTCGTCCAGCACCAGCAGGCGCGGCCGGCATGCGATGGCGCGCGCGATTCCGACACGGGCCTTCTGGCCGCCGGAGAGCTGGTGCGGAAAACGCGGCAGCAGGTCCGCCGGCAGTCCCACGCGCTCCGCGCATTCCTCGACCCGCTGCCGCAGCGCATCGCCGGCTTTCATGCCGCCGAGCCGCAGCAGCGGATGGGCGATACAGTCGAAGGCGGTGAAGCGCGGATTGAGACTGTCGTTCGGATCCTGAAAGACGATCTGGATATCTTTCCGAAACGGCGAGCGGTGAAAGTCGCGTGCTGGGATATGGCCGATCGACTGGCCCTCGAACGCGATCTCCCCCTCGCTCGGGTCGATCAGGCGGCAGATCATCCGTGACGTCGTGCTCTTGCCGGAGCCGGATTCGCCGACCAGCCCGACGCTCTCGCCGGCATTGATCATCATGGAAAAGTCCGCGACCGCCGGCGAGCCCTGATCGAAACGCTTGGCGAGCTTGTGCACCTCGAGCAGCGGCGGCGTGCCCGGCGCAAGCGGCGGCTTGGGCGCGGCTTGCCGCGGAACGTATCGCATCCTCTCCTCATCCGTCACGAGGTCCGCGATGCGGGAGCTCGCGGTGGGCGATGCCGCAACAAGACGCCTGGTGTAGGCATGCTGCGGCGCGCGGAAGAGCGTCATGGGCTCCGCCTCCTCGACAAGGCGGCCCTGCTCCATCACCACGACCCGGCGGCAGTAGCGGGCGGCGAGGCCGAGATCATGCGTGATCAGGATCGTCGCCATGCCGCGCTCGGCCGCGACGCCTGCCAGGAGATCCATCACGACCTTCTGCGTCGTGACATCAAGGCCGGTGGTCGGCTCGTCGGCGATCAAGAGCGCCGGATTGCAGGAAATCGCCATCGCGATCATCGCGCGCTGGCACATGCCGCCGGACAGCTCATGCGGATAGGCCGACATGCGTTTTTCCGGATCGCGGATTTGCACGGCGCGCAACAACTGCAGCGCCTCGGCGCGTGCCTCACCTCGCGCGATTCGCTTGTGGGCCAGGATGGCATCGGCGATCTGGTCGCCGATGGCGCGGATCGGATTGAGCGCCGCGCGCGGGTTCTGGAAAATCATCGCCATCGCTGCGCCATGCAGATTGCGGAAATCGCTCCCCGATATTTTCGTGATGTCCTGCCCGCCAAACAGGATGTTGCCCGCCGTGATCCGTCCAGCCGAGTCGAGCAGCCGCGTGATCGCAAAGCCGGTGACGGACTTGCCGGAGCCGCTCTCGCCGACAAGGCCCAGCATCTCGCCCTCACGGAGCGACAGCGTGACCCCGCGCACCGCCTCGACCAGGCCGCGGCGCGTCGAGAAGGTGACATGCAGGTCTTGGACTGCCAGCAGCGACAGGGTCATGTTCGCATGCGGGGATCGAGAATGTCGCGGATTCCGTCGCCGAGCAGGTTGAAGCACAGCACCGCCAGCATCAGTGCCAAGCCCGGAAACGCGACCAGCCACCACTTGCCGGTCGAGATGAAGCGCGCGCCATCCGCGACCATGATGCCCCATTCCGGCGTCGGCGGCGTGACGCCGAGGCCGATGAAGGACAATCCGGCGGCATTGAGGATGGCCCAGCCGAGATTGAGCGACACCTGCACGGCCATGGCCGGCAGCACATTCGGCAAGAGGAAGCGCAGCACGACCGAAAAATGGCTGTCGCCGCACGCACGCGCCGCCTCGACCCAGCCGACATTGCGGCGAACGTTCACCTCAGCGCGTGCAAAACGGATGTAGAACGGCAGATTGATGATGGCGGTCGCGATCACGATGTTCTCGACGCGGTTACCGAGCGCCGCGACCATCGCCATGGCCAGCACGAACAGTGGAAACGCCATCAGCACGTCGACGAAGCGGCCGACGATGCGGTCTAGCCGGCCGCCGGCATAACCGCAGACCGCGCCGATCACGGCACCGATCGCAAAGGAAATTCCAACCGCCGAGACCGCGATGGCGAGGTCGAGCCGCGCGGCGACAAGGAGGCGGCTGAACACGTCGCGGCCGAGCTGATCAGTGCCAGCGATATGCGAAGCACTTGGGGGCATCAGCGCCTGCGGCACGTCGGACGCGATCGGATCGTATGGCACGATCCACGGTCCGACGATGGCGACAAGCACAAACAGCAAGACGCCGGTGGCGGCGACGCCGGTCAGCGGGTTGCCGCGCAGAATCCAGCCGGCATGGCGGAGTGTTGCGCTCGTCATGAGATCGTCACCCGCGGATCGGCGATGCCGTAGAGAACGTCCACGAGCAGATTGACGATCACGAACACGCTCGCCATCAACAGAACAAAACCCTGCACCGGCGCATAGTCGGAGGTGAGCAGCGCATCGAGCGCGTAGGAGGCGACGCCGGGCCAGGAGAACACCTTCTCCACCAGGACATTGGCGCCAAGCATGGTCGAGAACACGATGCCCGCGATGGTGATGACCGGCAGGATGGCGTTGCGCAATGCATAGGTCACCACGATCCGCCACCAGGGCAGCCCGACCGAACGCGCGGTGCGCACGAAGTCGCTGCCGAGGGAGACCAGCATCGAGGCGCGCGTGATGCGCGCCAGCGGCGCCACCACGAACAGCGCCATGCTCAGCGCCGGCAGGATGAGTTGCCTGAAGGCCGCCCACCATCCCTCGACATCACCGGCGAGCAGGAAATCGATCAGCAGGAAGCCGGTTCGCGATGGCGGCAACGAGGTGAAGATATCGACCCGGCCGGTCGGATCAGGCGCCAGCCCGAGCAAATAGTAGAAGACATAGATCAGCAGCAGACCCGACACGAACGTCGGCACGCAGACGCCGAGCGCGCAGAACAAGCGCACACCGTGATCGATGACGGAGCCCGGCCGCAATGCCGCGAGCACACCGAGCGGCACGGCCGACACCAGCGCGATCAAGAGCGCCGTGAAGGTGAGTTCGAGCGAAGCCGGCAACCGCGCGCGCAGATCGGTCGTCACCAGCTGCCCGGTCATCATCGACCGGCCGAGATTGCCGCGGCCAACGTCATACAAATAGAGCATCAATTGCTCCGGCACCGGCTTGTTGAGCCCCATCTGCTTGCGAATCACCTCGATCTCCTCCTTGCCGGCATTCGGCCCGGAGGCGAAGAACACCGCCGGATCGCCCGGCAGCACCCGCATCAAGAGGAAGGTGAAGACGAGGACGCCGAACAACGCCGGAAGCGAGGACAGGAAACGCCTGCCCGCCCGTATCATGGTTGCGCCAAGGGCCGCCATGACACCGGCCCCCGCTATTTGCGGCTGAGGTCGCGATAATCGACCCGGCGATGGAACTCGTAGGTGTAGCCTTCGACCGACGGCGCCATCACCGCGTCCTGGTTCGGCTGCCAGAGCGGGATCTGCGGCATCACGCTGAAATGGATGGCGTTGAGCTTCTTGCCGTCCTCCTCATACTTGGTCTTGTCGGGCTCGAAGCGGGCTTCCTGCGCGACCGCCGTCAATTCGGCATTGTCGATCGATGAGTAATTCCAGCGCTGATTGCCGGTGTAGAAGTTGCGGTAGAAATAGTCGGTCGAGGGCAGCCAGGCGACGATGCCCTCGGTGAAGAAGGGAAGCTTCTTCTCGTTGATCTGCGTCGACATCTGCGCGTCCGGCAGTTTCTGGATATCGACCTTGATGCCGATCTTGGCGAGCGATTCCTTGACCAGGGCGGCCATCGGTTCGGCGGTCGACGCCTGCCCGACATTGAAGCTGAACGTGGTCGAGAAGCCGTCCGCAAGGCCGGCTTCCTTGAGATACGCCTTGGCCTTGTCGAGGTCGAGCTTCACCGGCTGCGGGATCGGATAGGCGCCGCTCGACGGCTTGCCGTCGGCCCAGCTCGCGCCGAACAGCGGTGCGCCGCGGCCGAACAGCGCTGCCTTGAACATGTCGTCATAGGGCAGCGCATAGGCGACGGCGCGGCGCACATTGATGTTGTCGAAGGGCGGGATCAGGTTGTTCATCGCAACGAAGGTGACGGCATTGTATTGCGGCGTCGAGATCACCTTCAGCTTGCCTTTGGTTTCGAGCGACTGCACGTCGCTTGCCTGCAGATCGACGACGAGATCGGCGTCGCCGCGCTCGACCAGATTGGCGCGGGTCGCCGGTTCCGGCACGGACTGGATGATGACCCGCTTGAAGGACGCGGGCTTGCTGGCTGAGCCGCGATTCCAGCTCTCGTCCCGGGAGATAATCACCTGCTCGCCCGGCTTGAATGTGTCGAGCTTGTAGGCGCCGCTGCCGGCCGCATGCTCCTTCAGCCACGCCATCGCCCAGGGGTCATCGGCCGTCGCATGCTCCTTGGCGACCTTCGCGTTGATGATGATCGGATAGACGGTGGCGAGATTCGGCAGTGCGAGCTTGTCCGGTTTCGGCAAGGTCACCTCGAAGGTTGAGGGATCGATCACCTTGAACTGATCGGCGCTCGTCATCGAGCCGGTGAGGAGCTGCGCCTTGCCGAGCACCGGCGCCGTGACCGCGCGGTCCAGCGACCATTTCACGTCGTCGGCGGTGACAGGCGTGCCGTCCTGAAACTTGGCATCCTTGCGCAGGTGAAAGGTCAGCTTCAGTCCGTCCGGGCTGACGTCGTAGGATTCCGCAAGCTCGCCCGAGATCGTGTCGAGATCGAACACCCATCTGCCGTTGAGCTGCTTGCGGCCGAACGACACCAATCGGTCATAAGTGCAGAGGCTCACCGCGAAGGATTCGCGGGTCGAGCCAGGAATGTTCGGATCGAGCGTATTGACCGATGCGCCCGTCACGTAGCGCAGCGTCTCAGCGCGCGTCTGCGCCTGGACGGGTCCTGCGGCGAGCAAAAATGCGAGAGACGCAACCACGAAAGGCAGACGCTTTGACACTGTCATACTCATCGGTCCTATTCCCCTGTTCCCAGGTTATTTTTCCGGCTGAGAACGCCGAAATTCAAAGCAAGCGATATGCCAACCGGCACGCTGCAGACATCGATCTGCGCAGGCACGATCCCTCTCCAGATCATGACGATTTCATCGCTTTTCTCCCGTCATGACCGGCGGCCGCGCCACGACCGCCTGCGGCACATCATACGCCCGAAACGAGGCCCAATGCCGCTCGATATCCGCGCGAAACAGCGCACGCGTCAGCCCATGCACAAGCTTGGGGATTGCCGTGGTCATCGCATTGATTGACGAGCCGGATGGACCAAAGCTCATCGTGGACGCGATGGCGAAGAGGTGAATGTCCGCAATCCAAGGAGTCTTTCCGACGACGCGCTCGCTCAGTGCGTAATCGTCGGCGAGGTAGGGAAAGCGGCCGAGCCGAGGACTGCTTTCGCTGGGCGGCGGCTGATAGCGGTCGGCCCAGGTCGCGATATTGCCGGCACAGTTTTGCAATTCGCGCCGGCCGGTAAAATTCATGTCGATGCCCGTGCCGCAGATCACGAAATCCGCGGTGAAGCTGCCCCGCGGCGTCTCCAATTCGACGCCATGGTCCGTCTTTTTGGCCGCTTCGATCGGCGCGCCTTCGTGGAGGTGGAAATTGGCGTGGCGGGCACAACGATCGTAGGTCGCTTGCGGAAAGCCTTCGCGCATCTGCAGAACCGCGCGCATGAAGCGCCAGCGCCAGGCATCGTCCAGATCGCAGAAATGCCGCAGGAAACCGCGGAAGGTGAGCCAGCGATAGGGCTGGATCAATTGAATCTCCGCGCGGCGGCAGAACAGATGCACGGCGGCCGCGCCTGTCTCCAGCGCGGTCGCCGCGTTGTCGAAGGCCGAGGCGCCGGCGCCGATCACCGCGACCTGTTTGCCGCGCAGGCCTTCGAAATCGATCGGCTCTGCCGTGTGCGCGCAGAGCGAGGACGGCAGATGGCGCAGCGGCTCCGGAATCGTCCAGTCGCCCATGCCTTCCTGCCCCGTCGCCAGCACGATCTTGCGCGCGTAGAGAATTTCCACGCCACCCGCGCTCTGCGCCGTGGCGGCGAGCAGCCCCTCACCCGCGGGTGCGATCTCGACGACTTCGCAATCATTGCACAGGGGAATACCGACGATGCGTCTGAACCAGAGCAGATAGTCCGCCCAAAGCGCGCGCGGGATCAGGTCGAGATCGCCCCAATTGTCCTCGCCGAACTTGGCCTCGTGCCAGGATTGGTAGGTGAGGCTCGGAATATCAAGATCGGGGCCGGTGTAAAATTTCGGGCTGCGCAGCGTGGGCATGCGGGCATAAGTGAGCCACGGCCCTTCCCGCCCCTCCTCGGCCTTGTCCAACACCAAAATGTTGGTCACCTGCGAACGCATCAGCCCGAATGCCGTAGCGATGCCCGATTGCCCGGCGCCCACCACCAGCACATCGAGCGCCGGCTTGCCATCCGGTCCGACCTTGGGCACGAGCCACTCGGCAGACGGATGCGCGATCTTGGCGAGATCAGCCAGGACCTGGGCTTCGAGTGCGATCAGCGCGCTGCTCATGCCGCGAGCCACCCGCCATCCACCGCCATCACTGTGCCCGTCGTAAAGGAGGATGCGTCGCTCGCGAGATGCAGCGCCGCCTCGGCCACGTCCTGCGCCTTGCCAAACCGCTTCATGGCGTGGCGGTTGCGGGAAGCTTCCCGCACCTGATCGGGATCGGCGTGACGGGCGAAGCTGCGGCGGAGCATCGGCGTGTCGATGGCGCCCGGCGCGATCGCATTGACGCGGATGCCGTCCATCGCAAAATCCAGCGCCATGGTCCGGGTCAGGCTGATGATCGCGCCCTTGGCGGCGATATAGGCGCTGTTGTTCCGGCCGCCGGCGATCGCGAGTTGCGACGCAAAGGTGATGATCGAGCCCTTGCCCTGCCGCTGCATCTGCGGCACCGCGGCGCGCGCCCAAAGCCAGGTGCCGCCGACATTGGTGCTGAACACCGCGTCCCAATCCGCGGGATCGGTCGTCAAAACCGTGCCGCCGCAGGATTGGCCGGCAGCGGTCATCAGCACATCGAGCCGGCCGCGCCGCGCCACGACATCGCCGACCACGCTTCGCGCGAAATCGATATCGCCGACGTCGCCGACATGCACCGATGCCTGGCCTTTCGCGCCCTCGATCACGGCGGACGTCTCCTGCAGTCCGGCGCGATCGCGATCGACCAGCGCAACGAACGCGCCCTCTGTCGCGAACAGCACCGCGCTGGTCCGGCCGATGCCGGACGCCGCCCCGGTCACGATCGCCGTCCGCCCTTGCAATCTCATGCCGGGTCTCCTCGATGCTGTGTCCACCAACGGCTGAGATCGGCAGCGGAGTCGGCGCAGCCGAACCGCGCACGCCAGCCGAACTCCTGCGCCATCCGTTCGACCGACAACGGCGCGCGGTCGGCGGGGCCGTGCAGGTCGATCGTCGGCACTTCGCCGGCCTGGGCCAGTCGGCACATGAAGCCGGAATGCAGCGCGGCCAGTTCCTCGCCCCATTGCAGCGCCGGCCATTCCGCGCCGGTCGAGATGTTATAGAGCTGGTGCTTCGGCGTCGCCGCCTCGATCAGCAACGTCACGGCTTCCGCGACGTCAGGCGCATAGATCCAGTCCCTGATGCCCGGACGTTCCAGAACCGCCTCGCGGCCTTGCGCCAAGGCGGCCAGCATCTGCGCCTGCGGGCTCAGCGTGTCGCGCACCCCCGTCGCCCGCTCCCACGGGCCGAACACGGCGCTGAGCCGCACGCTGATGACGTCGCATGACCAGAGCGCGGCCAGCCGCGCCGCGACTTTCTCGGATGCAAATTTGCTGATGGCGTAGAGCGAAACCGGATCGCAGGCGGTCTCTTCGTCGAGCAGCCTGGTCTGAAATGCGCTCGCCCCGTACGCAGCGGCGGACGACAGATTGATGATGCGTTGCACGCCGCCACGCCGCGCCGCAGTCAGGATCGGCACCTGCGCGAGCAGGTTGACGCGAAGAATGGTCTCTGGCTTGGCCGCATCGCGCTCCGGGCCGGCGGTGACGGCGGCCCCGAGCACAATCGCATCGCAGCCCATGTCGATCGTGTCCTCGACCGCCCGCCGGTCCGTGACATCGCCCTGAATAACGGTCAGACGATCCGCATGGTCGGCAAAAGCCTTCCGCGCGGCGAGCGGCAAGCCCGCGCGGTCAAATATCGTCACGGCGTGACCGCGCGCGAGCAGCGCCGCGGCGATATTCAGCCCGACGAATCCCGCGCCGCCAAAGACAAGGACTCTCATGTCTGAATCCGAACAGGGCTGCGCCGGTTCATCGCAGTGGACACTTCACAAAAGCCTCGCGCCAAAATTCCGTTCCGGATCCATATCCGCCACCAGCCGTCCGGTCGGTTTCGCCGCCTCGCCGCCCGTGCGTGCAAGGAAGCGGCCGGAGCCAGCTTCGACCGAACGCTTGCCGTCCGCGACGATCACGCGCCCGCGCGACAGCACGGTGACCGGCCAACCGCGCAATTTTCGTCCCGCGAACGGCGTGTAGCCTGCGAGATCGTGCATCATCGCGTCGCTCAAGGTGACCTCGCGCTGCGGATCCCAGATCGCGATATCAGCATCGGCGCCGACGGCAATCGAGCCCTTGCGCGGATGCAGATTGTAGATTTTTGCGGGCGCGGTCGCCGTGAGCTCCACGAACTTCTCCAACCCGAGCCGGCCTTTTGAGACCATCGCGTCGAACAGCAGCGGCAGCCTCACTTCCACTCCGGGCAATCCGTTCGCCACCTGCTTGAAATTGGGATTGGGCCCGGCGCGCAGTTTGCCTGATACGTCGAACCGGTACGGCGCGTGATCGGACGAGACGGTCTGGAGATCGCCGAGCGCAAGCGCCTGCCACAGCGCCTCCTGATCGGAAGCGCGGCGCGGCGGCGGGCTGCACATCCATTTGGCGCCTTCGATGCCGGGCTTGTCGAGATCGTCGGCGGTGAGAAACAGATATTGCGGACACGTTTCGGCAAACACCTTCAGTCCCTGCCCGCGCGCATCGCGGATCACCTTGGCGCCTTCCGCGGTGGAGACGTGAAAGATCATGATCGGCTGATCGATCAGCGCCGCCATGCCGATCAGCCGGTTGAAGGCCTCGGCCTCGGATAAACGCGCATGGCTGATGGCGTGATACTTCGGGTCGGTGTAGCCGCGCGCCAGCAGCCGCTTCACCATCCAGGAGATGATGCCGTGATTCTCGGCATGGGCGCAGAGCATCGTCCCGCCATCGCGCGCTGCAAGCAGGATGTCGAGCAGCGGCTCGTCGTCGATCTTCAAGAGATCATAGGTCATGAAGATCTTGATCGAGCCATGGCCCTGCTTGATCAGATGAGGCAGATCCGTCTGCAACGTCTCCTTGGTCGGATCGGCGATGATCATGTGGAAGGCGTAGTCGATGACCGCGCCTTTTCGCGCGAGCGCATGATAATCCTCGAGCACCTGCGGCAGCTTCATGCCGACATGCTGGGCCGCGAATGAGATCACGCTGGTGGTGCCGCCGAAGGCCGCAGCGGTGGTCGCGCTCTCGAACGTATCGGCATTGACGATGCCGGCAGCGGAGAGCTGCTCGATATGCGCGTGGCTGTCGACGCCACCCGGCAGAACCAGCTTGCCGCGCGCGTCGATCTCGCGCTTGGCGCCTGCGAGCCCGCGGCCGATAGCCGCGATCGTCTCACCGGAAATCGCGACATCGGCCTCGAACACATCGCTCACGGTCGCGACGCGTCCGCCGCGAATGAGAAGATCGTAGGCGGGCTCGGTCATGGTAAGACTCCTCGGATCTCGCTGGCGAATGAAAGCATAGATCGTGCCGTCAGGCTCCCTTGCGTTCGCGGACCAGACAGCGGATCATTTGGCGCATGGGATGGCACGGTCGTTGCTTTCATCTCGGCTTCATCCCGCAGGAAAATCCGATGTCCCGACCGCGCATCCTCGTCATCAATCCCAATTCCAATCACCTCGTGACGCAAGGGCTGGAGGACGCCTTGAAGCCGCTCGGATTTGCGGAAGGACCGGAGATCGTCTGCGAAACGCTGAACGAAGGACCTTTTGGAATCGAGAGCCAGGCCGACGCCGACAGCGTGACGATGCCGCTGCGCCGTCTGGTCGAGAGCGACAATCGCTCGGCCGCCTTCATCATCGCCTGCTACAGCGATCCGGGCCTGCATGTCTGCCGCGAGGGAACGGACCGGCCGGTGTTCGGCATCGCCGAATGCGGCGTGCTGACGGCGCTGGCCCGCGCGGAAACCTTCGGCGTCATCGCGATCGCCCAGCGCTCGATCCGCCGCCATATGCGCTATCTCCGGCAGATGGGATTGATGGAACGCCTTTCCGGCGAACGTCCGCTCAACATGAGCGTGGCGGAGACCGCTTCGGGCGAAGGAACGCTCGCCAGGATGATCGAGGTCGGCC
>WNFC01010081.1_pt1 | contig 10469 bp, 8 predicted proteins | sample 5400541 | NCBI WGS metagenome assembly WNFC01 (sample SAMN13153342, study PRJNA577476) | soil metagenome | isolation source: 120 cm saprolite under Douglas fir tree site 2 hole 2 replicate 1 | place: USA:California | collected 2015-04-18
GAATTCCCTCTGCGCGACTTCGTTGCACGATGTGGCAAAGTGCACCGTTCCCAATTTCTCGCCATCCCCATGCTGATGCTCCTGCGCCAGGCTGCGCGACGCCAACAAGGTCAAAAGCATAGCCGCAATGAGTTTCACCCTGACCATTTCCCTCCCTCCACTCTTCAGGATTATAGGCGCGTTTCAGGATCTCCAGAAGACTCGCTCCGCAAGCGGCCATGATCGAAACTCTCAAGCCCGATCGTACCCAAATTGGCCAACTAAGCGGATGTCAGTAGAAGAGTCTTCGTTCGTAACCGATGGTTGGCGCGTCCTGGCATTGGTCCCAGGTGAGGGGCAACTCGGAAGTAATCCTCCAAACAATCCAATTCCACTTGCCTGGTAAGTCGTGCCCGATACCCCTCCGCCTCATCAACCGCGCTGCGAACGAAGCCACCGAAGCCGAGCCGCGCTTACCGGACAAGTTCCCGCGCACCTTCCGCGTCACCGAACCAAGGTGTAGCAAAATCCCTCAATACGTAATACCCCGTCAATGGGCGGCGTTTTGGGGAGATTTGAGTAGAATGGCCGCTCGGTATGGGAGGCCAACGTGAAAAACAGCGCCATCCTGCTTTTGAAGTGTCCGGACCGCAAGGGACTGGATGCGGCGATCGCGGATTTCATTTACTGGCACGGCGGCGACATCCTTCACTTCGAGCAGTACCAGGCGGGGCAAGAGCGTTTCTATCTAGCTCGCGTCGAATGGGACCTGACGGGCTTTGAGTTCGATCTGAAGGATTTTCCGCAGTGGTTTAAGTCCATCGCGGACCATTTCTCGATTGAGTGGCGCATTACGACTTCGCAGTACCGACCGCGGGTGGCGATTTTCGTATCGAAATACGATCATTGCCTGGTCGATCTGCTTTATCGGCAGCGCATCGGCGAACTTGCTTGCGAGATTCCGCTGATGATCAGCAATCATCCGGACGCCAAGCGCCACGCAGATTTTTACGGTATTCCGTACCACATGATTCCGGTGACGAAAGAAAACAAGTCGCAGGCCGAGGAGCAGGAGATTGAACTTCTAAAAAAGAATAACGTCGATTTGATCGTGCTGGCGCGCTATATGCAGGTGCTCTCGGCGGATTTCATCAAGCAGTATTCACAACAAATCATCAATATCCATCATTCGTTCCTGCCTGCGTTTGTGGGTGCGAAACCGCACCACCAGGCGTTTGAGCGCGGAGTGAAGCTCATCGGGGCGACGGCGCACTATGTTACGAAGGTGCTGGATGACGGGCCGATCATCGAACAAGGCGTGACGCGCATCACGCACCGCGACGGGCTGGAGGATCTCGTCGAGAAGGGGCGGGACCTGGAGAAAATGGTGCTCTCGCGCGCGGTGCGCTGGCATATCGAGAACCGCATCATGCTGTATGAGAACAAGACAGTAATATTTGAGTGAAGAGGGCTGGGGCGCATGCGCGCCCTACAACGCTTTGGTCGCAACGCGCTGGCCGAGCTGAAGCCCGGCCTCTACATTATTTATGGCGGCGGTGAGATCGGCGTGGAGCAGGCGATGGAAAAGGTGTTCGCCGGCTTCGCGGCGGACGGAGAGGCGTCCGGCCACGTAGGCGCGGGAGTTGAGGCCGCGCTGCACGGAATCGCAGATAGCCATGTCTTCGTCCTGAACTTTTTCGCTGACGGCGATGCTCTGACGATTGTGCGCTTCGGCGGTGGCGCTGACGTCAGCGAAGTAGTAATCGAAGATTACGGCGCACTTATCGATGCCGAGAGGGACGACCAGATTGGCGTCCATGACGCCTTCGTAGGCGTTGATCATGAAGTTGGGATAGAGCCAGAGATAGAAGGCGCGACCCTGACGCGTGGCAGCAACGCCGGCGGCGGACTTGGAGTCGGAGGAGAGCGGGCTGGATTGCAGGCAGGCGCGCTCGAAATTTTCGATGGTGTATTGGGTGTATTCGATGACGCTGCTCAGGCCTTTGTGGGCGTGCGGGACGTGATAGCCGCCGTCGAGATAGTTGTCGACGTAGACTTTCCAGTTGCAATTCAGGGTATAGGTGCGGCGATCGAAGTATCGGAGCTTTTGCGTGAGCTGCAGTGGGGCAACGAGTTCCGGGACGGAGGCGAGGAACTTGCGCAGCGCCGCGGCTTGCGGATCGAGATTGACGAAGATGAAATTTTCCCAGGCGTCGACGTAGACCGGCACGAGACCATTTTGCGCGCGGTCGAAATTGCAGACACCGTCGAATTCGACCATGCCTTTCAGGGCTCCGTCGATGCCGTAGGTCCAGCCATGATAGGGGCAGCGAAACTGTTTGGCGCGGCCGTGGGATTCTGGGACGACGGCGGCGGCGTGATGGCGGCAGACGTTGTAGAAGGCGCGGAGTTGCGCGTCGTCGCCGCGGACGACGACGATGGGCTCGCCGGCGATGTCGGTGGTAAAGAACGCGCCGTTTTCGCGAACTTGATCGAGGCGGCCGGCGACCTGCCAGCTTTTTCCGAAGACGGCCGCGAGTTCCAATTCGTGAATGCGCGCGTCGCGATACCAGGGCGCGGGGATGGTCGAGGCCTTCTCCAACGGATCGGCGGGATTATACAGGCTCAGGATTTCGCGGACGCTTTGGTTCATGGGCTCCTCGATGAGGGCAGGAACCCTTCATACCGCGAAAGTGGCGAAGGGAGAAGCGGAAAGTGAAGAGGGGCTTCTTTTGGTGAAGGATAGATACTAACTGTCGTGCTCGCGCGAAAGTCAGTATCCTAACTTTTTATCCACGACATTCAGCAGCGGCTCTCCTCGGCGGAATCTTTCGAATTGAGCGATGAAAAAACGCATGGCGTTGTCCAGCCAGTCGGGTGTGTGGTCCGCGCAATGGGGAGAGAGCAGGACGTTTTCCAGCTTGTAAAAAGGATGCCCTTCGGGCAGCGGTTCTTCCGCGAAGACGTCCAGCGCCGCTCCTTTGATCTTGCCTCTCGAAAGCGCCTGGATCATGGCGCGTTCCTCGATCACCGGGCCGCGGCCGACGTTGATGATTACGGCGCTTGGCCTCATGGCCGCGAATTCGGCTTCGCCAATCAGTCCGAGCGTCTCGGCGTTGAGAGGCGCCGCCACGACAATGTAATCACAGCGTGAGAGCATCTCGATGAGGTAATCCGGGCCGTAAATTTGATCCGCAAGCGGGTCGGAGTGGCCTTTCGCTTGGACGTGTCGCTTGACCGTGAGGACGCTCATTCCCATGGCCCGAACTCTTGTAGCAACCGCGCGGCCGATATCACCGTATCCGACGATACCGACCGTTTGGCCCGAAACGGGCAGTACGTCAAACGGCTCCCAGACGCCCGCCGTTTGGTTGCGAATCATGCGGCGAAAATCCTTGGCGAAATAGAGGATGGCGCCGAGAGCAAACTCTCCTAGCGAGGGGCTGAACACGCCGCTCCCGTTTGTCATGGTGACGTCGCTGGCGATGAGTTCGGGGAAAAGCGTCCGCTCCAGGCCGGCTGCGCGAGAATGAACCCAGCGAACGGCGGGCGACATCAGGAACACTTCGCGAATTAGAGAGAGCGAACCGGACCAATTGAAAATGACTTCGGCGCGGCCGGCGGCGTTTTTAAAGGCATCCGGAGAATTTCCAATCACCACGTTCGCGGTTTCACGCAACTCATCGAGCATCGAGAGCTGCGGCTCATCAGGGTCGGACAAAACGAAGAGCGAGACTTTTTTCATCAGCGTAAGGGGGAGTGGTTAGCCCTGAACATGAGATTGAGCGAGCTGACTTGGCAATCTGTTGTCCCTCTGCTGGGCAGGCTGCCGGCGTCCCGCGCCAACCGTAAGCATTAGTATCCCGGAGACAAAAAAGCTGCCCACCAGATACCACAGACCGGCAGTAAAGGACCGCGTGCGCGAAACCAGATAACCCATAATCAGCGGGCCCAAGAACCCGCCAAGGTTGCCCACGGAATTGATCAAGCCGATGGACGCCGCGGCCGCAGACTCGCTCAGAAACTCCGTGGGCACGGCCCAGAACGCGGGATGGAACGCATAATACGCGGCACCCACCATGGTAAAGAAAATGATTGAGGGCGCTACGTGTGATCCGGAGCTGATGGCGAAAAGAAGCCCCAGTCCGCTGAGCAACACGGGAACAGCAGCATGCCAGCGGCGCTCCCGGGTGCGGTCGGAATGCCATCCGTTCAGTTGCTGGGTCAGAAAGCCCGCTAGGTAAGGCAGGGAGGCAAGAAGAGTAACTTTGAGATCGCTTTGTCCGGACAGGCGCTTCAGCATGGTGGGAAGCCAAAACGCGATTCCGTAGCTTCCAGTCACCCCAAAGAAATAGCAGAAGGTGAGCAAAATGACGTCGCGATGACGCAATGCTTGCCAAATGCTATAGGAGCGAACCTGCTGCTTCGCTTTTTTCTCTCGATCGAGTTGGCCGGTGATCCACTGGCGTTCCTCGGCAGGAAGCCAATTCGCTTGCGGTGGCCAGTCAGTCAGATAAACCAGAGTGATCAAACCCAAGAGCACCGCGGGGACTCCTTCAAGGATGAAGAGCCACCGCCAGCCACGCAGACCGAGCCAGGAGAGACCCAGCAGCAAGCCCGCGAGGGGTGACCCAATGACAAAAGAAAGCGGCATGGCCGCATAAAAGGCAGCTACGGCCTTCGCGCGGTCCGCGGCGCGAAACCAATGCGTCAAGTAGACGACCACCGCCGGAAAGAAGCCGGCTTCAGCAGCGCCGACGACAAAACGCACGATGTAAAATTCGCGAACCGTGTGGATGAAGGCCATCAGCACGGTCAGTATTCCCCAGGAGATCATGATGCCAGCAATCCAGCGGCGAGCGCTCCGGCGTTCGGCAATTAGCGCACCGGGAATTTGCAATAGGAAATAACCGAGAAAGAAGATACCGGCACCGAGGCCAACGGCGCGGTCGCTGAAGCCCAGGTCGCCCGGCATCTGCAGTGCGGCGGCACTCACGTTCATGCGGTCAAGAAACGCGACGATGTACAGTACGAAGAGAAACGGAAGCAGTCGGCGGGCTATGCGACGGCGTGTGACGTGCGCAATGTCAACCAGGCCGGTTTTGGACTTCAGCGCTTCTTTTGTGTTTTCAGGGATCATTTCCCAGTGATACCGCAAGTCCGGGGCGTAGTATAACGAAAAAGAACACCGGAACGTCGGGGACACGATGCGGCCTTCTTTTGGATTTTCTGGAATGCGGCTTGAATTTTTCTGACTTCGCCCCGCCCTGCGCTTGTGCCATCATACCGTCCGGTTCAATTAGTAAAACGACGCTCACCTCTCGTGTCGTCGTCTTTGGAGGCCGAACCCCCCGCATGCGCGCTCTTGGTAGTGGGACAGTCGCGGCAATTGTCCTCTTTGCCTTCGTGGTGTGCTGTGTCGCTGCAAGGCAGAATTCGCCCGCGGAAAGAATCCGCATAGTCCCCCACGAAACCGAGCGCCAAGTCGACGTTATCATCGACGGCCAGCCTTTTACCTCCTACGTCTGGCCCGAGAAGCTGGCCAAGCCGATCCTCTATCCTCTCCGGACCGCCAAGGGCACCGTCGTTACGCGCGGCTTCCCGCTCGAGCCACGCCCGGGTGAGCGTGTTGATCATCCGCATCAGGCCGGGCTTTGGTTCAATTATGGGAATGTGAACGGTTTCGATTTCTGGAACAACTCGGAGGCCATCAAACCCGAAGACGCTCCCAAAATGGGAAACATTCGTCACCGCACAATCACGCTGGCAACGAGCGGACCCGATCAAGGTGAACTGGAAATAGAGGCGGACTGGATCACCGGCAAGCAGCAGCTAATTCTCAAGGAGCACACGCGTTTCGTATTTCGAGGCGGGCCGAATTTCCGCAGTATCGACCGCATCACGACACTGCAAGCTCCCGGCGAAAAAGTCGTCTTCCATGACGACAAGGAAGGTGTTCTCGGCATGCGGGTCGCTCGCTCCTTGGAAGCTCCCTCCGACAAGACCGAAGGATTCACCGACGCCAGCGGCCGTGCGACCAGCGTGGCCAAGCTCGACAACACCGGCGTCAATGGAGTCTATCTAACCAGCGAAGGGAAAAAAGGCGATGCCGCTTGGGGCACGCGCGGCCGCTGGTGCAATCTCAGCGGCCAACTCGGAGATGAGCCGGTCACCATCACCATCCTCGACCATCCTGCGAATCCCGGCTTCCCCACCTACTGGCACGCTCGCGGCTACGGCCTCTTCGCGGCGAATCCCCTCGGCCAAAAAATCTTCAGCAACGGCAAGCAGGAACTAAATTTCTCCCTCGCACCAAATCAAAGCGCGACGTTCCGGTACCGCCTCCTAATTTCGTCCGAAATTCTCACGGCGGAGAAATCCCAAGCAGCCTACCAAAGCTTCGTATCCTCCTATCGCTGACGCGAGGCGCGGCGCTTGCGCTAATATCCTTTTCCTTTGACCACGAAATAGGTGAATTCGTGGGCGCCCTCGAGGAGGACTTGGTGCGGGGTGCGCGCCGGGATGCGCACGATGTCGCCGGCAGAGAGCTTCTGACGAACGCCGCCCTGAATGGTTCCGTTGCGTTTTTCGTGGGGTGCAACCGTCTCTCCGTTCAAATAGGTTCCACCCACCACCAGCGTTGCGGAACCGGATTGGACGAAAAAGATGTCGATCTGGGTTTCATGCCATTCGGCCTGGCCATCGGCTTCGCGGTGGACTAGCAGGACGGCCTCGTTGGGAAAATCACCAAGCTGTTTCACGGCAAAATGATGAGGATCGGACGCGGCCGCCGTGGTGAGATCCTGCCCGACCCTCCCCAGGTCGGCCGTGGTCCAGTGCTCGAACCCTTCCGGCGCTGTCGCTTGCGCGGCGAGCAGAAGGGGTGTGGCCAGCAAAAAGGATACGAAAACTTTCTTCATTTTTCGCTCCTCGGGCAAGAATAGAGGGCGTCAGCGCCCATTGAAATTCATCCAGCTTTCTGCGTTAGAACGGAATAAGCGCGTGACATCGCGCTGAATATCGTTGCGCGTGACGCTGCGACCGTCTTCAGCCAGCAGGCGATAAGCGTTCGAGAGGATGGGAGCGAGAGTGCGACGCGTGTTATTCCATTTGTAGATCACTTGCTCGAGAACGCGAGCGTCGGAATGCTGTGGAATGAAGCCGGCGCCCAGCATCTCGATGCGCTCTCGCGTAATCTCTTCGATGATGGACGGATTATTGAGGAACCACCAGCAGCCGAAGGGCATGAGGTTGCTGAACTTACGCGCGTAGACGCACAGTTCGTGCTGGTTCTCGCGGCTCAGCACGCTTACCAGGAAACGATTCTGCGGAAAAGCGCGGCAGAGATTTTCGAGCGAGCGCAGGTCCGCCCGGCCAACCGCGTCGCCAGCCAGGCGCAGGGACGGATTCACTTGCGAACGCACGCCCACCATAAGAGAGAGCGGAAGGTTGAGTTCGCGGCAAGAAGGAAGGACAGCTTCCGCCAGAAGACGATTGCCGAGAGTCTCCGCCGGATAGAAAAAAGTATCCGGAAGGGAAACAGCCATGTACACGGGCCTCATGCGTTTGTACCAATCACAGAGGAAGCGCCGGACCTCGGCGGCGGATTTTAGCGAAGCTTGCGCGTCCACCTGATAACCCTGCGCGGCCAGCATTTGCCAGTTCGCCGCCCAGTGCGTAAGAATTTTGTCGAGCCGGAGGACGGCGCGAAATTGCGGATGCTCGGGAACGCCGCTTAGCCAGGCAGAGGTTTCCACAGGGTCCAAAGGGTCGTTGGTCATCACCGCGAGGCTGACTCCGGCCAGATCAAAGACGCGCTGAATGTGGGCGTCGAGGGATTGGGTTTGGAAAAAGGCGCGCGCTTCGGCCAGGTCCAAACTGTCGGTGGGCAAGCCGAAAGCCTTGAGGACAGCGACAACGCCTCGTGTGGCCTCGGATATGGGCGTGTTTTCGACAAACAGGGCACGCCAAATGGCATCGGCTTGTTGCGTTTTGGAAAGAGCGAAATATTGTTCAGGTGAGGTCTGCGAGGAGCGGAACAATTCAGCCTCGAGGTAGTGGTAAGTAAGGAGTTCGTCGATACCCCACAAACCGAGCTTGCCGAAGGCGGGAGCGAACAGATGGGTATGAATGTCGATCATCGGGGTCGCGGCCAGAACTTCTGCGACCACCGGAGAGATTTGCCCGACGTCGAGCGCCTCCGCACCGATTGAATCGGTAGGAGGGCTACCCTGTTTGGGAAGTGCGGCTTTCATACCGAAGTCCGACCTCGTTCACTGACCATTCTGGGCCGCGAAAGAGCCAAGTGGCCGCGAGACTGTGAGGCTATTCAGGGTTTGATGGGGTGTCAACCTGTAAAAAACTAGAGTTCGGAGGCTTACCGTTTGACTCCGCATGCGGCGCGTACCAGAATACAAACCTTCCGAAGCCGATGCCGCCTAAGGATCCCAAGTCTCTGCGCAGTTATCGCTGGTATGGCCCTGATGACCTGCGTTCGTTTGGGCATCGCTCGCGCGCCGCATCCATGGGTTGCGTGCAAGCCGATTATGCCGGCAAGCCGGTCATCGCGATCATTAACACCTGGAGCGACATCAATCCCTGTCACAGCCACTTGCGCGAACGCGCGGAAGATGTGAAACGCGGCGTGTGGCAAGCCGGCGGATTTCCGGTGGAGATGCCCGCCATTACTCTCGGCGAAACATTTCAGAAGCCGACCACGATGATGTATCGCAATTTCCTGGCCATGGAGACCGAGGAGCTGCTGCGTTCCTATCCCGCGGACGGTTGCGTGCTCCTCGGGGGATGCGATAAAACCACGCCCGCGCTGCTTATGGGCGCGATCAGTGCGAATCTTCCCGCCATTTTTGTTCCCGCAGGTCCGATGCTCCGGGGCAACTGGCGCGGCCAGATTCTTGGCAGCGGCTCGGACGTCTCCAAATATTGGGCGGAGCGGCGCGCCGGCAATATCGATCAGCAAGCTTGGATGCAAATCGAAGAGGGCATCGCGCGCTCCGCGGGGACATGCATGACCATGGGCACTGCCTCTACGATGACCAGCGTGGCGGAAGTCCTTGGCCTTTCTTTGCCCGGCGCCAGCAGCATTCCTGCGGTTGACGCTAATCATCCCAAAATGGCAAGTCGATCCGGGCGCCGCATCGTGGAAATGGTTTGGGAGGACCTCAAGCCGCGTGACATTTTGCGCGAAGCTTCATTCAACAACGCAATCGCTGCGGTGCTCGCCCTTGGCGGCTCCACAAACGCCGTGATTCATATGATTGCGCTGGCCGGGCGCGCCGGAATCAAGCTGACCATCGACCGCTTCGATGAACTTTCCCGCAAGACGCCGTTGCTCGCGAATTTGCGCCCCAGCGGGAAGTATTTGATGGAGGATTTCTACTACGCGGGCGCTCTGCCGGCGCTGCTGAAAGCCCTCGCTTCTCACCTGGATCTTCATTCTCTGACGGTCACCGGTAAAACTCTGGGCGAAAATATCGCACGCTCGGAAATCTTCAACGGAGACGTGATTCGCGGTACCGATAATCCCGTCCTCGAATCCGGAGGTTTGGCTATTTTGCGCGGCAATCTGGCTCCCAGCGGCGCGGTCATCAAACCTGCAGCCGCCGAACCTGCCCTATGGAAGCACGCAGGGCGTGCCATCGTCTTTGACAGCTACGACGAAATGAATTCCCGGATCGATGATCCCGTTCTCGATGTAAACGCAAACAACGTGCTGGTTCTGCGCAACGCCGGCCCCAAGGGCGCGCCGGGCATGCCCGAATGGGGCAATCTGCCCATCCCACAAAAGCTTCTTAAAGCGGGTGTACGCGACATGGTGCGCATCTCCGACGCGCGCATGAGCGGAACAAGCTACGGCGCGTGCGTGCTGCACGTGGCGCCGGAATCCTTTGTTGGTGGGCCTCTCGCGCTGCTGAAGGAAGGTGATGTCGTTGAGCTGGACGTCGTCGCGCGCCAACTGAATATGCGGGTGAGCGACGAGGAATTGGCCCAGCGGCGAGCAGCATGGCGCCCGAAAGCCGGTCTCTACCCACGCGGCTACGGCAAATTGTTTCTGCAGCACATCAAGCAAGCACACGAAGGATGCGATTTCGATTTTCTTGAAGGCACCGCACCGATCCCCGAACCTGAGATCCACTGAGTCGAACGCCGCAAACGCGCGGTTTCACGGAGATTCAAACAAGGTATGGTGCGGAAGGAGGGATTTGAACCCCCACGACCTTTCGGCCACAAGATCCTAAGTCTTGCGCGTCTGCCAGTTCCGCCACTCCCGCAGGTGGACAGGATTCATTATATATGCAGTCGTCCAGCATGGCGATCAGATCGAGGCTGGAGAAAGGGCCGGATCTTCCAGCTATAGCGGGCAGCTATATGGGGGAATCGGTATTGGTAGCCACCGCGGCGGCGTTCACGCGGATTAAATTCGTTTCGTCGCTGAAAAAATGGCGCTGCCCGGAGGCGCCAGAAGCAGTCGG
>WNFC01011491.1_pt1 | contig 10469 bp, 4 predicted proteins | sample 5400541 | NCBI WGS metagenome assembly WNFC01 (sample SAMN13153342, study PRJNA577476) | soil metagenome | isolation source: 120 cm saprolite under Douglas fir tree site 2 hole 2 replicate 1 | place: USA:California | collected 2015-04-18
GCTACGGAAAACGATTCGGCTCTTCGATGGCCACGGCGGCATCGAACAATTTTTTTGGTACGTTTGTGATTGCGTCGCTGCTGCACCGCGATCCACGCTACTTCGTGACGCTGCATGGAGGAGCAGGACACCGCATCGGCTACGCACTGAGCCGCATCGTGGTTTCGCGCACGGATGACGGCCGAGACGGAGCCAATTGGCCGGGAATCCTGGGCCCGCTGGTGGCCGAAACTTTGGCAAACAGCTATTTGCCGGTGAAAGAACAGACGGGCGGCCGGACAATGCAGCGCTACGGAATTCGAATCGGGTTGAACACGGCGAGCAACGCGCTGCGGGAATACTGGCCGACGATCTTTCGCAGCCTGCGCATCACGAAGATAGCTCCGGGTTCGAATTCGAATCCGGGGGCTACGCCGGGCGCGACGCGGCCATCGCCCTGACAAACACAAACGCGTCTGAAAAACGCGAGAAGTATTACAATAGAAGTGCGGGGCTGTAGCTCAGATGGATAGAGCAACGGTTTCCTAAACCGTTTGTCGGGAGTTCGAATCTCCCCAGCCCCACCAGAACAAAGTGTTCAGCAATCAGTTTTCAGTACTCAGTTCCACGCGCGGATTTGCGGCGCGAAAGGTGGACCGTGCGCGAACTCCCACTCAGACGACGGGCTTGACGTCTTCCATGAGAGCAAAAAAACCTTCGGCGAGAGTAGGGTGGATGTAGACAGCACCTTTCAGCAGTGTGTAGGGCTGATTCGAAAGCATCAGTGTGCCGAGGATTTGCACCAGTTCGCCTCCTTCGGATGCAAGGATGGAAGCGCCAAGGATGCGGTCGTTCGAAGCTTTTTAATTTGAAACCTTTTGCGCGAGCTTCCTTCTCGGTCATGCCGACACCGCCGAGCTGCGGATCAGTGAAGAGGCAGTACGGCACGGGCCGATTTTCGATGGTGAGATTCTTCCCCTCAACCAAGTTTCCGTAAATAATCTGAAAATCGTTGTAGGAGATGTGCGTGAAGGCCGGGCCGCCCTTGCAGTCGCCGAGAGCCCAAACGCCGGGGACAGTTGTTTCCAGTCGCGCGTTCACTTTGATAAAGCCATTCTTGTCGGTTTCGATGGTGGCTTGGTGGAGGCCGAGATCGTCTGTATTGGGAGCGCGGCTTGTGGCGATCAAGAGATGCGAGCCGGTGACGCTCGATACGCCTGCCGGGCTTTCGAGAGAAACAGTCACGGCGCCGCTCTTATTCTCGATGCTTGTGGTGCGGGCATTGAGCAAGAATTGTATGCCTTCGGCTTCGAGCGTTTTTTGCAACTCCGCGGCAATTTCGGGATCTTCGCGAGAAACAATCTGTTTGCCGGTGTGAAGAATGGTGACACGGCTGCCGAAGCGGCGAAACACCTGGCCAAACTCGAGGCCGATGTAACCGCCTCCGAGAATGACGAGGTGCTCGGGGAGAGTGGTGAGCTGCAGGATGGATTCGTTCGTTAAATAGGGCACGCCATCCAGACCGGAGATTTGCGGAATGTTCGGACGGCCACCGGTGTCGATGAAAATCTTTTCGCTCTCGAGCAAATCGTCCGCAACTTTGAGTTGATGCGGGCCGGCAAAACGCGCGTGGCCGCGATAGAGGCGCAGGTTGGGGCGCCTGTCGACTTGTTTCTGCTGGCCACTGCGAAAACTGAGAACGACTTCGTCTTTTTGAGCAACAATTTTGGCGAGATCAACGCTGACGTTTGGTGCATTGACGCCCCAGCGCGCGGCGTTTCTCGCGTAGTGCGCGACCTGCGCGCGGTGAACCATCGTCTTCGTGGGCGTGCAACCAACGTTGATGCACGTGCCGCCGAGATATTTCTTCTCGATGAGCGCTACAGACCAGCCGAGGTCAGCGAGGCGATGGGCGAGAGGATTGCCGCCCTGGCCGGAGCCGACGATGATCGCGTCATATTTCATGCCAGAAGACCTCCGGTAAGGAATCGAGGCAAAACAATACATCGGATGCGGCACCAGTGTATGCGGATCGAAGAAATTTTCCGACAGTCTCCGATTTATGAATGCACGGGGCACTGCGCGCGCGATTGGCAAGCGAGGATTGCCGGGTATAGACTGTCCTGCATGAGGCGCTTCCTTTCCTCGATATTCGCTCTCGCTGGAGTGGTCTTTTTATCGTACCCGGTTGTCCAATCAAGGGCACAGATTGATCGGAACTCCAATAATCCTCGAGACGAAGTCGTACTAACCAAGCTGTCGCCCCTTGTCTATCCTCCGTTAGCGCGGCAAACACGGATCACGGGTGACGTGGAGTTGATGTTGGAGATCCGGTTAAACGGAACCGTTGCGTCGGCGACGGTGGTGAGCGGTCACCCGTTACTGCAACAGGCTGCTCTTAAAAGTGCTAAGCAATCCCTATTCGAGTGCAGAAACTGCAACGAAGGCGTGCGGTCCTATCGACTATTGTATGCGTTTGAGCTTGGTCCGACGGAGTACTGCACGGAGACATCCGATAGCTCGAAGGGTACCCAGCAGGAACCACCTTATCCGCGAGTAACTCAATTGGAAAATCGCGTGACTGTGGTCGACCGGCCAGTAGGTACTTGCGACCCGGCAATCACTCTAAGTGTGAAGAAGGTTCGTTCAGCCAAATGCCTTTACTTGTGGAGATGCGGTTACCCCAGATTGGTAATTTATGAATGATGAGCCCGCCTGCGTCGAAATGTGCAGCCAGGGGCCGCTCGACAGTTATGTTGACGCAAGCGGGTGGCGGGCGTAGCGTAATAAAAGGATGCGAAGGGCTGGACGAATTCGAAACGCGAGTTGGCTGCTACGGATTTTGAGCGTGGTGACGATTGCGGCGCTCGTCGTGGCACCCGCGTGTGCGTCTCTTTGCGCCGGTCAGAATTGCCGGCAAGGTGATGCGCCGGTCACCAAAAATGGGGGATGTCACGAGGCTGGTACCATGCCTGGTGGAGCGGCGCGGATATCCAGGTTTTCAAGTTGTAGTTCAGCGGAATTGCCCGCGGTAGTCTTGACTCCCACTTCCCTAAGAAAAGCTTTCAGCGTATCGCGCTTAAGTGCGCCCGATGGAATACTCCTCGCGGTCGAACAACTGCGGTCTGCAGCGGCGGCGCCGTCTCCCGATTTTCATTCTGGCGGATCGCCAGACTTCTTGAGCAGTTTGGCGTATGAACCGTCGGGTGTCCTTCGAATCTAAGTCGTCCCTCCTGAAAATTTAATAGCAGGGCAGCCTCGCGGTAAGCGCGAAGGTCTGCCTGCCTCTCCAACCGAACGGATTTCACCGGGATAACTGCCCGAAACGGTTTGCATTTTTTCTTCGGCGAAGAACACGGCTTACAGCGTTGAGAAATTCAGGAGGCCAAGATGAGCGGCACACGCAGAAGATTTTTTCAAGACGCGGCGATTTTCGGGGCGGGGCTTTTGGGAATGAGCGAGAGCTTGCGAGCTCAGAATGAAAAGCCCATGCCGATGCGTCCGCGGGAAGCAAGCAACCGGTCGCATGCGGCGCCGGCAAATGCCGCAGTGCATGATCGCGCGCTGCCGATGGTGACGCCTGACTTGGCAGACTTGCCGCACGAGATGGATGGGGGCGTGAAGGTCTTCCATCTGGCGGCCGAGCCGGTGAAGCGAAAAATCGCGCCGTTTAAGACCATCGACGCTTGGGGCTACAACGGAAGCTGCCCCGGGCCGACGATTCAGGTGCACCAGGGCGATCGCACACGCGTAGTCTTCGAGAACCGCTTGCCGGAGTCAACTTCCCTGCACTGGCATGGACTGGAAATTCCCATCGAGCAGGACGGTGTGCCCTACATCAGCCAGAAGCCTGTGGCGCCTGGCGAAAAGTACGTTTACGAATTCACGGTGCACCAGGAAGGAACTTTTTTCTATCACGCGCACAGCGCGATGCAAGAAATGATGGGACAAATCGGATTTTTCGTGGCGCATCCGGAAAAAGATTACAAGCCGCGCGTTGACCACGACTACGGATTAATACTCCAGGAATGGGCGGTTCTGCCCAGCAACACCGTCCCGAATACGGCGGCGATGGAATTCAACTGGCTGACGTTCAACGGTGTATCCGCGCCGATGACGACTCCGTTGCTGGCGCGGCTCGGAAGCCGGGTGCGTCTGCGCATTCTGAATCTGGGGATGGATCATCACCCAGTGCACCTGCACGGGCATCAGTTCGTGGTCACCGGAACGGAAGGCGGGCGCGCGCCAGAGTCAACGTGGTATCCGATGAACACGGTGCTGGTGGGTGTGGCGCAAGCACGCATGGTGGAGTTTGAAGCGAAATATCCCGGCGCGTGGATGATTCACTGCCACCTGCCGCACCACATGATGAACAGCATGATGGATTTGCTGCGCGACCGGCAGATTCAGACCGCCGACCAGACGGACATGAAAGCGATGAGCCAGATGGAGTCGCTCGCGAAAAGCGTGTCGTTCGAACATGTGCACCACGCGCCGATTGCGGCCAATGCGGAGAGCGTGCCGGGCTTTCCGCAAGACGCGTTCATGGAAATGGGAATGGACGAAGTAGTGGAAAAGCCGGAGACCTATGGCCTGCCGAAAAATTGGAGCGCGGGAATGATGGGAATGATGACCATGATCCGCGTTCTGCCGGAAAAAGATTATGACGCCATTCTCGCCCGGAAGAAGGCGCCCAGCACACAGTCGGAGCATCACCATGAATCGTGAAAATGGGGAAAAAGATTTAACGCAGAGGGCAAGGGGAAAAGACATGCGAGCGAGATGGACATTCGGAACAATGATGATGGCAAGCGTGTTGGCAGCCGCGGACGGGGCGAGAGGGCAGGAAATGCCAATGCCCGCGCAGGAGCAGCACCTCCAGATGCAAATGACGGTCGTAAAGCCGGAATATCCGCGGATGGGAAGAGCGCAGGAAAATGCGAAGGGCGCGCTGGTTACGCTCGAGCAAGTGCAGAAGATTGCCGGCGAATCGAACCCCACATTGCGGCAAGGGGAGGCGGAGATTCGCGCCGCCAGGGCACGCCAGCAACAATCGGGCCTCTATCCGAATCCGACATTGGCATACACCGGAGATGAAATTCGCGGCGGCTCCGTGGGCGGAGGAAAGCAGGGATTCTTTGTCCAACAAACGGTGGTAACGGGCGGAAAACTTGGGCTGAGCCGGGACGTGTACGGAAAAGACGTGAAGGTCGCGGAGATCGAAGCCGAGGAACAAAAGATCAGAGTGCAAACCGCAGTGAAAATGGCTTTTCTGCGCGTGCTGGCGGCGCAGGAACTGCTCGACGCGCGCCGCGACATGGCAAAGATCGCGCAAGATGCCGCGGAGACACAGCGGCGGCTGATGAACACGGGGCAGGCGGACGAGAGCGAAGTGCTCGAAGCGGAAGTCGAGGCGCAGCGCATGCGCATGTCCGCGCGAATGCAGGAAAATACTCTGCGCGAAGAATGGCGGTCGCTGGCAGCCGTTATCGGCCAGCCGGAACTGCCGTTGGCGATAGTGGCGGGAAATCTGGAAAGAGATTGGCCGGAGTTAAATGAAGAAGCAGCCGTGGACGCAATTGCGAAGCAGAGTCCCGCAGTGCGCATCGCCGAAGCCGCCGGAGAGCGCGCGCAGAGCGCGTTCACGCGTGCAAAACGCGAACCTATTCCGGACGTGCAAGTGCGCGCAGGAATGGAATACAACCATGAAACGCTGGGAAGCGTCCCCTTTGCCAAGGGATGGGAAGGAATTGCGGAACTTGCCGTGCAGATTCCGCTCTTCAATCGCAACCAGGGAAACGTAGCGGCGGCCCAGGCTGATATAGATCGCGCCGGGCAGGAAAAGAAGCGCATCGCGCTAACGCTGCGCGAGCGCGCGGCGTCATCCGTCGATGAATACGCCAACGCGCGCCTGATGGCCGTGGAATATCGCGACGAAATGCTGCCGCGCGCGAAGAAAGCGTACGGCCTGATGGTGGATAAGTACGGGCAGATGCTGGCGTCCTATCCGCGCGTGCTGGATTCGCAGCGCAAACTCTACGAACTGCAGATCGAATACATCGCTGCGCTCGAAAACGTGTGGACCAACGGCATCGCACTGCAAGGATTCCTGCTCACGGATGGCCTCGAAGCTCCAGCGCGCCCCGGCGAAGTCGACCGCCCGGTGCGCGAAACAAACGTTCCCATGCCAGAACGGAGGATGAATCAGCGAGATTTGAGGAGCAGTCCGTGACTTGCACGAGGGTTGGGCAACCGGGCAATTGTGATGGGTATTCAGATAGGTGAGCTTCGGGAACAGCGCGCTCGCACGTATCGAGTGCGAAACACTAGTACCCCAGTAGCGTTGACCGCGCGAAAAAGCGCTGGGTACTGTCAGGATAGGGCGCCCGGGTGTCGGCGGAGGCATTTCCGCTGATAAAGAGCGGAATTTGACGGCGGAATGGTGGGAGTGCTGTCAGGTTCCCTTCGCGGACGGACGTGACCCGACGCGCCTTCGTGGTGTTTGTGGTGTGAGTGCCGCACGCGCGGGGCGGCAGATCGATTGAATGATGCCAACAGTAACAAAAGCCGGAAGATATGAAATCGTCGGTGAACTGGGCCGCGGTGCCATGGGTGTCGTTTACAAGGCCATGGATCCGGTCATCGGGCGAACCGTGGCCGTCAAGACCATCCGGTTGAGCGAGGAAGGCACAGGGCTTTCGCGCCCCGAACTCTTGACGCGTTTCCAAACCGAGGCGCGCGCGGCCGGCTTGCTGACGCATCCCAACATCGTTGTGGTTTTCGATGCCGGCGAAGAAGACGGCCTGTACTACATCACCATGGAGCTGGTGGAAGGAAAGAGCCTGCAGGCGCTGCTCGACGACGGCCACGGGTTTCCCCTGCCGCGCACGCTGCGCATCATGGAGCAGACGTGCAGCGCGCTGCAATTCGCGCATGAACGCAGCGTCATCCACCGGGACATCAAGCCGGCGAACCTCATGCTCACCGCCGACGATACCGTCAAAGTCACGGACTTTGGCACGGCGAAGATTTTGCAGTTCGGCACAGTGCAACAAACCGCACACGTTATGGGCACTCCCAGCTATATGTCGCCGGAACAAGTGAAGGGGCGAGCCGTCGATGGGCGAAGCGACATTTTTTCGCTGGGCGTCATGCTCTATGAAATGGTGACCGGAGAAAAACCGTTTCCGGGCCAGAACATCACCACGGTGATCTATAAGATCGTCAACGAAGATCCTGTCCCGCCGCGGCAGATTAATCCCTCGATTCATCCCGGGATAAGCGCGGTCGTAATGAGAGCGCTGGAGAAAGAGCCCGACCAGAGATATCAGAGTTGCCGCGAAATGCTTGAGGACTTGCGGAATTACCGCACACTTGCGCCCGGTAGCGGCAACCCGCAAACGACGATGGTCATGGGCGGAGGTTCGCCTGCCGCGACGGTGGTATCTGGAAATTCCGGCGGCCGTGGCCTGACCGGTGAAGATCAAACCGTTTTCGCGACGGCGCGCTCCCTGAACGCGCGGGCATCGGCTCCCGGCCAAACCCCATTGGTGCGGAGAACGGGCACGATCGCACCTGCTCCGGAACCTCCGAAAAAGAAAAGTGTGGTAGGGACAATCCTTGCGGCGATTTTGCTTCTTGGCGTGATTGCATACGGCGCGAACAAGATCAAGCCGGTATTCGAGGCGGCGCGCGAACTTCGTGACCAACAAAAGAAGGGCGGCGGCTCGACCGGCACGGCGTCAGCGGGGCCAGAATCCGCGTCCGACGGCTCGGCAGCAAATCCAGCCGGGACCGACGCTCCTGCGGAAACGAAAGACTCTGTCGCTGGAGCAAGTGGGGAGCGAAAATCGGGCGAATCCAAGCCTGCGGAAATCGTCCTGGAAAAAACGGCGCCCAAGAAGACAGAAAATGCGATCAGTCCCAAAGCTGCCGAGTACAAAGGCCGCATAGAGGAAGCCATTTCCGAACGAGGATTGAACGGTCATGTGAAAGTTCAGGCCGCCGGGAACACGCTGACGCTCGCAGGGAAGCTGCGGCCAGCGGAACACGGGGCGCTCTTGAAATTATTGCGGAATGCACCATCGGACGTGCGCGTCATCGATCACCTCGAATACGACGACACCCCGGTGGTTACGGGCAATACGGACGAGGGCTCGCACCCGGTTCCTACTTCGGGGCGCGGAGCAATTCACGTGGTAACCGACGTGATCGGCGCTACGGCTGTGCTGCACGGGCCTGCGGGCCACGTCTTGAACAGGTGCGAAACGCCCTGCAGCTTCAACAATTTGGCTCCGGCCCGCTACAGTCTCGAAGTGCAGAAGGATGGCTATCAATCCGTTCAGACAGCGCTGCAGGTAAAGAGCGGCGACGCTCAGGACCAGAAGATCAAACTCGAATCGCTTGCGAAAGGCATTTTCATCAGCACCCAGCCCCCGGGAGCCGATGTTTTCATCAACGGAGCCAAGCAATCAGGGCAGACGCCTGTAACGCTGCCGCTAGCGCCCGGCCAGTACAACCTCGTTTTGCGGATGCCGGGATATGAAGCGTACGCCGGAGGAATTCAGGTCAAGGACAACATTCAAACGCAGCTCAACGTGGCGCTCAACGAAAAGTCCACAAGCCGCGTCGCTTGGGCGCAGGTGAACACCGATCCGAAGGGCGCGGAAATTATCGTGGATGGAACGTCTACGGGGCAATTCACACCCGCCCGCGTGCAGGTGCCTGCCGGCATGCACACCTTGACGCTACGATTAAATGGATTTCAGCAAGCGAAGAGGACCGTGCAAGTCAGTGAAGGCGGCACCGTTACGGTTGACGAGTCGCTCCACCAGAAATGATCTGTTTGCTGTCGGAAACAGGGCAGTTTTGCGCATAGAAACTCGCCGAAAGCCCCTACTCAAAACGTAACATTTTGTTACATGGAATGGCCTTGAGCCCTAGGAGCATCGATGGTTTGCATTCAAAACAAAGGATTTACTGACGTGGGATTGGGGCTGGAAGCGTGCTTTCCTTATTAGTAGGGACCATCCGCCCTTAGACGGGGAGATAGTGGGATCAAGGACACCCTCGCCGCTAAAGTCGGCGCAATCGTTGTAAGGAAGTGAGCGGAGACTCCTTTGGTCGTCAGGGCCACATTACCGATGCGGGAAGCGAGGCGCGAGACGCCGTTGAGCGCTCATCCAAACACGACTCCGCGGACCTCGCTACGTGCGCTGGCAAACGCGGTCGCGGGAGTTCCGCCAAGCGCCCCAGACCACCAGGCCACCGAAGTTCAGCGCGCCCTCCGAAACCTGCACTTGCTGATCCGCTCGGAGCGTCTCTACGAAAAGGATCATCCGCGTAGACTGGACAGTTTGGATAGCGCCTACGATTCGCTTCGCAGCGTCACCGAAATCCTGGGGGGGCTGGAGATTCGAGTGGAGCGCGGCGGACTGGTGGCGCCACGGATTGGTGATGCGCACCTACACGACGCCCGGGGAGAAATGCAGGCACTTGCGATAGACTTGCAGCGCTCCGGAATTCATGCACTGGCGTTTTCGAAGAAATTCCATGTAGGTGAGCTGGACACACTCACGCGACTGCTGAAGGCTTCCTTGCTAAGATCGGAAGAGCCGGCGGAGGATGCAAGCAGTGCGTGGTGGCCGGCGCGACTCCTGGAGAACCGTGTGGAAGGAATTTCCGTGAATACCCAAACAGAGCGCAGGGTGGACACGGTATTGGCGAGCCTCATCGCCGCGCTCGTGGCCTACGGTGGGCATTCCCCGCGCGAGGCTACCGATGCGCCCATCCAGGCTCCGAACTTCGACGATCTGGTGGCAAGTCTTCGGCTCCTGGCGCGGCTGACTCCGCCTCTTGAAAGCGCGCGTGGCCTGTCCCCGGAGGAAGCGGCGCGTGCGATACACGGGGCGATGGAAGAAGCCAGCCGCGATAGCGTTTGCATGCTGCTCAGTTCCGTCTCGCAATACGGGCCGCGCGAAGGCGAACGGCCGCAGCCTTTTTTGTTGCGCCTCTCTGAAAACATTATCTTTGAATTTCTCAGCGCGGAATTTTCCAACGGATCGCTTACGCCCCTGTCCGTCAGGCCCACGTTCGAACGCCTGGGCGATATCATCGTCGAGGCCGGCGGGTACTCTGGTCCGCACTCTTCGCAACATCTCTCGATGCTGGCGGTCACTTGGGCAACGGACACGCATCGCGCACACCTGATTGATCGGTTTTGGTTGGAACTTCCGCCCCGCGAAAAATCGGCGGTCTTGCGCGGCCCGGATGTCTGGTGCGTTCCCGTGGCGGCCCTGCGCCATACGCTCGGGCAACTTGCCGATGCCGGCGCCGACGCGCCCCGCCGCGAAGCGCGCAACATCACTCTGAATTATGCGCGCCGCATGGAACATGCGGACCCTTCGGCAAGGCGCGCTGTTGCCGCAGGACTGAATGAATTGAGCCCCATCGTGGAATCACTTTGGCGGAATCAATTGCCGGAAGATCTG
>WNFC01017846.1_pt1 | contig 10468 bp, 9 predicted proteins | sample 5400541 | NCBI WGS metagenome assembly WNFC01 (sample SAMN13153342, study PRJNA577476) | soil metagenome | isolation source: 120 cm saprolite under Douglas fir tree site 2 hole 2 replicate 1 | place: USA:California | collected 2015-04-18
CCTCGCGCGCGTTGCCGGTTTTGGCATCACGACAGCCTCTCGCGGGAGTTCGAGGAAATCAACGCCCCTTGTGAAAGGCTGAGCCCGAACAATAGCGACACGGAAAGGGCGCCTTGCGGCGCGCAATTTGTGCCTCTCAGCATTGCCCGAAATAATTGGGGCACGGCGCCTGGCGTTGTATGTGGATTTTCTTCGGGGTGATGAACCGCTGGAGCTGCACCACCGGAGAGCGTCGATCGCGCGCCGGCGGTGGCGAGCTTAGCAAACGTTGGTTTGTGTAGCAGACTGCAAGGCCTTGCTCACAAAGACGTAGCGTTTGGCGGTCCATGCGGTCGGCATACGAATACCATATATCTCAGTACCTTTGCGCACATCTTCGTCCACCGCGCCACGAAACGATAGGAGATAAAGGCCAGGCTGCTCCGGTTGGAATGCGAACGTCAACGTTTCCGTGGTACCTGCGCGGATAATGTGAGACAGGGCAGGTATAGTGGGATCTCGAGTCGACATGACCGGAAAATCCCGCGAGGGGCCATGGTGTAGGCCATCATTATCGAATGCGACGTGACGGACGCTGAAAGCAGGCGGCTGGTTAACCCACGCGATCTTCGTTGCCTCGTTGCCGTGGTTGGTTAATGCGACGGTGACTATGACTATGTAATCTTGGCTAGCAGAGGACATATCCACCTGAATATCGACCGAGACACTTACTTGCTTGCGAATCTTAAATTCAAGCTCCTTTATCTTTGCCTCTTCTGATTGTGCCCCGATTCTATGTTTCTCATAGTCCATTAGAAGCTTTATGTGAGAAATCTGTATCTCGTCCTTTTTCTTTTCCGTATCCCATCTATCGTTCTCGATCGCTGCGTCGGCTTGGGCGCGCTTGCGCAGATGGAACAAGAGAAAGAAGGCCCACAGGCCACCACCAAGAGCGACAAGGACCTTGAGGGCGGTCCCGATGATCGAGAGCCAGGTCTCAATATCTATTCCGAGCCAAGTCATCGCGATCTCCTCCGTTTGCAGCGTATTGCGATCTATTCGCTCACGCCCAGCGCCGGTGCGGAGGACGCTCGACCAACGGCCGCACACCTAGGCCTCGTGCCGGTCGATCCCGCGCTGCAATCGGCGCCGTCCCTCGGACCATTCGCTGGCCATCTCGCCGTAGACACGAGGACGTCGCCTCGAAGCTCGTTTCGTCTCAGCCTTTTTATATCTCCGTTGGGCGATGGCCTACACCTGAAGCCTGGCATTTGACGGCCGGATAGCGAGCACGACAGGCTACAGCCGACGCTTAAGGCTGATCAGGCCCAATATCCGGTCTGGGTCATTGGCGGACACACCCGGACGCCACCCCGAAGTCGGGATTACCCTGAATGGCGAACAATGGGCGGCGCCTTCCATCCAACTCGGTTTCGCACTCGGCCTCAACTCCACCGGTCTGCAGCCACCGCCCCTCGGGGCGGTTTGGTTTAATATATAGCCTGATAATGGGGTGGTTAATGAGCAAAGGCTGGATCGCTTATTGGTGCGCCCTCGCTGTCGCCACGGTGGGTACCGCAGCCCTGGTTCTCTGGAGCTGCTGGAACGGGTTGATGGCCCCTGTCCAAGGGGCGATCGTGAGCGGAACCTTTACGGCTGTCTCCGCAATCGTTGGCGTACTGGTCGTCATGTTCCAACTAAAGCGGCAAGGCGAGAACGCCGTCATGGCCAACCGGGCCACAGAAGCCATGAAACTCAAAAAGGACGTGTACGCAGAAGTGGTCGCAGCGTGCAAAGACGCGCTCGATGATCAGCGGAGCTTCGTGGCATACACAATGCGGTTCCAACTTGATGTAAACAATTGCCGGGACAGCAGGGACAACCACGCTCCCTATTCGCCTCCAGACGCGAGGTTCGCCGAACTACTCGATAGATACTTCGCTTGTTTGGCGAAAACGGACGCCTTGATCAGCCTGCAAGAGCGCTGGGAAATCATTGAGCCACGCAGCTCTGTGTTCAAATTGGCGTTCGCTGAGGCAAAATTCCAGATAGACAAGGCGCACGATAACTATGGCCCGCTGGCTATGAAGCTGATGCCACAACATGGCACCGCTGGAGCACCTCTTGCTTGGCAAGTGCCAGAGCAACTTGAGATCGAAGAGCTACGCGAGCTTGGACGAAAGGTGCGAGAGAGTTTTGGTCGTCTCAGAGACTGGATTACGGATTTCCAATTTGAAATGCAAAACCTGCTTTTAGGTGAGATGTTTCATCACCAGGTGTTCGCAAGAGAGCGCCAAGACCCCCGCAATCGGACTCTGCGGCTTGATCATTACCAAGAACTGCACCGATACTTCACTCAAGAAACGGAGCTCGGGAAGAGCGAAGCCGGAATACGCGCCGTGTTAGCGTTTCCGTTGGTCGAAAAGTAGTGAGGTAGGGTCGCGATCTCGTCTGCCGTTCTGCCGACAAGCACGGCTCCTCGTCCTCACGCGCGTTGCCGGTTTTGGCATCACGACAGCCTCTCGCGGGAACTCGAGGAAATCAACGCCCCTACGTGAAGGGTTGAGCCCGAGCAATAGCAACAGGGAAAGGGCGCCTCGCGGCGCCCTTTTTTGCCTCTCAGAATTGCCCGAAATAATTGGGGGGAGGCGCTTGGGGGCGCAGGTGGATTTTCTTGGGGGTGATGAAGCGCTGGAGCTGCGCCACCATGATCGGCTGGCCGTCGCGCAGCTCGCTCCCCGTTGCGGATGCGCCATCGGCGCTGACGGCCGGCCCGGCAAACGCGCCCATCGCGAGAGCGCTTAAAAGACAAATTCGGACAAACATGATTTCTCTCCTTCAGTTGACGTCATTGTCGCCCGAGAGACGAAACTCAGGCGCCAGTCGTTACAGGCGGTTTCGAAAAACGCCGTGCCGCACCCGAAGGCTGCAAGCGCCACGACCAGCGACAACAGGCCCTTCATGACGTCGTGCAGTGCAGGACCACGCCGTCATACCGGCACGTCGTGAGCCGCGTCTTGACCGTGGAGTCGACCGCCGATTGCTGCTGGATCAGGGCCTCGTGGCGCTTGGCCCAGTCCTGCAGGGACAATGTCGCATCATGCCGCGCGTCGGATCGCGTGAAACCACCCTCGCCGCTGGTCAGCCTGTCGCGGAGTAGCTCGGCCCGGGAAGCAGCCCATGCCGCGATGGCCCCGTCTTCGTCGCGCCATGCTTTCCACGACATCCGCCCCGTCACCAGCTGCAGGAGATTGTGATCCCGCCTCGCGTACGACTCGGCCAGGATCGCGACGAGTGCGGGATGCACCGTGCTTGCGACTTCCAGCTCGCCTTTCCGGCAAGGCACGAGACGGTCCAGATAGTCCTGAAGAAGCTGCGCCTTTTCCGCAGGCGTCGCGTTGTCGGAACGGACATCGGCCGGGAAGGCCGCGTCCAGCTTCCGGTGGTCATCACAGAGTTCCCTCGCCTTGTCATCGCCGCGAGGAAACAGAAGCCCGGCCCATTGGAGCGCCGCCAGCACGGCCAGCAGCGCGGCCATTGCTTTCAACCGGATCATCGCCTCCTCCTCTCGTTAGCGGGAGAGGGGATCGCTGGCGGGCCGCATTTCTGGATGGCCGCCGTCGGCCGGCCGCATTTCCTTCTGGCACTTTGCCACCTCGGCGAGGGCGGCATGGGCGTTGCGCAGCGACAGGTGAACGATCGGCGCGCCGCGGTAGGAGACGCGTACACCGGTGCCCGCCATGAAGTCCGTCACGAAATCGGTGCTCAAGCCCGAACGGCCGAGCATGACCATGTCGCCCAACATGAAGGCTTCCAGATCGCTGTCGTACGTCTTCGCCTGGTCGAACATGAAGCGCAGCTTGTAGGTTTTGCCATCCTCCAGCGATGTCCAGGCGGGGTTGCCGAGGATGAGGTAGAAGTTCTGCCTGTTCGCATCGATACCCAGCCTTATCCCGGTGCCATCCTCATAGTACTGCGAGGCGAAGCAGCCGTTGCCGGCGGCGGGATCGACCCGGACCTGCCAGCCGCCAACCAGCGCATATGCCGGCGCGGCGCTGTCCTTGCCGAGGGCCGGCGCCACGAACGCGGCCATCGAAAGAAGGCTGAGCAGGCAAAGTCGAGCGAACATGTCCCTCTCCCGGTTTGGCGTCGCGCCGTTGTCGCTGGGGAGACGGGGTTCGGGAACGGGTCGTTACAGGCGGCCGGGCCCGATTTGGAAAGCAGGCATTTCGCAAACCGCATCAGGCGTTTAGAGTGGCGCTACCCGGAGAATGACCTTGCCGAGAGCGCCGGCCGCAGCAACCGAACCATCCGATATCGAATTGGTCGACAACGTCCTTCGCGCGGCTCCGGGCGCGGTCGAGGCGTTCTATCGGCGGCACAGCCAGCTCATCTATCACTGCATCCGTTCGCGCGCCGACCGCCAGGACGTCGACGACATCTTCCAGGCGTTCTTCGAAAGGCTGATGAAGCGCGACTACCGCGTCCTGCAGCTTTGGCAGCGCGGCACCTCGCTGCCGATGTACCTTGCCAAGGTGGTGCGCAACTTCGTGATCGACTTCCATCGCGCCCGGCGCCGGCGCGAGGAGGCCGTGGGCGGCACAACCGAGCTCGAGCCGCTCTTGGGGGCCGCCGCCGAAACCATCAGCGCGGCGAGCCATCTCAGGGAGCTGCGGCACATCGGCATCCGGGCCTGGGCGGTCCTCGAGCCCCGGGACCGCAAGCTGATTTGCGACAGGCTGCACCGGGACCTCGACAACGACACCATCGCCCGGCGCCTGCAACTTTCGGCCGGCACGCTCAGGACCGCGATGTCGCGCGCCCAGGCGCGCCACCTGGGCCAGGTCCGGCAGCTGGCGCCGGAATTCTTTCCGGATCACGGGTAACGGCATGGCGCCCGCGTACGTCTTGTCGTCTGATGGTAGGATCAAGCCATGAGCGAGCGCCCGCCCGACGGCAGCGACGGACCGGAAGCCGTTGATCCAGTGATGCTGGCGGTCCTGTCCAATCGCGGCCGCGATGCCACGCTGCTGTCTTCGGACCAGGAACGGCTGCTCGACGACTGGGTGGCCGGCCGGCTCGCGCCGGAACAGGCCGAGCGTGCCGCGGCGCTCGCGAAACAGAATACCCTCGCCGCCGAGCGCCTCCTCGAGCGCCGGCTGCTCGAGGCCGCGAGGCAGAGCCCAACCGTGCCGCAAGACCTCGAGGAGCGGGTCCTCAAGGCCGCTCCGCTTTCCAGGATTTCGGCGGCGGCGGGTTGGTGGCGTTCCCTCGGTCGCTGGCGATGGCAAGGGCTCGCCGGCGCGGTCGTCCTGGCCGGGGTCGTGGCGGTCGTCGGCGTGCCGTTGTGGCAGCAGACGATGCAGGGCGGCGAATCGATGCAGGTCGCCATGGTGACGATCAACGATCGCAACCCGCTGTTCGAACCCTCGGACGTCCGCATGAGGGGCCCCGGGCCGCAGCCCGGCCCTGTCGTCGAGCAGCGCTTTCACGATGTCGAAGTGCCGACGAGCATTCTCAAGGGCCTTTTAGCAGCGGCCGCCTCACCGCGCAGTGCGGCGTCGCGCGAGATCGAGCCCTATCTGTCGATGAGCGGCGATGGTCGTCCTGCGCATGTCATCGTCGATTCCGCCCTGAAGGCAAAGATCGATGCCAGCGCGGACGGCGAGCGCATGCTCGTGCGCATCTACGATCTCGAAGATCCGCGCGCCGCCGACATCCGCCCCCTGGTCGGTCAGTTGCCGAAAGGCCGGCGCATCTACCTGCTGACCCTCAAGCCATGAGCGCGCGCTGCTTTCTCCGTCGCACCGCTGCCTTTGCCGCGCTCGGAGGCTTGATTGCAGCGATCCCGATACAAGCTCGCAGCCAGCAGGCGCAGGCTGTTTCGGGCTCTGAGGTCGTTCGTCTCCTGAACGCCGGCCGCAATGTCGATGCGGCGCAACTTGCCAAGAGGTTCGCCGAGACCGCCCCCCTCCCTGAACGGCAGTCGGCCTTTCGCCTCGCGGCTCAGACCTGTGTCACTGCCATGGACGTGGACTGCGCGCGCGACGTCTTGAACACTGCGGCGCCATATCTGCAGTCTCTGCCGGCTTCCGAGCTGCAGCAGCCGAGCCTCGGCTACGTCGTGCTGTTGAAGTCATTCTTTCAAGTGATGACGGGAGACTATCAAGCGACCTTCTCCGGTCCCGGATTTCCCAATCCCCTGGCAAGCGCCATCAGCAACCCTGTTCTCATTGCCGACCTTTACCTCCTGGCCGCCAAGCAATCGAGACTCGTCTTCGACTTCGAGGCGTCGCGAGACAATCTGGACAAGGCGCTGACCACCACCCTGTCGCTCGACTACGAGCGCTCCGACGCCCCCCGTCTCATCATTCGGATTGCCGCCCAGCTTCTGGAAAACTACGAGGTCGAGCGAGCGGTCCGGCTGGTCGCCGCCGCCTCGCCGATCCTTCAGACAATTCCCCCCGACAGCTTGCTGGGTTACGAGTTCCTGCAGGTGTTCAACACGCTCGCCGGCTACCGCAAGGACTTTGACGGCCTGTCGCAGGGGCTTCGCGTCGCGCTTTCAAGGTTGGACCAGCTGCAGCTGAAGCCGGCGCTGAATTCATATCTCAAATCTGCCGCCTACAACGATTTGCTGGGCGCCGAAGTGCTGCGCGGCGATCACGATGCCGCTCGAAAGTTGCTGCAGTCGCATCCGCTGATGGCCGCCAAGCCCGCCATCCTGAAGCGGGGCTACTTCGTCGATGCCAACGAATTCAACTTCGCATTGGTGGAGGAATTTACCCGCCTGGTCCTGAAAGATGCGACGGAGACGGGCTGGGGCGATCTGATGAAGATGTCGCCCGGATGGACGACGGATCCCGAAAGAATCCAGGAAGTGCAGGCATTCGGACAAGCAGCGGTCGGTTTCCAGCTCTTGAGAGCGGGCAAGAAGGATGAAGCGCGTCTCGAGTTCATTGAAGCAGGCAAAAAGCGCCTGAGCACCCTTCAGGGCCGCTACCGCAAGTCGGTGTACGCCTCACCGCTGCCCTATTGGACCGATCAGGTGCTCCTGGAGTTCGCGCTGGCGGCAACCTTGTCGGATGCGACACCCGACTATGAGCTCGTTCTGCAAGCCCATGTCGTGCTGAATCGCTCCATGGAGAACAGCCCTGACGATGCTCTGACAAGTCAGGCCATCCAGCCCACCGACGAGCGCAAGCGAATCGCCCAAAGTCTGCATACGATCCAGTACCAGCAGGTGGACTGGGAAAGGGCGCAGCTGGTGGATCTTGCGAAGCGCCTGTCGTCGCCGAACAGCCGCAATTCGGACGAGGTCGCGAAAGTCCGGTTGCGCATTTTTTCCGTCGGCAAAGATTTTATTCAGCAGCAGCACAGGCTACGCGCGGCCCTGGCCGACGGCAGCGGCAGCGAAGGCGTCGATTCCGTCGCCGACCTGGCCACCGCGAAGAGCTCCCTGCTCGCCGATGAGGCCCTGATTTTTCATGTTCCGGCGTTTGGATTGCTGGGCAAAATCTGCGTCCGGGCCGACCGGGTCTGGTCCTCGACGCAACAGGTCGACACGGCGGCCATCGCCACCGACGCACGCCTCCTGCGAGCCGCGCTGACAGCCACACATCCCGCATCGACTGAAGCAGACAGCCAGTTTCCCGCCGTCGAGGCGGTTCGGCTGGGCAAGCTCCTGTTCGGCGGATTGGACGAGTGTCTGCGCGCCAGCAAGCGCGTCTATGTGGTGGCGACAACCGACGTCGTGGGACAAGTCCCGCCGGCGGCGCTGCTTGCCGAGGTTCCACCCGCCCTGGGCAGCGGATTCGATCTACGCGCCGCCCATTGGATGATCCGCGATCATTCGTTCGTGCGAACGACTTCCATCAACGCCTTCGTTGCCACCAAGAGACTGTCGAGGACCCGGCGAGCCACCCTGGATTACCTGGGCGTCGGCGATCCGGTGCTGGCGCAACGCAATGCGGCGGCGCCGGCATCTTGCGGCGCGACGGCGCGAGCGAAGAGGCGTTCCGGCTGCAGCCGCTCTCCGAATTCGATGTCATCCACTTCGCAACGCACGGGCTGGTCCGGGAGGAACCGCAGGGCCTGCGCGAGCCGTCCCTGGTGCTCACGCCCAATCCCGACGGCGATCCGCTCGACGACGGCCTGCTGACCAGCTCCCAGATCGCCGCCCTGCCGCTCAGAGCTCGCCTCGTGGTGCTGTCGGCCTGCAACTCGGCACGCTACCAGCCATCGATAATCGACAGCGGCATCCAGGGCTTATCGACATCGTTTGCCATCGCGGGCGTTCCGTCGATGATCGCCTCGCTGTGGCCGATCGAAAGCGCGCTGACCCGCGATCTGATCATCGCGACTTTCCAGGCTGCCCACGACGGCGAGGTCGCGATTGCCGACGCCCTGGCCATCGCCGTGCGAAAGCATCTCGATGGGCCCGCGCCCCGGCCGCTGTTGCATCCGCGCTTCTGGGCCGCTCTGGTGGTCCTGGGCGACGGCTCGATGGCGCTCAATTCGCCAGTCGCGGGCGCTCCCCGCGATCTCGGGCCGTTTGCTCCCGTCGACGACGCCGACGGCGACGAGTTTCTGTCTGCCGCTATCTTCGGCGGAGACTTCATCACCTCCGCGATCGGCAACTGGAATGGCACACGATCCCCTTCGTTGATCCGGCGCCGAACCGCCGACGGCACGACGAAATGGGAGGTCAAGGACGGTGAAATCGGCGCCGGCCCCACGGCTGCCGGCCAGGAGATTGTCTACGGCGGCGGGTATCGGTCCTTCCCGAATGGCGCCCTTGTGAGGAGCGTGCCCGTCCTGCGGGCGCTCAGCCCTGACGGCGAGGTCCTGTGGTCCCGGCGGCTTGCGAGCGGCCCAAACAGCACATTCGTCATGGGTTTGGCGGCCGCGATGGATCAATCGGCCTTCGCGCTCGTAGGCCCACATGGCGGCGAGGAGTCGGGCGCAGTCTTCACTTTGGCGCGCATCGACAAGAGCGGAACGGAAGTCGCGACTCTACCGCTCGCGATCGCCGGCGACACGCGGTCGTACCTGTGGGGCCACCTTGCCGTCAGCAAGGATGCCGCCTTGGCCACGATCAGTCGCGGAGTGCTTCGAACCACGGTGGCTCAAGGCTTCGATTGGCTGGGGCTTTCCCTACATTGTTTCGAAGGCGACGCTGCCGAGATCTTCCTCGTCGACTTGTCCCGCCTCAAGGAGCAGAGACGGCTTCGCATCGATCGCTTCCACGCCCACAGCGCACTTGCGCTCGGCGATGGTTGGGTGCTGGTGGGAGACGCCAGGGACGACTGCGGCCTGGACACGCACGCCGCCGCCTACAGGGTGAACGCGGACGGCTCGATCGTGCCGCTTTGGCGCGATGCCGCGCCATTCGACACCTTTGCCCGCGCGGTCCGCAGCATCGACGGCGTCATCGAGATCGTGGGCTTCACCAAACGATCGGTGGCCGTGCGCGAAGAGATCACCCGGTTCCCCAAGCTTGACTTCAGCCGCAAGCGCTGGGGTGAAGAGCCCTACATATCCGGCGAGATTTTTTCCGTTCGTTTCTCCGAGCGAGGCGTCGAGGAGCGGAGAGACTTTGTTGCCGCGGGCTTTCCGCTGGTTCCCCTCGGGATGGTATCGACCAAGGATCGTAGCGCGATCTTCGGGACGGTTACCTCGAGAGCCCTTTGGATGGCGCACTAGCGGGCGGACTTGAGCCAATATGGTCGCCATTGTTGGCGTCGCTGCCGGTGAAGTACGTCTCACTCCGCCCGTATGTCGGCGGCGCGGATGACCTTGCGCCAAGCTTCGATTTCGCTCGCGGTGAAGGCGGCGAATTCCTCGGGCGTCGTGAAGTCGCGCGAGCCGCCCAGGGCGTCGAGCTTGGCCGAGGTCTCGGGCGCGTTGCCGGCGGCGATGATGTCCTTGTTGAGCTTGAGCACGATCTCGCGCGGCGTGCCCCTGGGCGCATAAAAGCCCGACCAGGTCGTGAACACGAGGGCCGGCAGACCCGCCTCGGCCGTCGTCGGCACGTCGGACAGGGCGGAAACGCGCGTGGGCTGCGTCACCGCGATCGCCTTGGCGTAGCCGTTGTCGGCCATGCCCTTGGCGCCCACCAGGTCGATGATCATGAAGGAGAGCCGGCCGCTCTGGATGTCGCTGATGGCCTGCTGGTTGTTCTTGTAGCCGACGAACAGCGCGTCGGAGCTGATCAGCATCTTGTAAAGCTCCGACACCACCCGCGCCGAAACGGCGCCGGCGCCGTAGGCATGCTTGCCGGGCTCCGCCTTGAGCTTGGCAGAGAGCTCGCTGAGCGACCCGACGCCCAGCTCCTTGTGCACCAGCACGACCATGGGCACCAGGCTGAAGCGGGTGATCGGCTCGAAGTCCTTGATCGCGTCGTAGCCGAGCCGTTCGTACAGCGAGGGATTGCCGGCGTGCGTCATCGACGAGGTGGCGAGCACGGTGTAGCCGTCGGGCTTGGCGC